>JAEEGK010000386.1_pt1 | contig 110955 bp, 77 predicted proteins | sample 8958771 | NCBI WGS metagenome assembly JAEEGK01 (sample SAMN16246547, study PRJNA631951) | gut metagenome | biome: gut microbiome; feature: rumen; material: SC-attached | host: Bos | place: Iran: Karaj | collected 2018-10 | reverse complement strand
CATCCTTCACGCGACTTGGCTGGTTCAGGCTTCCGCCCATTGACCAATATTCCTCACTGCTGCCTCCCGTAGGAGTTTGGTCCGTGTCTCAGTACCAATGTGGGGGACCTTCCTCTCAGAACCCCTACCGATCGTCGCCTTGGTGGGCCGTTGCCCCGCCAACTAGCTAATCGGACGCATGTCCATCCATGAGCAATAAATCTTTAACCATTATCAGATGTCTTCAAACGGTTTCATGCGGTATTAATCCAGCTTTCGCTGGGCTATCCCCCACTCATGGGCAGGTTACATACGCGTTACTCACCCGTGCGCCGGTCGCCGGCAGGATTGCTCCCCCGCTGCCCCTCGACTTGCATGTGTTAGGCCTGTCGCTAGCGTTCATCCTGAGCCAGGATCAAACTCTTCGTTGTAAATATCGTTTATGGTCATCGCTGACCGATAAATCTGTTTGAATTGACTAGGTTGTTTTGCTTGCACTGCTATGTTTCCATAGCACCTATTTGTCTAAAAGTAGAAAGAACTTTGCTGATTAAAATCAGCCAAGACTTTCACTTTAGTTGTCTAAAGTTTCACTCTTTCAAAGAACTTAAGCTTCCCGTCAGGAGGCTCGTAAGAACCGTGTTCCTTTCGTTTAGCGGATGCAAAGATAGGGGCTTTTTCGATACCTTCCAAATCTTTCTTTTACTTTTTTGGCAAAAACAGGTAAAATAGGGTCAAAACACCGCTTTTTTGGCAACTTTCCTTTGCAGTTTCGCCATTTTTGACTACCTTTGCCGCTGTAATCAAGACCAAAATTATGAAAGATTTTATCTTCAAGTACGAAATGAAGACCCGCGATTACGAGTGTGATGCGCAGGGCGTAGTAAATAATGCCAATTACCAGCACTACCTGGAAGTGACACGTCATGAATTTATCCAAAGCGTGGGACAGAGTTTTTACGACTGGCACCGCCGCGGCATCGACGTGATGGTCTCCAAAATCATCATCAGCTACAAGTCGCCCCTGCACGGTGGTGAGGAGTTCTTCTCTTGTTTAAATTTGAAGCGCACGGGCGTACGTTACGTGTTCAACCAAGAGATCTACCGCAAGAGCGATGAGAAACTGTGCGTCTCGGCCGAAGTGCATTGCGTCTGCGTGGTGGATGGCGTACTCACCCGTGGTGACGAGATTGCGGAGTATTTCCAGAAATTCCTCAACGACCAGCAATAATGGACGACGAACTGAAATACCTCATTGCCCTGTCCAGCATCTACGGCATCGGACCTGCCAAGGCCCGACTGTTGATGGAGACCTTCGGTTCGGCGCGCCAAGTGCTGGAGGCCGACCGAAAGTCGCTGGCAGCCCTGAACCGCACGGGACAGATCCTGCTGGAGCAAAACCTGAACACCCTCTTGGCCCGTGCCGAACAGGAGATGCGCTTTGCCGCCGACCACAACATCCAGATTCTGGTCCATGGACAACACAACTATCCCAAACGACTCTCGACCTGTCCCGACGCCCCTGCCCTGCTCTACTACCTGGGCAAGGCCGACCTGAATACCGTGCACACTATCAGTATAGTAGGTACGCGCGCATGTACGCAATACGGGCGAGACGTAGTCAACCGCCTCCTCTCGGAACTCCGCGAGAGTTTTCCCGACCTGGTGGTCATCAGCGGTTTGGCCTTTGGCATCGACATCTCCGCCCACCGCGCCGCCCTCCAGAACGGACTGCCGACGGTGGGAGTTGTCGCCCATGGACTGGACCGCATCTACCCTGCCGTGCACCGCAACACCGCCTCGCAGATGATAGAACAAGGCGGCGGCATCATCACCGAGTATATGACTCATACAGAGCCGATTGCCCGCAATTTCCTGGCCCGCAACCGCATCATCGCCGGTTTGTCCGATGCCGTCATCGTGGCCGAGAGTCGCGACAAAGGAGGCAGTCTGGTGACCGCCTCCATCGCCCTGGACTACAACCGCGAAGTCTATGCCTTCCCCGGCCGATGCAACGATGACCGCAGCATGGGTTGCAACCGACTGATACGGCTCAACCGCGCGGGTCTGATTACCTGTGCCAAAGACCTCATCGAGGCATTGGGCTGGGAAAGCAAGTCGTCGGCCACGGCCCACACCCTCCAACACAGCATCCCCTTCGAAGAGGAACACCTCTCTCCGACCGGCCGCCTCATCCTCGATGCCCTGCAACAACACGGTGACCTGCGCATCACGCAACTCAACGACCTGACCGGCTTGGACAACATTGTCCTCATCGAAGAACTGCTCAACCTGGAGATGGACGGCAAGATTCGCAACTGCCCGGGCGGACTCTACCAACTCCGATAAGGAGGCTGTCCGCCGACCACCTTCGCCTCCCCTCCACCCTATTCTTTTCCCATTGACCCGACATTGACCCAAGATGGACCTTCTGCCTTTTTGCTCCCTTTTAAAGGTAGAAAGTAGGTAGAAAAACAGGAGAAGGTCAAAGAGAAGTAACGAGGGACAGAAGGAGGGCAACGAACCGTGTTGAGAAAGGCGATGACGTCAGGCGACTTCCATTCCCTCCGAGGGACGGGATGTCGATGTCCATTGTCTATAACCTCTTTTGTACGTCTTAAAATTCACAAAATTTGACGCAATGAAACTGCTGCATACCAGTGACTGGCACTTGGGCCACACCCTATACAACTATGACCGGACAGAGGAGCAGACCGACATGCTCCGACAGATTGTCGAGATAGTGCGCCAGCAGAAACCCGACCTGTTCCTGCTGAGCGGCGACGTCTATCACACCGCCCAACCCTCGGCGGCGGTGCAGACGTTGTTTGCCGAGACCATGGTGCAGTTGCACGATGCCCATCCCGCCATGACCATCGTCGTCACGGCAGGCAACCACGACAGCGGGGCAAAACATGAGATCTTCAAGACTCCGTGGCGCGCCCTGAAAGTGCACACCATCGGTAACCTGGAGAAGGAGGCGCCGGAACAGCACATCATCGAGGTGCCCGACGTGGGTTTCGTCATCGCCATCCCCTATGTGCACGAGAGAAACCTCCCCGAGGGATACTTCCAGCAGGCGTTGGACATCGTCAAAGCAAGAAATACGAAAGGTCTGCCCGTCGTGATGATGGCACACACCACGGTGCAGGGGTGCGACTACACGGGACACGACGACACCTATCAGGATGCCGAAGAACAATACCGCGTGGGCGGCATCGACGCCACGACTCTGGAGGAAATGGGTTCGGGCTACGACTACCTGGCGCTGGGACATATCCACCACGAGCAGTTCGTCCACACGGGGCGACACAACGTGCGTTACAGCGGTTCGCCGATGGCGGTGAGCTTCGACGAGAACTATGCCCACTCGGTGAGTCTGGTCACCATCGGCCGACACGATGAACGCCCCCAAGTGGAGACCATCGAGATACAGAATATCCATCCGCTGGTGACCTTGCCGACCAAGGGTCAGACCACTTGGGAGGAGGCGAAACAGCTGCTACAACAGTTTCCAGCCGACATTCCTGCCTACATCCGATTGAACATCGAGATTGAGGATTTCCTGCCCCCCGAGGCCAACGACGAGGCCTCGGCCTTGACCCAAGAGAAGCAATGTCGCTTCTGCCTGATCCGTGCTCAACGACGGGAACGCGAGAGAACCGATGCTCCTGCCATGACCATCCAGGAATTTCAAGCCGAGGAACCTATCCACATCGCCCAACTCTATGCCGAGCAACGTGGCGGCACCTTCGACGACGAGATGAAACAGCTGTTTGAGGAGGTGGAAGAGAGGATAAAAGAAGAGGAAACTATGACGGAGGGGAGTTAATGGTAGTTAAAAGGAGTTACCGCTTCGCTCTAGAAGTTAACAGACGAATGAAATTGATAATTGATAGCCTCCAGTTCTATCGTCCGTTAACTCCACAGCCGCAGGCTGTTAACTCCTTCTAACTCCAGTTAACTTCTTTAACCCACTTCCTTTAATTACTTTTAATTAGCTATGCGATTTCAGAAACTGACCATACATAACATAGCGTCGATTGAGGATGCCGTCATCGACTTCGATGCCAAACCGTTGGCCGACAGCGAGTTGTTCCTAATTACAGGCAAGACCGGTGCCGGCAAATCGACATTGCTGGATGCCATCTGCCTGGCACTCTACAATGACACGCCGCGCTTCAACAACACCGAGATGCAGGGAGAGACGCAGGACATTGACATTACCGTGAAGGTGAATGACGTGCGCCAATTGATGCGACGTAACACCGCCGAAGCGGAGGTGCGACTCACCTTTGTGGGCAGCAACGGTGTGCCCTACGAGGCGAAGTGGTCGGTGGCACGTTCGCGCAAGAAAGTGAATGGCAAGATTCAGCCGAAGCGTTGGGAGTTGACCAACCTGAAAGGAGAATACACGTTGACCAAAGATGTCGAAATCAAAGAGGAGATTCGCGCCGCCATCGGATTGGATTTCAATCAGTTCTGCCGAACGACGCTGCTGGCACAAGGCGAATTTACCCGTTTCCTGAACAGCAAGGATGGCGAGAAAGCCGACATCCTGGAGAAGATTACGGGTACCGCCATCTACTCCGAAATCGGGGCAAAGGTCTATGCCGTGACCATGGAGAAAAAGGCGGCGTGGGAAGAGGCGCAGCGGTCGATTGAAGGCACCGAAACACTCAGCGAAGAGGAGATTGCCGAGAAGCAGACCATGCTGCAAGAACTTGGACAACAATACGATACAATAAAAAAACAGCGCGAAGAAGATGTTGCCAAAGAGCAATGGCTGAAAACCTCGGAGGAACAGGCGAGGAAGTGCGCCGAGGCACAAAACGCTTGGCAGGAGGCAACCGCCGCACTGGAGCAAGAGGAGTTCAAGACCAAGGAGACACTGGTGAACGACTGGAACACCACCATCGAAGCCCGTCACTGGTGGAGCGAAGTGCAACGCGCCGAACAACAGCAGCAGGATATTCGACTGACGTTGAACCGATTAGCAGAAGATTATCGGAGAGCAGGAAGCGGCCGGCGGTTCATCGACCAAGAGGCAAAACGCCTGGAGGCAGAGTTGGCCCAAACCGAGGCATTCTTGGACAAAGAGAAAGACAAAGCCGGCATATACGAGAAGGCACAAGGCATTGAGGCTCAACTGCATATCCTGGAGCAAGGGCGCATCGTCGGTCAAGAGTTGACGGCACAATTGGAGGCCAGCCAGCGGCGGCTGGACGAAACGTTGAAGCCGCAATGGACCCAAATGCAAAAGGAGGCCGACGCAGCTGGCAAAGCATTGTCGGACATCCATGCCCGCGTGCAAGAGAAAGAGGCTGCCGTGAAGCAACTGAACTTGTCGGAACTGCGGAGTCGTCGCGACGGCATGAGAGACTTGCAAAACAAAATCGGGACGGCGAAAGAGCGGATGAGCCATCTGGCACAGGAGCAGGAGCGCCGCGAAAAGAGTCGCAAACTGCTGGAGGAAAAGCAGTTGCACATCGAAGCATTGGAGAAAAACCTCGCAGAGATGGAACAGCCCGTGCACGATGCAGAGGTGGCATGGAACACCCATAAAGCACTGTTGGACAAGGAGAAAGAGACGATTGAGGATTTCGCCGTGAGTCTGCGCGCCCGTCTGCAAGTGGGTGACACCTGTCCGATTTGCCGACAGAAGATTGAACACGACATCCCGCACGAGGAGGTATTGTCGCAACTTATCGGAAAGTTGCAAGCAGAGTGCGACAAGTCGGAAAAAGAATATAAGTCGTTGAAAGACAAGCAAGACCGAGCAGCGGCAGAACTGAAAGCGGAACAGAATGCCTACCGACAGGCAAAAGAGGCCTTCGATGCCGACACATCGGTCCAGCAAGCCGAGAAACGTGCTGCCGAGGCCCGTTTGGCTTGTGGCATGGAGGGCGAGACCTCGGACCCTGAGCAGGCGCTTAAAGCGTTGGAAGAGAAGGCGATAACGGAACTAAGCGCGTTGGAACAACAGATTGCCAACGGCGAAACACAAGAGAAAGAGGTTGTCGCCCTGCGCGCCGAGGAAGAGAAGAAACGGCAGGAAAGTGAGTCGGCGAACCGCCAAAAACAGGAGGCGGAAGAGGCGGTGAAAGAGTGTCAGCGCCGATTGCAATCGACCCAGGAAGTGCTTCTGGCCAAGAAAAAGGAGATGGACAAAGCCGAAAACGAGGTCGAGTCGGCCTTGGGACAGACCGAGTGGGGAATCGACTGGAAATCAACGCCAAAAGAGTTCTCCGAACGGCTATTGACGTCGGCTAAGGAGTACGCCAACCGCACCGCGCAACGGACGGAAGCATTGAACCAAAAAACGACGTTAGGTAACTATGCACAGCAGGTTGATGCCGTCCTGAAGGATATTCAGTTGGCCATGCCAGAATGGAACGAAATGGCGGCAGACGAGGTCGTCGAAGTGAGTGACCTGCTCCCGCTGGTGCACAGAACGTTGTCGCAAGTCACTTCGCTGCTGGAGCAGCAGAAGTCGGCCCAGGAGGCAAGCAATCGCAACCAATTGGCATTGAACGAGTTCCTACAGAAAAATGCGCAATATGAGGTGTCGCTACTAGAGTCGTTGAACCGCTATTCGGCCAACGAGATTCAGGCGGTTGGACAAAGCTTGGAACAGGTGCGAGCCAACAGTTTGCAGAGAAAAACGCTGTTGGACGAGGCCCTTCGGGGGCAAGAAGAGCATCAACGGAAACGCCCCACTTGGCAAGAGGAAGACACCCCCGAGTTGCTGCGTGAGCGCATCGGACAAGGAGATGCCAAACTACAGGAAATCAGCGAGAAACGTGGTTCCATCCAGCAGGAGCTCAAGGTGGATGCCAACAGCAAACGGCAAAAGAGTGCGCTGATTGAAGAGGCCGAAAAACGGTCGGCGGAATACCAACGTTGGGCACGACTGAACAACCTGATTGGTGACAGCACGGGATCGAAGTTCCAGCGTATTGCACAGACGTTTATCTTGTCGAGCCTCATCCATGCGGCCAATGGCTACATGAAAACATTGACCGACCGCTACACCTTGAAGGTCGCGCCAGGCACTTTTGTCATCTCCATCGAGGATGCCTACCAAGGTTACACTTCCCGCGCGGCGAGCACCATTTCGGGCGGCGAGAGTTTCCTGGTTTCCCTCTCTTTGGCATTGGCACTGAGCGACATAGGTCAAAATCTGGCTGTCGACACCCTCTTCATCGACGAGGGCTTCGGCACCCTGAGCGGCGAACCGTTGCAGAATGCCATCAACACCCTCCGCGCCCTGCACACACGCGGCAACCGTCACGTCGGCATCATCAGCCACGTCGAGGAACTGCGCGACCGCATCCCCGTCCAGATCCAGGTGCACCAGGAGGGCAACAACTCCAGCAGCACGGTAAGGGTGGTGGGATAATTGTCCGCGCACAAGCTCAGCTCCTCGGTTTTTCACCTAAATAACAGAAGCAAACTCGTTTTTAATCTGTTTTTTTGGTCAAATACATTATAATCAGTATTTTTGCATCGTCTATGAATAAATTCGTTGTAATTGAAACTTAGGCTTTTCATTAATAAGGCGTACTTTACACTTAGTTCTTTAGCTCAGAAATCTGGCAGTTTCAAGACGAATATAGAGAACTTAGCAACAAAGACGCCCAGCAGATATGCTATCTATCTGAATAGCCATCATTGCCATTTCTATGGCATTTGGTGTTAGTCTGTTAGTACATATCGACGTGGGCTTCGAGTAATAGGTATAACATGAAAACTCTAATAATCTTTTAGAATATGAGTAATCTGATACTATCAATAACAACTATAGGGGATTTGCTTCTTCGCCAAACCATAACCAATGGAGAAGAACCAATCAAAGACGTACATTTGTGTGTACCCATTTATCAACGTCCATACAAATGGACTGCTCGCAATGCCATTCAATTGCTTGATGATATTATTGATGCAAAGAATAGCAACAAAGAAAGATACAGAGTCGGTACACTTATCCTTCATAAAGCAAAGGGTAAGAACCTATATGATATTGTTGATGGTCAGCAACGAACAATAACTTTCTCACTTCTTCTAACAGCATTAGGAGAAAAAGGTATAGAGTTCTTGCAACAGAAGATATATGATAATGAACACAATAACCATAACATTGCTAACAACTACAATGCACTTTTCCGAAGGGTTGGTTTAAAATCCAAAGAAAGCGATTTAGCTGAAGAACACCAACGCGAGATGGTGCATCTTAAGGATTACATCGAAAATCGGTGCGAGTTGATAGTTGTCATAACACCCGATGTGTCCGAAGCTTTCCAGTTCTTTGATTCTCAAAATGCACGAGGCAAAGCTCTATATCCTCATGATTTGTTGAAAGCGTACCATCTTCGCGAAATGAATGACATTAGCGATGAAGAAACAGAAAAGATAGTAAAGGATTGGGAACAGGTTTCTCAAAGAGGGTTAGCTGATTTCTTTGGCAATTATCTATATCGTATTAAAGAATGGGTAAGTGGCAACAAGGCAAATGTCTTAAATGAGCATAATATCCATATGTTCAAAGGCATAACACGTGCAGCCAGAACACCATATGCCCAATTCTATAAGAGTGCTTATTGCTATGCAGATATGGTTAACTCTTCGGCTATGCCTTTTGTTTCTGGTACACGAAATGTAAATGCGTTCCAATTGAACACACCTATAATTGCAGGCAAACCCTTCTTTGAATACACAAAACACTACTACAATATTCTTAAGGATATTCAGAACAATAATAAGTATGAGGGATTCTATATCAATGACAATATTATAGTAAAAACCCTAGATCGACATTTCAAAAAGGGTATCGGCAATGGCATTGCACGTTTGGTGTTTGACACCTCTGTTCTACTTTATGTCGATAGATTCTGTCCAGAAACATATCCTACAAAAGAAGACATGGAACTATTTGACCAATTTGTAATATACGCATTCATTTGGGCTTATTCATTGAGAGCGCAATACACGAACCTTGGTTGGCTTTCTGCTCAGAATTACATTATGGGTTGGAGTGATAAAATCAATACATTTAATATGTATAAGTTGATTGTAAAACAAGATACGCCAGCCTCATTGCTAAATACATTGGCAGACAAGCTAAATCCGCTTTCAAATGAAGACATTAATGATAGTTGGGCTCAAGATTGCTATGAATATAGTGGTGAGGGCGAAACGTTGAAAAATCTAAAAGACGAAAAAGATGGCATATATGAAAACTATCTTTATTTCTTTCTAATTAATGGTTTCTATAAAAATTGATTACAATGAATGAATTGAAAAATATACTTGAAGAATGTTCTATTAATGACATATATTTCACTAATAGAGGGGCATCTATTATATACAAGATTCCTATCTATCAGCGTAATTATGCTTGGGAACGAGACGAGATATACGCCTTAATAAAGGATGTATATGATTCGTTGGAGAAGGATGTTTATTATATAGGTACTCTTGTTACGTACAAGCGAGATGAGAATATCTTTGAGGTTATTGATGGGCAGCAACGTTTGACGACAATTTACATCATCTTGAAAGCTTTGGATATAGAAACTATTCCAAATAGGCTCACTTATTCTGCAAGAAAAGTTTCTGCTGCGACCATAGAAAAGATTCCTAATTTTGGAGAAGAAAACGACTTAGGCATTCTTAACGGCTTCAATTATGCCAAGGAAGCTCTCAAAGAGATTGTTGGAGACAATGAAACCGAAATGGATGTGTTCAAGGATTATTTCTTGAGAAAAGTTCATATCATTCATTATCGTGTCCCAAAAGATGTGGATTTAAATCACTATTTTGAGGTCATGAACTCTCGTGGTGAGCAGTTGGAGAAACATGAGATAGTAAAAGCTAAACTCTGCGAACAGTTGATTGGTGATGACGTTGCCATGGAGAAGTTTAGTCGTATATGGGAGGCTTGTAGTGATATGGGGTTCTATATTCAACAAAAATTTCCAGAAATGACTGATGTATTTGGTAAAACGATGGAGAGTTTTGATATTGAGTCTTTCGATGAGTTTCCAGATGCAGTTGTTGACTTGTCTTCTACATTAGGAAAGAAAACAATTTCAGAACTTTTGAATGCTTCAGTTAAACAGATAGAGGAAAAGGAGGACGTTGATAAGAATGATCATTTCCAGCCAATAATAGACTTTCCAAATTTCCTTTTGATAGTCCTGAAAATTACCAGGTTGTGGAATGAGAAAGATTTTAATCCTTTGAGCTTTACACTTGATGATAAAGAATTGATAAAGGAGTTTGATAAAGTAAATCTTACTCCAGAATTCGTTAAAGATTTTGCCTACAATATTCTGTTAGCCAAGTATTTTCTCGACAACTACATAATACATCACACAGATGGGGAAGATAGCGTAATTGAGAATCCATGGAAGTTGCAGTATTATTATAAGAAAGGTAATAAGGCTGCCTATTTAAAGGACTTATATGAGGGTAATAAAGCACAACAAATCGAGGTGGTTCAATTACTCTCCATGTTTGAAGTTGCATTCACACCAAAGCAAAGAAAGAACTATTTGTTCTATTGCTTATATCACTTATTTGAAGACTGCGACCTCAATAATTATGTGGATTTTTTAAGGAAACTGGCTGATAAGTATTTCTTTGATGTGTATCTTGATGCAAGCAAACTAAATGATATGAATCAGCCCAAGCCAAACAGTTTTGACGATATTATTCTTAAGGATAACGAACTAAACGTTGAATTAGAAGATGCAGAGAGAGACTTCGATCGTATCTATTCTGTTGGTTCATGCAATATACCTCTTTACGTATTCAACTATACGGATTATAAACTTTGGAAGAAATATGCAGAAGAACTTCGTGGAAACAAAGCAAAGAAGGACTCTCGTAGTCGAATTGCATTTTTCGAGGCTTTAGGCTGTAGTGACTTTGAGCTAGATGTTTTCAATAACTTCTATTTCTCTCGAACTAGAAAAAGTTTGGAACATTATTATCCACAAGCCAAGGCTGGTGATGGTATGCCAATTAGTACGCAAGATATAAATTGCTTTGGCAATTTTGCCATGATAGGGTCAGATGCAAATAGTTCTGGCTCGAACTGGAATCCAATTGATAAAAAGAATCGCTATCTTGATACAAAGTCTAACCAAGTGAGTGTAGCTTCTTTAAAGTTTCGAATTATGCTACAGATATGTCAGGATAATTACGATGCCGGAATTAAGAACAAAAAAATTAAGCGTCAATTTGGCTTAGAATGGGATGTCGAAGATATGATTCAGCATCAAGAGAAGATGCTCGAAATAATTATGACCTAACGATATATATATACAAATAAATTATTCTGTTTTGATGCGTTTGAATTTTCCGAAAAAACCATGATGGCGGTATGCCCCTCTTGTTCCAGCAGGAACAAAGAGGGTGTTAGTTTAACTTTACGCCGCCAACAGATGCAGAGATATCTACAATCCGTTGGCGGCGTTCTTATTTCAATCGGACCTTACTTGACTTGTTTGATGCGGAGCAAGAGATAAGGTTGTTGAGGCAAACGGACAGAACGGTTCTGGACATCGATAGCACGGTACCCATCTTGTTTCTTGGCCTCGAAGATAGTGGGACACTCCGTGATGGTCATGTTCCAGGTGTCGATAATCTCGACCTTATAACGTTGACCCTCTTGAATGCGAGGATAGGCAGGAGTACGACCATTGCGAAGAGGAAGGTCGAACCGCCATTGGTCCTTCACCTCCTTGCCCAGATAGACCATAAAGTAGCCAGGGCCGCAAGCCGAAGTATGAGGGTCCCACGAGGAGTCGGCGAGGTACATCGGCATAGGCATATCCTCCAGAATCTGCTTCATGAACTTGGTGCGCGCCCACATGGTACCATAGAACTTACCGCCCACGGCCAGGAAGTTCTGACGGAAGCCGCTGGGGTCGCCGAACTGATAACATTCCGAGTGAGTGCAATAGGTGCCATTGATAAGAGCCATCCACATGCGGAAGAGCTCTTCCTCGCCACTGAGGTTACCCCAACGGACATTCATGTCGCCCTCATAGAGCACCTCATCGAAGACGATGGGTTTGCGGTAGATATTGCGGACAATGGCAGCACGACCAAAGTCCTCGACAGGCGCCTGATCCTGAATGGAACAATGGGTATAACGCTCGTCCCAGTAGCTGTAATACTGGGCCGTATAACTATGAATCGACACCAGATGACGATAAGGGTCGGCAGCGATGATGGCATCCGTCCAAGCATCCCACGCCTCCTGAGGCTGTTCCTTGATGAGGTCATATTCGTTGGCCAAACTCCACCAGACGTTGCGGAACGAGGACATACGGGCACCTACATAACGACAGAGCAACTTGCCTGCCTCTATGGGCATAGCCTGGAAGCCCCAACGACCGCCGTCGTAAGGGTGGAACAGAATCAGGTCTTGCTCGATGCCCAACTGCATCAAGCCACGCGTGCACTCCTCCACATGGTCGAAATAGCGCGGATTGAGTCGTGTCCAATCCCAAGTGCCATCGGCCTTACGCTCAAAGGGATAGACCTCGGGCTCGGGGTAGTTGGGATTGAAGTTCTGGGGCAAAAGCAACGAACGAATCTTGGTAAAACCGGTCTCGCTGAGCGACTTGAGCGTCTGTTGCTGCATGGTCAATCCTGGGTCGGCCGAAGAGACAGAGGGGTCGCTCGAAGCGTGCATCCAGTCGTAGGAGGTAGTGCCGATGGGATAATACTGCTTACCATCGGCATAACAGAAATTGAGGCCTGTGGTATCGACCTGAACGGGACCATGATTGTCGGCCGATGGAGCGATGCATTGGAAAGAGCCTTTCTGCTGGTTCAACGCCTCGATGCTGGAAGTCGTGGCATAGTTCCACGTTCCCTGTTGGCAGGGCATGAAACGCACTTTCCACCGATTGTCGCCATCGTAGAAACCTGCGACGGTGAGGGTGTCGGCACCACAGAATGTGGCCGAGAATTGCACGTCAAAAGGGTTGGTGTCGGCAGGCACCGATGCGGAGAAAGAGACTTCATACATGCCCCATTGCTCCACCTGTACCGGAGTCGGGGCCTTGCTCTTCGGCTTGGCCGACAAGGACATCGCCAAGAGCGCTATCAATGAGAGAGAAAATAGAGCCTTCATAATCGTTGAATATTATATGACGTGGGGAGTTTTTTAGAACACGGATTGAACAGATTTAACAGATTCAAACGGATAAAGACTTAAATATTAAATCCGATAATATCCGTTCAATCCGTGTTATCCGCGTTCAATTCCTTCGACGTCCTTAAAATACGGGGAGAGCGGATCTAACAGATTCAAACGGATAAAGACTTAAATATTAAATCCGTTAATATCCGTTCAATCCGTGTTATCCGCGTTCAATTCCTTCGACGTCCTTAAAATACGGATTGAACAGATTTAACAGATTCAAACGGATAAAGACTTAAATATTAAATCCGTTATTATCCGTTCAATCCGTGTTATCCGCGTTCAATTCCTTCGACGGCCTTAAAATACGGGCAGGGCCTGCAACTGTTGGAGCAAAGTCTGTCCAAGGCGGATATGTCCAGCACGACTTGGGTGCAAGCGGTCGTAGCGTACCGAGTTGGGATAGCCGTCAGGCTCAGCGAAATAGATGCCGTGAGCAGGTTCCATTGGGAAGAGCCCAGAGAGGCTGAAGAGGTCGATGACGGGTATGGCCCAATACTGACCAGCTTGTTTGAGGGTATTGACATAGTCCTCAATATAAAGACCTTGGCTGTTGGCAATGTTCTCGTCAGGCTGCACGTTGAACTTGTTGTTGGCCGGGTCCGAGAAGTTGGCATAACCACGGTGCGGAGGAGTCATGATGATGATCTGCTTGGTGGGATAGCGATGCTTCAACATGCTGAGTAACTGGTTGATACGGCCACAGAAAGTGCTGTCGGTGTAGATGAAGTCACGGCACTTGCGGGGCACCATCTTGCCGTTGTAATCGACCACCGTGTCGCGCTCCGTATAGAACTGTCCGATAGGGGCGCCATGATTGTAGTCGTTGGTGCCCGCCCAGATGAAGATGGCATCCAGGTTGTCACCCTCTGCCTTGATCATCTCCTCGGCACGCTGACGGATGTGATTCCACTGGTTGCCGCTACGGGCATAGACCAATGGGGTAATACCCAGGCTATCACGCAGATATTCATAATAATGATATTGAGTAGCGCGGTTGCGAGGGTCGGTCATGCTGTCGCCCAAGAAACCGACACGCTTGCCGTTCCATTGACTCGGCTGAGGTTTCGGATTGCCCCACGCCTCCAGACGTTCATACTCCTCCTGAGTGAGGCGCATGAAGGAACCATGCTGCGGACCGGTCACGCCCTGAATATCCTGAGGATCAGAGAAATTGCGCATGTTGGCATCGGCCTTACAGATGCGGTAATGGCGCGGACGCGAAGAGTATTCGATATAGGCGATGCGCCAACCCTCCTCGCCTACAATCTGGAAAGCCGAGACACCCTCGCATTTCTTTTTCCCCTCGAAGTTGACGTAATCATCTTCGACCGGTTCGCCCCAAGGACCCGTCAAGGCCGGTGCCGTAGCGGTGAAGAGACCGGGCGTGCCGCCCTCCTTCTTGATCATCATGTGGAACTTGCCATCGGTGGTGAGGTAGTTGATGTCGGCATCGATGGTGGCATAGCCCCAATCGAACAAGAGCTGTGGCATGGTCATCTGGGTGAACGACTTGTCGGCATAACTGTAGTACATGCGGTCGTACTTCTCCTCCTTCGGATTCCAGAGGCTGTAGTAGATAAAATAACCACCTTTCGAACCGTCGGGCCACTTGTAGGAGGCATCCCAGAAGATTTGAGGCGCCCAGACACGGGTGATGGTGCTCCAATCCTTATAAACACTGTTGGCCGTAGCGCCGTCCGAGAATATCTCGCGACCCTTGCGGAAGTCGAAAGTGGTACTTTGCCAATGCATCAAGTCATCGCTGGTGAGAAGGTCAATACCGAAATTCTCCCACACGCCACCCTTGTTGAGGCGCTTGGTCATGGAGTTGTTCATGTCGGTAGTGACCATGAGATAACCGCTGCCGTCGCACTTGCGGCAGATATAGGCATCGCGCGTACCACCCTCGATGCGGGCCAGTTCGAAGCTGGAGAAGACCGAGTCGCCATGGAAGAGGTCGTGATAGTGCAGACCATCGCGCGACAAAGCGAAAGCGGTCCATTGACCACGGTCGCTCATGTGGCAATAGAGGTAACCATAGTCGCCCATCTGCAGGTTGCCAGGCACGACCGTCTCTTTCTTCTTGGCACTCAAGGCGCTTATGCCCAACAGGGCGATGCAAAACAATGCGGTAAGATGTTTCATATAGAGTTAGATGTTAAAGTTCGAGAGGACAAGAGTATCTAGAATTTCTAGAAAAACTAGAACTACTAGATAATCTAGATGTTCTAGGAATGCCTTACTTCAAAAAAGCGAAGAACACCGCCAGAACGATACAGAGCATCGAAACGAAGTGGTTCCAATGGATGGGCTCGCCCTTGAAGACCAGATGCACGATGAGCACGAAGACAACCAGAGAGATGGACTCCTGCAACACCTTAAGTTGCATCAAGTTAAACGGGCCGCCCAGGTCATGATGGCCGAAACGGTTGGCGGGCACAGCCACGCAATATTCAAAGAACGCCAAGCCCCACGAGAACAAAATCACCACCATCAGGGGCCAATCCTTCACCGAGGGGTACATCTCCCTCAACTTGAAAGTGCCATACCAGGCAAAAGTCATAAATACATTCGACACCATCAACAGAACCACGGTGCCGATACCACGCAATAAAATAGGATTCATATCAAACCTTCTATAGGACTTTTAAGAATTTTGCCAATGTGCAGGTCATGCAGTTCGGCCACGACCCTCAGCGTGTCTTGCAGATGATACGCCACGCTACCCACAAACGAGACACTCTCCCCCTCTCGGGGATTGAGCCTCAACACATTACGCTTGAAGAACAACTCCGCGCCTTGGTACGCCAACTGCTGGCAATAGCTGTTGTCGGCATGACTACCCACAAAGACTGCAAACAAGGCCAGATAGCGGTTGGGACAGGGTTTCTGATAGACGTGTTCGATGGCCGATTCGGGCGTAATCCGTCCGAAATCCTCCTCAAACAGCGTGCGAGTGCGTTGAGGCATCTGCTCTTTCAGGTAGTCGCTCAACACCTGCCGCCCCAACCAAGCGCCGCTGCCCTCGTCGCCCAGGATATATCCCAAACTGCTGGCTGTCAGCATCTTGTCGGCCTGAGCGTCATAGCGTGCAGCGATGGCACCCGTGCCCAAGATGCAACAGAGGCCGTCGCCCAAAGCGCGACAGGCACCCAACAGATCGGATGCCACCTCAACTCGGGTCATGGGCGTAAAGACCTTACGCAGAGCACGTTCCACCATCGGAATACGTTCCCCGCTGCACCCAGCGCCATAGAACTGCACCAGGTCGGGACAACGTTCCCCGGTTTGCTCGACGACCGAACGAACCGCCTCCGTGATGTCATTTTCGGTGACATAAAGCGGGTTCAACCCCTGCGTCTGCACAGGTTGAACCAAAGAGGGGGCGCCCTGGGTCTTATCGACCAGACACCACGTCGTCTTGGTACTGCCGGAATCTGCTATTAATGTCTGCACAAGCTAAATAAACTTATTTCAAGTTTCGCAAGTATGGCAACATTAACTCCCTCATCGCACTCGCGAACCTTGAGTAAATAATGTTGCAAAGATACAGTTTTTCTCCGATTTGACCAAAAATTGAAGGAGAATTGTCAACAAATACTGCGATAGCCGATGAACGGGTGGGCAAAAGGATACGAAAATGTGGAAGAAAACGAAGATATTTTTCGAGCCATTTTCCTTAAAGGGTCATAATACCCTCATAATAGGGTGATAGAGGGGTGACCGATGGTTCCGACGGGATTCCGAAGGACGACCGAAGGGTGGACGAAGGAAAAGAGCTTAGAACTTGGGGTAAGGGTCCCACACAAATTCGACGACATGACCGGCACGAAGAGAGGCCTGCACATCGACGAGGCGCTGGTTGCTGGAACCACGGAACATGAGGTCGAGGCTCTTTTGGGCTTCGACGAAAGGACCATCGACGAGGACCTCCAGATAAGGCAACATCTGACGCATGACAGGGTCGGTCTGTACCTGCTCGAAGGTGAAACCAGTATAGCACCAGATGGTACGGTGCAACTCCTCGACGATGCGTTTGGAGAGAGCCGTGAAAGCTTCGGCCTGGTACATCGGGTCGCCGCCCGAAAAGGTGATGTTGCCCTCCGTCTGTGCCAGGCGGTCGAAGACCTCATCGACCGACACCGACTCGCCTGCTGTGAAAGACCATGTCTCGGGATTATGACATCCGGGACAGGCATGTCGGCATCCGGCACAATAGACACTGGAGCGCCAACCCGGGCCATCGACGGTAGTATCGACCACTATCCGCATCAACTGAATATTCATTGTTGCAATAACTTTTTGAGATAAAAAACATGGCAAAGATAGTCATTTTACTCATTCAGTTAATCAAAATAGAGTAAAATTATATGTAATTCCACCTTTTATCGAGCAAATAGACGGAAAATTCACAAATAATGTTTATCTTTGTGGCAAATATAGACAATCTATACAAAAGGAAGATCTAAAAAAACATATACAGGATATGCACGTACTGAAGTTCGGAGGCTCGTCGGTGGGCTCCATCGCAAGCATCAAGAATGTCAAGCAGATTGTAGAGGAACGTAAGGAATCGGTCATCGTGGTCGTTTCGGCCCTGGGTGGTATCACCGACCGACTCATCGCTACAGCCAATAAAGCCGCCACGGGCGATGAGACTTACACAGAGGATTTCCAGTTCATCTGCCAACGCCACTATGACGTGGTGAACGGCCTGTTGGACGGAGAGGCCTTGTCGGATGTCAAACTCTTCATCAGCGAGACCCTCGAAGAACTGAACAACATCTATCGTGGCATCTTCCTCATCCGCGAGTTGTCGCCCAAGACGCTCTGTGCCGTGGTGAGTTACGGCGAGCGCATCTCCAGCCGTATCGTGTCGAAGGTCATCGCCGATGCCAAGTGGGTGGATAGCCGCGAACTTATCAAGACCGTCAAGGTGTTCGACAAGAACGTGTGTGACTTCGAGGCCACCAACCCGAACGTCATACGCCACTTCTCGGGCCACACGGGCATCACCGTCATGGGAGGTTTCATATCGAGCGACAGCAAGACGGGCGAAGTGACCAACCTGGGTCGAGGCGGATCGGACTATACCGCCGCCATCATTGCCGCTGCCCTGAACGCCGAATTGTTGGAAATATGGACCGACGTGGATGGTTTCATGACCGCCGACCCGAGGGTCATCAACTCGGCCTACGTCATACCCGAACTCTCGTTCGTCGAGGCGATGGAGCTGTGCAACTTCGGTGCCAAGGTAATCTATCCGCCTACCATCTTCCCTGTCTATCATAAGAACATACCGATTGTCATCAAGAACACCTTCAACCCCTCGGCGCCGGGCACATTGATTCATGCCAACCCGAAGCACGTGAGCGGCAAGGTCATCAAGGGTATATCGTCGATCAACGACACGGCGCTTGTCACCATCTCGGGCCTCGGCATGGTGGGTGTGATTGGTGTGAACAAGCGTATCTTCTCGACCTTGGCGGACAATGGCATATCGGTCTTCCTGGTCAGCCAGGCCTCGTCGGAGAACTCCACCACCATCGGTGTGAAGAACGGTGACGCCGAACGCGCCGTCTCCATCCTCCGCAACGAGTTCGACAAGGAGTTGTCCATGGGTGAGATCAACAGCATCACCGCCGAGCACGACCTGGCCACCGTCGCCATCGTGGGCGAAAGGATGCGACAGACGCCGGGTATTGCCGGTAAGTTGTTCCGCATTCTGGGTCAGAACGGTATCAACGTCATCGCCTGTGCACAGGGTGCCTCGGAGACCAACATCTCGTTTGTCACCACCAAGGAGAGTCTGCGCAAGGCCATCAACGTCATCCACGACTCGTTCTTCCTCTGGGACTACAACGTGCTCAACATCTTCCTGACAGGCGTCGGACTGGTGGGCCGCAACCTCTTGGAACAGATTCACAAACAGCAGGAATACCTCCTGCAGCACCGCAACCTGAAACTCTGCGTTGTTGGATTGAGCAACAGCCGCCATTGTATCTTCGACCGCGCCGGCATCGACCTCTCGACCTGGGAGGAACAACTCAACGCCAGTCAGGAACCATCGTCGCCCGAGATACTGAAACAACGCATCACGGAGATGAACGTCTTCAACGCCGTCTTTGTCGATTGTACTGCTTCGACCGACATTGCCGCTATCTACGAGTCGCTTTTGGAACACAACATCAGCGTGGTGTGCGCCAACAAGGTGGCTGCCTCGGGTGATTACGAGAACTACCGCCAACTGAAACGTACCGCCCGCAAGCGCGGCATCAAATACCTCTTCGAGACCAACGTAGGCGCAGGTCTGCCACTTATCTCGACCATCAACGCCCTCCGCAACTCGGGTGACGAGATTCTGAAGATTGAGGCAGTCGTGAGCGGTACGCTGAACTATATCTTTAATGTATTGTCGGCCGACATTCCAATGAGCAAGGCGATCCAGATGGCGCGCGACGCCGGTTATGCCGAACCCGACCCACGTATGGACTTGAATGGCAGCGACGTGATCCGCAAAATTGTCATCCTGTCGCGCGAGGCAGGTTACCGCATCTCGAAGGAGGATGTCGAGAAACACCTCTTCATCCCCGACGAGTACTTCGAGGGACCGGTTGAGGAGTTCTGGAAGAAGATTCCGCAGTTGGATGCCCACTTTGAGGAGATGCGCCAACGTGCTGAAAAAGAGCGCCATCGCTTCCGCTTCGTGGCCACATTGGAGAACGGCAAAGCGCGCGTCGAACTGCGTGAGGTGGACGACCAGCATCCTTTCTACCGACTGGAGGGCTCGAACAATGTCATCCTGCTCACCACCGCCCGCTACAAGGAGTTGCCGATGGAAATAAAGGGCTATGGCGCAGGTGCCGCCGTCACCGCTGCCGGCGTCTTTGCAGATATCATCAGTATTGCGAATATTAGATAACTGACCCACCCCTTCCCTCCCTACTTAGGGAGGGAGATAATATAGTTACAAACATTCCGACATAATTATCTTTACGATTGTTTGTAACTTATAAAAAAGTCCCCCTATGCTGGGGAATTTAGAGGGTCTCTTAATTTCTTTTGAGAATGAAATACCTCATCATCCTGGCTGACGGAGCCGCCGACGAACCAGTTGAAGCGTTGGGCAACAAGACTCCGTTGCAAGCTGCCAAGAAACCAAATATAGACCGCATGGCCAAAGAGGGCATCAATGGTCGTCTCATAACCGTACCCGAAGGTTTTCACCCAGGGTCGGAGATTGCCCACCTCGGATTGTTGGGTTATGACGTGGCGAAGGTCTTCGAGGGTCGCGGTTCTTTGGAAGCTGCCTCCATGCAAGTGCCTATTGCCGACGACGAAGTGGCCATGCGCTGCAACATCATCTGTCTGGAGGGCGACAATATCAAGAACCACTCGGCAGGCAATATCTCGAACAAAGAAGCTGCCATACTTATCAAATATCTGAACGAGCAGTTGCCCACCTTCCGGAGCAAGACATCGTTCACGTGGCAGGACATCAAGTTCTTCGAGGGTGTCTCCTATCGCCACTTGCTCAAGATTCGTCGTGGCAACAAACACGTGCTTTGCACCCCGCCGCACGACAAGATTGGTCAACCCTGGCGCCCCGAATTGACTCGTGCCGAACTGCCTGAAGGAGAAGAGACCAGTCGGTTGCTCAATGAGTTAATCCTCTGGAGCCAAGACCTGTTAAGCAAGCATCCCGTGAACCAGAAGCGTGTGGCCGAGGGCAAAGACCCAGCCAACTCTATCTGGCCTTGGAGTTTGGGTTATCGACCCAAGATGCAGACATTGCACGAACTCTTCCCCGACCGCATCCAGACGGGCGCCGTCATCTCGGCTGTTGACCTCATCTTCGGCATCGGCGTCTATTGCGGATTGGACAAGATTGAGGTGCCTGGCGCCACAGGTCTGTGGGACACCAACTACGAGGGCAAACGCGATGCCGCCATTGCACAACTCCGAGAGAAAGACTTTGTCTTCCTGCATGTAGAGGCAACCGACGAGGCGGGTCACGACGGCGAACCCGAACTGAAGAAACGTTGCGTGGAGATGCTCGACGAACGATGCGTCGGTCCTATCCTCCAGGAGGTTTCGAAGTGGAAAGAGACGGTGCGCGTGGCTATCCTGCCCGACCACCCCACTCCTATCAAGTATCGCACGCACACCATGACGCCTGTGCCTTTTGCCATCTGGCAGAACCATGCATCGAATAATGCTTCCGACCCCGCACAAATAAAGGCTGACAATGTCCAGACTTTTGATGAAGAAGCATGTTTCAATGGTTCTCTCGGTCTATTGCAGAAGGATGAATTCATTAAGTATTTTCTTGAAATGTAATAAATAGGAAATTGCATGAAGTACTACAGCACCAACCGCATCGCTCCTGAGGTCTCACTCAGCGAAGCAGTCATCAAGGGACTTGCCCCCGACAAGGGTTTGTACATGCCAGAGAGGATCAATCCCCTCCCTGCCAGTTTCTTCGACAAGATTCAGGACCTCACGTTGCAGGAGGTGGCTTTTGAAGTGGCCAAAGCCTTCTTCGGAGAAGATATCCCCGAGGCCGACCTCAAGCACATTGTCTATGACACCCTCCAGTTCGACATTCCGTTGGTCAAGGTGAACGACCGCATCTACAGTCTGGAACTCTATCATGGTCCAACCTGTGCCTTCAAGGATGTCGGTGCCCGTTTCATGGCACGTTTGCTGAGCTACTTCGTCAAGCAGCACCCAAGCACCAAGGGCAACGTCCATGTACTGGTTGCCACTTCGGGCGACACGGGTTCGGCTGTTGCCAATGGCTTCCTCGGGGTACCAGGCATCGATGTCACGGTGCTCTACCCCAAGGGCAAGGTGAGTGAGATTCAGGAGAAGCAGTTCACCACCCTGGGTCAGAACATCACCGCGCTCGAAGTAGAGGGTGTGTTCGACGATTGCCAACGCTTGGTCAAGGAGGCCTTCATGGATAAGGAGTTGAACGACAAGTTCTTCCTCACTTCGGCCAACTCGATCAACGTGGCGCGTTTCCTGCCTCAGGCTTTCTATTATTTCTATGCTTACGGCCAACTCAAGAAGCAGTTGGGCGACAAGGCCAAGGAGGTAGTGGTGTGCGTACCGTCGGGCAACTTCGGCAACATCTGTGCCGGCCTATTTGGCGCTAAGATGGGACTGCCTGTCAAGCGTTTCATTGCGTCGAACAATGCCAACGATATCTTCTTCCAGTACCTCGGCAATGGTCACTACAACCCACGCGCCACACAAGCCACTCTCGCCAACGCTATGGACGTAGGCGACCCATCGAACTTTGCACGCATCGTCAACCTCTTTGGCAATGGACAGCAAAAGGCCGAGAAGATTACTCCCGAAGAGGCTCATGCCGCTATTTGCAACACCATCAGCGGTGCTACTTACCAGGACGAGCAGATCAAGAAAGCCATGCAGGATGCCCTGCGCAACGATGGCTATGTCTGTGATCCTCACGGTGCTTGCGGCTACCAGGCCTTGGTCGATGGACTCCAACCAGGCGAAGTGGGCATCTTCCTCGAAACGGCTCATCCTGCCAAGTTCAAGGACACGGTTGAACCTATTATCGGTCAATCGGTTGCTATTCCTGCCACGCTCCAGAAGTTCATGCAAGGCACCAAGCAGTCGTTACCTATGACCAAGGAGTTTGCCGACTTCAAGAAGTTCCTGAAGGAGAATCTTAAATGAAACATACCCAAGGAGAATTATTTAGTGCAATCACCCACACCGTGGGATTATGTCTGGTGCCCTGCATAGCATGGGTCATCATCTGGTTGGGATATACCAAGAACTGGGAGATGGCATTCGGAGCCACGTTCTTCACGGTAGGAATGTTGATGATGTATATCGTCTCGTGCATGTACCATTGGTGGAAACCAGGCACCGACGGAAAACGCACGTTACGCATTCTGGATCATTGTTCTATCTATGTCCTCATTGCCTCCAGTTACACTCCCATCTGCATGGGTATCATCGAAGATAATCATTTCGTGGCTGGGTGGACGGCCTTTGGAGTAATATGGTTTCTGTCGCTCACAGGTATCTTCCTCAAGATTTTCCTCTTCGACCGCTTTGCCAAGACCTCTCTTGTCCTGTACCTGCTGTTAGGTTGGTCCATCCTCTATATCATTCCCTCGGTGCGCGAGTGCATCAACACATGGGCCATCCTACTCATCCTTCTGGAGGGCATTGCTTACACGACGGGAGTCTATTTCTTTGTCAACGACCGAGATCCCAAGCATCCTTACTATCACGGCATCTGGCACATCCATGTCATCCTCGGCACCCTCTTTCACTGGGGAGCGGTCATAGCCATGGCACTTGACCCCGTGACACGATAAAAAGGCTCTATATACTTCAACAAGTAGATTTCAGAACCAAAGATAAAAGCGAAAACTGCATCTATTTGGTGCAGTTTTCGCTTTTTATTATTTCATCCATCAAAAGGCCTCTTAGGCCGCCTTTTAACAGGAACGACTAAAATACGGAATGGAGACTATCGAGTTGCTTCAACAAGTCCTTTTCGTTCGGCGTAGCGCAGGAGTTCGACCGTATTGCTGATGCCTAACTTTCGGTAGATGTGGTTCTTGTGGGTTTCGACCGTTCGGATGGATATATTGAGTTGCTCGGCTACCTCCTTGGTCAGCAAACCCTTACAGAGGAGTTGGACAATCTGCACCTCACGCTGAGAGAGTTCGACATCATCGCGCTGAGAGATACGATCAAAGTGAGAGACCACCTCCAGAATCTTCTGACGAGCCGACTCGGCCTGCAGTTTCTCATCATTAGCCACGCGGAGCAATTCATCCTTCGCCTCGTTGGTCTGTTGCAACATCTTGTTGTACTCACCACGTTGGCGAACCTGCCGCATCAAGAGAGCAACCAAAAGCACGCACCCGATGATGATGACGATGCAGACAATCAGCATGATACGGTGGTAAGAAATAAGACGTTGTTGCATCTCCAACTGAGCCAGTTGGCGCGACATTTTGTATTTAGCATCGAAGGCCTGCATCTGATTGCTCATCTTGTCATCGAACATCTTCTCCCTCAAGTTGACATACTGCTCCCAGTAAGCCGCCGATTGGGCCGGGTCGGTCTTCACTACGTATTTAGCCAACTTCTGTAGAGTCTGAGCCTCCTGATAAGTGTTTTCCGTTTGCTTGCTAAGTTCCAAACTGCGGTTCAAGTAGTCAATCGCATATTTCTCATTACCCAACTTTTGCTCAATGTCGGCAAGCAGTCGATAGGTGATTTGCAACGAAACGAGATTGCCGCAAACCTTCAAGGAATCAGCTGCTTCCAAAGCTTCGTCACGCGCCTCCTCGTAACGGTGGTTGGCAAAGAGCGCCGTTGCCAACTGCGAACGACGAACAGGGATGCGTCGCAAATCACCATGTTGCTCCTCGATAGACAGAGCCTCCTTGGCAAACTCCAACGCCTGATCCAACTTTCCCGTCTGCACCAGGATTTCCGAAGCGACTCCCAAACGAATGGCCAAACTATGAGGGCGATGCAAAGTGCGTTCAATCTGAAGTGCTTCCAAGATATACCTTTCCCCCACTTCCGGTTGGCCGGCATAGACCCAAACGAAGGCAGTATTGTTCAACGAAGAACTAAGACGGGTAGAGTCATTCAACTCACGGTCAATGGAAAGCGACTTTTCCGAATATTCGGCCGCTTCCGAGAAATCACTCAAGCAGAGATAGATGCTGGAGGACTGAAAGAGACAATCGGAGTACAACTGCAGACTATCCAATTCGTCGAAACACTTCTCCGCTTGCGAGTTCCACGAGAGCGCATTTTCATATTGACCGGCTTCGTAGGCGCACATGGCACTCCAATAGTACAACATGCCGTCCACATACACGACATTGTCCTTGGAACTGAACGTAAACGTAGTATCGGCAAGCTCGGACAACACTTTATCGAAGATTTCGTTGGCCACCTGGAACCTGTTTCGCGAAGAGGTCTTGGCATAGCGTGCCAACTCGTCAGCAATAGACGAAGCGTCCGCCGCCATCAATGAAACAGCAGAAAGAGGTAATGAAAGTGCGCACAATAAAACAAAGCGTCTAAACATAAAAGGTATCAAAAGGTTAATTCAGGACGAAGACAGAAAAATGCTAAAAGCACGTTTTCCGTTCGTTCCATATTCATTTGGACATTAAAACAGGAGCATTGGGCAATCTCCATCTTTCATTTTGGACAGCAAAGATAATAAAAAAAATTCAAAATGCAGCGATTTTTGTCAAAAAATCGCTGCATTATTATACATTTTCAGGCAGAAACCCTATCATTTCGGGGCATATAAAGAAATTTCATCCACCTCTCGCAACAATCGAATCATGAAGCAACGCGGCACATAACTGCCTTCAAACGAAGACAATCGCACCACCACTTCTGACTTGTCGCGCAACATAGAGTCGGACAATGGGAAGGACTTCTCGAAGAACTTCTCCTTGCCGATATCCTTCGCCGTAACCGTGTAGGAATCAACGACCTCACCATCCACCGACAACTGCAAGGAACGGCCCTTGTCGAGACCCGAGAACCGGCAGACAATCATTACCTTCTCGCCACGTTCCAGACACTCGTTGACATCTGCACACTTCAGCGTATATTCATACCACTGGTCGGGTTGCGCATCACGGAAAGTCTGACCATTGTACGTACCACGCGAACCCGTTTCACTGATTCGCATGTTGTGTTCTTGCTCACTTTCGCCCAACCCTGGCGTGACATAATCCAGTGTCAACGACTCCTGCTCTCGGCGCTTTGCCTGATTGATATACATCGGGTTACGCATCCATGCTTCACGCGTCTGTTGGTTCCAATAGAGCATATAACGGACATGATGAGTGCTGAAGAACGGCTTCACAGGTACATTGTGCCAACGTGAACCAGGCGCCGATGCATCGACCACAAATTCCAACCGAGCCGTATCGACCAACTTCACACGCGAGGCAATCTCCGACTTCTCGCAGATGAGCATAGGCGAAAAAGCAGGGTTCGGGAACTTCTCTCGCGTCTGTGGAGAGAAGTCGTGCATACCATCTCCACCATATTCATTCGGCAGGAACTCATAGTTGGGGCGTCCCATTACCGTATCCGACGTCTGCGCTGCCAAGACCGTCGGTCCATAGGTCAGAGCAACATATTCGGGTACACCGGGACAAGCCAAAGTACCAACCTCCATCGGGTACGACACCTCAATGACATCTCCTGGCCGCCAGGTTCGACCACAATAGAGGTAAGAGGCTCGTCCGACAACTACTTGGTTCGGCTTGTACTTCACCGGCTTACCATTGACCGTGACCGAAAACTCGGAAGTGGTCCATGCCGGGTGACGCACGGCAATCTTGTAGTTACCCGCCTTGCATACCGTGATGCGGGACGTATGACCATAAGGGAACTTCGACTCCTGCTTAACCGAGGCGACAGACGACTTCAACTCGCTGGGCACAAAGAGGTTAACATAGAGTGTATCGTTACTGTACGAATAGATAAACTCGCCATAACGGCTCTGACTCTCCATACCCGTACCCATGCAACACCACATGGCCTCATTCACCTTACCGTAGATGCGGTAACTCTCGGCGCGCATCGGTGTGAAGAAAGTGAAACCACCCGTCTTGGGGTCAATACTGCCCAATACATGGTTGAGCATGGCACGTTCATAAAAATCGACCAACCGCGCTTCCGGTTCCTCGGCAAAGAGCGTCTCCGTCAACTTGAGCATATTATAAGTAGGACACAGGCCGGGTCCATCGCCATCCACAATGCGTCGCAGCGACTGATTCTGCATCAAGAAATGACCGCCCACACCCACGCCGCCAATAGCGACAGCACGGTTGTTGACCACGTCATCCCAATAGCGACGGGCGCTTTTACCGTAGCGAGGATCCTTTTTCACCTCATTGATTCGGGCAATACCCAAGAACATGGCCGAAAAGTGGTTGACTTGTTTCTTGTCCAAGAAAACGTGACGTTCATCGTGCAACATATTCTCAATCAAGATCTGGTGCGAGAACTTCTGCGCCCCTTTCAGGTACTTCTGGTCGCCGAAGATGACATAGGCATCGGCCAACACCTCGTTGATGGCACCCGGTTCCCATTGCAGGATCTGCATCTCCATCACATCCTCCCGGAACATGCTCACCACGTCGATGAGCCAGTCACACATGTTGCGGAAGACCGACTTCGCCATCGTGTTGCCTGCATAGAGATAGGCATCACGCAAACCGGCAGCTACTTTGTGTTCGCAGTAGAACGGTGTCCAATGTCCACGTTGGTTATAGGGTCGATAGTCCGAGTCGTACAATCCCTTCCAGATCGAGTTGTCCGGAATGCCGCCAATGAAGCCCTTCAAGCCATCCTTGTCGTCGTCGAACACCTTCTGACAATCTCTCAGGACGCGCACAATATAATCCACCAACTCCTTCAACTGCGCCTTCTGCGCCTCGTCATGACATGCTGCATAGGCCAACGAAAGGGCCGACAGATAGTGTCCCAACAAGTGACCGTCCATCGCCAGAGCGGGGTTCCAGGCAAAGCTGTTGAAAGCCGGATGCTCGAACTCCCACTGGTAGTAAGGACTGTTCACATCGCTGGTCGCAGACAGACCCGACTGACGGACATAAGGGGTCAAGAGACGGTCCACATCATACTCCATGAGTGTCTTGAAGTTCAACTCCTGCGCCTCCTTGAACGGGCTGTCCAACAGAGTTACTTCATCCAGTCGAAAACGGGTGGGATAGAAAGACGTTTGATCGGGTGCAGAGCCGGAAATCGCTTTCTGAGCGAAAAGGGCCACAGAAAAGGACCAGCTCAACAGAGTCGTCCAAAGGAACAGAAACAAATGGCCTTTTCTCATCATGGCAATTAAATATAAAAGTGAATAATACCGAAACAGGTTGTCGCTTAGGCCAGTCGACAACTCTTCTTACTTATTAAATATACCAAGATCTTCCTAAAAAGAAGTTAGTCAGTATAGTGAAATATAATCCATATCATGACAGGGGGCATACCTGTCTTCTCTCGTTCTTTATTCTATGTGCACGGAGGGAGAGTCTCTGACTCCCTCCAATGCAGTTTTCCATATCCAAGGAACGCCCCAAGGGCAATTCCAAAAGGCTCTTATAAGGGAGTTAATTTCATGGAGTTAACGGGAGATAACGGTAGTTAACAGACGAATGCTTTTCGTTGTCAAAAACCTTCAGACCCATGGTAGTAACGTCCGTTTGTCCCCTCAGCTAAAGCTTCGTCTTCTCGCTGAACGATTATCAATCGTTCTATTCGCTGCGAGGACCTGAGCGAAGCGATAACTCCTAATAACTACAATAACTCCTTGCAAGTGAGCAAGTTGAAACACTTGCGAAACTTGAGTTAAAGAGCGATGCGGAAACCGCAGTTCACGAAAGCGCTCTGCTTGCTCTCCTCGGTATCGTAGCTCTCCATGACACTCCACTTGCGGACGGAGGGACAATAGTAGATGCTGCTCTGCTGCATCCAACTGCCGCCACGCATGATGAGCGTATCCCTGCCATCGTTCAATGGCTGCACGCCCTGTGGGTTGTTGGCATCCAAAGCCGAATAGCGATAGTAACAGTTGGACACCCACTCGGATACATTGCCGACCATGTCGTAGATTCCCAACTCGTTAGGCAACTTCTCGCCGCCTGCGTGGACGCCGTAGTTCTTGCCACCCTTGCCCTCGGCAAAAGAGTTGCTACGCACCCAACCGCTCTCCTCGTAATCGTCCGCACCGGCATACTTGTAGCCGCGACAGTACTTGCCACCACGGGCAGCGCACTCCCATTCGGCCTCGGTAGGGAGGCGGAACTTCAATCCGGTGAGTGCCGACAACGTATCGCAGAAGGCAACGGCATCCTGATACCAGATGTTGTAGGCCGCTACATTGTCGCCCTTGCCAAACTCGTCGTACCAAGGAGCATAGGCGCTCTCAGGAATAGGGTTCTGCGCATTGAGGTAGAACTTACCCGAAGGGGCGCGATGCATCACGGCATTCCACTCACGCTGGGTAATCTCGAACTTACCGATGTAGTAATCGGGCATGGTCACCGTGGTAACAGGACCTACCCAATAGGCATTGTAGCGATAGACGGTAGTGAACGGGATGGTATCCTTCTTCAGTTTCAATGTGTCAAGGAAATTGAAGGCCCCGGCTGCAAACCAAGCGGTGTCGATGCGCGACTTGCGGGTCACGGTCATCGTGTATTCGGGCTCTTCCGGATTGGCCCACAAGGACTTATCCTTCTCGGTGTACGTCGTGTCGTTATAGTACGTAGCAGCGGGTACATGGTAGGCCAAGTTGGTCGATTTCAGGAGCTTCACAGTGTCGCGCGAGAAAGAGGACGAAGCGAAATAGTTGTCGCGCTTGTTCGTCTTGCCCTGCACGCCCATATAGAACTGGCACGCCTCCACCTTGACCATGTTGTTGATAAGGTTGGAGATGACGGCCTTGTCGTCCACGGTGACGTCACTGCGCCATTTGGCCGTTCCCACTGGGAAAGGGGTCTCTGTATATTGCAATCCCTCGTCGGCATCGTCGCACGAGGTCACGGATAGCGAAAGTATCAAAGATGCAATTGCACCTGCAATGAAAGCATATTTCTTCATAACAGGCGCAAAGATAGATAAAATAACACTACTTGCCAAAGATTTGATGGATTATTTCACTTTTTTAACCAAAAATCGGCGCAAAGTGAGCAAAACTGGAATCAAATAGATGCACAACAGGGTGGCTTTTACCAAAATTCCGACTATTCCGGTCCAAGGAACCAGCTCCATGCCGGCAAACATTGCTCCTGCCAGGAGGGTATATCCGCCGATGGTTTTCAAGTCGTACGGAATAGGGTTCAACCGCTGTCCGACGATGTAACTGGTCAACATGCAGACGGCATAACCGGCAAAGCCCGACCATGCACAGGCCACATAGCCGTACTCGGGAATGAAGAGCAAGTTGCCTGCTGTCATGACGATGCAACCGGCGGCGGAGAACCACATGCCCCAGATGGTCTTGTCTATCAACTTGTACCAGAACGAGAGGTTGAAGTAAATGCCCATCATGATCTCGGCCGCCATGACAATAGGCACGACGAACAGTCCCTTGCGGTACTCTTCTCCAATCAAAATCTGCAACCAATCCATGAAGGCAACCACTGCCAGGAAGGCAGCCAAAGTGAAGATGATGAACCACTTCATCGCCTCGGCATAATAGACCAGCTTGTCCGACGCATTGTCCGACGACCCATTCTTGGCAAAGACAATCGGCTCATAACCATAGCGGAAGGTCTGGGTGATGAGGGCCATGATCATGGCCACCTTGATGCAGGCACCATACTCTGCCAGTTGCGCCTTGGCATCCTCGGCGCTGCACACCAAGGGGAAGAAAATCTTGTCGGCAGTCTGGTTCAATATACCCGCGATGCCCAACACCAAGATAGGCCACGAGTAACTCAACATCCGGCGCAACAGAGCACCGTCGAAGTGCCACTTGAGGTGGAAGAAATCGGGGATAAAGAAGAAGGTCGTAGCCGCGCTGCATGCCAGATTGATGGCAAAGACATAAACGACGTCGGTCTTGTGCAAAAGGGTGAAGAACACCAGGTTACACACCACATTGATGAGAATGACCAACATCTTGAGCGACACGAACTTGATGGCCCGATGCTGGAACCGAAGGTAGCAGAAGGGCAACGCTTGCAGCACGTCGAGCAAGGTCACCCCCGCCATGATCCAGACATACTCCGGATGGTCGGCATAATGCAACGCCTCGCTGATAGGGGTCAGGAACAACATAACGCCCCCCACAAAAACAGCGCTCAGGATGCCTACCCACGCAAAGGCGGTGGCAAAGACGGTGTCGGGTTTCTGGTCCTGCTGATTGGCAAAACGGAACAGGGTGGTCTCCATGCCGAAGGTCAAGATAACCAGCAACAAAGCCGTCCAGGCATACATGTTGGTCAGGACGCCATAATCGCCCCCGGCCTTGGGCATATAGTAGGTCCAAAGGGGGGTCAGCAGGTAGTTCAGAAACCTGCCCACGATACTGCTCACGCCATAGATGGCAGTATCTTTGATCAATCCTTTAAAGTTAGGCACGTTAAATGAGGTTGTGAGGTTATGAGGTTTTGAGGTTGCTTCGCTTGTGAGGTTGTGAGGGAAGTAAGGTTATGAGGTCTTGAGGTTGTAAGGTTATGAGGTTCTCAGACCTTCAACCCACCGACGTCCTAACGGAGTTGCGTTCTTTTTCCGTTCTTTTTGCTTTCTTTTTTGGTTCTTTTTCGTTCTTTTGGAAGGAAGCCGACTGAGAGCAACCTCGGCGGAACGGCAAAGCAAAAAGAACGATAGTGAACGAGGAGTGCGTACGAACGGTTCGCTGTCATCCCCCGTGGAACGTCAGAACAACGTTCCCTGAAGGGCATCGCCGCCCTTGAGCGGACGGTTCAAGTGCTTGTATGCCAACGGAGTAACCTCGCGACCACGGGGCGTGCGCTTGATGAATCCCTCCTTGATGAGGTAGGGCTCCAGCACATCCTCCACCGTACCGGCATCTTCGCCCAACGCCGTAGCGATGGTGGAGAGGCCGACTGGCCCGCCGTTGAACTTATCGATGATGGTGGTGAGGAGCTTGTTATCGACCTCGTCCAATCCGTATTGGTCCACGCCCAGCGCCTCCAAAGCATGTTTCGAGATATTGATGTCGATGCGTCGGCCATCACCCTTCACCATGGCGAAGTCACGCACACGGCGCAACAGGGCATTGGCCACACGCGGCGTGCCACGACTGCGCAGGGCAATCTCGATGGCAGCCTCCTCGCTGATGGTCATGTTGAGGATATGAGCCGAACGGGCAATGATACCGGCAAGCACCTCAGTATCATAGTATTCCAGGTGCATGTTGATGCCGAAACGGGCACGCAACGGGGCGGTGAGCAGACCGCTTCGGGTGGTGGCGCCGATGAGCGTGAACGGATTGAGGTCAATCTGGATGCTGCGAGCGGCAGGACCTTTGTCGATCATGATGTCAATGCGGTAATCCTCCATGGCCGAGTAGAGATATTCCTCGACCACCGGACTGAGGCGGTGAATTTCGTCGATGAAGAGGACATCGTTCTTGTCCAACGAAGTGAGCAGACCGGCCAGGTCACCCGGTTTGTCGAGCACGGGACCGCTGGTCACCTTGAAGCCCACCCCCAGTTCGTTGGCGATGATGTTGCTCAGTGTGGTCTTACCCAATCCTGGAGGGCCGTGAAACAGGGTGTGGTCCAATGCCTCGCCACGCATTTTGGCAGCAGCGACAAAGATACGGAGGTTCTCGATGACCTTCTCCTGTCCGGCAAAGTCGTCAAAGGTCAATGGACGTAGTGCCTTCTCGAACTCCTTCTCCTGTTGGTTGGCGCTGTTGGCATTTCTTATATCAAAATCTTCCATAAGTATGTTCAGAAAATTGCTTACGCTAAAAAATGTCATTCTGAACGTTTCATTTAGCTGAATGCAAAAAGTTTACTTCTTTGCTGAGGCGACGAAACGTCAGTGGTACTAACGAAGTGAAGAACCTCTATCCTCGCACTACTGTCAAAAGAGATGTTTCGACTACGCTCAACATGACATTCTTTAGAAAATACTCTCAGAATTACTGTCGTTCCCGACACTCGGAAACGCAGATTTGCAGGCGCAAATATACTTATTTATTATTTAAAAATGACATTTTTGCCCAAGAAAGTTTGCTATTGCACAATTATTACGCCAAATATTTGGGTGAAATCGATTTATTTAGTATCTTTGCCGCGCATTTTTTGGACATATTATCCTGTCTGGGTAGTTCAATGGATAGAACGGAGGTTTCCTAAACCTTTGATCTGGGTTCGATTCCCAGCCTGGATACCATAGACGGTGGCTACGGCCTACAACCACACGGGCAGTAGGCACCGTCCTCTTTTATCAGAATGGCAGAAATCAAAGATTCGCACACAAACATACCCAATCCAGAGAGTACGGATAGTCAATTCGACATCCAGTACATCCTACACATGCTCTGGCACCTCCGCTACTGGCTCATTATCTCGGTAGTGGTGAGCCTGACGGGTGCATACTTCTACCTGAAGACCAAGACCGACACCTATGCCAGCCAGATGATGATCCTCATCACGACGGACAAGAATGCCGGTATGAGCAACTCGGCACAGGTATCGTTCATTCAGGACATGACGGGTATCGCCTCGTTCAACAGTCTGGAGAACGAGAAAGTCATCATCCGTTCCACACCGGTCATCCAGAAGGTGGTCGAGGAGCAGAAACTCAACATCCGCTACTTTGTGGAACAGACGTTCCGCGACACAGAGACCCTGGGACAGGAGATTCGCATGGACTATCTCCCTGCCAGTGGATACAATGCCAACAACCTGCCGCTGATTCGCGTGGACTACGACATCATCGACACCACCCGCATGAAGATTTCGGTCATGGACAGCAGCCGCAAGCGCCATGGTAGCGACGGTTACTTCCTCCGCGACACGATCATGCAACTGCCAGGTGCCCTCTGGTTGCCACGTTATGGTACCTTGACCTTCCACTACGTTGCTCCGTCGGAAGAGTTCTTCCTCGACAACCAAGAAAATCAACCTCAGGACGGCAAGTACCAATACGTCACTCCGGGCGACCACTATATCCTCCTCTATTCGCCACAAGCCCGTGCCCACGAGATTGGCAATGCCATCTCGGTTGACGTGGTGGAGGATGGCCGGCACTCCTCTTCCTCCTTCGGCGGCAACGGCAGCAGTATCTTGAGTCTTACCCTCAGCGACAATATTCCGCAACGTGCAGAAGCCACGCTGGAGGGCATCGTACGTCAGTACAACCTCCAGACGAAGGAGTATTACTCCCTCTCGCACACCAACACGATGGAGTTCATCAAGAACCGTCTGGTCGATCTCAAAGACCAACTCTCGGGTGTGGAGGGTCGTATCAAGGAATTCAGCATCGGCAACGACGTCTATGACCTCCAGTCGCAGACCAGTTTCAACCTCAATACCGATATGCAACGGCAACAGAGGTTGCAGGAGATTGACATCCAGATTAGCCTGTTGGGCATGATTTCCAAGGAGTTGCGCGAACAAAAGGACTTTGCCACCATCCCCAGCAACGTCGGCATCACCGACAACAGCATCATGGCAGCCATCACGGAGTACAACCGCCTCTGCGTGGAGCGCATCCGACTCCTGAACAGTGCCTCCGAGAGCAGTCCCGTGGTCAAAGACCTCAACTTGCTGTTGGAGACACGCCGTGACCTGATTTGCAAGACGATAGAGAACCAGATATCGCTCCTCACCTCGCAGCATGACGAGATCAAGCAACAGTTGGGACGCAGCAAGAACGAGATGCAGCGACTCCCCTCTAAACGCTTGAACCTGGCCGAGATAGAACGCGAGCAGTCGGTCATCGAACCGCTCTATGTCCTCCTCCAGAAGAAACGTGAGGAGACGATGTTGGCCATCATTGCCGAACCTGACATTGCCCGCATCGTGGAATATGCCGAAAACAACAGCGCCTTCGTGGGTCCGAACCGTCGCAAGACGTACCTCATGGCCTTGGTACTCGGTCTGGTTTTCCCTATCGGCATCGCCTACGTGCTCTTGTTGCTCAAGACCAAGATCACAACGCCCGACGACATTTCGACGCGCACCAATATCCCTGTCATCGGCATCATCCCACAAAGTGAACGACGCGTCACCAAGGCAAGCGAGATCATCCACGACAGTTCGACCAGCACCACCACCGAGATCTTCCGCTCCATCCGTTCCAGCATCTGCTTCATGGAGGGTAAGGTCCTGCAAGTTACGTCGAGCATCCCTTCCGAGGGTAAGTCGTTCGTCAGCACCAACTTAGCCCTGTGTTTTGCCTCGGCGGGCAAGAAGACCATCCTCATCGAAACCGATATGCGCAAGGGTCACCAGCGCCGTATCTTCGACGTACCGAAAGACTTCAAAGGTGGCCTCTCGCAATACCTGTCGGGTCACACCGACGACTGGCGTTCGTTGATCTTCCACGACACGGGCGCCGACTGCATGGATATTCTCCTGAAGGGTGCTATTCCCCCCAATCCCAACGAGTTACTGAGCAGCAACCGGTTGGAGCACCTCATCGAGGAACTGAAAGCCGAATACGACTACATCATCCTCGACTCGCCTCCGTACCTGCTGATTGCCGACCCGATCACCATCAACCGCGTGGCAGACTTCAACATCTATGTGATGCGCGCAGGCGTCAGCGACCTCCGCTTCATCAACGAGGTGAACATGGCCGTCACCAACGAGAAGTTGACCAAGCCCTACATCGTCCTGAACGGTGTCGATATGAAGGCCCAGACTTACTATGGTCACAGCCGTTACGGTTATGGATATGGTTATGCTTACGGCTATTCTTATGGCTACAACGACTATACCCAAAAGAAGTCGTGGTGGGAAAAGGTGCTGAGAAAGTGAGGCAGAATGCCTAATTGACAATTGATAATTGACAAATGACATCTGTCAACCCGAAATAGTTATTCTATTGTCCTTGTCACTTCTTATTCACTTCTCTGTCACTTCCTTTCAATTCCCTTAGTAAAAATTCTTTTAACTATAATAATGGAAACGTTAAACTTCCTTCTTGAAAACCTTCAGTTTTTATGGGGTTACACCGGTTTTGCCAACATTTCGTGGGAGAATGGTGGCAACGTCCTGATGACCCTCATCGGCTGTCTCTTCATCTACTTAGCCATTGCCAAGCACTTCGAACCTATGTTGCTCATTCCTATCGGTTTCGGTATCTTGGTTGGCAACATTCCCTTCCCTGCAGAAGCAGGACTTCGCATCGGCCTTTACGAAGAGGGTTCCGTATTGAACATCCTTTATGGAGGCGTGAAGCAGGGTTGGTATCCACCGCTCATCTTCTTGGGTATCGGTGCCATGACCGACTTTTCGGCCCTCATTGCCAACCCCAAACTCGTGTTGGTAGGTGCCGCCGCTCAGTTCGGCATCTTTGCTGCCTATATGATTGCCCTCGCCTTGGGCTTCACCCCAATGGAGGCAGGTGCCATCGGTATCATCGGTGGCGCCGATGGTCCAACCGCCATCTTCCTTTCCAGCAAGTTGGCTCCTAACCTCATGGGTGCCATTGCCGTAGCGGCCTACAGTTACATGGCGCTCATCCCTATCTTCCAGCCGCCTATCATGAAGCTGCTCACCACCAAGAAGGAGCGCCTCATCCGCATGAAGGCACCGGGTGCTGTATCAAGCCGTCAGAAGATCATCTTCCCTATCCTCGGTTTGTTGCTCACCACCTGGATCATCCCTTCCGGTCTGCCGTTGCTGGGTATGCTCTTCTTCGGTAACCTCTTGAAAGAGTGCGGTGTAACCCGTCGTTTGGCCGACACTGCCAAGGGGCCGCTCATCGACATCGTCACCATCCTGTTGGGCTTTACCGTTGGTTGTTCTACACAGGCAAGTTACTTCCTCACTACCGAGTCCATCAAGATCTTCGGTTTGGGAGCCCTCTCGTTCATCATTGCCACCGCTTCGGGCGTTCTCTTTGTCAAGTTGTTCAACCTCGTTTTGCCCGAGGGCAAGAAGATCAACCCACTCATTGGCAATGCAGGTGTTTCGGCCGTGCCCGATGCCGCCCGTATCTCGCAAGACATGGGTCTCAAGTACGATCCGTCCAACTACCTCCTCATGCACGCCATGGGTCCAAACGTCGCTGGTGTGATTGGTTCGGCCGTTGCTGCAGGTGTCTTGTTGGCCTTCCTCGGATAACCCAAATTGATATCAACATATTCGCCGCACGTCTCTATCGGGGCGTGCGGTTTTCTATTTTCGACCACCAGAAGCAAACTTTTTATCCCCAGCACAAGGGCTTCCATCGCACATTTTGCATTTTTATATTATTTTTTTGCTTCTCTCATGCAGTATTCCGATACTCCCCGCATTTATTTGACGAGAACATAAAAGGATTTCTGAGAATTGCCATCGTTCAACACGACGTTTTTAGAACATCCCAAAACCATTTACTTACCTAAACACTATATTTATGAAAAAGAGTTTCTTTTTATGTATGGGCATGATGCTCTTGTCCACGATTGGGCTGACAAGTTGCAACAACGACGACGAAACCCCAGTCGAAGTATCCGGAGTTGAAAAAGCTCAGGACCAGTTAATCGGTTCCTGGAACTTAATCGAGAAGATGAACGGCCAAGGAATAGTCACATTATTTAATCCCGGAGAAGTCGTCTTCACTTTCTCGAAGAATAACGAATTGAGGATTGCCGGCATAAACGAGGAGAAATCTCCATTCCGATTCCAGACATCTCATTATTTATGCGCCACGATTGACGGTTCCAATTTAAACCAAGGAGTCAAGACTGGAATTCTGCTAGACGAATTTAGCAGCACATTCTACATCATAGACTTCAAGGACGACAAGCTCTTCCTCTACCGCAACAACGAAGAAATCATTGACGGAGAAGGTTATACGTTCCAAAGAGTGCAAACCGAACCGAACTTGAATCCCCGTCCGAGTTCTCGAAAATAATCCTCCCCACAACCCTAAGTTGAACCACAACCTCAGTTCAATGGCAGTAGCAGAAGGACAAAAGACTCTTTGAGTGAGGAATCCTCGAGACCGACACATCGAACAACGAAATAACCCAAGACGGCGGTCCTGGGTTATTTCGTTTATCGCTCCTACGGAGATTATTCGCCAAAGGAGAAAGGAATCAATATTCAATGATATTTGGGTCTTTCCAAGGTTTATCTAGTTGGATGACGCATTGATTCGTTACACTAAAAAAGTTGCCTTTATATTGAGTGTATTGGTTTTGTACCAACGGAACTTCTTCAAAAAGATGAGACTGGAGAACATTCTGCTGTTCGTCGTAAGCTGTAACGGTATAGCTGGATGCTGTAGTAACGCCATCGGGGACAAATGTGAAGATACCCACGCTTTTACCTTCCTGCCCTTTCAAATCGGAAGCAACAATATTCTCGAAAGAAATCTGGGAAGCGACGCCACCCGTTTCATGCAGGATGTCATAAGTCCAGCTACCACCTTGAAGTACCTGACGGATAGAATAAATCTGATCAGGCAGTTTGTCATTCATTGTCGTGCGTACATACGCGACAACACGCTCAAGGACGACCTGTTGACTGCCATCCTTGTCTCCTTGCTTGACATTAACTTCTACAACTTTTCCCCAAACGACACCTAACGGCTTTTCATCATTCCAAACGGCTTGGAAAGTCTGTTCGTCAAACTCAGCCCAGGAGGTACTTGAGGCCAAGAAACAAATTTTGTGTTTGCCGAAAGTAAGATCAAGACTTAAAGGAGCAACTATATTATAATAATTCTTATCTATAAGCTCCTTCTTTTGAACAAGTTTATCGTCCTTAATATCAACCACCAACAGATTGCGAGCTTCGGAATTATCGACGCCCCTTGTTCCGAGGTCATCCAGCGACCCCGTGGAGGTGGAAAAGACTTCGAAAGTGTAGGGAACGGTGACGGTAACTTCTTCTTCCGGATTGGAATGACAGGAAAGGAAAAGGGATGCGCACAAGAGGGCGCAAGTGCTGAAACGAAAATTCATGGTACGGTTTGCATGAAAAAGAAAGACGGTCGAGATAACGACTATCTCTGACCGTCTTAAAGTAAAACGATAACTTAAGCCAATGGCTTGACCTCTACCTCTTTATCAATCTTGCTGATAAGACCCTGGAGGACAGCGCCTGGACCACACTCGATGAAAGTCTTGGCACCGGCAGCAATCATGTTCTGAACCGACTTGGTCCAACGCACTGGCGAGGTGAGCTGGGCAACGAGGTTGGCCTTGATCTCGGCAGCATCGGTGTGAGCCTGAGCGTCAACGTTCTGATAGATAGGACACTTAGGAGCGTTGAACTGAGTAGCCTCGATGGCCTTGGCAAGTTCAGCACGGGCAGGCTCCATGAGTGGAGAGTGGAAAGCGCCGCCCACCTTGAGCAACAGAGCGCGCTTGGCGCCCGCCTCCAACATCTTGGCGTTGGCAGCTTCGACAGCCTCGAGAGCGCCGGAGATGATGATCTGACCAGGGCAGTTGTAGTTGGCAGCAACGACGGTGCCAGGGGTAGCGGCACAGATCTCCTCGACCTGCTCGTCGGTCAACTTGATGATAGCCGACATCGTACCAGGATTCTGCTCACAGGCCTTCTGCATAGCCTGAGCACGCTGGCTGACGAGTTTGAGGCCGTCCTCGAAAGAGAGAGCGCCACTCAGAACGAGGGCCGAGAACTCACCGAGGCTATGACCGGCAACCATGTCGGGGTTGACACCAGCAACGATGGCAGGGATGACTGAGCAAAGGAAGACGGCAGGCTGAGTCACCTTGGTCTGGCGGAGGTCATCCTCCGTGCCATTGAACATCAAGTCGGTGATGCGGAAACCAAGTATCTGATTAGCCTTTTCGAACAACTCTTTTGCCTGGGCGTTGCTTTCGTACAACTCTTTGCCCATACCTACGAACTGGGAACCCTGTCCCGGGAAAACGTATGCTTGCATAATGTTTATTGATAAAATGATTATTGATACAAAATGTATTTATGTTTATAGATGTCCCTCGGAACAGAGTGAGACACCTACTGAACGGCAAAGATAACAACTTTTGGCAGATGAAAAAATTTTACCCTTTTTATTTTGCCCTTTTGCACACTTGGGGTAGCATTCCTTCCGAAATGAGCAACCGAAGTTGGCAAAAAGACAGCCTTTGATGTAGTAAATCCCAATTTTGGGCACGATTATTTGGCTAACTCAAATATTTATACTAAATTTGCGGCACTAACTTTGTACTTTATGACAAAATCAGGTTTGGATCCCAAGAAGTTTGAAGCTGTCATCGACGGCAAGAAAACTGCCCTCTACACCTTGCAGAACAGCAACGGCATGGAGGTTTGTATCTGCAACTATGGTGGTACCATCGTTTCTATCATGACCCCAGACCGCAAGGGCCAACTGGGCAACGTCGTGTTGGGTTTTGACAACATCGAGACCTTGACACACTCTCCAGAACCTACCTTCGGCTCGACCATCGGCCGTTACGGCAACCGTATTGCCAAGGGTCAGTTTACCCTGGACGGCACGACCTATCAATTGCCACTGAGCCAGGCTCCTAACTGTCTGCATGGCGGCATGAAGGGTTTCCACTTCAAGGTGTGGGACGTATTGGAGAGCACGGCACAGAGCCTCACCCTCGGTTATCTGAGTGTGGACGGCGAAGAGGGATTCCCTGGCAACCTGAAGTGCGAAGTGAAGTTCACGTTGACCGATGACAATGCCATCCGCATTGAGTACAAGGCCAATACGGACAAGAAGACCCTCTGTAACCTCACCAATCACAGTTACTTCAACCTGTCGGGTCTGACCTACGGCGAAGCAGCCAAGTCTATCACCGACCACGTCATCACCATGAACAGTGAGGAGTATATCCCTGTCGATGAGACCTGCATCCCATTGGGCGGCAAGGCCAAAGTGGAGGGCACTCCATTCGACTTCCGCACCCCACACGCCATTGGCGAACGCATTGACGCAGACGACGTTCAAATCAAGAACGGTGCCGGTTATGACCATTGCTACTGCGTGAAAGGCAACGAGGGCAACGTTAACGCCAAGAAAGAGACCCTGTTCTGCACCGTCGAGTGCCCGGCATCGGGTCGTGTCATGACGATGTACACCAACGAGCCAGGCGTTCAGCTCTATACGGGCAACTGGTTGGGCGGTTTCGATGCCATCAACGGCATCAAGTGTCCACGTCGCTCCGGTTTCTGCCTCGAGTCGCAGAAGCATCCAGACTCACCGAACCAGCCCGACTACGAGCAGGCCACCCTGGCACCAGGCGAGAACTACTGGTCGGTAGCGGTCTATAAGTTCAGCACAAAGTAAGCCTTCGGGCCTATCCGAGACAATAAACAACAATAACAATTTAATAAATACTTAATTACAATGGCAAAATCTGAGAAGAAGCGCAGAAAGGTATTTGGTTTCCACACTGCGTTCAACAAGCCAAGCAAGTTGCAGGAAGCTAACGCTGCTGCAATGGCAGAATACCTCAAGAAGTAATCACTTCTTCCTCTGGCGGTGACAGACGAGACCTCGTCTGCCGCTCCAGATTGAATAAAAGAGGAATTAAAAAGAAGCCCACCTCAGCTCTCAGGAATGAGGGTTGCAGCGTGGGTGATTTTTTAAAGACTCATCCCCCCCACCTATGGAGGAGAATAATTTTAGCTAACACCTATACCTTTTTACTATGAATATAGAAGACGTACGTTCGCGCTTTGCGAAACATTTCAATGGCCGTTCGGGCTATGTGTATGCTGCCCCTGGACGCATCAACCTGATTGGAGAACACACTGACTACAATGGAGGATTCGTCTTCCCCGGTGCTGTCCAGCAAGGTATGGTCGCCGAGGTAAAGCCAAATGGCACAAGACTGATCCGCGCCTATAGCATTGACCTCAAGGACTATGACGAGTTTGACTTGGACGACGAAAAAGGACCCAAGGCAAGCCACTTCCGCTACATATTCGGCGTGGCACGCGAGATGATGAAGCGCGGCGTCGAGGTGCAGGGTTTTGACACCGCCTTTGCCGGCGATGTACCTTTGGGAGCAGGCATGTCGAGCAGCGCCGCTCTGGAGAGCTGTTTTGCCTTTGCCCTAAACGACCTCTTTGGTGGTAACAAGGTGAGCAAGATGGAGTTGGCCAAGGTAGGTCAGGCCACCGAGCACATCTACCTGGGTCTGAACTGCGGCATCATGGACCAGTTCGCCAGCGTGCATGGTCAGGCCGGCAAACTGATGCGTCTGGACTGCCAGAGTGGCGAATTTGAATATTTTCCCTTCAACCCCAAGGGCTACAAGTTGGTGCTTATCAACAGCTGCGTGAAGCACGAGTTGGTCGGTTCGCCTTATAACGACCGCCGCAAGAGTTGCGAGAACGTCGTTGCTGCTATCAACAAGAAATACGGCACCAAGGCCGAGACCCTGCGTGACTGCACCTGGGAGCAGATTGAGGGCGTGAAGAGCGACTGCTCGGAGGTAGATATCCGCCGCGCTGAGTTCGTCATGGGCGAGAAAGACCGCGTATTGGCCGTTTGCGAGGCACTCGAAAAGGGTGACTACGAGACAGTTGGCAAGAAAATGTACGAGACCCACCAGGGCCTGAGCAAGGACTACGAGGTGAGCTGCGAGGAGTTGGACTTCCTCAACGACATCGCCAAGGAGTGCGGCGTGACCGGTTCGCGCATCATGGGTGGCGGCTTCGGCGGTTGCACCATCAACCTGGTGAAGGACAGCCTCTATGACAAGTTCACCGCCACTGCGGTCAAGAAGTTCGAGGCCAAATACGGCAAACAACCTATCGTCATTCCTGTCGTGATTGGCGACGGTGCACGAAAACTCGCGTGATAGCGAGTTTTCGTGAAATAATACGACTTTCGCGAAATAATAAATATTAAATATTAAATTTTACCGACAATCAAATATTTATTATTTAGTATTTAATATTTAATCTCATGAAATATTTCATCTACCTACAGTACGACGGAACGAACTACCACGGCTGGCAGACTCAGCCGGATGCCGTGACGGTGCAAGAGACTATCGAGCAAAAACTCTCGATGCTCCTTCGCCGGCAGATATTCATTGTAGGCGCAGGGCGTACCGATGCGGGGGTTCATGCCTCGCAAATGGTGGCACACTTCGCCCTCACTGAAAATCAGGCAGTACGCGAGCCGGAAGAGGCAGAAGAGTTGAGCACAGCAGCAACTACAGAGAAAGCCGCCAAAACGGATGTACAGCCAGAAACTGCACCTACGGGAAACGCGACTGAAACAGGGTCGGAGAACAATACCAGCACCCCACTGGAACTGTCGGCCGAAGAACTCAAGACGCTGACATTCAAGTTGAACCAAGTGCTTCCTGCAGACATTGTGATTCAGAAGATCATCCCTGTCCGCGACGAGGCTCATGCCCGATTCTCACCCATCTCGCGCACATACCGTTACTACATAACCACGCACAAGGCGCTCTACAACCGCGACTTCGTGATGCGGATGTACGAACCATTGGACATCGAAATGATGAACCATGCCTGTGCCAAACTCTTCTGCTACGAGGACTTCACTTCGTTCAGCAAGCTGCACACTGATACCAAGACCAACAACTGTAAGATCATGGAGGCCTATTGGACAGCACGACCAGCCGAGCAGACGGTCGAAGGTTGGGAATATGACTATGTCTTCACCATCAAGGCCGACCGATTCCTCCGTAACATGGTGCGTGCCATCGTAGGCACCTTGATTCAGGTGGGGCGTCACCGCATGACCATTCAGGAGTTTGCACAGGTCATCGAACAGAAAAACCGTTGTACAGCAGGAGATTCCGTTCCCGCCAAGGGTCTCTTCCTGGAGGAAATTGAATATCCGGAAGAGATATTCTTTGAGGAAGAGGCATAAACAAATGGGGACAAGAGACTCTGGTTATTCTTCAAATGTCCCGTTCTCTCCCCTTTCTCTTCACTTTCACTCCCCTTCCTTACTTTTAAGATAAAGAAAATCATTCACATATAAGCTTATGAAAAAAATAGTTACCTTAGGTTTGGCTGCCATGTTGGCGACAATGGGTATGGCCGCTGAACACAATTTCGAAATCAATGTCAGCAAGATGGGTGCTCCGATACAGAAGACCATGTACGGCATCTTCTTCGAAGACATCAACTACGCCGCCGACGGTGGCTTGTATGCAGAATTGGTTGTCAACCGCTCCTTCGAGTTTCCGAACCATTTAGCTGGTTGGGACGTTTCGGGCAAGGTTTCCGTGCTTGCCGACGGTCCATTTGACAAAAATCCACATTACGTACGTCTGGAACCAGCCGGTCACGCACACAAGCACACGATGATTGAAAACCGTGGCTTCTTCGGCATGGGCTTGAAGGGCGGCGAGGAATATCGTTTCTCGGTCTGGGCACGCGTTCCTGATGGAGGCAAGTCCAAGATTTGGATTGACTTGGTAGAGAATGCTACCATGGGCGAAGATCAGAAATTGGGCAATGCCGGTATCGAAGTGAGTGGTAAGGAATGGAAGAAATATACCGCCGTCCTCAAACCACGTCGTTCCTTTGGCGAAGCACATCTCCGTGTATGGGGCGATGCCAAGGTGACTACCGACCTGGAGCATGTCAGCCTCTTCCCTGTCGATACTTGGAAGGGGCGCGAGAATGGTATGCGCAAGGATTTGGCTCAGGCATTGGCCGACTTGAAACCAGGCGTATTCCGTTTCCCTGGCGGTTGTATCGTCGAGGGTACTGACCTCGAAACACGTTATCAATGGAAGAACTCCGTCGGTCCTGTCGAAAACCGTCCATTGAACGAGAACCGTTGGCACTACACCTTCACCAAGCGCTATTTCCCTGACTATTATCAGAGCTACGGACTCGGTTTCTTCGAGTATTTCCAGTTGTGCGAGGACTTCGGTTGCGAGGCATTGCCTGTCATCAGCTGTGGTCTCTCTTGCCAATATCAGAACGACATCAAGAACGAGAAGCAAGTACATGTTGCTGTCGAAGACCTCGACCCCTATATTCAAGATGCGTTGGACCTCATCGAGTTTGCCAATGGCGACGTCAACACGACCTGGGGTAAGGTTCGTGCCGACATGGGTCACCCTGCACCATTCAACCTGCACTATCTCGGCGTAGGCAACGAACAGTGGGACGAAAAGGACAATCCTGTCTTCACCAGCCGCCTCAAGAAGTTCATGGAGGTGCTCTCCAAGAAGCATCCCGAGATTAAGTACATCGGCACCACAGGTCCTGACTCAGAGGGTTGGAAGTTCGACATGCTCCAGCCTCGCATGAAGGAGTTGGGCGTTGACCTCTACGACGAGCACTACTATCGCAATGAGGAATGGTTCCTGGGCAAGGCCAAGGATCGTGATGGTAAGCTCCTGAACTGCGGTGCGTTACGTTACGACAGCTACGACCGCAAGGGTCCAAAGATCTTTGCTGGCGAGTATGCCTGCCACGGCAAAGGCAAGAAGTGGAACCACTTCGAGACCTCGCTTTACGAGGCTGCTTTCATGACCGGCTTCGAGCGCAATGCCGACATCGTCCACATGTGCACATACGCTCCTCTCTTTGCTCACGTCAAGGGTTGGCAATGGCGTCCAGACATGATCTGGTACGACAACACCAATATGTTCAAGACTTGCAGTTACTTCGTTCAGCAGTTGTATAGCGTCTATAAGGGTACCAACGTGCTCTCTTGCACCATGAACCAGAAGCCATTGGCAGGTCAGGACGGTCAAGACGGACTCTTTGCCACCGCTTGTTTCGACAAGACGATGAACGCCGTCATCCTCAAGGTAGCTAACGTGAGCAACGATGACCAATCCATCCGCTTGAACTGGACGGGCAAGGCAAAGGACATCAAGGCAGGGTACAAGGAGGTCGAGATGATTACCCTCTCTTCCTACCAGATGGATGCCGAGAACTCGTTGGACGATCCATTGAAGATTGCTCCAAAGACCGAGATCCTGAGCAACGACGTCAACGTACTTTCGGTTCCAGCCAAGGCTTTCCAAGTCTATGTCTTCAAGAAATAAGACCGCAGGAGACCTCTCTGCCAATTGTCGACTAACAATTGTCAATTATGAATATACCTATGTACATCATCGTACAATATGAATAACCCGACAATCCTCTTCCCTGCTTAGCAGAGAAGGGGATTTTATGCTTTAACAAACATTATGGAAAAGAAAAACATCCTTATTTCCAGCATTCTTTCTTTTGCTGCTATCTGTACGGTTTCTGCACAGGACGTACAACTCACCTTGCATCCTGACAAGGCCGAGAACATCATTCCCAAAGAGATTTATGGACAGTTTGCCGAGCACTTAGGTCGCTGCATTTATGGTGGCATCTGGGTCGGCAAGGATTCCAAGATTCCGAACATCGAAGGTTACCGCAAGGACGTCTTCGAGGCATTGAAGGAACTTGAAGTACCTGTCATGCGTTGGCCAGGAGGCTGTTTTGCCGACGAGTATCACTGGATGGACGGCATTGGTCCACAGGAACAGCGTCCACGCATGGTCAACACCAACTGGGGCGGCACCGTCGAGGACAACAGCTTCGGCACACACGAGTTCCTGAACCTGTGCGAGATGCTTGGTTGCGAACCTTACATCTCGGGTAACGTCGGTTCCGGCACCGTCGAAGAAATGGCCAAGTGGGTGGAATATATGAACAGTGATACCAACAGCACCATGGCAGAATTGCGCCGCAAGAACGGTCGCGAGAAACCTTGGAACGTCAAATATTTCGGTGTAGGCAACGAATCGTGGGGTTGCGGCGGCAACATGAAGATTGAGTATTACACCAACCTCTATCGCCGTTACAATACCTATGCACGCAACTATGGAGAGAACCGTCTGTTCCGTATTGCCTCGGGCGCCAATGGTGGTGACACCCACTGGATGGACGTGGCCATGAAGGAGTGCCGTCACAACATGGACGGTATCTCGGTTCACTTCTATGCCGTCCGAGATTGGGGCACGGAGGATGACCCAATCACCGGCATCCCGATGGGCAAGAAGGGTTCCGCCCTTCAGTACAACGACCAGCAATATTACGAGATTGTCTCCAAGTCGTTGGAGATTGAGGACATCATCCGCAAGCATTGTGCCGTGATGGACAAGTATGACCCCAAGAAGAATGTCGCTATCATGTTCGACGAGTGGGGCACATGGTATAATGTAGAACCAGGCACCAATCCGGGTTGGCTCTATCAGCAGAACACCATGCGCGATGCCGTCATTGCTGCTTCCTCGCTCGACATCTTCCACAAGTACACCGACCGTGTCAAGATGGCCAATATCGCTCAGGTAGTCAACGTGCTACAGTCCATGATATTGACCAACGAGAAGAACCCCGAAGACGGATGCGTGCTCACCCCTACCTATTATGTCTTCAAGATGTACAAGGCACATAAGGAGGGCAAGTTCGTCCCCGGCGAACTGACTTGCGAAAAGATTCGCGTCAACGACAAAGAGCAAGTTCCTGTTGTCTCTCAGTCGGCCTCGGTCAAGGAGGGTGTCCTCACCATCAGTCTGAGCAACCTCGATGTAGCCAAGAGCCACGTCGTAGCTGTCAACCTGGACGGCAAGAAGTGCGGAGCCGTGAAGAACGCCGAAGTGCTGACTTCCAAGGATGTACATGCACACAACGACTTCGGCACCCCCAATGCCGTCAGCACACAGGCATTCAAGGACTACAAGGTCAAGAAGGATGGCACTATGACCGTAACCATCCCAGCCCACAGTGTAGTCACCCTTTCCCTCCAATTATAAGATTGTACCAATAGACTATGAGGGTCAAGCAAAAGCGACGTTGGGTCATCTCGGCAGGACTTCTTTTGTCTGCCCTCATAGCACTACATCTTTGGGTGCCGCGTCCCTTGTTCGACAGTCCGACGGCCACCGTTGTTACTGACTATCAAGGGAATCTGATTGGAGCACGCATTGCCGACGACGAGCAATGGCGTTTCCCCGAAGCAGACAGCATCCCCTATAAATTTGCCCAATGTATCGTTACTTGCGAAGACCGCAGGTTTCGATATCATTGGGGAATAGATCCCATCGCCATATGCCGTGCCCTGCTTGCCAATATCCGGCAGGGACAAGTCTCGGAAGGCGGCAGTACCCTCACCATGCAGTTGGCGCGCATGGCTCGGGGCAACCAGAAACGCACATTAGGGCAGAAGTTCATCGAAGCACTTTGGGCCATCGATATTGAATTGACTTACAGCAAGAACGACATCCTTCGCCTCTACGCTTCACATGCCCCATTCGGAGGCAACACCGTAGGACTGAACGCCGCCGCCTGGCGTTACTTCGGTCGCGATGCCTCCAACCTCACCTGGGCCGAACATGCCACCTTGGCCGTTTTGCCCAATTCGCCAGCACTCATTCACCTGAGCCGCAACCGCTCACAGTTGCAAGCCAAACGCAACGCCCTGCTAACCAAGTTACACGACAACGGCATCTTGCCCGACCAGGAATACACTTTAGCGCTTTGTGAACCCCTACCCGAAGCGCCTATGCCTATCCCCAACCGGGCACCGCAATTACTGGACCATCTGACCATGCGCCATAAAGGCAAAGCCGTCAGCACCACCATCGACCTTAGCTTGCAACAAGTGGTCCAACAGATAGCCGACCAGTATTCCCTCCGCTATAAGTCGAACTATATCAACGACATCGCTGTCATCGTCGCCGAAGTAGAGACCGGCAACGTCCTCGCCTATGTAGGCAACAGCAGTCAGCCCTCAAGCACATCGTCAGTAGATAATGTCATGAGTCCGCGCAGCACAGGCAGTCTCTTCAAACCCGTCCTCTATGCCGCCATGATGTCCGACGGAGAGATTACGCCGCGCATGATCTTTGCCGATACCCCCTTGAACCTCAACGGATTCACCCCTCAGAACTATAGCAAGTCGTACAACGGCATTGTCCACGCCGACGAGGCGGTGACCCGTTCCCTCAATGTTCCGATGGTGCGCATGTTGGCGAAATATGGCATTGGCCGATTCCTCTCCGTATTGCGTTGGGCAGGATTGACCACCTTGACCTACGACGAAGAGCATTATGGTGCCTCCCTCATCTTAGGAGGTGCAGAAAGCACCCTTTGGGACATGGCTGGCATGTATGCCTCCCTCTCGCGCACCTTAAATCACTATGCAGACGAGGGACATCCGTATTACGAGTCGGACATGCATCCCCTGACACTCAGCCCATTACAAGAAAAACGAAGCGCCCCACGAAGCACGTCGCGCCTTCAGGCAGGAGCCATCTGGTATGCCTATCGTGCCATGAGTGCTCTCAACCGCCCCGAAGAAGAGGCCGACTGGCATCAGTTCAGTTCCATGAAACAGGTTGCTTGGAAGACCGGCACCAGTTGGGGTGCACGCGATGCCTGGGCTATTGGTACAACTTCCCGTTACGTGGTCGGTGTCTGGGTAGGCAACTCCACAGGCGAGGGTCGTGCTGGACTGACCGGAGTGGGACATGCCGGTCCTGTGATGTTCGATGTCTTCACGGCCCTGCCCGGTTCCGACTGGTTCATCGAACCCATCAACGACTTGAAAGACAGCAAGATATGCCGTCACAGCGGCCACCTGGCTTCCGAACTCTGCGCCGACACCGAGACCCTCTGGATACCACGGTCCTGTCAGGAGACCAGCACTTGCCCCTATTGCCAGTTGGTTCACCTTTCTGCCGATGGCCGATGGCAAGTGAACAGCAGCGGCGAGTCGGTCAGCAATATCCACACCGAGAGTCGCTTCATCCTGCCTCCCACGCAGGAATATTACTATGCCGGGCACACCGCCACCTATCGACCTCTCCCGCCGTTACGACCTGATTGTCAAGGCGGTAGCAAAGAACAACTCAGCATCATCACCCCCGAACATGGTTCGACGGTAGTCCTGCCCCGCTCCTTTGGTGGAAAGGCCGAAAAAGTAGTCATGAAAGCTGTGAGCCGCGATGCCGAAGCTACCTTGTTCTGGCACATCGACGACACCTATGTCGGTCAGACTCAGGGCAATCACGAGTTGGCGCTCTCCCCTTCCGCAGGTGATCATACCCTCACCATCATCGATGACCACGGCACCAAGAAGAGCATCCTGTTTCGGGTGAAATAGAACAGAAACTATTCCTCCTCGCCGACCACCTCGCCCCTATGCTGACAGTCTATCGCGGTATCGATTGGGTATCGATTGGGTATTGATTGAACCAAGATAATGGTCTGATTCAATCAAAGACGTACAATAGGGCAATAGTGACCTCGTTAAAACCGCACAAAAACCGCGAGGTAGGATCCTGAGTGTATCCACCTGCGGACTTGGACGATTCGACCGCACGAAACAATAGAATTCAACAGGAAACTAACTTATAAAACTTCACACAATATGTACAAATTCCTTATTTCAATTCTTTGGGCAGGAGTTCTTTTGCTCCTCTGCCAATGTTCTCCGAAACAAGAGGACACCGGCACGCCCGACTTCAATGAGTTTGTATCCGCCTACACCAGCGGCACCATTTCGCGCAAGACGGAAGTGCGCATCATCTTCTCGCAGGACATACCTGAAGAGAAACTCCAGAAGGTGCAGGCCGATGCCATCATGCGCCTCACCCCGAAGGCCGAAGGTAAGTTTGCTTTTGCCAACAACAAGACGTTGGTTTTCACCCCAGCCGAGGACCTGAAACGCGACACTCCTTACTCCGTCAAAGTCGATTTGGACAAGCTCTTCGACAAGGGTGGAACCTTCGAATTCAACTTCCGCACCCGTCCGTTCGCCATTGGCGGTAGCATGAAGTCGTTCGACGAGACCAGCGATGGCCGCTACGAGATCACCTACAACATCATCACCGCCGACGTCGAAGATGCCAAACTGATAGACAGTCACTTACAACTCTCCAAGGAGTGCGACCGCGAGTGGACACATGCTGCCGACGGTCTCACCCACCAGTTGAAAGCACGCGTCGCTGCCAAGACGCACGGCAAACTGGAACTCACTACCGTTCAGGACAATACGCTCGACATTGGCTGCAAGGTCTTGGCTACGGTCGATTTGCCCAATCCCGACATCCTCACCGTCGTCAGCACCCGTTGCAAACATGCCGAGACCAAATGTATAGAAATCACCTTCAACAAGAACCTGGACGAGAAGCAGAACATCAAGGGTCTGGTCTATATCGAAGGCAAGAAGACACAGGCTACTGCCGAGGGCAACAAGGTGACCCTCCAGTCCAACCTGCGTGAGGGCGAACACGTCAACATCATCATCGACAAGGCGTTACGCAGTCGCAACGGCGACACGCCCGAAGAGCAGATTACCATCCCGCTCACCATCGAAGTGCTCCAACCACAGGTCGCTTTTGTGGGCGACGGTAATATCCTGCCACAGTCCGACCGCATCCTCGTTCCGTTCAAGTCCGTCCACATGCGTGGCGTCCGTGTCATGGTCTTCAAGATCTTCAGCAACATGGTGGGTAGCCTCTTGCAGCGCGGTGACCTCTTCCAGAACAACGACGGCCTGATTTATGCGGCACGACCTATTGCCGCCACCACTTTCTTTATCGACAACCAAGGTACCGACCTCAGCGAGTGGCACACGTATGCCATCGACCTCACCGACCAAGTCAAGTTGGAGCCAGGTGCCATGTACCGCATCGAGTTGAGTCTGGATGCCCGACTCTCCGACTGGGAGAGCGACACCCTGCCTCACGCCACACCCGAAGAGATGGCCATCGCCGATGCCCAGTTGCTCGACAAGATGGCATCGCGCTTCGACACCTATTCCTATTATTATACCGGCATGGGCTATGACGAGCGTCACTGGTGGGCCGACGACTATTACCGACTTCGCAAGGACCCGGGTTCCCCCTATTTCTATGAGGATAAGACCATTGGCAAGAACGTCCTTGCCACCAACATCGGACTCTCGGCCAACGCCGGTGCCGACAACGTGCTTAATGTCACGGCCATCAACCTGCCCGACACCAAACCCCTGGCCGACGTCGAGGTCGAACTCTTCAACAAACAGCAGCAACCTGTCGCCAAGGGCAAGACCCAAGCCAACGGTATTGCCACCCTCACCTACAATGCCCGACAGGGCAAACCTGTCTTCATCCGCGCCACGAAGGGGAACGATGTCTCGTACATGAACATCGATGATTATCAAGCGCTTAACACCAGCACCTTCGACGTATCGGGCAACCAGATAGAACGCGGCTTGAAAGGTTTCATCTACGGTGAACGAGGTGTATGGCGACCAGGCGACACCCTCCATATCGGTTTCATGCTCAACGACCGCGCCAACTCGCTGCCCAAGGATCATCCCGTCACCCTGACCCTCTTCAACCCGCTGGGACAAGAGGTGAACCGGTTGGTCAAGACATCGGGCACCTTGGGTCTCTACGCTTTCAATATTCCAACGGCCGAAGATGCTCCAACGGGTATCTGGTCGGCACAAGTCAATGTGGGCGGAGTGACCTTCAGCAAGAACCTCCGCATCGAAACCATCAAACCCAACCGACTCAAGATTGACCTCACCCTGCCCAACGAACCTCTTGCCAACGGCACCAACAAGGCGGAGATCTTCACCGAGTGGCTCAATGGTAGCAAAGCCAGTGGCTTGAAATATGATATCAACGCCACCATCGTCGAGGCCAAGACCTCGTTCGACCAATACAAGGATTATCTCTTCGACGACCAGACCAAGCAGTTCGAAACCAGTGAACAGGAACTGAAGAGTGGCAACGTCGGGGAGTCGGGCAAGGGCCATTTCGACTTCACCCTCAACACCGGCAAGACCGCGCCGGGTATGTTGAAGTGCAACCTCGTGACCCATGTCTATGAACCATCGGGCGAATTCAGCACCGACGTGACACAGGCTCTCGTTGCCCCCTACTCTGAGTTTGTGGGCATCAAGGCACCTGCCCAAACCAAGCAGTCGCACCTCGATACCGACAAGAACCATACCTATTCCTTGGTCTGCGTCGATAAGAACGGCAAGCCTGTACGCAATGCCTCTATCGACGTCAACGTCTATAAGGTCGATTGGTATTGGTGGTGGCGCTCAACGCGTTACGACATGGTGGGTTACACCTCGTCGAGCTACCATACCTCCGTCAAGGACATGAAGATTCGCTTGGGCGAAGACGGCACCGGCACCTTCCAACTCAACTTCTCGGAGGGCAACTGGGGCACCTATCTCATCGTGGCAAAAAATGGCACCAGCGGCCACTCCACCAGCGTCTTGAGTTACTTCGACTGGCCATGGATGACCTCTCGTCGCAGCACCGAGGGGAAGGACAATGCCTCCGCCCTTTCGCTCACCACCGACAAGAAGGAGTATGCTCCGGGCGAGAAGATTCACCTCAACTTCCCTTCCGAACTGGGTAGTCGTGCCATCATCGCCATCTGCAATGGTTCCAAAATCCTGCACATGGACACCTACGAATGCGCTCAGGGCAACACGGAGATTACTTTGGACGTGACTGAAGAGATGACCCCGAACGTCTATATCGCCGCCTCTCTGGTACAACGTTACGACCAGACTGTCAACGACATGCCTATCCGCCTGTACGGCATCATCCCTGTCCAAGTGTCGTCGCCCAAGAGTCACCTCACTCCTGTCATCACTTGCAACGACGAGTTCCGTCCGATGAGCACGGCACAGGTCAAGGTGAGTGAGAAGGAGGGTCGTCCGATGGCCTATACCTTGGCCGTGGTCGATGAAGGTCTGTTGGACCTCACTCACTTCAAGACACCCGATGCCTGGGCCCTCTTCAATGCCCGCGAGGCACTGGGAGTACGGTTCTGGGACTTCTACGACCGCGTCAACGGCGCTTATGGTGGCCGCATCGAACAGCTGTTCAGCATCGGTGGTGACGACGCCCTCAACAATGGTCCGAAGGCTATTGTCAACCGTTTCCGCCCTATGGTTTACTTCGCCGGACCTTTCGAGTTGAAGAAAGGCGAAACCCGCACCCACGATGTCTCGGTACCAAACTACAACGGTCGTGTACGCGCCATGGTAGTAGCTGGCGACGGCATGGCTTACGGCAATGCCGAGAAGTCTGTCATCGTGCGCAGTCCACTTATGATGATTGGCACCATGCCTCGTCAGATTGGTGTGGGTGACGAAATGGCTGTCTCTGCCACCGTCTTTGCCTCCCAGAAGATGGACAAGGTGAAAGTCACCATCGAGGCTACCAACGGTCTCAACGTCGTGGGCGAGAGCACTCAGACGCTAACCTTTGCCGAGGCGGGTGACCAGACAGTTCAGTTCCGCATCAAGGCAGAGGCCGTCGGAAAACTGGGCCGCGTCGCTTTACGTGCCACTTCGGGCAACGAGAAGGCCTCTTATATTGCCGACATTGCCCTGCGCACCGTCAGTCAGACGCTTCGCGAAATCACCACTGCCCGTATCGAACCCAACGGTACTTTCGAGCAGTCGTTCAACGCCCTGGGTCAGACAGAACAGACCCTGATGATGGATGTAGCCGGCACCAAACCGCTCAACCTCATTTCCCGTCTCAGCCAACTGCTGGCTTATCCTCACGGATGCGTGGAACAGACCACGTCGAAGGCATTCCCACAACTCTGTCTATCAGACTATTGCTCCCTCAGTGCTGCCGACCAACAGGAGGCCGAGGAGAACGTGAAACGTGCCATCGACCGCCTGAAGAACTACCAGACGGCCGAAGGTGGTATGTCCTATTGGCCCAATGGCAAGTACAGCAACAACTGGGCATCGGCCTATGTGCTGCACTTCTTCCTGGAGGCCTCTGCACGCGGATATTATGTTCCCGACGACATGCAACGACGCCTCAAATCGTATGTCACCTCGCAGGTCAATAACTGGTCGGCCGATAAACCGGCCGCCCCTGCTGCCTACAGTCTTTATGTATTGGCCAAGATGCAGAAAGCCGAGCAGGGTGCCATGAACCGCATGAAGGAGAACGCCAAAGTCCTCAGCGAAGGCGAACTCTGTCTACTGGGTGCCGCCTATGCTCTGAACGGACAGAAAGAGGTCTGCCAGCAACTGACGGGCATGAGTGGACGTTCCGGTGAGACCTACTGGTTCCCTCGTCGCGTAGCCAAACTGTTGGCACACACCTACTTGGAGGACAATCTGGCACACGACTTGGCCGAAGAGACCCGTCTGGACCTGATCAGTGACAGTCATCTATCCACCGCCTCGACGGCCCTCTCGCTCATCGCCATGGGTGAATACTACAAACGCAACAACCCGGACGTCAATATGGAGTTCAGCGTCAGCGCCGATGGCAAGAAGGTGGACGATATCAAGACAGCCAAGAAGATGTGGAACAAGGAGTTAGCCATGTCGGGCAAGGCCTCGAAGCTCTCCGTCAAGAACCTCAACAAGGGTGTGCTCTACCTCACTGCCACCACACAGGGTCTCGCAACGCAGTGTCCTGTCGAGGCTGCCGAGAGCGGTCTGCAACTCGCCATCACCTACCTTGGCGAAGACGGTTCTCCGCTGGATCCATCGACCCTGACTCAGAGCACGACGTTCAAGGCTCACTTCACTATCCGCAACACCACGGGCAAGGAGATAGAGAATGTCGCCATCACCCACATCGTTCCTGCTGGCTGGGAAATCCTTGGTACTCAACCCTCTGGCGAAGTCAGCTATCAGGATCAGCGCGACGACCGTCTGCTCTCTTACATCGACCGATTCGGCAACGGCAAGGTTGTCACCATCGACCTGCACCTCTCGGCCACCTATTCCGGTCAATACTACATGCCTTCCATCCATGCCGAAGCTATGTACGACGCCACCATCTCGGGTCGAACCTCCAGCAGCCAATGCGAGGTGAAGTAAACCCCAATCGGTCTTTAGGATAGTTATTTTCCGTCTTTGTCTTCGTAACTACTTGATAGCATATATTTTACTAATGGTTTATTTTCAGTGCATTACAAACTTAGCCGAGGTTTTAAGTACTTCTAATGACCGATTTGGGGCAAACCATTTCCCCCACTCTGACTCTCGGTCGAAACGACAATTATCCCCACGTTCCCAACCCGAACGTGGGGGTCTTTTTGCATTGAAGAAACTAAATTATCCGAATTATAGAGGCTATACACATCTTCTCCTGTTCTATATATAGAAATAGGTAGAGGCTAGTCAACTTTTCAAATTGACTCTTTTCGTATTTGATTCGATTTCGACAGAGGCTATCTTACCCAATATATAACTACGCATGTGGTCCTATTGACCCAATAAGATGCTTATTATTAGCAACATCATTTCTACAAAAAGCAAAATAAATACGAGAATGACAAATTTTAGGATTAGAAGGTAACGAACAATTAGTATCTGGACTACAAATTTTCAAATGAGGTTCACAATAGATTAACTCTGACTCATTATTATTTCTCGTTTTAGGAAAATGATATGACAAGACTTTCTTTTTATCAGGATTTCCTTGTAATGACCCCACTTCATCCAATCCAAAACGACCAGAAAAATCACCTAAGATTGTATTTACATTTTTCCCTTTAACATATTCTGAATATACATTTGATAGACAATCATTTAATACTGACAAATAATAAACAATCTTTCGAGGAATATATCTTAAATAATCATCTTCGTTAAGACTCTTTTTGCAATTATCGTGAAAATACAACTTGTCAAAATATTTTTTACATTCTTCAATAAAATAATTAGAAGTCCCAGGATGATTGCCTAATATTTGACGACGCAACATTAACCATGATGCCTTACAATAAACAATTTCATATCTCTCAAATTGAATATATGGATTAAGATTTTTGTTAGAAGGTGCATTAAGTACTAACATTGTCCAAACTTCTTTTTCAGAAGGATTAAAATTGCATTTTCCGGACAATTCCTCATAATTTGACATAGAAGTGTCAGCCTCATTTGCCAAAATAGAGAAACACAAGCCTTGTTCCTCTCCTTGGAAATAATTACAAACAAAGTCTACTACTGATTGATCTTGAAAAATATTACACTTACAAAAGTCATTTGTTATCCAAAATACGTTTTCATCTGTATAGTTATATACTATGTCTCGCACATCTTTAATCAACATAGATACTTTGTTCCTGACATCATCTAAAGTATCTTTTCCATTATATTGAAAACAATGCGGATGTAAAACCAAATTCGCTATCATTTCACTTTTGCACCAAGAGTTAACAATTCTGCTAATTCTTTTTGATATTGATCAAAAAAACGGGAAGGCCAATTGTTTATCCGTCCATTTTGCTCGATATTCAATGGAATTATCTTAAAATCCGTATCAAAGAAAAAAATACGAACTTGTTCATTTTGCAAACCATATTCTTCCTTTAATACTGCCAAACGAAAACCATTTACGACATGTTCACTATGCGTTTCAACAAAAACCTGAACCCCTCTTCCTGCTAATTTAGCTAACATATAAGCTACTCGTATTTGTGCCGATGGATGCAAATGAGCTTCTGGATTCTCAATTATAACAATATTGCCTTCTTTTGCAATTAAAGCAGTTACAACTATAGACAAAACGTAACTATATCCAAATCCAACATTGTATGATTGGAAACTCCTGACTTTACCAGTATTATTAAAACCGAACTCTAAAGACAATGTTGAACTTGTATTATCTTCAATCTTAACATTGCCTCCATCCATAATGTAATTAATCCAACTAGATGCAGAATCTAACAGGGAATGTTCACACTCATCACTAGGGTCTAAATTCATTTTAATATCGACTTTATCTTTATAGGTTGATAAAGTATTAATCGTCTGACAACCATTAGAACCAACACGATGAACATCTGGCACCTCTTGCTTATCTACATATTTGACAGGACCTTGGCGATCTGCAGATATAAAATGAACATTCTGTTTTTCAAACTCTTTATATAAGAAATTGGGCAATTGCAAGGTTAGTTCCGTGGTCATTGCTTCTTTTTCTTGAGTGCCCAACTTGCCTGAAGAATCGAAATAATTGGTGTCATCTATTACACATTCACATATTTTTCCGACCATATGATCATCAGGCATTTCATAACCAAGAGTCACATTATGGTCTTCATCTCCATTTGAAATAATATAATCAAATCCTAGTTTATTTTCTATATTATTCGTTAGCAATTCGTCAAAATCGCCCAATTCTATTAATTCGCCATTCAAGTGAAGTCGTTCGAAACTATTAATATCCTTATGGCGAACAGATTGAGAGAGCATAAGGATAGACTGAATTACACTTGATTTTCCACGACCATTATAGCCAGCGAATACGTTTACTTTCCCAAGTTCAAATGACTTTCCATCTAGACATTTGAAATTGGAAAAAGAGATTTTACTTATCATAACAATCTTACTTATTTTGTGTGTACCATTCCCAATGTTGAGAAGGAAGCCACCCATTCACTTTTTGTTCAGGAACCTTAGATACATAAAATATATCCTTTTCCCCCATAAGTTCATGTAAAATATCGCATATTTTATCTACTTCTATTTCACTATCAGCAGAGAACCACCACACATCTCGCAAGACATGTTTACTTTCTTTCCCTACATTATGCTCAATATAAGAGAAAAGAGATGAATAATCTTTATCCTGAGTCCTCAACTCATATGAGATTTGATAAATCATACTAATCAAAACATAATTTTGCGCAAATTTACATATAAAAATTCATTTTACAAAAATATTTTGAAAATTTCTATCACATTTTAAGAATAATCCTATTATCTTAATAAAAAAATGCTAAAGAATTATAAAAATATGGGGTACACCTTCTATATATACACATAAAAATATATACTTAATTTAAAAACTCACACAACACATTTTCGCCCGCTATAGACCAATCATCTATAGCGGGCGAAAACCGAATTATCGTAAAGGGTAATTACTTGATCTCAGGCAACTTGGCAAAGGCCTGGGCCAACTCCTCGTCGGTTGGGAGGACATCGGACATGGTCTTGTTGTTGAACTGCTCGTAGGCCTTGAGGTCGAAGTAACCGGTGCCGGTCAGACCCAGCACGATGTTCTTGGCCTCGCCGGTCTCCTTGCACTTGAGTGCCTCGTCAATCGTGGCACGGATGGCGTGGCTCGACTCTGGAGCAGGGAGGATACCCTCGGTGCGGGCAAAGAGTTCGGCTGCCTCGAAGACCGAAGTCTGTTCCACAGCGCGGGCCTCGAAGAGGCCATCGTGGTACAACTGAGACAGGATAGGACTCATGCCATGGAAACGCAAACCGCCGGCATGGCTGGCCGATGGAATGAACTGGCTGCCCAGGGTGTACATCTTGGCCAATGGGCAGATGCGACCCGTGTCGGCAAAGTCGTAAGCAAACTTACCGCGCGTGAAGCTGGGGCAAGAAGCTGGTTCGACAGCGATGATGCGATACTGAGCCTCGCCACGGAGCATCTCGCCGATGAATGGAGTGGCCAAGCCGCCGAGGTTAGAACCACCACCCGCGCAACCGATGATGATGTCGGCCTTCTCGCCAATCTTCTGGAGGGCCTTCTGTACCTCCAAACCGATGATAGTCTGGTGAATAAGTACCTGGTTGAGCACCGAACCCAGCACATAGCGGTAGCCCGGAGTCTTGAGTGCCACTTCGACAGCCTCCGAGATGGCACAACCCAACGAACCTGTCGTACCTGGGTGCTCGGCCAGAATCTTGCGGCCAATCTCAGTCGTGTCGCTTGGCGAAGGAGTGACGTTGGCACCATACGTACGCATCACCTCACGGCGGAATGGCTTCTGCTCGTACGAGCACTTCACCATATAGACCTTGCAATCCAGGCCCAGGAAGGCACATGCCATCGACAATGCCGTGCCCCACTGACCGGCGCCGGTCTCGGTAGTGACACCCTTCAGGCCCTGTTTCTTAGCGCAATAAGCCTGCGCGATGGCCGAGTTCAACTTGTGGCTGCCCGAGGTGTTGTTGCCCTCGAACTTATAATATATATGTGCTGGAGTACCCAAAGCGCGCTCCAGGAAATAGGCACGGGTGAGAGGCGACGGGCGGAACATCTTGTAGAAGTCCAGCACCTCGGTCGGGATGTCGAACCACTTGGTGTCGTTGTCCAACTCCATGCGGTTCAGTTCCTCGCAGAACACGGGGTTCATCTCTTCCGGCGAAAGGGGCTTCAACGTAGCTGGGTTGAGCAACGGAGCCGGTTTCACCTTCATATCGGCACGCACATTATACCATTGGGTCGGGATTTCGTCCTCCGACAAATAAGTCTTGTAGGGAATCTTGTCTTTCATAATAAATTTTTAATGTAATTGCAAAAACAGCCACAAAGATAACAAAAATAAGCCAAACGACCAAGTTTTTATCAACTTTTGCTCCTAATTTTACTAATTTTGCTGCAAAACGTGCTGTATTTCACCCTTTTCACCGATATTATTGACAGCATCGATTGCAAATATCCGAAAAAAGCAATAACTTTGCCGTATAATCCAACCGGACCGCTGCCTCCCAGTCTGCAGGACGCGGGCAATCGGTCCAAGTTTTTCTACTACCATCATGCACGCATACACTCTTTCTTTCCTTTCGTTGGCGCTCTTGGCCGCCAGTTGTTCCCCCACATCGTCGAATCCGGACCTCGCCGCCACTCCACTCAAACCGCGACTGGTGGTCTGCACCGACATTGCGCCGGCCGACGTCGAACCCGACGACATGGAGTCGGCAGTACGCCTCATGGCCTATGCCGACCAGTTCGAGATTGAGGCCATCCTCACCACCATCGGGTGGAACTGCGACCCCTATCCCGCCCAGTGGGCACACTACCTGGACACCGTCGTCCAGGCCTATGCCCTGGACCTTCCGAACCTGATGCAACGCTCTGGCCAACAGTCGTTCATGCCCCTCAGCGAGGAGAACCGCTGCCAACGCATCGGCTATTGGCCCAGCGCCGACTACGTCCGCAGCCGTTGCATGATGGGCAGTCAACGGGCTGGCATACAAGTGATTGGCGAGGACAACGACTCGCCAGGCAGTCGGTTTCTTATCCAGTTGGCCGACGAGGACGACGACCGCCCCATCTGGGTCACCGCATGGGGTGGCGCCAACACCTTGGCACAGGCCATCTGGCGCGTCCAGCAGACCCGCTCGGCCGAGGAGGTGAAACGCTTCGTCCGCAAGTTCCGTCTCTACACCATCACCGACCAGGACATGCAATGGTCCATGCGCATGAACCGCGCCTACAGTTCGCACCAATGGCTGCGCCGGGAGTTCCCAGACGACCTGTTGTTCATCTGGGACGAGGGCACTTGGCAGGACCAATGCGACCTGGGCAAACAACATTGGGCACGCCATCAACAGGAAATTCAGACGCGCGGTCACCTCGGTGCCGTCTATCACAACTACAAATGGGGCGTCGAGGGTGACACACCCAGCATGCTGCACCTCCTCCCCTACGGTCTGAACGACCCCGACCAACCTCTGCAAGCAGGTTGGGGCGGCGTGCATCAACGCGCCCTCTGTCCCGACTCGCTGACCTATGCCTGGACCAGTTGCGACAAGCCAATCTACTCGGCCACAAGGAGTTACAAGGAGCATTTCTACCCCGACGAACTCAACGACTTCATCGCCCGCATGGAGTGGGCGGCCACAGGTCGCGGCAACCACAACCCCGTGGCCCGCGTCCGTTGCGGTGACATGATTTCAACCGATGTCCTCTCTCCCCTCGTCGTCCGTGCCCGCCCTTCGGAAGCCATCACCCTCGATGCCTCCCCCTCCATCGACCCCGACGGCGATGCCCTCACTTTCGCTTGGAGCGTGCAACCCGAGGCATCGACCGCAACCTCCCCTCTCCCGCTATCGGACGTCACCTCACCCCAACTCCATTTCACCCTCCCTGCCGACGTCACCCGTGGCACCTACCACCTCCTCCTCGAAGTGCACGACCATGGCCCTCACCTCCTGGTGGCCTACAAGCGCATCATCGTGGAGGTGCAACCCTGACCGTCGTTCTCGCTGCCCCATCGAATCCACCAACCCCCTTATCACCCACCGTCGTTCCTATACTCAGCAGGGCATGAGCACACCCTCAGCTACTGCTCAGGTCCCCCGCAGCTCCCCTAAAACTGGGGACATGTGGGGGACCTGAGGTCATTTCAGGCACTCCTCATGCTCTGCTGAATATGGGGTGAGCGGTAGGACGTAAGGGGGTGTGCTTAGAATAAAACAATGGGATGGAAAGATTTTTTCTTGATTATATTTTGAGGTTCCAAATTATTTCAATATCTTTGCTGCTGAATTGATACCATATACTATAAATATATGACTAAAGCGAAACCTTTTATCAAGTGGGCTGGAGGTAAGGGACAACTCTTAGATCAGCTTGACGCATACCTGCCAAAGGAATTTGGCGAAAGAAGAAATATTACTTATATTGAACCCTTTATAGGAGAAACCTTCGAATAATTATGGCAAAGAAAGTTACAAATATAGAAGTAAAGGACGCAACAGTTCGTACGATTAAACACGAAGGAGAGGACTTTGTTTGCATTACAGATATTGCACGCCAGAAAAATAGTAGTGACCCAAATGGCGTAATAGCAAATTGGATGCGCAATCGCAACACGATAGAATTCCTGGGTGTTTGGGAACAACTATTCAATCCTTGTTTTAACCCCCTCGAATTCGAAGGGTTTAGAAAAGAGGCAGGACTCAATGCTTTCACAATGTCGCCATCAAGATGGATAGAATCAACAAATGCAAAAGGACTTGTAGCAATGGCAGGTCGTTACGGAGGTACTTACGCACGCACAGATATTGCCTTTGAATTTGCATCTTGGATTTCTGTGGAATTCAAACTTTATCTCGTCAAGGAATTCCAGCGTCTCAAGGAAGAAGAACAGAAACAAATTGGATGGTCGGTCAAACGTGAACTCTCAAAGCTCAACTATCGTATTCATACCGATGCCATAAAGCAGAATATCGTGCCTGAAGAGATTGATGCGTATCACAAATCACTCATCTATGCAGAAGAAGCTGATGTCTTGAATGTTGCAATGTTTGGCATGACTGCAAAGGAGTGGCGCGATGCAAATCCCGACAAGAAGGGAAATATCCGTGACTATGCCAGCATCAACGAACTCATCTGTCTGTCGAACATGGAAAACCTCAATGCCGTATTCATCAACGATGGAATGCCTCAGCCAGAACGACTTATCAAGCTCAATCAGATAGCCATTCAACAGATGCGCATCTTGGAGGATACCGGCAATCAAACCCTTTTGAAATAATCGTTATGGCAGAGAAGAAATACACTCAAATGCTACAAGAGATTGATGTCCTAATGGATGAACGCTTTGGTAAAGTGGGCACCCCTGAGCGCGAGACTTTCCGCAAGGAGGCTTATGCCTATTGTGTAGGCCAGATTATCAGCGAAGCCCGCAAACGGGAAAAAAGTGCACTTGGCTTGCGCTTTGAGGTTTCGTAACCTATGATTTTAGTGTAAATAGGCTAACTGGGAAAAATATGACCCGCCGGAAGGATTTCCAGGCGGGTCATTTTGTATCACAGACAGACACGAAGGAGAGCCATTTTTGCAAACAAAGGATATCAAAATGGGGGATTGGGAGCAATTTTGAGGACAAAAAGAAAAAAACAGAGCAGATTTACGGACATTTCGGCAGTAATCCATACCTTTGATACGGCTAAACAAAGAACACAAACTGACTTACGTCAGGAAACGGTCTTACAGTCGGGAAGCGAAACAGCAAACCATTCAATCAGGGCTTCCACTGTATCTGTGTTAATTGATTCCGAAAACTGGGGCTACAATGAACTCGAGATTCACTCCAAGACAGAATCTGTGTGCATACGGATTCCGAAAAACAAGGGACGAACGTAAAAAAGGTGCCCGCCGGAATTAAACCTATCAGCCAACTTTGTGTCCATAGAATAGAAACCGCTCAGGACGATTGCGTCGTCCGACAGCGGAAACCAATCCTAACCTAAACAGTAAAAGAACAAGTATGAAAAACCATTCCATCGTTGCCCTGCTGGCAGCCGTATCATTTGGGGTAATCTGTACCAACTGCAGCAGCGTAGTTACCGCCCTGGACAACATGACCGCCAGTCTGGAGGCCGCCAACGCCAAACTGGAAGCACAAAATGCCGCCTCGCGTGCCGCCCGAGAAAGTAGGACGACCACGACGACCACGGCAACGGCATCGACGCCCAACACATCGGCCACAACGACAGCCACCACAACCACCAAGACGGGAACTACCACCACCAAGACAAGCAACACCACGACGGCGAGTGCCAAGGCAACCACCCAAAACACGACGGCCGCCACAACGGCCAAGACGAACTCCACGACAACCACGCAAACCAACACTATCACCCCCTCGACCACCACGACGACGCCAGCCAACGTGGATTCCCGCGCCGTGGATTTGGGTCTCTCGGTCCTCTGGGCTTCTTGCAACGTGGGTGCCACTCGCCCCGAAGAGTTCGGCAACTATTACGCATGGGGTGAAACCAAGCCCAAGAAAACCGAAGAGTATGTTGAGAAAAAGTACAAATTCTACGGCAGAAGGGACAGGTCGCGTGCCTATTTCTACAAGTATTGCTGTAGTACATATAGCATGGATGGTAAAGGAGATGACAAGAAAGTGCTCGAGCCAGAGGATGATGCTGCAAGTGTTAATTGGGGCAGCAAATGGCACACGCCGACCAACGAAGAATGGGATGAATTGATAAATTACACCACCGATGAATGGACTGAAATAAACGGCATTCACGGTCGAAAGTATACAAGTATTAGAAATGGAAACTCTATCTTTTTGCCTGCGACAGGAGAGAAAAGCGATGGCTTCGACAAAACCGACAATGAACGTAGTACTTATTGGTCTGGTTCTCTCGAATACCGCAGTTTCTCATTGGCAGGAAGCGAAGCGGCCTCTGTATGGCACTTTTTTTGGAAAGAAAGTGATTTCTCTGCCACTTCACGCTACACAGGACTTCCCGTTCGCCCTGTATATGCCTCACCGACATGGAAGGATGTCGAGACTCCAACCCTTACCTTAGATATAATTGAAGTCAAAGCAACTACTTCAAAAATAAGGTCCCTGGTTCCCTTTGGTCCGAAACCTCATAACCAATGTGTGGAAGTCTGCACCAATCCATATTTTCGCAATGGTGATAAAGTTGAATGTTATCCTTTCCATTCATATGGCGACTTAGAAATAAACCGACTTAAACCGAATACGAAATACTACTTACGTGTAACAGGAGAAATGAATGATACTAAAGACATTTTTTATAGCAATGTCGTATCTATCACCACGTTAAAGTGAGCTGAATGATGGAGTAAAATTACTTTAGTAAAACCTCATAACCTAAATCGTATGATACGCAAACTATATAAACTCTCCCTGTTGGGAGCTATCACAGGCGGTCTGCTTTGCGCCTGTGCCAGTCTGGAACCATTGAAGACTGCCTGGAACGAAGTGAGTGCCGAAGTGGATGCCAAAATGGCGGCAGAGGCAGCTGCCAAGGAGGCGGCAGAGAAAGAAAAAGCGGCTCAGGCGGCCGCCCTGAAGAACATCAAGACGCAAAGCCCGAACGTGAAGAACACCGCCGAGACGGCATTGACCCGTGGTCCACAGACCATGCCCAAGGCCACGGCCACCTTTGTGGGAACACCATTCACCGTCCTGCCGGCCGGTACCGACGGCACGGCGGGCAAAAAAGCAACGTACGTCCTCTTCGGCGATTGGCCTCAGACCCTCAAGGCTGCCAACGTGACGGTGAACGAAAAAGTGTTTGCCGTGATGGGCGCACACATCTATTATAAGGGCAGCGACGGATGCTGGTACTTGAAGTGTAAGTCGCCGTATGCCAAGAGTTTCCGCTTCACAGACGGCACGAAGGTGACGGCATCGACCACGAAATACTACTACTTCAAGGTGGAACCTATCAAGTGGCGCGTATTGACCAACAACTACAACGGCACGGGCAAACGGCTGCTGTTGGCCGAGTCGGTGTTGGACGGACAGAAATACTACGACTATGACATCGACAAAACAGGACTGGAGGGCACCAAAACGGACAAAGTGACGTACGAACTGACGGAGTTCATGCGCATCACGGAGAAGGGCTTCATCCACCACAACAACTATGAACACAGCCGCATGCGCGCCTACCTGAACGGAATAAGTTATCTGACTATCCGCCGCGACAATGGCTACTACGAACATGACGGCGAATTCGAGGGTCAGGGCTTCTTGCAATCGGCCTTCACTCCCGAACTGCAAGCCAAGATTCCGGTGACGCCTGTGGACAACAGTTTTCAGACCACCAACCTCCGCCAGGTATATACATCGTACTTTGATGCCGGCCCGAAAGTCAACATCGACGAACGAGATCTGGCTCTGTATCAAGGCAAAAACCCCTTCAAGGACAAGAACTTCCGCTGGCAATCGAACCTGAGCGGAACGACCCACGACAAGGTCTTCCTCCTGAGCGGCGCCGAGGTGGTCCGCAGTGACTACGGCTTTACCAAAACGCCCCCGAAATACACCATCGACAAGGCGGGTCAATTGTCGCTGAAAGGTATCCCCTGGAACCAGGAAGACGTAAATGTCTGCTACAAGGAGCTGTTGCGCGGGCCAAAGGATTATGCCAAAGTAAGGGGCATTTCCGACTTCCCGCAGAAACCTGAAGTAACCACCTGGGGTCTCCGCACGCCGGATTTGCCTATCTACATGAATATCGGCAACTGTATTCCTGCACAGAGAGTCTTGATTATCAATGACTACTGCGCCATCAGCGAATGCGAAACAACCGCCACTTTCGGCATCGTACCAGCGATTTGCTACTGAGCTACTCGCAAAGTAGCTCAGTAACAAAAAATACTAAATACTAAATATTAAATAATAGCTGGCAGCTATATATAAATAATAAATATTAAATATTGCCTCCGCTAAACAGAATTGTGGCAACGAATGTCATGTTGAGCAAAGCGAAACATCTCTTTACTAAGGCGATTTGAGATTCTTCGCTGCCGCTCAGAACGACAACGAGGCGAAAAAAATGACCATGAGACGCTTTGAACGACAAAGAAAGGAGTTGAAAGAATTATGGCAACTTTGATAATATTTTAATTTAATACATTGCTTCGAATTATGAAAAGAATCGTTAGAATTGCAAGCCTCTTGATGCTTGTTGTCATCACCTTGACGATGACCTCCTGCGAGAAAGTATTGCACGCCAACATGTTGGAAAAGACATCTTGGACCCAAGTCCGACCCACGGAATATGTTGGCGAAGACGGATATAAACATTCCGGGATGAAGACCTTCACCCTCCGCTTCACCTCTACCACGAAAGGAAAATTGACCACGAAATTCGCCAAGGAGGGAGGGGAAAGCGAAGAGACAAGCGCCGCGTTCAAATACGACTTCCGGGACATCAGCGGAACCATCACTGTCAGCGAAGGCGAGTATGCCGGAAAATACAATGTCGCCTACAGCCGTTGCGATGACGAGCTCATACTGTATGGCAACGACGATGGCCTCAAAGGGGCTTTTTCCAGAGACTAATCGCACCCTATGTAACCACCAATAATCCATGTGATAAACACGATGCCCCCCCTCGCGGGGCAAGGTGTGGAGATGGGAAGAGGGTATTATAATAGCAATAGATGAAGAAGCATGACTCGGGAAGAAGCCATAGCTGCTGGCATGGAGGTGCGCGAGATACAGCACTCTATGAAGAGGCGCACCCCTTGGCATGACTATAGCCGCAAGGGAACATATATGCTGACCCTTGTGGTGAGGGAACGCAGGGCGATATTGGGCACGTTAAGGGGGTGTCTGGAGGGCGAGGTGATGCCTTATGTGGAACTCTCTGCCCTCGGAAATGGGATTGTTCAGCAAGAGCAGCAGAAGATAAATCTATTTTACCCTCTGGTGGAGGTATGGAAACTGTGCATTATGCCAGACCAATTAGATGCGCAATCGCAACACGATAGAATTCCTGGGAGTTTGGGAACAACTATTCAATCCTTGTTTTAACCCCCTCGAATTCGAGGGGGTTAGAAAAGAGGCAGGACTCAATGCTTTCACAATGTCGCCATCAAGATGGATAGAATCAACAAATGCGGTGCTGAAATATGGGGGTGAGCGGTAGGACGTAAGGGGATGCTTAGAGTAAAACAAGGGGATGGAAAGATTTTTTCCTAATTATATTTTGAGGTTCCAAAATATTTCAATATCTTTGCTGCTGAATTGATACCGTATATTCTATAAACATATGACTAAAGCGAAACCATTTGTCAAGTGGGTAGGCGGTAAAAGCCAACTCATCGAACAACTCGAAGCAAAACTTCCAGCTGACTTTGATAATTGGGAGAATGTCACTTACATTGAACCATTTGTGGGCGGAGGAGCCATGCTCTTCTATATATAAGTATTTAATCTAACAGAAAAGACATGACAAAGATTGTTGTTAATGATACGGAAATTTCAATCTCTAACGTTAGTGGAGAAGATTACATTTGCATAACAGATATGCTGAAGGCTAAGGATGGAGATTTCTTCGTGACGGATTGGCTTCGTAACCGAAATACAATGGAGTTCCTTGGTGTATGGGAAAGAGTCTATAATCCGAATTTTAATTATGGCGAATTCGCCACAATTAGAAACCAATCTGGATTGAACAGCTTTAAAATCAGTGTTAAGGAGTTTGTCGCTCGAACCAATGCCATCTCTCTACAGGCCAAAGCAGGAAGATATGGAGGTACGTATGCCCACAAAGACATCGCTTTTGAATTCGCTATGTGGATCAGTCCAGAGTTCAAGGTTTATGTCGTACGAGAATTCCAACGCCTTAAAGCCGAAGAACAGAAACAATTGGAGTGGTCGGCCAAGCGGGAACTCTCTAAAATCAACTATCATATTCATACGGATGCCATCAAGGCAAACCTGATACCAGCAGAGATTACCCGAGAACAAGCTGCTATGAAATATGCCGACGAGGCCGACGTGCTCAATATGGCCATGTTCGGAATGACGGCCAGACAATGGCGGGAACTGAATCCCGACAAGAAGGGAAATATCCGTGACTATGCCAGCATCAACGAACTCATTTGCCTTTCAAACATGGAGAATCTCAATGCCGTATTTATAAACGATGGAATGCCTCAGTCAGAACGACTTATCAAGCTCAATCAGATCGCCATTCAACAGATGCGCATTTTGGAGGATACCGGCAATCGAACCCTTTTGAAATAATCGTTATGGCAGAGAAGAAATACACTCAAATGCAACAAGTGATTGATGCCCTAATGGATGAACGCTTTGGCAAAGTGGGCACTCCTGAGCGCGAGACTTTCCGCAAGGAGGCTTATGCCTATTGCGTAGGCCAGATTATCAGCGAAGCCCGCAAACGGGAAAAAAAGTGCACTTGGCTTGCGCTTTGAGGTTTCGCAACCTATGATTTTAGGGTAATCATAGTCTAACAGGGAAAAATATGACCCGCATGGAAAATTACCGGGCGGGTCATATATTTTCCATTGACAGGATTCAGCACTCCTCATGCGGTGCTGAATATATGGTGAGCGGCAGGACGTAAGACCCAGCGCCGATTCACAAGACGACGAAACACATTTTTCCAAGGAAAAACCAAATCATTTCCTTGGAAAAATCAAAAATAATTACCATCTTTGCACCGTGATTCTCTTTGCAGAGACCCACTCGGGTCATACAGGGAGGGTCAACTTCGGGTGGTCACATCTGCTTAGGATGCCGCCATCCCAGAAGTATTTATGAAAGACGTTTACACGTTTGATTCTTGGTGTCTCGAAACTACCACAATAGAGCCTCACCTAAGAAACAAAGCAGTTGTAGATGTCCTATGGGATAAGTATATCCTGACACTTGCAGTCATCTCTGTGGCCAATTCGGTCATAGGCATGGCTTGTAGGTGCATATATACTTATGACGTGGGTCTCTGCCACTGCTCGTTTCTGGTAAGGCGGGCTGTGGTAGGCCTCGAGACACGGGAGCGAGCAAGTACAGCCGCCCGCGTCTTTTTTTGTGACTAATCCAATGCCGAATCTGGGGTGACAAGAGGCATGAATGACATAACCTCAACTTGCTATTACATGGCAACGAGAATCACCCCCTACCATGCGAAATACTATGCTTCCTTATTGATGGGTCAATCTTCAAACGGAGACTTGTCTTCTTTGTCCCAATCATTGCTTAGTTCTACTGTTGACATCAATCCACACCAGATTGATGCTGCTCTTTTTGCATTTCGTTCTCCTTTTTCTAAAGGCATCGTACTTGCAGACGAAGTGGGCTTAGGCAAAACTATCGAGGCGGGCTTAGTCATTTGTCAATATTGGTCAACTGGCAAGAAGAAAATTCTTATCGTCTGTCCTGCCTCATTGCGCAAACAATGGGAAGCAGAACTCTTAGACAAATTTGGTATCCCAAGCGAAATTCTTGACACAAAAAATTATAATGCCCTAATCCGAGACGGCAAAAATCCACTCAATTCTCTACGAGCAATAATTTGCAGTTACAACTTTGTTGCGAGACATAAAGAGGCTATATTGCTACATGCTTTTGACCTTGCAGTTATTGATGAAGCACACAAGATGCGCAATGTCTATCGTACATCCGCCCGAACCTCTGCGGCTGTACGAGATTCGCTTGTCGGGGTGCGAAAACTGTTGCTAACTGCAACTCCTTTTCAAAATTCTCTCTTGGAGTTGTATGGGTTGACCAGCATCATTGATGACAGACTATTCGGCAGTGAAAAGACTTTCCGAAAGCAATATGGCAAGGGGGAAAACCTCACAGAACTACGTCAGAGAATCAGCAATCTTTATACTCGCACCTTGCGTCGTGACGTCAGAGAATATATAAAATACACCGACCGCTATCCGTTGGTGCAAAAGTTTGATGCTACCGACCAAGAACAGGAACTCTATCAAGACGTATCTGAATTCCTTCGTCGTGACAATCTTTATAGCGTCCCTGCCTCTCAAAAGAAGCTTACCACAATGATAATCCGGAAGATATTGGCCTCTTCTACCTATGCCCTTATCTTCACATTGACCCACATCAAGGAGCGCCTGCAACGCATGTTGGAAAATGGTCAGGATGAGCGATTCGACATTGAGTCATTGGTTGATGACGATGACGAGATGATGCTATATGATGAAACCGAGGAAGATAAAAACTTCGATGAAGAACCTGATTCTTTGGTTTTCGACACCATTGATGTCCCTCGATTAAAAGCAGAAATTGCCACCATCGAGAGTTTTATTGTCAAGGCGAAGGCGATATCGCATGAGTCAAAAGCCCAAGCATTGCTCACAGCCCTTGAAAGTGCATTCTCCATCCTTAAAGAGAAAGGGGCACAACGCAAGGCACTTATTTTTACTGAATCCGTCAAGACACAGGCTTTCCTTCAAGAATACCTGGAAGCCAACGGATATGCAGGGCAAGTTGTATTATTCAATGGCAAGGCGTCAGAACCCCAGACGAACGAGATATATCAGCATTGGTGTCAGGCTCATCCCGATAAGGTGAGTGGCATTCGTGCGGCTGACAGACGTGCCGCCGCTGTCGATTATTTCAAGAACAATGCAGACATCATGATTGCCACTGAGGCTGCTGCCGAAGGTTTGAACCTGCAATTCTGTTCTTTGGTAATAAATTATGACCTGCCATGGAATCCACAAAGAATAGAGCAACGAATCGGAAGGTGTCACAGATATGGACAAAAATTTGACGTAGTTGTAGTCAATTTCCTGAACAGGCGCAACTTTGCCGACATTCGAGTGTTCGACCTGCTTTCCACCAAGTTCAAATTGTTCGACGATGTATTTGGAGCAAGCGACGAAGTACTTGGACAAGCGGATTCTATTGATATTGAATCTCGCATTTGGGAAATCTACCAAAAGTGCCGCAGTGAAGAGGAAATCAATCAAGCCTTCGAGCAACTGCAAAACGAAATGCAGCAACAGATAGACGAACGAATGAAAGAGGTTCGATCCCAAGTGTTGGAGAACTTTGACATCAACGTTCAGGAGCATCTTCGTATGACTCGAGACAATGCGGGTGCTTTTCTCAATCGCTACGAACACATATTCTGGGAACTGACTAAATATGTCATTTCTCCTTATGCTGTATTCAACGACCACACCCATACATTTGTCCTTCGACAGAGTGTTGCCGGACAACGCACTGGCAAGTATGCCATGTTGCAGAATGTGACAGATGCTATGCCGTATCGCTTAAACTCACCTTTAGCACAATATGTTGTAAACTCGGCCTTGTCTCTGACTCTTGACAATGCAGCAGAAATCGTCTTCGACCAACAGGCTTTGCCTATAAATGCCACATTGCCAGAGCATTTAATGGGTCGTAGTGGTTATCTATTATTGGCTTCGTTGTCTGTATCGACACTTAGTGACGAGCAATATCTCCTTTTCAACGCCTTTACAGATGATGGCAAGGTCTTGTCTCAAGAAGAGTGCGAAAAACTCTTCCTAAATGGTGGCGAAGAAAAGACGTTAGATTCAATAGACGAGCAAACGAAACTCCGTCTTCAAGCCGATATTGCCCAGCACACTACGGCAAAGTTGCAAGACATTGACTCACGAAACTTATCGTATTTCAAACAAGAAGAGAACCGTATCTTTTTATGGGAACATGATGTAGTTGACGGTATAGAAACAGAAATAACTACCGTAAAACGCACCATACTTCAAGTGGAACGTGAAGCGCGAGCCGCTCAATCCGTGCAGGAGAAACTGAAGTTGGAGCAACAAGTGGACGAACTGAAACGGAAGAAACGTCGCCTGCGCAACCAATTGGAAGAACGTGAGGATGAGATTGCAGAGCAACGACAATCAATGTTAAAAGAATTGGAACAACGCCTCATCAAACAGACAGAGTGTGAAAATCTTTTCCTCATAAGATGGACCGTAAAGGACAATTAAAACAATAAAATATGGCACAGAATTATTATAACGCATTCATAGAGAAGCTACAGGAAATATTCATGATGGATCATGCCGAGTTAGACTTCGGCATCTATCGAATCATGAATCAAAAAAGACAGGACATCAATACCTTCCTCAAGACGAAACTCCTGCCACAGGTTAAAGCTGACCTCGCCAATGCGGCCGGAGGGGATTTGGAGCAAGTCCGCAAGCGCATTGCTCAGATAGAATCATCTGTCGGAGGCAATGTGAATGTGCTTCCAGTTGGGACTCCCATGAGAGATGAATATGACCAACTGAAAGCAAAACTATCTCAAACAGCCGACACGGAAGCATTGCAAGCCGAGGTTTTCTCTCACCTCACTACATTCTTTTCTCGCTATTATGAGGGTGGAGATTTTATCTCCAAACGGCGTTATAAGGATAATACCTATGCCATCCCTTATAACGGGGAAGAGGTAAAACTGCATTGGGCTAATGCAGACCAATATTACATTAAAACTAGTGAATACTTTAAGGATTACACTTTCTGCCTGCCCGAAAGCAGGCGCAAGGTGCATTTTGTCTTGCGCGATGCTTCTACGGAACAGAACAACAATAAGGCACAAAACAATATGGAGCGTCGCTTTGCTATCTGGCAACAGAACGACGAAAGCGACCCTGTTATCGAGACATCAGCGGATGAGGAACTACGCATTTATTTCACTTACGAACTAATGCCTAAATCCATAAAACAGAACGACTTAATACAAAAGGCAATTGATACGGTCGCACCACTCATACCCGCAGAATTTGGAGAGTTACTGTCAGTAAAAGTTCCAACCAAGGAAAAAGCCAACCGTACCTTGTTGGAGAAACATCTGACTGATTATACCGCTAGAAACTCGTTTGACTATTTCATTCACAAAGACCTTGGAGGTTTCCTCCTCCGCGAGTTGGACTTTTACATCAAGAACGAAGTATTGCATATAGATGATCTTGACCCTCAGCATATTGCTTCACAGCTGAATATTGTGAAGGCTATCAAGCATGTGGGTGAAAAGATTATCCAAATGTTGGCGCAACTGGAGAATTTCCAAAAGAAGCTGTGGTTAAAGAAGAAGTTTGTGCTGCAAAGTGATTATTGCATCACGCTCGACCGTGTGCCAGAAAAATTATACGCTGCCATTATCTCCAATGGAGCCCAACGCAAGGAATGGGTACGCCTATTTGCAATTGATGAAATCAAAGCCGACCTTACTACCGTTGGTTATAGCGTTCCATTAACAATGGAATTCTTGAAGCAGAATCCTTATTTGATTCTTGATACCGTTTTCTTTGATGCCAAATTCAAGCATCAGTTAATCGCAAGTATGGAAAATGTGGATGAGCAAACAAATGGATTACTAATAAAAAGCGATAATTTTCAGGCTCTTAATTTATTGCAAAATAAGTATCTTAAAGCAATTAGAAGCATTTATATTGACCCTCCGTACAATACAAATGCAAGTAAGATTGCTTATAAAAACGGATACGAACACTCCAGTTGGATTTCCTTGATGGAAGGAAGGTTAGTATTGGCTAAAAACTTAATGGGGAGCAAAACAACTATAACGGTTGCCATAGATGACTATGAGTTGAGATATTTAAATTGTCTTATGGATAATGTGTTCGGAATTAATAACGCAATATCCAATATTGCTTTGTATACGAATCCCAAAGGTAGAGATCAAGGATTTATAGCCCAAGCTCATGATTACTCGGTAATATATGCCAAGAATAAAGAAACTGCGGAAACCTATGATTTTGTTCTTTCTGAAGAAGAAATGCAAAAGAAATATTCAAAACAAAAAGATGGAGAAGCGACACGTGAATTGCCTCTAAAACGTACCGGCAACGAAAAGAGAAGAGAAGATCGTCCATATATGTTTTTCCCGTTTATCTATAATCATAGAGATAATGATGTATTTTTGCCAAGTGAAGAAGAAATTAAACCATTATATAATGAAGATAGAAAGATTTTTGATGATGAATATTTGAAGCGTCTTGAATTGTCATATCAAAGTAAGAACCTCATCGTAATATGGCCTATGTCTGATAATGGAGATTTTCTTAGATGGCGATGGGGATATAAGAGGTGCCTTGAAGGTATTGATAATGGAACGTTGTTTGTTAAGAAAACACGCTCAGGATATACAATTTATCAATATGATACTGGGGATGAATTTGCAACGCCAAAGTCGATGTGGATTAAAGAGAGATATGATGCCTCCAGTAAGGGAACTAATATTCTGAACGATATAGTTCCAAATAGTGGTTTTGACTACCCCAAAAGCTTGTATACAGTAGAGGATAGCCTGCGCGTTACATCTAGCCCCTCAGATTTGATTCTTGATTTCTTTGCTGGCTCTGGAACAACCGCACATGCTGTTATTGATATGAGTAGAAATGAAGAGTCTGAACGAAAATATATTATTTGTGACGTCGCTGATTATTTCCATCCAGTTACTAGAACAAGAACCGAGCGAGCTATCTATTCTAAAGATTGGCGCGATGGTAAACCTATTTCTCGCGATGGTATCTCCCAATGTTTCAAATACATCCGTTTGGAACAATATGAAGATACTCTGAATAACCTACAACTGAAAGCACAGCAAGGGACAATAGACAGTGAACCGTTCCATGAGAGTTATATGTTGGGCTATATGCTTGACACAGAGACTCGTGATTCGTTGTTAAACTTGAAGTGGTTTGAAAATCCGTTTGCCATGACGTTAAAAGCGACAAAGGATAACGAACTGGTGGAAACTCCAGTCGATATGGTGGAGACATTCAACTACTTGATAGGCTTGGACATAGAAACAGAAGATTGGCACAAAGATGACAATATTTGTCTCTTGACAGGTAAGACCCACCGTGATGGACTTAAAACTTTAATCATTTGGCGTAACTGCAAAGTCATCAACAACGAAGAACTGAACAATTTCTTTGACAAGATGGACTTCCGCACAGGCGATTCAGAGTTTGACGTCATTTATGTAAATGGAGACAATACCTTACAAAATCTACGTCGTACCCAAAATCACTGGAAGGTAGTACTCATTGAAGAAGAATTTGCAAAACTCATGTTTGAGGAGAATTAAGCCATGGCTAAAAAACAGACGAAGCGACCGGCACGATTGCAAGAAGCACTTGTGCTGCACAAATATATACTCAACCTCTTTGGATGTAAAGACTTAGAGGCCATGAGTCAGGACTTGAAAGACCCTGCCCTGGAAGGAATCGATGATGAAGGCGTGTCAAGATTATACTATGCCCTGCAAGCGCATATGTATAATTACAAGATAAGCGAAGAAGAACTCTTTGAGTATGACCAAAATATAGTGCGCCATACTCGAACCATCAATGAACGAAGAAAAGAAAAAATTCAGTGGAAATACTATCAGTATCTGGCTTTGCTTTTCACTGAAGTCTATCTGGACCGCTATTTTACAGACCGTCAACAATTGTTGACAGACATCAACTGTTTCCTTGCAGAAGATTTCAACTTCCGTGCAGAAACGTGGCACGGCATGCCCGACTTTAAAGAAGATGACCTAAACAAGTTGGCATTTTGGTGTGCTACTGGTTCGGGAAAGACATTGATGATGCATATCAACATTTTGCAGTATCAGCACTATGCCGAAAAACACAATGCAAAAAAGTTGAACCGCATTATCATTCTCACGCCCAATGAAGGATTGTCTTCTCAACATTTGAAAGAGATGGAAGCCTCTAATTTTGTCGCGTATCTGTTCTCAAAGCAAGCAGACTCTGGTTTATTCAAAAGTCAAGGCATCGATATTATCGACATAAACAAACTGTCAGATACGGATGGAGATAAGACTGTCGCTGTAGAGTGTTTTGAAGGCAACAATCTCGTACTGGTTGACGAAGGACATCGTGGGTCTGGTGGTGAGGTTTGGAAAGGCTACCGAAACACACTGACCTCCGAGGGATTCTCTTTTGAATATTCTGCCACTTTCGGCCAAGCCATTGCCTCTCAGTCAGGTAAGAACCGAGATGCATTGTTGGAAGAATATGGCAAAGGCACCCTCTTTGACTATAGTTACCGATATTTCTATAATGACGGTTACGGCAAGGACTATCGCATCATGAACATGTCCTCTTGGGGTGATGAGCAAATGTTCAACATGTATCTGACAGCCTACCTTTTATGCCTATACGAACAAATGTTGGCATTTGACAGCACTCCACTAATGAAGAACCGTTTCCTTATTGCCCGTCCGCTCGGTATCTTTGTGGGTAGTTCGGTTAATGCTGTTCGCACAGAGAACAAAAGGCAAGTCAGTGACGTGGTACAAATACTCTTGTTCATGCAGCAGTTTATAGACAATCCCGAGGAATACATTGGATATATAAAGAGATTGCTTGACCCAGAAGACGGAATCAAGAATCCAAGAGGATATTCTTTGTTTGCAGGCTCTTTTCCGTTGACCAAGAGCGGATTGCGTATGGATGAAGAAAATGCCTTTGCCCAAAAGACCTATTACAAGATTATTGAGAAACTATTTCACAGCAATGTGCCTGGGGCCCGTTTGCATCTTGAAAAACAGAAAGATGGAGACAAGGAGATTGGCTTGCGCATTGGAAATTCCGAATATTTCGGTGTAATCAATGTCGGTGATAGTGACTCGTTGATGAAACTATGTGAAGACAATGGTTTATTATGTGAATCTCGCGACTTTGGCTCCTCTTCGCTTTTCGCCAAAATCAACGATGACGATTCCTCTGTGAATTTACTCATTGGTTCTAAGAAATTCAACGAAGGTTGGAGCAGTTGGCGAGTTAGTGCCATGGGATTAATGAATGTCGGTCGCAGCGAAGGCTCTGAAATCATACAACTTTTTGGCCGTGGTGTCCGACTGAAAGGATTCAAGTTCTCGTTGAAGAGAAGCAATGCCCTAGATAGCAGTTTCAATCCTGGCAATTTGCCCAAAGGACTTCACTCCCTCGAAACACTCAATATTTTCGGAGTTCATGCCGATTACATGGACGCCTTCCGAAAATATCTGGAAGATGATGGATTGCCAGCCAATGAAGATAATTATACGCAGATTGACATTCCAACAGTCAACCTCTTAGGAGACAAACGATTGAAAGTAGTTCGACTGAAAGAAGGTTATGACTTCAAGGACACAGTGGTCGTTCATCCAGAAGAATATACAGATGGCATTTTTGTCCATGTTGATTTCTTAAAGAAAGTAGAAGCCATTTGGAGCAAAAAAGCGGGTGTCAATGCCGCTGCGGAGTTCCCCACAGGGAAATTGACAGACAAGCATCTTGCCTTGCTTGACTGGAGACGCATCTTTTTTGCATTGGAGCAGATGAAGAATGACCGCAGTTGGTGGAACATGGAACTTAGCATCGAGATATTACAAAAATTGATGCGAAATTCAAAATGGTATGAACTCTTTATCGAAGAAGCAGACCTGCAATTCAATGATTTTGGTCGTGACGTTCCTCGATGGGAAGAAATAACTATTGCTTTGCTTCGTGCATATATAGACAAATGCTATAAAAGAGCAAAAGGAGCTTGGGAGTCGCAATATATGGAGACTGTGTATATTGACCCAACCGATCCGAACTTCTTTGAAGCATACAGTGTCGAAGTCCGATCTGACCAAACACAATGGATAGAAAAACTTAACGAATTAAGTGAACAAATCCGTTCTGGTCACTTCGCTCAAGACTATCAAGTTTATAGTCACTGGATTCAAGCACTTCGATTTGACCAACATTTGTTTTACCCATTGCTTTGTCTCAGAGACAAGAATCAACAAGGTCAAAGTGAACTCTTAGACCCGAACACGCATGAACCTCTTATTAAAATATCTCCCGTAGCATTGAACGTGGGAGAAACGTCTTTCGTTAAAGCAATAAGAGATTACTATAATGCTCACAAACAAGATACGTTGAAAGGGAAAGAAGTCTATCTGTTACGAAATGAAAGCCGTAAAGGAATTGGATTCTTTGAGGCCAGCAATTTCTATCCCGACTTCATACTTTGGGTGAACGATGGCCAGAAACAACACGTGACATTCCTTGACCCCAAGGGTATTCGTAACTTAAGAGGTCTGAACGACCCCAAGATAAAACTCTACTCTACATTAAAGAACGAGGTTGAACCTCGTTTGAATGATGCAGATATAGTTCTTGACAGTTTCATCCTTTCCAACACTTCTTATAACGACGTAAGTTTTTGGACAGGAGATAACCATAAGGTGTTCGAAGACAATCATGTACTCTTCACGATGGAAACAAACTATATAGATAAGTTGTTTGAAAGAATTCTTTAATCCTCGAGACTTAACAATCTCTGTTTTGACCTTTATTTGGTAGCAATCCCATACGCAAGCGCATCAAACTTGCGGATGGGATTGTTGTATCGAAATGCATATTAGCATCTCCGACATACCGAATGTCGGAGACTCTTGAAGCATACTCAAAGATAGTGGAAAGGTCACTTTATAAAGTTAAGTTTATAAAAACAGGGCAATTTTATAAAATGAACTTTATAAACTAGCATATTTTTGGATTTTCCCGAGGCGAATTTTTTGAATTTTACAAAAGCAATAGCCATTTCCATACGGGAATCATGTTGATGCCATCTTCTGTTCCCTCCTCGTCGTAGGTAATGAGCAAGCACTGCCAATCGGGATTTTTCTTAGCATATTTTGCCAGAGGCGGGATTTCGCGGTCCCAAGTGGTCTGGTCCTTAATGCTATATGAAACTTGGATTGCCAATTTCTCGTCTGGCACAACGAAATCAATTTCCTTTTCTGCATTCAGGTAAAATACATTTTCTTTGCCATAGCGACGACAGAGTTCGACAGCAACCAGATTCTCCAACAAGGTGGTTTCGGGATTTTGCAGGAACAAATACAACAAGCCATTGTCGATAAAGTAGTATTTCTTCTGAGACTCTTTTTCGGACAACTTGCCAACCGTATTATCTATTGGCAGTATCAGCCAACTATCGACAGCCTTTTCGGCATAATCTATTGTGGTTGGCACACTTATAGGAGAACCCGTGGACACCACTACATTTTTCAAACGATTGAAGGACAAAGGTTGCTTCACACTCTCTGCCATTTTCTTGATCAGAATGTTCATCACACGGTCATTCTTGATATTATTACGGGCACAAATGTCGCCCAAATAAATCTTTTGATAGAGGCTGGACAGCATGGCACGCTTATTCTTGAACGAAAGGATTTCGGGCAATCCGCCATAATAGAAATACTCGTTCAACTGCCTTTTCACTTCACTCCTTTTTATCGTATCGTATTCCCAATGTTCCTTCAGTTCGATGGACTGAGCCGTCAGATACTCCCGGAAAGAATAAGGATAAACGTCATAAATAAAGAACCTTCCGCCTAGGGTGGTTGCCACCTCCTTACTCAACATCTTGGCATTGCTTCCGGTCACGTAAACGCGGTATTTTGCATCGGCCAGTCGGCGCACGAACTTGTCCCAATCGGGGATATTCTGCACCTCGTCGAGAAATACGATAGGCTTCTTGCCATATAACTCTAAATGAGCCTCCAATAGACTCTCAAAATCCTCTGCCTGGAACTCGGCCAAACGTTCATCCTCAAAATCGACAAACAATATCTCGTCCCAACCCTTGCCAGATGCTTGCAACTGGCGCACACGTTGATAGAGCATATAGGACTTACCTGTATGTCGCACACCGACAATGACGTAATTGCCGTTCTCCTCAAACTCGACGGGACGATTGACGACAACCGCCTCATCCACTTCACGTTGCTTGTTTATCAGGCATTGTTTAATTACCTCCTTACTGACACTCATATAAACTCCATTTTATAAAAATAGATTTATTTTATAAAGTTTGTTTTACAAAAATAGCCACATTTTATAAAGCAAGTTTAACAAACTGGCATATTTTCATGTTTTCCCGAGAAAATTCAGAGAAAATAGCTGCAAGTTGATATATCAAGATAGCAAAATGGAGTAAGACAAAAAAGTGAAAGAGGTCGCGGTTTAAGGACGATTTCAGGCATACACCCCAAAGGACAAAAAAAGAGTGGGGATATTGTACTCATTTCAACAAATAAATCGACTTAGCGTATTGATTCACAGTATGCTATAGCAATTAGTATAGCAGAGAATAAAGAAGCCCCCCTTAAGGACCCCCTCAATCCCCCTGCCTAGGGGGAGGATTAGCCCCGCGCAAATAATCGCTCAAGGAGTTCAAGTAATTGGAAATAAGCAAGATAATGGAATATGCAAATCCAAAGGTTTGGCACAGGGAAAGATGTGTTTTTCGTGTCATTCGCGTATTTCGTGGTTACAACATCGCGCAATCCGTTGATAATCATAGTACCATAGCAAAGTATAGCAAAAAGTATAGCAGTCACGGATTTGGATAGAATAGACAAAGGCCGTATCTTTGCACCACTTGAAATGCAAGAATACGGTCTTTGAAATATTGTTTTGGGAAGATAAAGAAGTTAAAGAAGATTGTGAAGATAAGGACAAATGTTCGTATTGACAAGAATCTTTTGTCCCAATAAAAAGTAACGTCTTTAACTACTTATACTTCTATATCTTCTTGAAGCGCCTTCCGTTGTCATTCTGAGCGGCAGCGAAGAATCTGAAGAATCTCAACACTCGGCAAAGAGATGTTTCACTCCGTTCAACATGACATGGTCAGGACAAACCTATGCGTGGAAATCAGCAGGTGTAGTCGTATGGCTCCTCGCCAATAATCTCTCGAAGCTTGTTGCGGAACATGGCATCCTGCTCGAAAAGAGAATGAACAGGCACCTCGTCGAGTTTGTGCATTGGCGACTTGAAGTAGAAGGAAAGCCACTTCTGGATGCCCTTCATGCCACAACGCTTAGCCAGGTCGGTGAAGAGGACGAGGTCGAGCGCCAACGGAGCAGCCAGGATGGAGTCGCGACAGAGGAAGTTGACCTTGATCTGCATGGGGTAGCCCATCCAACCGAAAATGTCGATATTGTCCCACGCCTCTTTGTTGTCGTTGCGAGGTGGATAGTAGTTGATACGCACCTTGTGATAGACATCGCCATAGAGGTCGGGATACTTTTCGGGTTCGAGGATAGAGTCGATAACCGAGAGTTTGGATACCTCCTTGGTCTTGAACGAAGCAGGGTCGTCGAGCACCTCGCCATCGCGGTTGCCCAGGATATTGGTGGAGAACCAACCCGAGAGGCCCAGCATACGGGCATGGAAAGCAGGCGCCAACACGGTCTTCATCATGGTCTGACCACTCTTGTAGTCCTTACCGCAGATAGGACAGTTGGTCTTGTCGGCCAACTCCCACATGGCGGGGAAATCGACAGTCAAGGCAGGTGCGCCGTTGATGAAAGGAGCGCCCTCCATCATGGCCGCATAGGCATAGCACATGGATGGAGCAATCTGGGTTGTATCGGGGTTATGCATCTCGGCCTCGAACTTCTGGAGGTTCCTATGGACATCGCCCATCTCGAGATAAGCCTCGGTGGAAGCTGCCCAGATGACGACGACGCGCTCACATTGGTTGTCGGCCTTGAACTGACGAATGTCGGCACGGAGCTGCTCGGTGAGGTCCCAACGTGTCTTGCCCTCCTTGATCCACGTACCGTTGAGGCGCGTGATGAATTTCGGGTCGAAGCAAGCCTTCATGGGTCGGATGGCACGAGCCTCATCGGCTACGAGGTTGATGTCCTTCTCCTGAAGCACCTGCGCATGCATGGCGCCGTCATAGACCGAGTCGGGGAAGATGTCCCAACCGCCGAAGACCAACTGGTCGAGCGAAGCCAACGGAACCATATCCTTGATAAGGCCCTCGCGTTGGTTGGCACCCTTACCGACCTTGAGATAAGAGAGCTGAGACATCGAACCTATAGGTTTAGCCAGCCCCTTGCGAGCCGCCAAAGTACCAATGATGAATGTAGTGCTCACGGCACCACTCAGACCAACGACAAGGACGCCGAGACGACCATCGGCTGGCTGAACTGAAATGTTTTTCATTGTTATAAAATGATATAAATTTTATTTCGTAAATCAAGTTCCGCAAGTCTGGGAACTTGCTCACTTGACAGGAGTTAATAGGAGTAATCTGGAGATATCGCTTCGCTTGCGTAGTTAACGGACGTTACTAAAAACGGGCGAAAGTGCATCGACAACTTGAACTATTGTCAGTTAACTCCCGTTATCTACAGCTAACTCCCGTTAACTTCCTAAAATTTACTGCCTTTACTTACGCCACCCGCATACGCTCCAGATTGGCCTTTGCCAACTCCTTCTGGGCATATTCCAAGGTGATATGCAATTTCTTCTCGGCCTCCGACGGCATGTTGAACATGGCATCCATCATGATGCTCTCCGTGATGGCACGAAGACCACGGGCGCCCAACTTGAACTCGATGGCCTTATCGACGATGAGCTGATAAACCTCGGGGTCAATGGTGAGGTCGATGCCGTCCATCTTGAAGAGTTTGACATACTGCTTGGTGATGGCGTTCTTCGGTTCCGTAAGGATGCGCTTCAACGCCTCGGCATCGAGCGGCTGGAGATAGGTCAGGATAGGCAGACGGCCGATAATCTCGGGGATGAGACCGAACTTCTTGAGGTCGGCAGGCGTGATGTACTGAAGGAGGTTGTTGCGATCGACCTGCACCTGCTTGTCGTCGGTAGCGAAACCTACGCTGCGGGTATTGAGACGAGCGGCAATCTTCTGCTCGATGCCGTCGAAGGCACCACCGCAGATGAAGAGGATATTGGTGGTATCGACCTCGATGAGCTTCTGCTCGGGGTGCTTACGACCGCCCTGAGGTGGAACACCCACCTTGCTGCCCTCCAACAACTTGAGGAGGCCCTGCTGCACACCTTCGCCCGACACGTCGCGAGTGATGCTGGGGTTGTCGCCCTTGCGGGCAATCTTGTCAATCTCGTCGATGAAGACGATGCCGCGCTCGGCCTGCTTGACGTTGTAGTCGCACGCCTGGAGCAGACGGGTCAGGATGCTCTCGATATCCTCGCCCACATAGCCGGCCTCGGTGAGCACCGTGGCATCGACGATGGCGAAAGGCACGTTGAGCATACGGGCGATGGTCTTGGCCAACAACGTCTTGCCCGTACCCGTACGGCCCACCATGATGATATTGGACTTCTCAATCTCGACGTCATCCTTCGAGCGGGGTTGCAGGATACGCTTATAGTGGTTATAGACAGCCACCGAGAGGTTGCGCTTGGCGTCGTCCTGACCGATGACATAGCCATCCAGGAACTTCTTGATGTCCTTAGGCTTCGGCAGGTCGTCCAGGTTCAGGTTGTCAGCCTGACGGGTCTCCAACGAGCGGAAAGCCTCCTCCACGATCTTGTTTGCCTGAGCGGCACACTCGTCGCAGATGAATGCGTTCTCACCCGAGATGAGCAGGTTCACCTCGTTACGACTTCTGCCACAAAAGCTACATCTATCTTCGCTTCTTCTTGCCATTATTTCTTCTGTATAATCTTGTCAATCATGCCATAACCCAACGCCTCCTTGGCGGTCAGATAATGGTCGCGGTCACAATCCTTCTCAATCTGTTTGAGGGTCTGACCTGTACACTCCGAAAGAATCTGATAAAGTTCGCCCTTCAACTTCTTGATCTCGTTGACAGCAATCTCCATGTCGCTGGCCTGACCCTGCGTGCCACCCAGAGGCTGATGAATCATCACACGGCTGTGAGGCAAAGCGAAACGCTTGCCCTTGGTGCCGGCAGCCAACAGGACGGATGCCATCGAGGCAGCCATGCCCGTTACGACGGTCGAGACATCGCACGAGATATAGTTCATCGTGTCGTAGATGGCCAAACCTCCGCTGACGATGCCGCCAGGGCTGTTAAGGTACATGACGATGTCCTTGCCCTCGTCGGCCGAAGCCAGGAAGAGCAACTGTGCCTGTACGACGTTGGCACTATACTCGTCAATCTCGGTGCCGAGGAAGATGATACGATCCATCATCAGGCGCGAGAATACATCCATCTGGGCAACGTTCAGTTGGCGTTCCTCAATGATGCTTGGGTTGATATAAGAGGCACTTGGAGCAAAGTAACCGGACAGGCTCTTGCTCTGGAAGCGCATATAGTCGTCCAAAGCGTGACCGTTCATGCCGACGTGGCCAGTTGCGAATTTATAGAAATCGTTGTGCATAATTATAAGTGACTAAAGGACTAAGTACAAGGGACAAGGGGACTATGTACAAGGGACTAAGTACAAAGGACAAAGGACCATGGACAAAGGATGTGCTGGTACTTTGTACCTTGTTCCTTTGTACTTGAAAGGGTTATTCGAAGTTGGCTGCAATCTTGGCGCAGATATCCTGCATCTCGTCAGCCGAGAGTTTGAGGTGCTCCTTGCGGAAGTCCATGTCACCCTCCTCGTTGAGAGGGATGAGGTGGATGTGGGCATGAGGCACTTCGAGACCCATGACAGCCACGCCGACACGTTTGCAAGGGATGGCCTTCTTGATAGCAGCAGCCACGCGCTTGGCAAAGAGAGTGTGGGCAGCCAGGTCGGCATCCGTCTGGTCGAAGATATAGTCAATCTCCTTCTTAGGTACTACCAGGGTATGGCCCTTTGCCACTGGGTTGATGTCCAGGAAGGCATAGAAGTTGTCGTCTTCGGCGACCTTGTAGGATGGGATATCACCCTTTATGATTTTAGAAAAAATAGTCATGACGAAGCAAATTAAGAATTAAGAATTAAAAGTGAAAAATGAATTTCACCTTTCAACTGTTCTATCACTCATCAATTGATTTCAGAAAATCAGATGGAGATTTCCAAAATCTCGAGTTCCTGCACACCAGCAGGAACCTTGACCTCGACAACGTCGCCCACCTTGTGGTTCAACAACGCCTTGGCAATAGGAGTAGCGACACTAATCTTGCCCTCACGGAAGTTGGCTTCGCTCTCGGCCACGATGGTATAGGACATCTCCTTCTTCATCTTCTTGTTGAGCAGACGTACGGTGGTCATGATCTGCACCTTGTCGGCATTCAACTTGGACGCATCGATGATACGGGCGTTGGCCACCTGATCCTTCAGGAGGGCAATCTTGCTCTCCAACTTACCCTGAGCCTCCTTGGCGGCATCATACTCAGCGTTCTCACTCAAGTCGCCCTTCTCTCTGGCTTCAGCGATGGCGGCGCTTGCCTTTGGACGCTCTACACTTTCCAAATAATTGATTTCTTCGAGGATCTTCTTGTAACCTTCCTCGCTCATGTAACTAACTGCCATAACGAAATAATGTGTTTCTTTGGTTTACAAATAACGAAAAAAAGAACTTTTTCGTCTGTTTACTTTAAAATTTTCTTTACCGACTCCTCCAACTTGACGTCGTCGGCCTCGATGCGGTACTGGATCTGGCCCTTGCCGTCGATGATGAACGAGGTGGGCAAACTACCCACGTTGTAGGTCAATGCCGCAGCCGAATATTGGATGTTGCCCTGCTGGTCGTACATGACGCTCTTGTCGTGCACAGCGGTCCAAGGGACGTTGTCGGCGCTGGTTTTCCAGAAGTGTTCATCATAGTCGAGGCAGACCTGATATATCTTGAGACCACGCTCGGCATACTTGTCGTAGAGTTTGCTCAACGCCATGTTGTGAGCAGGAGAATAGTCCATATAGTAGGCGGTGAAATCGACGATGATGGCCGATGCACCCTCGGCGGTAGCGGTGAGCGACACCTGACGGTCGTCGGCATTCGGATACTTCAACTCCGGATAGGTGCGCACCTCGATAGGGGTGTGTTGGGCAACGGAGTCGGCCTTGGCAGCACGCTGGCGGGCAGCCTGCTGGATGGCCTGTCCCTGGAGGGTCATCTTCTCCAACACCTTGTTGCGAGGCGAAGCCGGATAGTTGAACTTCCAACCCGTAGCGACGGCACCGAAGGCGCGGTAGTCCTCACGGACGGTGACATCGAACACCTGCAATCCCTGAACCGACTCGAACATCAGGTAGTAGCTGGCAGGACTGCTTGGATTTTTGTAAATATAGGTATTGAGCACCTTGTCCTTGTAGATACGGACCAGCGACAGGATGGAGTCGCGTGCAGCCTCACGGTTCAACTTACCATCGGTGAAGAGTTTGCTCACGCCGACAATCTGACCACGCAGACGGTTGCCACATTGGACAGCCTCCTTGAGCTCCTGGTTGAGGGCATCGTTCACCTCATAGTTTGAGACCATATTCTCGGCCGCAGCCGTCATCTGAACAGGAGTAAGCAAGGTATCGATGACCAACTGAACCGACTGATTACCAAGGCGAAGACTAAAAAAGTCAGGGCCTTTCTCCACCGCTGGGCGGAACTTGAACTTACCGCCAGCATCCAGTCGCAAAGTATCGATCATTCGGGGAGCGCCGTCTGTCAGATGTTCCAAGACAAGCAACTGTCCCTCTGCCCCACTGATATTTCCTTCGATAGTACCCAGCCGCTGATTATCGCAACTGGCAAGTAATAAGGAAGCCAAGCCGCAAACAGCCACGGCGCCCTTGATAGATAGCATTTTACGCATCACGAAATTATGTGTCAACAATGATTATAGATTGGTTGAAAGGTCAATTTTTAGAGGGCCGACACGATAAGCTTTGTCCAAAGCTCATTAGTCCCGGCTCTCCGATGAATAAACTTTTCGGGCGCAAAGATAAAGGTTTTTTCCTTGCCAAGCAAGTTTTTTTTGATAAATAATCGTAAATTATGATATTTTTTTTCATTTATATTTGGTCTATTAACAGAAAAATGTTAACTTTGCGCCCGAAAATCTCTAATAGATTAAGGAATATAAAACAATTATGGTAAACAATCTGGTTAATCCAATTAAAAAAACCATTACCTTGAGCGATGGCCGTACCATCACCCTTGAAACAGGTAAGGTTGCGAAGCAGGCCGATGGCGCCGTTGAACTTCGCATGGGTGGCACGATGCTTTTGGCCACCGTATGTACATCCCGTACCGTAACTCCCGGTACCGACTTCATGCCACTCACCGTGGAATACAAGGAGAAATATGCTTCTGCAGGCCGTTTCCCTGGTGGTTTCACCAAGCGCGAAGGCAAGGCTTCGGATTATGAAATTCTCACCAGCCGCCTCATCGACCGTGCCCTGCGTCCTCTTTTCCCATCAAACTATCACGCTGAGACGTTCGTAAACGTCACTCTCTATAGCTCTGACCTCGAGAACCAGCCAGATGCTTTGGCAGGTCTGGCAGCTTCGGCCGCTATGGCCGTTTCGGGCATTCCTTTCGAGGGCCCAATCTCAGAGGTTCGCGTTGTCCGCATCAACGGAGAATTTGTCATCGACCCAACCTTCGAGCAGATGAAGCAGGCCGACATGGACCTTATGGTCGGTGCCACTTACGACAACATCATGATGGTGGAAGGTGAGATGGATGAGGTTTCGGAGCAGGATCTGCTCGGCGCCCTCAAGGCCGCTCACGAGGCTATCAAGGTTCACTGCCAGGTACAGAAAGAATTGATGGAGGCTGTAGGCAAGCCTATCATGGAGTATTGCCACGAAGTGAATGACGAAGACCTGAAGAAGGCTTGTCACGACTTCTGCTACCAGCCTTGCTACGATATTGCCAAGAGCGGTAACAAGAATAAGCACGAGCGCGAGGCCGCCTTCGAGGAGGTTCAGGCCAACTTCATCGCCACTCTCCCAGAGGAGAAGCAGGAGGACGAAGAGACCCTCGGCATGGTTGCCCGCTACTTCCATGACGTAGAGCGCGAGGCTATGCGCCGTTGCGTATTGGACGAGGGCAGCCGTCTGGACGGTCGTGCTCTCAACGAGGTTCGTCCTATCTGGATTGAGCCCGACTACATCCCAGGCCCTCACGGCTCAGCAGTCTTCACCCGTGGTGAGACTCAGGCCCTGGTTACCTGCACCCTTGGTTCGAAGATGGACGAGAAACTGGTTGACGACGTTCTCCGCAACGGCTACGACAAGTTCCTCCTTCACTATAACTTCCCTCCATTCTCAACAGGCGAGGCTAAGGCCCAGCGTGGCGTAGGTCGTCGTGAGATTGGTCACGGACACCTCGCATGGCGTGCCGTCAAGGGTATGATTCCAAAGGATTTCCCTTACACCGTCCGCGTCGTATCGGACATCCTGGAGTCGAACGGTTCTTCGTCAATGGCTACCACCTGTGGCGCTACTCTCGCCATGCGTGATGCCGGTATCCCAATGATTCGTCCTGTCTCTGGTATCGCCATGGGTCTTATCAAGGACGAGGACAGTCCTAAGTATGCCGTCCTCTCGGACATCCTCGGCGATGAGGACCACTTGGGCGATATGGACTTCAAGGTAACAGGTACCGAGAAGGGTATCACCGCTACTCAGATGGATATCAAGTGCAACGGTTTGAGCTACGAGATTCTCGAGAAGGCCCTCAACCAGGCCAAGGAGGGTCGCGCCCACATCCTCAACTGCATGTTGGAGGCTCAGCCAGAGCATCGTGCCGACCTCAAGGATCATGCTCCTCGCATGGTTGCCTTCGATGTTGACAAGGAGTTCATCGGCGCTATCATCGGCCCTGGCGGTAAGATCATCCAGGGTATTCAGGAGGAGACCGGTGCTGTCGTTACTATCGACGAGGCTGATGGCAAGGGTCATGTAGCCGTTTCTTCTTCGGACAAGGCCAGCATCGAAGCTGCCGTTGCCAAGATCAAGGCTATCGTCGCTATCCCTGAGGAGGGCGAGGTTTACACCGGTACCGTCCGCAACATCCAGACCTTCGGCGCCTTCGTCGAGTTCATGCCTGGCAAGGATGGTTTGCTCCACATCAGCGAGATTGACTGGAAGCGCTACGACTCGATGGAGGAGACCGGCATCAAGGAGGGTGACGTCGTTACCGTCAAACTCATTGAGATCGACAAGAAGACCGGCAAGTACCGTCTCTCGGCCAAGGCTCTCAAGCCAAAGCCAGAGGGTTATGTAGAACCAGAGGCACGTCCACGTCGCGAGGATCGTCCTCGTCGTGACGACCGTCCTCGCCGCGATGACCGCCCTCGTCGTGATGATCGTCCACGTCGCGACAATCGTCCTGACTTCCGTGGTGGCAACAACGAGTAATCCAACATTGATGTCCGACGTCAATGTCCAAAACCAACGTTGATGTTTTGCATCAATAATCCATATCTATATCATCCGCATCCCTTGCTGAAAAGGGCGGCGGATGATATTTGTTTATATATTGAGCAACGGCCCGACTGGGCACCCCTCTTCGAACAAGGCAAGATGCTGGGGGTTCTGTTGGCGAAAAGGAAACCAGAGCACTCAGCCAACTCGAATTACTCGGATTGCCCTTGTTGCCATCCTCTCCCCGATGGACAAGTTCTCTTGATTGCCTATAGCGGTGTCGTCAACGGACTTGTGGACGACGACCATTATTTCGTACCGCCCATCTACAATCTCTCGGTGCCCGACGACTTCTACCTGCAAGAGGATGAAGCCATTTCGCAACTCAATCGAGAGATCCGACGATTGCAGGAACTACCCACATCGGCCGAAGTCGAGCAAGAGATTCGGCAATGGCAAGAGGAACGCAAGCAAAAGAGCATCGCCTTACAACTCAAGATTTTCTCCCACTTTAATATTTGTAACGCGCAAGGAGAATACCGCAACGTGGTCGATATCTTCCGCGATGCCAAACGGGGCCTTCCTCCTGGAGGCACAGGCGAATGTGCTGCGCCTCGCCTATTGCAATATGCCTTGGAGCATCAGCTCGAACCTATTGCCTTGGCTGAATTCTGGTATGGCACGAGTCCCCGACGTTATCGACGCGTCCATGGTCAGTTCTATCCCAGTTGCATCGAAAAATGCAGTCCTCTCATCGCCTACATGACACAAGGAGTCACGATAGCCGACATCCAACCTGCTCCGAGTCAAGCGGGACCGACCCTTCTATTTGAAGACGAACGCCTCATTGTCGTGAGCAAACCCGCCGGCATGTTGAGCGTACCCGCCAAGGACACTTCGCTTCCCAATGTCGAACAATGGCTCAAACAACGCTATCCAGACTGCCGACTGCCCTTCATGTTGGCACATCGACTTGACCAAGCCACGTCGGGGGTGCTCCTTGCTGCCAAAGATGCCCAGACGCACAAAGTGTTGCAACAGGCCTTTGAACAGAAGCGCATCCACAAGAGGTACGTTGCTCTCCTCGAAGGAGAAGTTCCATCTTCCTGTGGCATCATCCATTTGCCACTCTGCACCAACCCCGACGACCGTCCCCGACAGGTGGTTGATTGGCAATTCGGCAAGGAGGCTATCACCCGTTACGAAGTGCTCCAAGTAATCCCCGGGGAACATCCTGTCTCTCTCCTTGCCCTATATCCCTTGACTGGGCGCACTCACCAACTCCGACTCCATGCAGCCTCCCCCTTCGGATTAGGTCATCCCATGGTCGGTGACACCCTCTATGGAGCGCAACTTCCCGCCCCCCGACTCATGCTCCACGCACAAAAAATCGACTATGCAGACATGAACATCCACATAGTCGATGATGATAATTGTTTTCCGTTACCATAAACGCCTTGCACTCCGACGAGCACAAGGCGTTTTATTTTGCCTCGGTAGTTTTAGCGGACAGTAATACTATTTTAACAACCTCGTAATTTCTTCCAAGAACTTTATTGTATTGTCTTCTTTATTGGTTCGAGTCTCCAACCATTCGTCCACCAATCTGATTATTGCTCTTTTACTATCATGCACTTCTTTTTGCATATTATTTAAACCATCTAAGGCATATGCTGACGACATAAACAAGTCCTCGACTTTATCATCGACTGTTTTACATCGTTTTTCCAAAGCACTAAAAAATAAGGACTTTGCTTCTTCTATGCTAGCACTTGACGTTTTGCAAATAATTGTTTTTCTATGCCTAAAAAGGTCTTCAGTCCTGCACTTCATTATGTCTATTTCTGTTGATGTTGCTGCAATAGTTGCAATAGAACCACCATAGTATTCAATCAATGTTGAATTGTTTAGAAATTGGCACAAATATGTTTCAAGTTTATTCCATGACACCATCTCATTAAGTGACTGTTTATTCGCAAAAATGCGGTCTCTAACAATCTCCTCACTGAGACGATTGTACAACTGAAATGCATATTCAATATTTGTCACAATCCGAATATCCTCCGTCGTCAAAGGAACTCCATTACCAATCTCTTCGAAGAATAGAATGATTTCATTTAACATAATCTCTGCCTTTTCTTCTTCATCTTGATTAGGACTGCTATCATACTCATTATCATAACAATCAGACAAAGTTTTCAAGCATCTGTCATGCCAAACAACAGACATTGGAGATAACTCTCTATCAATAAGATAACGACCGCCAAAATATGACCATACAATTTCAGAATCAATAATATCATAACTATATTTCCAGAATGTCTCAGCCACCGTTACGTAAAGATGATTCATAGAATCAATTGATGGAATCCAATCCGCCAAGTGCCCTTGTCCTGTCTCATTTATATCCATTTTTAACATAGAGTCGATTCTGTTAGAACACGCTACGTCTTCTTCTATTTCATCGTCCTTAGAATCATTCCCGAAATTGTTTGTCGAGGACAGATCAAAAGCTACGTCATCGCTCAAATCCAAGTCACCCAAAATGCCTGGTTTAGGAATGATATGAATTACAAAACGTTGATTAGCAGAATTACTAGCAATATCTGGTTGTACACGGAATTTACTACTTTGACCACTACCAGAAATAATGACTTCGCACGGCAAATCGTCAAAATAAATGCCTTTACGAGACCAAAGTTTGACCAAAGCCAAAGCTCTGTTATAACTCAACTCATAGTTTTGTGGATAGTTATCCTTTGAACTTTGTCCCTCGATAATCAACAAATACTCTGCGTTAGGGATTTCCTTTTGAGCCTTTAACATGAAAGTGCGGATAGCCTTACCTGCTGCACTCAGCTTGTTTTTATCCTCATCAGACAAATCGTTGATGTTTGCACTTCCAGTTTTGAACTTAACTTGAATATTCTTTAAAGTGTGACGCTTATATTGAGAATCATAGACAAAATAATTGGCATCAATCTTTTCTATCGATTGATTCAACTCCTGAATCTTTTTCAGTTGTTCATTTGTCGCTTTCAAATTCACCTCTAGTTTTTCTTTGGTCTTTAGTAACTCCAAGTTGCCTTTTCCAACAATGACCAAAGAAAGAACAAATAGAACAAGTATGACAAAAAACAGACTTGTCATCAAATCTGAATAACTGGTCCAGAAAAATGATTCTTTCTTTTTCTTCATAAGAATAATGGTTCTATCTATTCGAAGAAAAGTTCTAATTACTTTCTTGCATGACTAAAAAAGGAATCAAGATAGTCCTCGTTTACTACTTTATCTTCATCCCATCCATGTGGAGTATTTGGACAAAATACATATCGAATATTAGCACCTTTGCTATTTAATTGATTAATCTGAGAGCTCAAATCTCCCCAAGAATTAGATGATGTAGAACTACAATACATTGGTATCTTTGTCATCTTGATTGCATTGCTGGAAAAAGACATGCCCGCAGCGAACCAATCTTCATGCTTCGACACATAATCCCACACACCGACACCTCCATCGGAACAACCGGCCACATAAATTCGCTTAGAATCAACTATGTCTTTCTGGACATAGTCATCAATTATTCTCCTAATTTCGGCTTCGCATTCTATCCATGAAACACACCTTGTCATCTCTGCTTTATGACATAATGGGGCAATATAGACAGCCTTTTTCCCTTTTTTGTGCAAATATGCTGATATTGCGTTGTATGCATGGTCTCGATACTTGTCAATATGATTATTGTTCGGATTTAATAGATTATGAGCCTTTTGATCTCGAACTCCCCCATGAAGCCAGAACACCAAAATGGCTTTATCGGGGTTCTCGAAATTTATATATTCCAGCTTACAGGGCAAATTGAAGATATACAATCCATTTTGGTGAGCAATCGTATCACGAACGATAATAGTATCTCTTATGGTTACAGTATCTCTGACAACCACACTTCTTGGCAATATAGACAAGTTTTGATTGCAAGAAGTAGTTAATAATACTAAAAGAATAATCGACACAAAGTATTTCATATTATTGTATCTTTTGGTTCATTTATTTCGTTTGAATAGCCTTGACCAAAAAACATTATTGGGCATAGGCTTTTCTTGGATTTCAATATGATTCTCTGGCTGGGTGAAAGCATTTCGAGGAGCAATAGGATATGACCGTTGATTTAATGTTGATACCAATTTGTCTATTTTATCATTTTGTGACTTTAAGGACGACACTAGAGACTCAATGTCAGTATGAACTGAACCGAGTTGTTTCAATTCCTGAGTCAAAGAAGACAAATCGGTGCTGATAGTACTCAGGTCTTTTGTAACAGTGTTCAAGTTTTCAGACAACGTATCGAACACTTCAATCCGCGTTTGAGTAGCTTGAGTCATTGTCTTTGTCTGTTCGTTTGCAACCTCCTCAAACTTCTCACGTTGCTTATTCATGTGCTCCGCAAGTTGTGTGTATTGATTAGAAATACTATCTTTAAGTTCCTCAGATGCTTTGTGCAAATTTGAATCAGCCTCACCAATAGAATGCGAAATAACGCCACTCATCGCATCCAAATTAGAACGCTCCTTGATGAAATAGTTTGACATTTCCTCGATTAACTGAGTCCGCTTTTCTGTAACATCAAGTTTGTCGGTCAATGCTGTCACTTTTTGCAAGTATTGACGGCTGGCTTTCAGTTGCTCTCCAATTAAACCGATTTCTTCTGTACAACCTTTCAATTTTTCATACACTTCGATGTTGGCCGTTACGACTTCTTTGAAATGGATTTTTCTTATCGTAGCAAACAATTCAGTTTGCCCCTCGGTCGCTTTATTAATCTCGGTCAATGCCAATTTCAAATCTTCGGTATTTTGAGCAAAGGCGTCATTGAAACTGGCCAGATTCTCAGTCATCTTACTGATTGCTGACATGGCATCGGTAGTCAAAATTGGCAGTAATTTGGCTTGAACCCAACTGAGGAACCCATGTTTGTTCTTTTCATGTTCCTTTTTTGCATCCTTAACATTCCAAGAACACCAGGTTGTAAGGACCACACCTACAAGACTTGAGGACATCGCTAAAGCGACTCCAACCAAAAGATTTTCAATACCACCAGATCCTTGTACGTCTTCAAGAGATGCATTCAACAAAGAAGACAAGTCTCCAGAAATCCACAAGGACCCGACACCTATAATAATGCCCAACATAGTTCCCGCCAAACCACAATAAAGCGGAACAGGTACTCGAGTCGAAATTTCCTCTTCGGCAGAATCGCAATTTCGATCAACTATATCTTTGATAAGATAAAAATCGGCCTTCGAATTGCGATTGTTTTGTAAATAAGTATTAACAGAAGAAAAAATAGTTTTACTTACATCATTACTTTTACTATTAAGACAAACAATGCAATCATTTTTGATAGTATAAACCTCCTTTGTGTTTTCTGGAAAAATATTTCTAAACTTAGCGAGGAGGGCTCTCGTGTTTACATATGTTTTAATCTGAAAATATATGATAACAACAATTATACAAAGTTCAAGTATCCACATAATTAACTTAACATTATCTCTGTCATATTGATTACTTGCCAATCATTCTCGGTTCTTTTGACCTTGCCACGAATAAGAGTTTTGTATGATTTTGCATTAGCTATACCTATACCTTTCAATCTGCAAACTCTATCGAATGTTGCATCAGAATCACTTTGAGCATTTTTCAGATTTCCCGAAAATTCAAACTCAGACACTCCTTCATTCGTGACATATATTTTATATTGTGCCTTAGATTCGTCACATTCTATCAATCGCCCATCCCTATAGTTTTGAGCAAATACAATTTTACTATTAGTTGGAAGAGTATCAAAAATGGCCGTTTGATTCGGCACTTCCTGAGTATAACATTTAGGTTTATTCGGTGCATTCTGTTTTAAGGATGCCAACTCTTCCTGAAGAATAATGATCGATTGATTAAGTCTATTGAATTGAGACCTTAACCCATCTATCTGACTATTGTTCATTGGGATATTAGTAGGCCCTATTTCTTGTTTAATCATTTTCTTTACGCGGCCACTACCTTTAACTATTTCAAGAATTGTATTTCTATTAGTTTTGCCAAAAAGAACAATTAACAGAACTAAGTTAACCAAACTCAAAGCACATCCCCCCCACAAAAGATAATCTTTTATGGAATAACTCTCTTGTTTTGGGATCGCCACCTTAGAATTATTCTCTACCGAAACAAGAGTATTCTTTTGGGGTACAACTTCGTTTTTTGAGGAGTTCCACTCGTTTATGTATTTTTCAATATCTTCTTTCAACTGAGGCTTAATGCTTGAACAGACTTCTTCATAGCTTTTTGTACTAATGGATAGCAACTCGTTTATATCTGCATCTCGTCGTTTCATTATAGGCTCAGTTAAATTAGAGCAAGTCTTACTGAAATCGTTATTCTTTTGCCACTCTATATAATTATTGATACTATCATGACTTCGATTAATGTCCCATTCTTTTACAGAATTGTATCTACAAACATACTTTTTATAATCGTCTCTATTTTTGGGCAACGATTTAATGAAGACATCCGTATATTTCACCGCGACATATTCCGCACATAGTTGTTGCAAATCCTGTGGTATCTTCTCTGTTGCATTTATAGTAATGCAACAGAGACAAAAAGACAAGAATGCCAATATTCTCAGTATTTTATTTTCCATTGTTTGTACAGATTTGATTAGCAACATTATTGATTATTCCTGAAATAGCATAGAAGAACGTAGTTTCTTCTATCGGTTCGTTCTGTCCGACTTCTTTCTTTTTCAGTTCCAACATATCATGAATATACCTTCTTGTATCATGTGTATATTCCTGTTTAGCCGTAGCCAAGGAACCCTTGTCCGACACAAAATGGTCGCAATAATTGAACTCCTCATTCAATTGGAAGAATTCATCAAAGAAGTGCATAACTTGTTTTACGACTTGACCCTCATACGCATCATCAATCTTGTCGTAGGTTTCACCCTCAACAAAAGAAGAATTGTCGCACCCTTTCAAGATTACTTTTGAAGAGGGAACATTTTTATTATAGGAACTCAATTGTGTTGCATCGCAAAGAATACCACCCTTGCAGGTAGCCTCTTTGGGCTGATTAACTTTAAACTCAACATTCAGCCCATTCTCGTTGTATTTCTGTCCATAGACTTTCTCAAAGATTAGTTTAGTATAGGTTGACAATAACGTTTCATCCGAAGTCAGGACAGAGACAACTTTTGAACCATTTCCACTGAATGCTATATATCGAGGCATTTCACAAGCCTTGCTCTTCATTATGCTCGCTACATGGTAGATAATAGCAGCATAGAAAAGTATGAAGACAATTTTCTGCTTATCATCCTTCGTGAGCATCTGTATGAAGTCGAGGTTTTGATCTATGCCAGTATCTATCACCTGTTTATTCTCCTTCAACGAGAAGAAGAAAGATGCCATTTCTGTCACCTTTTTAGAAACAGACAAATTGTCAAGTATCTCAGAAAGACCGCCAAGATTGTTTTGATTCAAAACCTCTTTTATATTATCCTTGAAGAAACGAATAATTCCATTCATCTCTCCATTTGGGGAATTCAAATAATTGCAGAATAACGCGTTAGCTGCAAAGCGGAATGAAGTGATGTATTTGACTTCTCCTTTTTGAGAAATGACCACGTCAGTAGTGCCGCCTCCAATATCAATGGTAACGATGTTGGCACTGCCACGTTGATTCTTATAGTACTCGTACGGAGCGACAGATTCTGTCATATCCGAAACATTCTGTTCTGGATCGCCACCGAAATATTTGGAATAGGCTTTCTTCCACAGATTTGCTAACAAATTCTTCTTGCCAGCGGACATACTGATAGGATAAAACCACAGTATTTGTGTTTTATTTAAAGAACCTCGATTTAATACCACTTTATTGCGGAGCAGTAACATTATTGACTCTATATAACAGGTCAGTTGTGTTTCTGCATCTGGGTCATTTGACCATTTTAAATCAGGATAATCCTTATTGTATTTGTAAGTTTGCCGCTTACAATAAGTAAATGAAACATTTCCATGTCCGATAGGACACACTGACTGTTTCCAATTCGTATTACGTCCAGCAGACAATATAGTACGAATAGGAAGCTTGAATTCATTTCTACTCCCAATTATGGATGGGCAGAAATTGGCATCGAAGATATACTCCCATTTCAGAGCTGGATTAACAGACAATTTGGTCATCTGAATATCTTCGGCCGTTATATCAAATGCTTTAGATTGAGACAGTCCGTTGACACTATATTCTATATGCGTATTTGACGTTCCCAAATCAATAGCAAATTTGTATTGATCTGCCCCTTGCACATTCGGAAATTTAGGCACAATCAAACCTTGCGCCCTATCATTTGTACAACAGAACTGAACATAATCAATCTGATGTCCATCAACGACATAGGTCTTACATTCACGCATGTTTGGATCGATATCTCCATTTCTAACGACGCACTTAACGTGTTGATCTGTCAACATAATCGCTCCCTTGAAACATTTCAAGTCGAAAACATCGGAGTTCTGCTCGTAAACCAAACCTAAACGATAGACGGCGGCAGCATCCGTAGGGAAGGACACATTAGGGAACAATCCAAACTCGACTTCCTCAAACCGTTTGATTCCTCCAATGTTTTTCGAAGCATCTGCATTTGTACTTGGAGAATACAATCTGCTTAATTCAACAAACTGAACATTGCCATTGCCCCTGATTGGAATACGAAGTATAACCTCTATACTACCACCAGCTTGATATCTAATCTCGATAGTCTTGCAACCCTTGACAACATCTCCTTGCAATTGCTTGACATCGAAAAACTCAAAATAAAGTGGCTTAACTGGCAAAAGGTACTTGCATTTATTCTTACCAAGGACGACGTTTCCATCGAAAAAAGCATCAGTATTAATCTCCTCGGGAATCTCAATCAAATACTCCTCCAGAAAATCGCTGACAGTCAAATAAGGGTATTTGGTTCCGTCCTGCGGCAAGAAGCGGGTATTGACTGGATGCTCATCGTAGTAAGGAGCATGTGCAACATTTCCCCATGGAGCGCTCACATAGTGTAAGCTGGCATATATAGAACCACTTTTGTTGGGTAATACTAAAGGTTTTCGAGAATCTTGATACAGAGACGAAGCAATCTCAAAATCACTTTGCGGTTGGATTTCAGGCCTCAAATGGTAGTGAAGACCTTTGAGAATCTGGACCTCCTCCGTTTGGTTGAACTTCAAGGGTTCGTAACTATTCAAAGAAGAGATACAATCTACCTGAGACTTTTGGTCTTGTGTCAGCTTCTGATAAGTATATTCAAGATACTCATAGACTTCGGGCATATAGGTTGACATCTCCCTATAAGTCTTCTTCAACGCAAACAGATACTTAACGAACTCAAAGTCGCGTTTGTATAATGGGCAGAATTCGGCATCGAAAGGCTTGTCCTGTCCGAATTGAATATCATGGATATAGCTTAAATCGTTGGCAGAACTGAAAAACATTGTAGCAGGCGAAGTGGCTCCTATGACATCGTACTGATTCTTCCTATCATCACCCTTGTAGCAGAGGATATAAATGCAGTCCATTTGGTCAAAGTGATAGGTTTCCGCATCACTCTCAAGAAAAGTTTCCAAAGTTTCTGCAATCTGAGAGGGATTGTCTCTCAACAAATCAAGAGCTATCTTCTTATCCCACTTTAAGATAGTCACCTTATTTTTCAGTTTCTCAAAATTGAAGAAGATTTCAGCTACGTCAAGCGTATCGGAAACCATCTTATGATAAATGGTTACTCCATCTAAGGACTTTTGATCTGTAATTACCTTAAAAGCCGTTTTAATCAAGTCAATTCTGGCAAAAGGCGACGGAATGGAGGTTATCTCCTTGCTCGCTTTAGCTCCATCAGGATCTTGAATCTGATCAATTACATTTGTTCCATATACAGCAGAATCGCTCCAATCCGTGAGATTGTTATTTCCATTATGTAGTCTAAATACAGTAGCCATAGCATTAGAAATTGAATTTGTCTTTTACAATAGTTTCGGTAGCAGCAAAGAAGAACTCCATAAACTTCTGCTCTGAAGTGTAATTCTTATCGGCTCTTTTGCTGGCTTCATTCAGTTTGCTGTCAAAATAGGCAAATCCTTTACTGCTGAACAAGCCATAATTTACCTCTTTTCCTCGGACTATGCTGATGTCATCTTTTTTATTGTCCCATTGAAAAGGTGCAAAAGAACGTTTATTCTCGGACATTTCTTCCAACCAGCCCAGGAATCCAGAATCTTCATTTTCAAAAACAAAAGTCAATGCATTCACAAAATTAGATTGCATAAATTGGCGTTGCAACTTATGGTCTTTTGCCCAAGGTTGCGTATCACAGGAAGTCATAATACGCTCTTTCATATATTGAGCAAATAAAGCCATTTGTGTCAATGGTTGAGCAATCATCCTTTTTGTCTCATTCCCCAAGTCGTCAAAAATAAGTGGGTCATGCACTTCCTTCGTTCCGAACTCCTTGTGTTGCGTGACTTGTCGTCTTTCTGAGTTTCTGGCAAAATCTATTACAGATAAAGCGACCCATAATTCAACCATGTGAGCCTTGTTTCTTTGTGTACTGCCACCTTCGCTGTTTTCATATGTATCATGTACATTATCAGCGATATAATAAAGATAATCAATAGCATTAATATTGCTGATATTCCTTTCATAATAGGACAAGGCAGATTTCGTCTTTGAGATGAAGGTTGTTGAGTCTATCGCACTATTATCATCTGGTTGAACGCCGAAATATGGCAATACTGAAGTAGCGCCTATTACCGCATTGTTAATCAATCCATTGTTAGGCATTTTCGTATTGTGTCTCAATGTTTTGAGCAGCAAAGGAAAGCCTGATGCCCCCGTACCGCCAAATATGGAACTGATTATAAAAATCCGATCGCCTTGCTGAAAACCGTTAGCAAACTGTTGGAATTCGGCCGATTGCTGAAATTGATTGAGTACGACACTGCCAATATTGGGATTTCCTTTGAAGCCGACGTTCATATCCGAATCAAGGTTCTTTTCGGAAAAGAGCATTCTCATAAGTGCGGCATTCTCATCACTCATATTATTCAACCCCAAATAGGTCTCAAATTTGCAGTTAACAGTTTTGTCATTCAAAGGCATACGGTAACCTTGCACTTGTTCCAATATCTCGGTCTGAAAGAATCGATTCTTGGTCCCCTGACTGAAATCCAACTTACTACGCACCTGTGCATAGCGTTTTAACAGTTCGACAGTACGGGTCAAGTCTGCGGCGCTCAAATCAGGATCAATAATAATAGGAACAATTGTATTTCCCCCACAATCCACTCCAGAAGCTAACAACATAGTTAGAGCACGAAGTACACGTGAACCTGTACCTCCAATGCCGAACAAATATATCTTACTCATAGTTAAGCAGTATTATAATTAGAAAGGAGTCCGACGACAATTTGTACTGAACTTCTTCCCAACTAGAGAAAACAAAAAATAGAATACGATTGTAAGCAACAGATTAGCGAAACCCAACATCAAGCAATTTGCAGAACTCACTACAAATCCATATTGTAACATATCGCCCAAACTCATAGCATTATAGCACAAGTAGGCACTTATTCCTAAATTGACGAGTCCACCAATCACACCCCAAATCAACCAATGCGTTACTTGATTCTTCCCTGCATTGTCATACCAATAGTAGAGAATGACAAAAACAGCAGAAAGTATAATTGTAATCCATCCCAACATAGGATAGCCTACGTTATGAAAATCGAAGAAAGTACTATCAGCTGGATTGAAGCCACTTAAGTAATTATCCAAGTCCGAGCAATACAGCCAGTTAACTAAACGATATAAACCGTCGGTAAAAAAAATATCCATATATCAGTTGATTTTAAAATTAAAAGTCACATACTTATCTGATATTGCGGTTTGTGCATCTAGCACACCCTCTATCAATGCCTGCAATCCATACGTGCGGTTTTCGTTTCCGAGATTACGAATATCCCACTCAGGGTCATTCATGCTATAATCCTTTACCCACGATGGAATACCGTTCTTCAAATAGACAGAGACGTTGCCAGCCTTTATCATCTGTCCTCTGAATCGAATATGCGTTTTACCATTACTTTCGAATATGGTGTCAACTACGTAGTTGGCATCACTTGTTGCATAATTCTCTTTGTTGTAGAGGTAGGAAACTGGCAATGGCAAAGACTTTATATCGGCAACACAATCTAATACAAATCCATTCTTACCGAACTTGGTATTTACTGCATGTTTGTTGTCTCTCTTATCGATATCGTAACTTCCCTTACGACGAATCAGAAGATAATCCAATGTCTTGTTGCTATTGGCTATACAAAAAGAGTTTAAGACCCCGATTCGTTCCATATCAATATGCTTGATAAACCAATCTATTTCGGGTTCTCCGCCAATAGCCCAAATGTAATACGGGCGCTTCTGCTTGATCTTGAAATGGACCTCATTGCATTTGTTATCGAAATGACCCGTAAAAAATTCACCGGAGAAATCGGCATTTAATTGCAGTATGGCAACAGCATAGTTCTTTCCTTTGAAGATTGACTCAATCTTGCTCTTTTCGGCATCGGGACCCAACCAAATACGACAATTCTTTTTGGATGGACAGAAAATGAAATCAGAGACCAAGAGTGATATTTCTCCTAGTGACGCAGTGCTACTAACTAGCTTATCCAGAACTTCTGAGATATCTGAGGCTGCGACATTGCCCTTATTACCATAAGAGATAAAGTCTTGTAGCGTCATCTGCTGAAGTTCTGTCTGCGCATCTTTTCTAGCTGGTATCACAGCTGAATTGACAAAGAATAGACTATCACAATCAACCTGTTTGGAAAGTTTAAAGAGAGAGAGACGCACGTCTTTGGCTCCATCATTCTGGTTGAAGTAACCATTCATGCTGGAAGAATTCTCGATATATAGTTTTACAACAGGAGGCTGTGCTGATACAGTGGTATTAGAACTTGATAATGCCAAATCTTGTTGAAAATTCTTATTTATTGATGGTTTTTCTTTCCTAGAACAAGACGACAAGAAAGCGGAGACCATTATCACATAGAAGAGGTATCTCATAAACTCACAACATGCATACTCCCCAGATGACTCTTACCATAAAAGTGTAGATACAAAAAAAGGCGCGGGGAGTTCACTTGTTACTCGTCCCACGTTCTGAGGCTCTAGCATTGCCCAATTTGCCGAAACGAGCAACGCCGAAGCCCACGCCGATATGTATATAATTCCATAAATGCACAAAATGCCCTTATAGGCAAAATAATGCATTCACAGAGATATAACATACCTGCTGGACGTCTTTGTTGCTTTGATTTTGACAAATTGTTTGAATTTGCTAGATTCCAGAACGTCAAAACAAAGCGTAAAGTACGCCTTTATAAATAAATAAGTTCAAACCTGAAATTCTTCATTTTGTAGAATAATCAAGCAAGAACGTGGCAAATATAGTTATTATTTAAATATGTTGGAAAAATGTAAGCAAAAAATGGTCAACTTTTTGGCTTTTGCGACAAAAACTTATAAAAAGTAGGTATTAAAATCCAATTCATGCACCAATTCTATTCCATCTGGAAGGACTGGGTTTAATAGATTCAAATTGGCCCAGCTGTTGAATCTATAATTTAACGCCATACACCCAACGGAGCGCATGGCGTTTTATTTCGATGTGAAGAACTAACTCACAAACAATAAATATGGAAAGGATTTCGCTCTCATTAGTGACTCTTGACCTTAAAGGACTTCTTGACAGGGACAGATTCATTACCGACGACGTCCACCGAAGTGACGACATAAGTGTATTTTGTTGAACGGGAAACATCCTGATCAATGAAGTTGGTATTGACCGTGCGGAGCAACATGTGCGAGCCGTCGCTGATATCGACCTTCTCCCCCTTGTGGAACTTATAGACGCAGAAGTAACGGGGTTTCTGCAAAGGGTCGTCGGTCACAACGTATTGCCAAGCGACACGCAAACCCTGCTGAGTCATCGTTATCTTCATATTGCAGACCTTCTCGGGAGCCACGGCATCGATATTGGTAAAAGCCGGAGGTAAGGCCGTCTTAGTGAAGACCTCTTTGCGGAGGAAGTCACGGACGTGGTAGTTATTGTCCAACACCTGATAACCGTACCAGAAACAGTTACCACGGATGCGATTGCCCTCTTTGGCTTGATTCAACTTGTTGCTGAAGTGCGTATGACTCTTCGTTAAGTTGGGCGTAGGCTTGGTCTCCTTGGCGCCATCCAAAGAGCGCTCGATGCTTTGGCCGATATAGAGGTGGCAGTTTTCGGGCACATTGTCGTTCCACCACTTGACCAACGTCGTATAGTCGGCTACGGGGTGACCAATCTCCCAATAAAGCTGAGGAATGACATAGTCAATCCAACCGCTACGTGCCCAGAAGAGGATATCGGCATAAAGGTCGTTGTAACATTGCGTTCCCTGCGTCTTGGAGCCCTCCGGATAATCGGTCGCAGCATTACGGTAGATGCCGAAAGGACTGATGCCGAAACGCACCCAAGGTTTGATGCCACGGATATCGTCATGCAAAGACTTCATCAAGATATCGACACTACGACGACGGAACTTGCCCAGTGCATCAGGTTCATCCACGTCAATGTTCATCTGCGAAGCATAAATCTCGAATGCCACCTTGTCATTGAACTCCTGCCCTTTGACCGGATAAGGATAGAAATAGTCGTCCATGTGGATGGCATCCACGTCATAACGAGTGACAATATCCTTTACCACCTGGCGCACATGAGCACGCGACTCAGGCAAGGCAGGGTTGAGGTAAAGACGATCATCGTAACGGACGAACCACTCTGGATGTTGGCGATAAAGATGGTTCTCGGCCATGACGGTAAACTTGCTGGCTGTCATACGGTAAGGGTTGATCCAAGCATGGAACTCCATCTGGTGTTGGTGGCACAGGGTGATGAGATAGGCCATCGGGTCCCACAACGGAGTGGGTGCCTTGCCCTGCTTGCCCGTCAGGAATCGGCTCCAAGGTTCGTAAGGACTCTGGTAGAAAGCATCGCCCTCGGGACGTACCTGAAAGAAAATGGCATTGAAGCCCGTCTCGTACAGTTGATCGACAACCTGCTGCAAGTAGGCCTTGCACTCATCGGGCGGCAACTTCATGTAGCGCTCCTGGAAGGCCGTCTGCAACCACGTTCCGCGGAACTCCTCCTTTTGCGACGGAGCGGCGGGTGCAAACCCGAACTTCAGTTTCTTGGCCTCGGCTGGCATCATCACCAGCAACACGAACAATAGGGACAGTATCTTTTTCATAAAACTTTTATTATCTCTCTCTTCTAGAATTTTATAGTCATTAATTCCAATATGGAGAAGTAAAGACTAACATTTTCAAACACTTACTTTTCTTACATTCTTTGCAAATATAAGGCTCTATATTTTCACAAATCAGCAATTTTTACCATTTTTTGAAAATATAATAGGTCTATTCTTGCAAAAAACGACAAAACTAACTATCGTTTTTTTTCCAGATTTTTTTCAAATTCTTCATTAGGTTCCCAAATTGGCAATTACTTCCAGTTGCACATCTTTCTTCTTTCAATAATCCATACACCGCCCGGTCGCTATTCCACTCCAATCCATTCATTTTAGCAATGATAAAGTCAAAATGAATGTCCATATAATCTCTACTCTTTCTATCCACAAAATCATTACTAAAAGGAAAGACATAAACATTTTGGGAATCCATGAATCTCTGGTTCTGCTCTTTGGTTGATGGGGAGACCCAATAACCTTTATACATTTTTGACGGCATCATTCTCAAACATTCTTCAGCAGCTGTAAAATCCTCAGAATGAAGATAGACAAGGGCAGCTTGTCTTGGATATTTTTCTTTATTCTGAATGAAAAATGTCTCTAAATCACCATATTTACGGTTCACTTCGTCAAAAAAGTCCCGATACCACTTTTCTATATGGTCAAAAATCTGTATAACTAGATTCGAATAGGATTCATCTTTCCCATCGAATTCAAATACAGGATACTCTTCCGTAATGACAGACGGACATTTTATTACACTATTAGCTCGAACTTTATCTGTCAGTTTCAAATCCGTATTGCCTTCAATAATAAATGCGGTAATATCATCAAAATAAGAATACTTGACTTCATAGCGCAAATAGACACACATCATACCTAGAACTTCCTTTTTCAACTCTCTAGAATAAAACGCATTAAAGAAATAAGGTACCACCATTTTGTACAAATCATGCTCTGGAGAAGCTTTAATACCCCTCTTTTTAGCTTCCACTTTCATGGCTTGGTACAATTGGTCTTGAAGTCTACTCATTTTAGATACGATTTATTGAGTTTTATTGAAGGACATCTCCCTCCATTTTTGGAAGTCTTAGGCTCAATTCTGCTTCTCCGACAATTCCAGCCAACGCATCTCCTTTTCGTCAATCAGGTCGATCACCTCCTGCATGCGTTGTCCTTTTTCTACAATCTCGGGGCCAGACAAAGTGCCGCTCGACATGAGGGCTTCCAGTTCCTGCTTCTCGGCTTCGAGTTTGGGCAATTCAGTTTCAAGAGCTGCAAACTCCTGCTTCTCCTTGAACGACATCTTAGGCGCCTTCTCCGTCTTGGGTTTGACATGCGTATCAACCTCGTTCACAACAGGTTTTCCCGATTCCAAAGCTGCTTTCTCGGCCGCTTCTTCCTCCTTGAGTTGCTTCCATTCACGCCAGTCAGAGTAGTTGCCAGGATAATCCTGCAATTCGCCTTGCCCCTTGAAGACCAACAGATGATCGACCACCTTGTCCATAAAGTAACGGTCGTGGCTTACTACAATGACACAGCCACCGAAATTCTGAAGGTATTCCTCCAGCACGTTGAGCGTCACGATGTCAAGGTCGTTGGTCGGCTCGTCGAGTATCAGGAAATTGGGAGAACGCATCAAGATGGTGCAGAGATACAGACGTCGTTTCTCTCCACCACTTAACTTATAGACAAAGCTGTACTGCTTTTCGGGCGAGAAAAGGAAGTTCTGTAAGAACTGCGTTGCCGACAATTTCGAGCCGTCGCTCATCTGGACATACTCGGCAATGTCGCGCACGATGTCGATGACTTTCTTCTGGTTATCGAATTGCAAGCCATCCTGACTATAATAGCCAAAACGGACCGTCTCGCCTACATCGAAGTGGCCCTCGTCGGGCTTGACCTCACCCAAAAGCATCTTGAGGAAAGTACTCTTTCCCGTACCGTTAGGTCCCACGATGCCCAACTTCTCGTAGCGGGCAAAGGTATAGTTGTAGTCCTTGAGGATGATGCGCGACTCGTCGCCCTCCTGACGGGGCGGGAAGGTCTTCGATACATGCTTGGCCTCGAAAATCTTGTTGCCGATGTAGGTGGATTTCATCTGTAGGCGCAAGGCCTGTTGTTCGTGACGACGCTTGGCGCGCTCCTCCAGTTCGTAGAAAGCCTCGATGCGCGAACGGCTCTTGTGGCCACGCGCCTGCGGTTGGCGGCGCATCCAGTCAAGTTCGGTGCGCAACAGGTTGTTGGCCCTATCCACCAAGGCATTCTGGGCACTGATGCGTTCCTGCCGTTTCTCCAGATAATAGGCGTAGTTACCTTTGTAAGTATAGAGCGTCTTGTCGGCCAATTCGACGATGCGGTTGCAGACATGATCCAGGAAATAACGGTCGTGCGTCACCATGAGCAAGGTGCTTCGGGCATGACTCAAGTACCCCTCCAACCACTCCACCATCTCCAGGTCCAAGTGGTTCGTCGGCTCGTCCAAGATAAGGAACTGAGGTTCGTCGGACAGCACCTTCGCCAAGGCCAGACGTTTACGCTGTCCGCCTGAGAGTTGTGCCACGGGTTGCTTCATGTCGGTCACCTTCAGTTGCGTCAATATCCTCACCATCAATGCATTGTCTCCACATTCATCGCCCACCGTCACTCCCTCGGGGAAGTGCGGGTTCTGACTCAGATAACCGACCTTCAAGTCGTTGCGGAAGATGATCGTGCCCGCATCCTTGTCTTCATCGCCCATGATGATGTTGAGCAAGGTGGTCTTGCCCGATCCATTGCGGGCAATCAGACCCACACGGTCACCCTCGTTGATTCCCAACGAGACGTTCTCAAACAGTATCAAGTCGCCGAAGGATTTGGTCAGGCCATCAATCTGCAAATAGCATTGTATCATCTTGTTTGTTTTCTTCTTGGCAAACGGCAAGTCCCTGCTTGCGCCTCTCATTTTCCGAAGGCATTCCGAAGGGTGACCGAAGGCTCGTGCTACCGAAAAAAGGGAAAGACGGAGGGTATTTTCACGTCCGCAACACCGGCATCACACGCCTGTAATACATTATAAAAGTGGTGCAAAATTACTAAAAAACAGAGAAAAATACAAATTTTGCATGAAATGATTCTCTATTTTTGCGTTTTTCTCCCCCAAAAGTATCATCTTATCCTATTTTTTACTACATTTGCCGTCATAATCTAAAAGCTAACATGAAAGGAATAGTTCTTGCAGGCGGTAGCGGCACCCGTCTCTACCCCATTACCAAAGGAGTCAGCAAACAACTCATCCCCATCTACGACAAACCGATGGTCTATTATCCCATCTCGGTGTTGATGCTGGCTGGTATCCGCGATATCTTGATTATTTCTACCCCTTACGATCTTCCCGGTTTCAAACGCCTGCTGGGCGACGGTTCCGACTATGGCGTCCACTTTGAATATGCCGAGCAACCCTCTCCAGACGGATTGGCACAGGCCTTCCTGATTGGCGAGAAGTTCATCGGCAACGACTCTGTCTGCCTTGTCCTAGGCGACAACATCTTCCACGGCAACGGCTTCACCGTCATGCTCAAAAAAGCCGTTGAGGATGCCGAGCAGAACCAAAAAGCTACCGTCTTCGGTTATTGGGTCAACGACCCCGAACGCTATGGCGTAGCGGAGTTCGACAAAGAGGGCAACTGCCTCAGTATCGAAGAGAAGCCTGCACAACCCAAGAGCAACTATGCCGTGGTAGGTCTCTATTTCTACCCCAACAAAGTGGTCGATGTAGCCAAAAGCATCAAACCATCGGCCCGTGGCGAATTGGAAATCACCACCGTCAACCAATGGTTCCTGAACGACAAGGAGTTGCTTGTGCAGACCCTGGGACGAGGTTTTGCCTGGTTGGACACCGGCACACACGACTCTCTTTCGGAGGCCTCTACCTTCATCGAGGTCATTGAGAAGCGCCAAGGTCTCAAAGTGGCCTGCCTGGAGGGCATCGCCTATCGTCAGGGTTGGATTGACGAAGAAAAAATGCGACAGTTGGCACAACCTATGATCAAGAACCAGTATGGACAGTATCTGATGAAGATGATACAGACCCCCTAAATCCAGACCCCCTCTTTCCCCCTGCTTAGGGGGAAGATAAAGTTACAAATAGAAACTCAATTATTTTCTAAACTTTCGTATATAATGAATTGGAAGACAGCAAGTCCGGACAGATATGAATTGCTGAAAGGTTTTGCTCACGAGAACCGAAAGTTCATGACGGAAGCGGAAAGTGTCTTTTGGAACCGGGTCAAAGGAGGGGCTTTAGGTCACAAATTCCTGCGACAGCACATTGTAGGAGACTTCATCGTCGATTTCCTATGTCGCGATGCCCAGCTGGTGGTCGAAATCGATGGCGGTTATCATGCCGAAAGGACTCAGGAATGGGATGATGCCCTCCGACAGCAATGGCTCGAATCCGTTGGCTATCATGTCATCCGCTTCACCAACAACGAAGTTCTCTTCGACATCGACCATACCATTCAAGTTGTAGAAAATTGCATCAATCATCGTTTGTCCTTGAAATAAGCACAAACATTCATTAGTAAATTAAAATATTAAGTATATGTCTCAAATAACTAATATTAATAGCAGCGAGGGCAATCTTCCCCCTAAGCAGGGGGATAAGAGAGGGTCTGTTATCGTTATCACCGGCGGTGCCGGCTTCATCGGCAGCCATGTAGTTCGCCTCTTTGTCAACAAATATCCTGACTATAAGATTATCAATCTGGATAAGTTGACCTATGCAGGCAACTTGGCCAACCTCAAAGATGTGGAGGACAAACCCAACTATAAGTTTGTCAAGATGGACATCTGCGACTTTGACGCCTTCTATAAATTGATGCAAGAGGAGAAGGTGGATGGCATCATTCACCTGGCTGCCGAAAGTCACGTTGACCGCTCCATCAAAGACCCCTTCACTTTTGCCCGCACCAACGTGATGGGTACCCTCAGCCTCTTGCAGGCCGCCAAGCTCTACTGGGAAAGTTTGCCCGAGAAGTATGAGGGCAAACGTTTCTACCACATCTCGACCGACGAGGTCTATGGTGCCTTGCAGATGAACCACCCCGAGGGTGTACCTGCCCCCTTCTCGACCAAGGCATCCAGTTCGACCCAGCACGAGGCCTACGGCGACGAGTTCTTCCACGAGACAACAAAGTACAACCCCCATTCGCCATATAGTGCCTCCAAGGCATCGAGCGACCACTTCGTCCGTGCTTTCCACGATACCTACGGCATGCCCACCATCGTGACCAACTGCTCGAACAACTATGGACCTTATCAGTTCCCCGAGAAGTTGATACCGCTCTTTATCAACAATATCCGCCACCGCAAACCGCTCCCCGTCTATGGCAAGGGTGAGAATGTGCGCGACTGGCTCTTTGTCGAAGACCATGCCCGCGCCATCGACCTCATCTTCCATCGGGGCAAAGTGGCCGAGACCTACAACATCGGCGGCTTCAACGAGTGGAAGAACATCGACATCATCAAGGTGGTCATCAAGACAGTCGATTGAATCCTGGGACGCAAGGAGG
>JAEEGK010000385.1_pt1 | contig 111240 bp, 73 predicted proteins | sample 8958771 | NCBI WGS metagenome assembly JAEEGK01 (sample SAMN16246547, study PRJNA631951) | gut metagenome | biome: gut microbiome; feature: rumen; material: SC-attached | host: Bos | place: Iran: Karaj | collected 2018-10 | reverse complement strand
CAGAAACAGCTGTCGATTAGCTTGTTGACGATTGCTTCGGCTGTCTTGTCATCCGCATCTGGGGCGATGATGGCCCGCAGTGTTCTCCGTAGCGTGGAACTCTTGAACGGACCGCGGATATGCCAGAGGATACGCCGACTCATGTCGTTGCTGATGCCGAAATACAACGCAAGATAAGGTGCGCTATGGATAATACGTTCTTGCAGTTTTCTGTCGTCTATCAAAGCGCGATTCTTAAAACCACCCAATAGTTTCTGTGCTTCAGCTTTGGGAAACCACCAGCGATATACGCCGGGGCGTTTTTCCACCTCTGAACATCGGTTTTGAATCTGTTGCCGTATCAATGCTGCGGATTGTAGATTTTTCATATTTTAATGTTGATAATAATTGATGAACATACTGCAAAGGCTTCACTGGCAGGCACGAAAAAAGGCGCGGCCTGTCTTTGTCGTCAAAGAGGTTCTAGCAAAACCCAAGCAGAAAACAAAAAACAATCCACGCCTGTTGCAGACATGATCACTGTAATTGCTTTTCTGCTGTTGGTTAAAATTTGCTAGATTTCTTTGACAAACAAAAAGCGATTGCACGATAACTAAAGAACGTCAGTTTTCCGTGGAAAACATGCTGCAAAAATAAAAAAAAATCATACACAAGCGTGAATTGTGTTTTTTTTTCAAAGAACGCCGTGAAATCCGTTGCCAATGATTTCACGCCGCAAAAATAACAACTTGATGGATTGGTCGTTTGGTCCGAATTGGTCCGAATTAAGGGTGCTATCAGTCGAAAAGGTCGTCTAAGGTGACGCTGCATTTTTCGCGGAGGAGTTTCAGGGTGCCATTTTCCTCCGCGAACTGATTTTTTTTCGGTTCGTGGAGATTTTGGCGGGGAGTGCTCGCCGTCACTCCCGCTCCTGCCGAACCTCCGTCAACCCGCCTTTGTTGCCGACCACGAAGAGGGTGGGGGCGTTGTTGCCGTGCACGAAATTGTCGAGGTAGAGCGGCTCCCCGAGGATGAAGCAGGAACACGAAAAGGAATCGCCGGGCTTGAGCTTGGAGTTCTCGCTCTCCACCACCATGAAGCTCCCTTCGCCGAGATGGCGCAGCAGCACACGGCGGTCGGGCGACCAGGCGATGCGCACGAAACCCTCCTGCGGGATCTCGTCGGGATGCAGGACGCGGCCCAACACCGGGTTCGAGGATTCGCCCGCGCGGTCGTGGTTGGCCAGGAAATCGTCCCAATCGCGGAAACCCACGCAACGGGCGAGGACCGAGAGGGTGGAGTAGCGGGTGGTGTCGTAACCCTCCACATAGCCCCAGATGCGCTTGAGGGTGGTCACCCCCAAGGTCTCCTTGCAGCGCTCCTGGATCACGCCGGTGAGGAACTGGAAGTCGGCGGGAGTCTTCATCTTGCGCGACACGGACTCCTCCACCATTTCGCGGAGTTGCAGGATTTCGGTTTCGTTGGGCTTCATACAGGATTTTTTAGACGCGCAAAATTATAAAATTCAAACGACGGGAGACGGTCCGAATTGGTCCGAACAATGACGCCGCTTCCCTTCACCTTCCTTGGAACCGTTCCGCGCGGCAAAGATACTATTTTTAAAGGTGAGATTTTTTTTCCGAAAAAAATGTAACCTTTTTGATTTTTTGCATCTGTATAGTGAATGGTGAATTGTGATTAGTGAATTGTGAATGGTGAATTGTGATTAGTGAATTGTGAATGGTGAATTGTGATTAGTGCAATATTTTTGATGTGGTTTCGTTTAGTAGAATAGATATGAAGCGTTTTATAATTCGTAAGATGATGAAAAAGAGTTTATTCCTGTTATTGTTGTGTGTGCCGTTCGGGATGGGGCTGTTTGCGCAAGGGGACGGCTCCGACTGGCGCCAGACGTTCAACCGGCACGAGTTCTCGCTCGCGGTTGGCGACCCGACGATGGCGAACAGAACCCGTATGGAGAAATTTTCCGGCAACACTATGACCTCCTGGTTGGACATTCCTACCTACACCGATGTCTATACTTCGGCGCCCATCACGCTGGGTTACCGTTTCCGGCTTCTGAAGTGGCTGTGGCTCGGCGGCGACATCACCTATTGCGGCTTCTTCGGCACCTCCCGCAACATCTATACGGAGGAACCGGTCTATAAGTATCGCGAAAATTCGGTGAGCATCATGCCCTCCATCCGCTTTTCCTACCTCAACCGCGAGCACGTCACCCTCTACAGCGGTTTCACGTCGGGCTTGCGGATCGGTGTGGCGGAAGCCTACAACGAGAAGGACGTTTTTGTCCGGCTGCCCTTCCAGGTGACCCTCTTCGGCGTTTCCGCCGGCAGTCAGAGCTGGTTCGGCTTTGCGGAACTCGGGGTCGGCTTCCAAGGATTCGCCAAGGCCGGCTTCGGTTACCGTTTCAACGGAAAGAAAAGACAATAACCTTAAAATCATGACAGTATGAAAAAGATATCCTTGATATTAAGCATAGCTATCTTGTTGACGGCCCTCCTGAACAGTTGCAAGGTGGAGGACAATTCCGTCAAGCAGTTGAATGAGAACGGCATGGTGCTCACGAGCTACTGGCAGGCGGCCACCTATCAGGCGCTGATGTCCACCCCGAATACAGCGCTCCATCTCAACGCCTGGCTTTCGGCACCGGAGGAGGAACGTCCTGCAATCGAAGACAAGTACTTCACCTACAGTAAACTGCGCCCCATTTCCGACCAAGAATGGGAGATCGTTTTCAATGGGCGCACCCTTTGTCGCATCCAGACGGGCGGAACCTTGCTCTCGGCCCCTAACGCCGAATGGACGGTGGTGGATTATGACCAATCCGGACTGGTTCGGGATATGCTTCCGTTCGGAAAGGACTCCGTGAGGATAACGTTACGACACATCGGGAACAAGTGGAGCGTGGAGACCGATGGTCAGGAGGGGATGGCTTCCAGCGCCGACTATATCCCCTACTATCATCTCACCATCGAGCCCGAGTCTGGGGAGATTCCCACCGATTTGAACGATTGCCGCTGTCTTGTCGAGGGGTCAGGACGCTATGCGTTCCGCACGTACCGGTATGTGGACAATGCCCAAAATCCCGCGGAGATTCACAATTACATCAACTTTGACTTGAGCGGGGCTGCCACGGACAATCTGTACCATTGGGCGGACGGCCTTCTGGTTATGCGGGTTTATGCGGACGTGAATGCATACGAAGCAGGTGCTACCAACCGAGAGCAGTACGATGATTTGATTATTCGTGACCGGCTTTCCCTTCGTAGCGGGAGCCAGTACGCCGAGATCACCATGCACGACGTGACGGAGACCTGGCCGGTGGGGCGCTTGGAAGAATTTGACCATTGGCAGTGCGGGAATTTCTTTGCTGCCTTGTTTGAACTGTTCTAACCCGACTGCCGTTTTTTTGTAGTTCGGTTATCCCATAGTAATTCGGTTATCCCATAAAAAAAAGGAACCATCCGTTTGGGTGGCTCCTTTTCTATGATCGATGTTCTGGGTTTATTTCGCGTTTCGTGCCCGGATGATGCCGCCGGTTTTGGCTTTGCCGACGCGGATCATGTCGAGGATCGGGCGGTTGGAGGGGCAGATGAAGGCGCAGGAGCCGCACTCGATGCAGTTCATGATGCCGTACTTCTCGGTGTCGTCCCAGCGTTTCAGTTCGGTGAAAGTCTGGAGCATGTAGGGCTCGAGTCCCATGGGGCAGACGCTGACGCACTTGCCGCAGTGCAGGCAGGGGTGCACCTCGCCGCGCGTACTCTCCTCTTCGTTCATGAACAAGAGGCTGGACATGCCCTTGGCGGTGTAGGCGCCCAGGTTGGCGATGGCCTTGCCCATCATCGGGCCGCCGGAGATAATCTTGCCGGTGTCTTCGGGGATGCCCACCGACTGCAGCACGCTCAGGATCGGGGTGCCGATGCGCAGGCGGTAGTTCTTGCATTGGTCGGGACGCAGCGAGCGGCCGGAGACCGTGGTGTAGGTCTGCACGATCGGTTTGTTCTTCTGCACGGCCAAGTAGATGGTGTACATCGTGGTGATGTTGTTGACGATGCATCCCACGGAGATGGGCAGGGCGCCGTTGGGCACGCTCCGGCCGGTGATGGCTTTGATGAGCTGTTTCTCAGCACCTTGCGGGTATTTGATGTTCAGCGGCTGCACCTCGATGTTGGGGTAGCGCTTGGCGGTCTCCATCAGTTTGGCGATGGCGCGGGGCTTGTTTTCCTCGATACCGATGATGGCTTTCGGGGCGCCGGACGCGATGAGGGCAATCTCGATGCCGATCATGCACTGTTCGCAACGCTCCAGGATGACGCGGTTGTCGGTGGAGATGTAGGGCTCGCACTCGGCGGCGTTGACAATCAGGTATTCGCACTTCTGCTCCGGCTTCAACATATATTTGATATGGGTCGGGAAGCAGGCGCCGCCGAGACCCACGATGCCGCGGTCTTTCATGCGCTCGATGATCTCCTCTTTGGTCTTCAGCTTGATGTCGTGGACGATGTCCAATGAGGTGTCGATGCTCTCGTCCCATTCGTCGCCTTCGCGTTTGATGACCACGGCCGGTTTCTTATAGCCGGTGATGTCGGCCACCTGGTCGATTTTGACGACGGTGCCGGAGATGGGGGCGTGGATGTTGGCGCAGACGAAGGACTCGGCCTTGCCGATGAGCTGTCCCACCTTCACCTTGTCGCCCTTTTGGACGATGGGGGTGGCGGGGGAGCCGAGGTGCTGGGTCATATAGACGACGGCCTCGTCGGGCAGCGGGAAGGTCTCCACGGGTGCCGAGTGGGCGAACTTGTTGGCTTCGGGGTGCACACCGCCCATGTGGAACGTCTTGCGGCTCAGCTTTTTGATTTCCCTTGCGCTCTCTTTGATGTTGTCCTCTATTCTTTGTTCGATGGATGCGACTGTATTTTCCATTTACTTTGACTTTTGACTTTGACTGTTTCCCCGGCCCTGCGGCTGTGCCGTGTGCCGGGCTACCGAGCTTTTGCCCCTGCCGGGGCTGCTCAATGAATATTTTTATTTACGCTTGGGCGGGCTCAGCCACGGCTTCGGGTTGCGGTTCGGTTTTCGGGGCCTCTTTCTTGGGCGGGAAGCCGACGGTGAGGATGGCGCCGGAGGGGCACTCGTCGACGCACTTGCGGCAGGCCTTGCACTTGTGGTAGTCGATGTAGGCGAGGTTGTTCTCGACGGTGATGGCCTCGAAGGGGCACACTTTGGCGCACTTGCCGCAGCCGATGCAGGCTGACGAGCAGTTCTTCTTGGCCACAGCGCCTTTCTCCTTGTTATTGCAGGCCACATAGACGCGGCGGTGGTTCTTGCCTTTGTCGCGGATTTCGAGCACTTTGCGCGGGCAGGCGTTGGCGCAGGCTTTGCAACCGACGCAGAGCTCCTCGATGACCTCGGGCAGGTGTGTCTCGGGGTTGAGGTGTATGGCGTCGAACTGGCAGGCCGCCACGCAGTCGCCGCAGCCGAGGCAGCCGTAGGGGCAGGCCTTCTCGCCGGCGAACAGGGTGTTGGCGAAGGCGCAGGTGAGCGCGGAGTCGTAGAACGACTTCATAGGCGCATGCTCGCAGGTGCCGTTGCAGCGCACCGTGGAGACCTGCGGCTCATGCAGCACCGCGTTCAAGTGCATGATTTCAGCGATTTTGTTCGTGTCGCTGCCGGGGCAGTAGGCCACGTTCAGGTCATTGTTCTTGACGATGGCCTCCGCCATGGCGCGGCATCCAGCGAAACCGCAGCCGCCACAGTTGGCGTTGGGCAGGCACGCCTGCACCAGGTCGATGCGCGGGTCTTCCTCCACGTGGAAGAACTTCGACACGAAATAGAGAATTACAGCGGCGATAAGACCTGTAAGTCCCACTGTTAGAGCCGCATACAAAATTGTTGTTGTTGCCATAATCTCGTCAGATTTAAGGGCGCAAATATACAAATTTTATAAACTACTACACTAACTCGCGCACCCATCTTTCCGCGTCTCCGGGAAGGAGGCTGACGGGCGGGATTTCTATCATCGTGTAGGCCCCGAAGCGCTGCTGGTCGCGCAGGCGTACGGCCGCGCGGGCACAGGCGGCCAGGACCTGTCCGGTGAGTGCGGGGTTGTTGATGCTCATGTTGAACTCGAAGCGCTGGTTGTGGGTGCTGCCGCTCACGCCGTGCCGTTCCAGATGCACACCGTGGGCCACGTTGTTGAGGGCGTCCACGGAGGGGACCGCCACCACGTGCGTCTCGTCATGGGCGAAGTAGTCGTCGGCGAGCAGAAGCCGTTCCACCTCGTGGAAGTCCGCGCCCTCCTCCAACTCGATATAGACCATCCGGCGGTGTATGCCGGTGCCCAAGGGAATGGTCATGGAGAGGGCGTTTTTCACGCCGGGGATGGCCTTGGCTGCGACGGTGTGCCCCATGCTTCTGCCGGGGCCGAAGTTGGTGTAGGTGAGTCCTTTGGGGGCGATGGCGGTGAGCAGGGCGCGCACCACGGAGTCGGAGCCTGGATCCCAGCCGGCGGCGATGATGCTCACCGTCCCGTGGGCCGTCGCCACAGGTGTCAGCCGGGCGCGCAGGTCGCCGATCTGCCCGTGGATGTCGAAACTGTCAACGGTGCAGATGCCGCGTTGGAGCAGTCTCTCCGCGTAGGCGGGTACCTCGCGGGTGGGCGTGCACAACGCCGCCACGTCCGCGTCGATGTTGTCCAGATTGTCGTTGTGATGGAAGATTCCGGCCAACTGCAGGTCCTCGGCGGCCAACACCGCCTGTTCCACGGCCTGACCGATGTTGCCGTAGCCGATAATTGCGATTCTCGTTTGCATAGTGATTCTAATTTTTAAAGGCGCAAAAATAGAAAAAATCGGTTTTCGTCGGCAAGTGTCGGCACCGAAAAAATCGTATCTTTGCCGCCCCAAATAAATAAAGGTATGAAAATCCTGTCGAACATCATCCTCGTTACTGCCGCCGCGATGCTTCTCGCGGCCTGCACCCACACGGAAACCACCCAATACCCCAGCGGCCGTGTCCAGTCCGTCATCCAATACAAAGGGAAAAAGGAGCACGGCAAGACTATCTATTACTATGACAACCCCAATATCGTGGAAATGGAGGTGGAGATGCGCAACGGCAAGCGTAACGGCGAGTTCCACCGCTACTACAGGAACGGTGCCTTGGACACCTACTGCGTCTATGTGAACGATTCCATCGAGGGGCTGGAGGTGATGTACACGGCTAACGGTTGTAAAAGTCAGGAATACACCTATTTGCATGGAAAGAAAAACGGTCCGCACAAAGCCTACCACCTCGACGGTAGCCTCAAAATCGAGGGTGGCTTCAAGGACGATCTTTTCGACGGCGATTGGAACTACTACGACGAGCGTGGAGTGCCTGTGGGGAACGGTGAGTTCCATAATGGCGACGGCGAAGTGACGTTCTACGACAAAAACGGCCGCCCCGAGCGTACCACCCACTACAAACACAACCAGAAGGACGGTGCGGAGCTCTATTACACCCCCTCCGGCGCGGTGTGGCGCGAAATCACCTTCAAGGAAGACCGCATCATCGCCGACAAAACCGACTCCACCCTGCTGAAGTAATCCATGCGGAGAACATTCGCCATAGTGGTCTTGGTCATGCTGTGTCTTGGCCAAATGCGCGGGCAGGGGGAACGGCGCATCCTTTACCGTGCCGATATGGGCTACTACGACGAGGATGCCTACCCCGGCGCACAACGCCTCATCGGCAATGTCAAGTTCAAGCAGGACAATGTGATAGGCTACTGCGACAGTGCCTACCTCTATGAGGCGGACAACTACATCGTCGCATACGGCAACCCCGTCCGATTCGTCATCAGCGATTCCATCCACCTGCACGGTCACCGCGCCACCTATAATGGCGACCTCCGGCAGGCTGTGCTCGCCGGAAAGGTGCGGCTCGAGAACGGGAAGTCCTACCTTCTGACCGACAGCCTCTTCTACGACCTCAACATCGACTGCGGCTACTACCTCACCGGCGGCGAGATCTACAACGGTGAAGACACGCTCACCAGCCTCATCGGCCGATACTACACCAACAGCGACGATGCCTACCTCCACGATTCCGTCCTTTTGCGCAGCAGCACTTATCGGATGGACTGTGACTCACTGCGTTACAACGCCAGCAGCAAGATAGCCTACTTCATCTCACCCACGCACCTCGTCAATGAGGAGAACACGATTTTCACCGACCGCGGCCTGTACAATACCGAGACCGATATCTCCATCCTCTATGGCAATGTCCAGCTTTTAGGGGAGAAACAGCAGCTTTTCGCCGACAGCATCTATTACGACCAGCAGTTGCGGTTCGGTCGGGCTTGGAACCACGCCCGCTTCATCGACACGGCCAACAACCTCATAGTCGCCGGTAACTATCTCGAGCATCACGAGAAGGGCGGCACCTCCATTGCCACGGACAGCAACCTTCTGATCTATATCGACGATAACTACGACACGCTCTTCCTGCACTGCGACACGTTGTTTGTGGATTTCGACACTGCCTCCAATCCTACGCTCCTGCGTGCCTTCTTCCATACCAAATTCCAGCATAAAGATCTTCAAGGCGCTTGTGATTCCATGGTTTACAATGTCGAAGATTCGCTGTTGGTGATGTATTACAATCCGGTGTTTTGGTCTGACAACTACCAGCTTTCCGGCGATACGGTGCGGTTCACCATGCTCGACTCCGTCCACTCCACCATCGAACTCTGCAAGTCGGGGTTCATCGTGGGCGGTCTGTTCGAAGACACGGAGTTCAACCAAATCAAGGGCTTGAACATTGTTGGCCATTTGGAGCATAAGAACCTGCAACGTGTTGACATTGTGGGGAATGCGGAATGTGTCTATTATATCCAAGAGGAGGACAGTTCGTTGGTGGGCGTCAACACGTCCATTACGAGCGAGATGCGCATCTTCCTCGACAGCAACCATATACGGCAGATACGCTACTATGACGCACCGAACGGGTATGTCCATCCTGACGAGAAGATGGAGGAAAAAGACCGCAAGTTGCAAGGTTTCCGCTGGTTGGACATCTATCGTCCGCGAAAACCCGAGGATCTCTTTGTGATGCCGGTGCCGAGAATGTAGAATCCTGAATAGCAGCCTTTCCCATGAATGAGCATATCCAACTGATTCTGCGCTCCCTGCCCGAGAAACCGGGAGTCTATCGTTTCTACGATGACAAGGGGGTGGTCATCTATGTCGGCAAGGCCAAGCGGCTGAAACGGCGGGTGTCGTCCTATTTCAACAAGGACCACGATTCGGCGAAGGTGCGGATGCTGGTGACCAAAATTCGGGACATCGAGACGGTGGTGGTCGATAGTGAGTGGGATGCTCTGCTCTTGGAGAACAGCATGATCAAGCAGTTCAAGCCAAAGTACAACATCCTGCTGAAAGACGACAAGACCTACCCGTGGATTGCGGTCACGAGGGAGACGTACCCGCGGATTTTCCCGACGCGCCGCCCCGATTCGGCCACGATGCAGCTTTTCGGACCCTACTCGTCGGTGAAGCAGATGAACGTGCTGTTGGACCTGATCCACGACATGTTCCCGTTACGCAACTGCAAGATACTTCGGAACAACGACCGTCCCTGTATGCAGTACCAGATCAAGAAGTGTGCCGCCCCGTGCTGCGGGCTTATCACGGCGGAGGAGTATCAGGCGAATATTGCGAAAGCGGTGCAGATTATCAAAGGAAACCGCAAGGAGGTAATTCGGGAGCTGCGCGACGAGATGATGCGCTACGCCGACGAATGGAAGTTCGAGCAGGCTGGCGAGGTGAAGCGGAAGATTGAGGCCTTGGAGAACTTCATCGGGAAGTCGGTGGTCGTGAACCCGTCGCTTACGGATATGGATGTGTTCGGAATGGAGGAGGATGCGGATAACAACTGCTTCTACGTCAGCTTCTTGCGGGTTGTTGACGGTGCGGTGGTGCAGGCGCACACCTTAGAGGTCGGCAACCGGATGGAGACGACTCGCGAGGACGCGCTGTGGGCCGGCATCCTCGAAATCCGCGACCGTGTAGGAGGTCTCTCCTCCACATTGTTGGTGCCCTTCACCCCCGAGATCGTCCCCGAGGAGTGGAATCTGCAGGTTCCCCAGCGCGGCGACAAGCGCAAGCTGCTGGAACTGGCCCTCCATAACGCCCACTTCTATATGCTTGAGAAACGGAAGCGGCAGGACCTCGCCGATCCCGACCGTCGCCATATACGCGTGCTGCAGTCGTTGCAGGAGGCTTTGGGGATGAAGACGTTGCCGCGCCGCATCGAGTGTTTCGACAACTCCAACACCCAGGGCGAGGAACCTGTGGCTGCCATGAGTTGCTTTATCGACGGCAAGCCTGCGAAGAGCGAATACCGACACTTTCTCATCAAGACGGTGGTCGGTGCCAACGACTTCGCCTCCATGGAGGAGATTATCTACCGTCGCTACCACCGGCTGTTGGAGGAGAACAAGCCGTTGCCCGACTTGGTGGTCATCGACGGCGGCAAGGGGCAGCTGACCTCTGCATGGAACGCCTTGAAGGCGTTGCACATCGAGGACCGTTTCATGATGGTGGGCATCGCCGAGCGGTTGGAGGACATCTACAAGGTCGGCGACCAGTATCCGATCTATATGGACAAGCGTTCGGAGGCGCAGAAGCTGTTGCAGCACGTCCGTGACGAGGTGCACCGTTTCGGCATCACCCACCACCGCAAGCGTCGCGCCAAAACGAGCATCGCCTCTGTGTTGGATGACGCTCCGGGTATCGGAAAGGTGTTGAAGACCAAGCTGTTGCGGGAGTTCAAGAGTGTCGCGAAAATCAAAGCCGCCACCGAGCCCGAATTGGCCGCCGTCATCGGTCCGAAGAAGGCTGCCGATTTAAAGGCATATCTCAACCAAAAATAGCCGAAGTTTAGGTTTTGGTAAAAAAAAACTGTGTTTTCTGCAGAATTTTTTTTCTCATATAAAAAAAAATGTATTTTTGCAGATTGATTAGGTATGTTGAGTAAATTTGTATTATGCTGATAATTAGCGTTTAACGAGATTGAAGGGTTGGAAAGGAATGTCAAAAATAGTACGTATATAAATATTTATAACAATAAAAAACAGTTAGTATGAAAAAAGTAACTACGCTTTTGAGAGGATTTTTCCTCCTCGTTTGCTGCCTCGCGATAGCGAGTTTGGCAACGGCCCAGACCAACTGGGGCGGATGGTGCTATCGCGATTACAGCAGCAATGGCACGTTCACGGTGCCGGCCAACTGCACCCAACTCTACATTGAGGCTATCGGTGCCGGCGGCGGCGGCGGTAACGCTGACAAACCGTCAACCAGCCTTCAAACCCGCACCGGTACTGGCGGTGGCGGCGGCGCGTATGCCCGTAAGCACGTCACAAACCCGTCTGGCAATTACACCATCACGATTGGTGTCGGTGGTGGTCCTGCTGCGGCAGGTGGTGCGACCACGGTGACGGGCACAGGCTGTAATATCACTGCCGGCGGCGGCCAGCCGGGCGCCAGTAACATCCACGGAACCCACACTACTGGAACTGGCGGAAACGGAGGCATGGCCTCTGGTGGTGATGCGAACTATTCGGGTGGACAAGGTGGTAAAGTTTGCGACAACAGAGATAGTGAGGCAGGAAGTCTTCATGACAGAGTTGGTTCTGGTGCCGGTGGCGGTGCCGCCGGTGGAAACGGTAACGGTGGCTATCAAGATCAGCCGCAAGGATCTGGCGGTTTATTCGGTTCACACCCCGACGCTATAGGCACTAGTGGTGCTGGCGGCGGCGGGACAGCCCATGCGTTGTCTATCAACTACTCCACCACCTCAACTTGGTACAAAGGCGGTAATGGTGGTCAGGGATTATATGGAGGATCCGGCTGGGGAGAGGGTAGCACTGGCTCCTGGCCTGGTGGTGGCGGTGGCGGTGCTCGTACCCATGGAGGTCTTATCTTTACTGGAGATTCTTTTGTTGGAGGTCGCGGAGCCAACGGCTTCGTCCGCGTATGGTTCTACACCGAGAAAAGCGAGCCGCTTACGGTCAGCATTGAGAACCAATCCACGACCTGCCCCTATACACTGAAAGCGACAACTTCCAACTACCTCTTCACCAACACGCTCCAATGGAACACGGGAGCAACTGGCTCAACTCTCGCCAATCTGAGCCCGTCCAGCAATACCACTTACTCAGCGACGGTGACGGACAAGCACAACTACGCTTCACACACCTGCCAAATCACCAGCACTGCAAGCATTGAGGTGAACAAGTGTCAGGATTGCGGCGTCACCATCGCTTCGGCCACGGCTTCACCCAGCAAGATTTGCGAGGGCGGATCCTCTACGCTGTCCGCCACGCTGGAGTCCGTTGACGCCAGCACCAATACCACCTATGCATGGTCTGTTGACGGTTCCAATGTCGGCACAGGTACTTCTTTATCTTATCAGGTTACACCTACCAGTACTACCACATACGACATTAAGGTGACGGTTACCAAGGGTGGTTGCACAGCAACCGACGAGCGTACAGTCACAGTGACGGTGAACAGCAAGGTTACTCCGACCTTCGCCTCCTTGTTCAATGACGGATATTGTGCAAGCACTCTCCCGGCAGTTTCCGACCTCCCGACCACTTCCGACAATAACATCACGGGAACTTGGGCGTACAGTACTTCCGATTCCACGTACACGTTTACGCCCGGTTCGGATCAGTGTGCTAACAATTTTACCAAAAAGGTCACGATTTCCGACGTCCCGACCCCGGGTACCATTGAGCCCGACATCGTGGTTTGTGACAATCAAACGATCTACACCTTCAACAATGCGACATCCGCCGCGGGCGGCATCAACGGTTCCTACGCCTGGCAGGTGAGCCTCGATCAGAACACCTGGGCGCCTATTCCCAATGCCAACAGCGCTCAATACGCTCCCATGACGGATCTGACCGCCATGGCCACTCTGTTGGATGCCAGTGCCACGGGTACATTCTATTTCCGCAGAGCTTGGACAAACGGTTGCGGGGACGTCTATTCCAACGTCCTCTCGTTAGACAACCCGGGCACGCTTACCCCGGGCTCCCTCACTGCGGATGGCGATCAGACTGGCGCATACTGCGCGGATGTGGCCGTCACAGCTACTCTGACTGCCCACCCGAGTGCCGCCGGACTCCCGAATGCGACATTCAGCGTCAAGTGGCAGAAGAAAGATTCGAATGGCGATTGGGTGGACATCCCCGATGCCGTAGGCTACAACTATTTGGTCTCCCTTGATCCGGGGCAGGAAGGCAGCTATCGCTATATGGCCAAGTACTCCAGCTGCGATTGGATGACCTCCAACAACACGTATGACATCACGGTCAAGGAACTTCCGGACGTGAAAATCAATAACGAGCTCCAAGCTGCCGTTTCGCTGTGCGCAGGCGGCTCGGTTGAAGTGACCGCTACTGGTGCCGATACTTACTTGTGGAGCAATGGCGGCACTACGGCTACCGTCACCTTCACCGCTCCCGAAACTTACACCGTCGTGGGCACACTCAATGGCTGCGAAAACGAAGCTACCGTGACCGTCACGGAGAAAGCGCTTCCGACTGTGAAAATCAACGGTGAGAGCGCTTACACCCTTGAGAAGTGTGCAGGTGCCACCGTTGAGCTTACCGCCACTGGCGCCGTCGACTACACCTGGTCCCCGGCTGATGGCCTGACCATTACCGATGCGGAGCACGGCTCCACGGCCACCCTCACGGGCACCGGCAACTACACGGTCACTGGCGTCGATGCGAACGGTTGCTCGAACACGGCCACCGCGGCCATCACGGAAAGTGCGCTTCCCGTGGTCAATAGCATCACAGCTCCCACGGACCTTTGTCCGGGCAAGACCTCATACGAACTGCAAGCGGACATCACCTCCAGCGCAGCCATCGACACCTACACGTGGGGCGGAAACGCCACGGGCAACACTGCCACGGGTACCGTCACCGCCACGCTGCCCAACTGCGGACAGACTTACAACTACTCCCTCAAGGTGAAGGATGTAAAGGGCTGTGAAAGCGCCGTTAAGACCGGCAGCTTCACCACCACCACGCCCACGATGACAATCGGTACGATCAGCAGCATGGAGGCTGTCAAGAGCGCTGAGAATTGCAAGTACTACGTCCCCTCCCAAGATGATTTGAATGCTGCTGTGAACAGCGCCATTACCTCCACCACCTGCGGCAATACGGTGACCCTCAGCAACATCAATCCTGCCGCCGGCTCGCTGATTGATGCCACCACGACCGTTACGGCTACTGCGACGGATATGTGCGGCAATACGGAAACCGTCAGCATCGAGGTTACCGTTCCGACCGTCACCTTCTCCATTGATCCTACTACGGAGACCTTCACGCTTCCTTACGGTGCTGCCACCATGGACGTCACGCTTACGAGCACTCCCAGCTTCGAGCCGAGCGATCTCCCCTACACTTTTGAGAACAACCTCCAAAACCCGCTGGGTGTAGGTACGCATAACATTACGTGGACACTGAAGGACGAGTGCGGCAATCCTATCACCACCGCTGTCGAAGAGGTCAATGTTGTCCTCCCCGAATGTGAGGATGCGGTCACCCTCGACGGTTACGACTATCCGGTGGTGCGCGTCGGCTACGACTGCTGGTTCAAGGAGAACGTGAAGGCCACCACCGATATTGCGGATGTCGTTGCCTACAAGAATGATCCTGATACCTACAAAGACAAATTCGGCATGCTCTACACTTGGTATGCTGCCGTGGCGGCAGAACCCGAAACGGGCAGCGAAGAAGGCGGTTCCGGCTCCGGCCCCGCTTTGATGATGCCGATGCCGATCCCGCCGGTGAATCCTTCCGAACGCACCCAGGGTATCTGTCCTGAGGGCTGGGCCATCCCGACCGTGGAGGATTTCCAACGTCTTTTCGTCGCTGCTGGAAGCAATGTCGCCTACCTGAAAGATCTGGATGCGACCACCTGGACAACCGGCAAATGCGGCATAGAGCCCTCTACCGGCTTCGATCTCCGCGGCGCCGGCTACTACCTCAGCAGCATCGCCGCTTTCCAGGATTTGCTCAGCAACACCCGTTTCTGGACCGACAAGGCCGGCTCAACGGCCAACAAGGCCACCTGCTGTGAGTTCAACTACTACTGCGACGAACCCATGTTCAAGGAGATTTCTTCGTTCGACAAGGTGAGCGTGCGTTGTATCAAGATCAACACGGACCTTCCCACGCCTCCTCCCACCACCGAATGCCCGAGCCTGGGCACCACCGTTATTGAAATTATCAACCCTGTTGTGACCGGTTATGGTGAACTTGTCAGTGCCACATACAAGGCAACCACCGAAATCATTGATTACGACGCATCCAAAATCCAGTCTGGATATTACCTTATCAATGCCTACGATGGGGGTACTCCGGTTGAACTTGAAGTTACCGGAACGGTCAGTGAGAATGGTCTGGTGGCTGAGTTGCCTTTTGATGAGGTCGTGTTCTTTAACGACTATACCGGACTTACGATTACCCCTGTGCTGATTGTTACTTGCGAGAATGCAGGCGGTGAAGAAATGTTAGGAGAACCTTTGACATTCTCTGACGATTGCCCTGAATATACCTTCTATAATTATGTCAGCATTGCTCCTGAAGGGATAGATGCTCATGCACTGATAAATCACTACGATGTCAATGCCATTGATCCTAATCAAATCAACTGGACAATATCTTCCGATGTGGCAACCGACGCTCCCTATTCGTTTATGAGTTCTAACAATACGGATATGGATGCAGAATATGTTCACATAGCCGAAATCTACGAGTCCAATTCCGACCGTTCCATTCAAGATGGATTAATTTCCATGAACATCATCCATGAGAATTTCCCCAACGCCACTACGCTGACGTTTGTCCCCTCCATGGTGGTCACATGCGACAATGAGACCCGAACGGTAATAGGTTTCCCCATCACCATCAATTTACCCACATACGATTATACTTGTCCGACCGTGTCCAGCCATGAATTTGAAATCACGCTGGTTGACGGTAATTATACCGGTGAAATCCAATTCGAAGGAACCAACGAGGGTACGAGTGTGAGTGGAGCATATTATATTTCGCCCTATAATCAAACTTATGGCCCCACTAAATATGACATGAATGGAGACATGTATAATATCACTGCAGATAACAAAATCAAGGTTCACATTCCTGTCAATGCTCAGGGCCTTTCCGGTGAATTAAGCGAGGGACAGTCACTTACCGTCATCATCACTATTGATCATGGTGAGTGTGCTGGAGCGCAGGTTATTGGCACCTACGAGGCTCCCGCCGCCCCTGTTGAATGCCCGATGATTACCGACAATGCGTTCGAGTTGGAGGAGGTCAATAGTAATTATTATGCTGTTATAGATTACGAAGGTGGATCTGGCAATGAGACGGTCAGTGGCTCCTACCATACCTCGAGTGATGACGAAGAAATTGACCTCCAATTGAATGAAACTTTGTGGCTTGTTAAGACTGAACATACCATTACTGTTACTATCCCGTTTGCGAATGTCGAACTTGAAGAGGGTGAGTACCTTTATGTCTCGCTTACCCTTTCCGATCAAGGGTGTGAAGATATCGACATGTCCGGCGAGTACTTTGAGGAACCCGAAGAGGAACCCGTTCCTGAATGCCCGAATACTGAATATACTGAGCTTGATTTGGAAAAGGTCAATAGCTATTATGTTCAAATTCCCTACACAGGCGGTTCCGGCAACGAGACGGTCAGTGGTGTCTATTTTATAGGCGAAGTTATGGGCGAAACTAATTATCCTCTTAATAATCAATCCTTAGTGCTTGATAAAACGGAAAAAACCATTACGGTTTCTATTCCGTTTACGCAAGTCACCCTTAATCCGGATCAGACAATTGGAGTCGTACTAACCCTTTCCGATGGTGATTGTAATCCTATGACCATATATTGCCAGTACACGGAACCCGCCGCTCCCGCCGTTGAATGCCCGACCCTCGGCACCACTGAGATAACTACCGGTAACACCAGTACGCAGTTCACCGTCTCCACACCTGTCACTGGCTTGGCAAATGTGAATGACGCCACCTCTTACGGTTACCATATTGAAGCACAAATTACTTTACCTGGCGCCACTACTCCTACGAACCTAGAGTACACGGTGGACAAAAACACCACAGAAGTTGATGTGGAGCTGACCACCACCGGGCTCAGTGTTTCCGTTGATTTGCTCAGTTTAATTCCCTCAGAATACGCGAGCTATTTGCCTATCTTGCTACAGAGCGAAATAGCTGTCTCCATTGAGCCGTTCATCCAGGTAACCGACACTGCCTGTGGCGAAAACGGTAAAATCACCGGTACAGCGGCAAGCCATACGCTACAATAATGGCGATTGCGAAAGCGAAAACCACCAGGGTCTGTCAGGCATGAGGGTGGTGCTGAGAAGATTGTCCCATCCTCAACTCTAAAGACAGAAAGTCCATTAAGAGTAAACGACAGGGCGATGCCTCGCGGCACCGCCCTTTTGGTTCAATTTTCTTAATTTTGCCATCCGCCCTTGTGGATGATTTGATTATATTAATTAATTGCAGATGAAATTGTTATGAAATGTATTAAACTTATCCTTTCCATTGTTTTGTTCGCCGTGGCCCTCACGCTTTCCGCCCAGGACACCGCGCTCACCTATCCAGCCACGTATGTGGAGACCGTCGTGGACGCCGCCACGCTGCGGTCGCTGGCGCACGGTTTCTCCGTGGACAAGGTGCGGCGCCATGCCGACAACACCTTCGATACGCGCATCAGCTTGTCGTATAAGGAGTTCGATGCTTTCCGGGCGTTGGGCATCCCCTACACGGTGGCGCCGCGTTCCCGCGCATACGTGCAGATGGCGCAAAATTACGAGGAGATGACCTCCTCCTGGAGACGTTACCCCACGTACAACACCTATCTTGCTATGATGGATACGTTCAGGACACGCTATCCGTCGCTCTGCGAGATTGACACGATATTGTACGAAACGCCTGCGCACCACCGCATTCTCTGCGCCCACATCAGCAACAACCTTAGCGACCACGAGGGCAAGCCGTCGGTGTTCTACACCTCGACCATCCACGGCGATGAGGTGGTGGGTTACTATATGATGCTGCGGCTGATCGACTATCTGCTTGCCAATTACAATACGGACAGCCGTGTCACGGAGCTGGTCGATCATGTGGACCTCTGGATTTGCCCCCTGCACAATCCGGATGGCACCTACTACACCTCCAACAGCCAGATCAACGAATCGCCCGTCTCCATCCGCTACAACCGCCATTATGAGGATCTTAACCGCTCGTTCCCGCAAGCCGGACAGCCTGCGAAGAGCGATTACGAACCAGAAGTGGAGGCGATGATGACCTTTATGGTCGCGCACAATTTCACGCTTGCGGCCAACTTCCACGGCGGTGCGGAGGTGTTCAACTATCCGTGGGACTCTTGGACCACTTGGCAGCACAGCCACGCCGATGCCGCGTGGTGGGAGTATGTGGGCCACCGTTTCGCTGATACGTGCCAGCACTACAACAGCAGTTACATGAACGAGGAGGACGACGGGGTCACGCCGGGAGGCGACTGGTACGTCATTGAGGGTTCTATGCAGGACTACCACAACTGGTATCTCAGCACCCGCCATGTCACGATCGAGGTGTCTGACGACAAGGTTTTGTCAACCAACTATTTGCCGAGTTATTGGGGCTATATCCGTTCCTCGCTGCTGAACTTCATCGACGATTCTCGTCACGGCATCCACGGGACGGTCACCGATTCGATTACGGGCGAGCCGTTGGAGGCGCTCGTCTATATCGCCAACCACGATCTGGACCACTCCTACGTGGAGTCGGTGCTGCCTCACGGTGACTATCACCGTCCGATCAAGGCTGGGCAGTACTCGATTACCTATTCGGCGGACGGCTATCTTCCGAAAACGATTGTCACCCAAGTCGCGGACGGGCAGACCGTTCTCCAGAATGTGCAGCTGTGCAAGACGGTCGGTATCGAGGATTACGAGAGTTGCATTGCCGTTTATCCCAACCCTGCAAAGGATTTCGTGACGGTAGAAATCAGCGGTGATTTGGAAATCGCCAACGTCGCTCTATACGATGTCAACGGCCGTATGGTCAGGACGAATCCTTATTCGCCCCTGCAGAGCGGGAGCGTTAAATTGGATGTTCACGATTTGTACTCCGGTACCTACATCCTCCATCTTAAAACCGCGGACGGTCGCGAAATCATCCGCAAGATTGCAAAACAATAACGCTACGGCCCACGACTCACCAAAAGAAAACGGGACCAACAATTGCTGTCGGTCCCGTTTTGGTATCGGAAAGGGTTATGTAACCTTTACTTCTTGATGATTTTGTGCATGGAGGTGCCGTTTTCGGTCGTCAGCTTCAGGGTGTAGAGACCGTTGGCGAGATCCTTCACGGAGATGGTGTGCACATCGCCGGCTTCAGCCTTCACGAGCTGGCCTTGGATGTTGAAGATCTCCACGCGTTGCACTTGGCTGCCGCTGTTGATGGTGAGCACATCGGTGGCCGGGTTCGGATAGACGGTGGTGTTCTCCATCGTGACATCCTCGATGCCGGCGGGCGTGGTCACATCGATCATATAGGTGGCTTGTGAACCGAATTTGCCGTTGTCTTTGAAGATTTGCGTGCCTTCCGCGGTGTTCAGCTGGAAGTAGCCCGTACCGTAGCCGGAGTTGATACCGTCACCGTATTGGTCGTACACTTCCAAACGGTAGCAGCCGGTGGTGGGAGGATTGAAGGCGAATTCGTGGACGGCGGAAGAGTTGCTGAAAGGACCGCCGGAGAGCACTACGCTGCCGTCGGGAGCGAAGAACTTGAAGGTCGTCTCACTGCCGTAGTTGTCGGTCTTGATGATGAACGTCATGTTGCCGCCGCCGATGTAAACGTTCTTCTTGAGCGTCATCGTGGCGGGAGTGGTGGTAATGCTTTGGCCGTTGATTTCCGTGACGTTAATCTGCAACGAGTTGTTCACGCCGAGGTTGAGGTGCAGGTCGGGAAGAACGACGGTGCCGCTCTGCATGGACTCGATGGAACCGCTCCAGGTCTCGGTTTGCGGGGTGTTGTTCAGCGTGTAGGTGTAGGTGAGGGAGGTCACCGTGTTGGCACCTAAGTTGGTGAAGGTGAATTGGACGTTGGTGACATCCGTGCAGCTCGTGTTGGGATTCTCCAAGGTACCAGCAATGCGGCCGCCGATAGCGGGCAGGTTCAGGTGTTGGATCGGGATTTCGATGCCGGTGAGCACTTCTTGGTGGCCTTCACAGACGAAAGCGACGAAGACGAGGTCCTCGAGGGCAGCGTCGATGGCGTTGGGGGAACCCAATTGAGCGGGAATCACATACTCGTAAGTTTTTTCCACCAAGGTGCCGGGAGTGATGTTGTTGATGGTCTCACCCCATTGGCCGGTGATCAGGTGGCGAAGCATGTGCATGTGTTTGTACTGGTTGCCCACCATCATTTCGGGATACCAGGTCGTGGCACCCACTTGGGAACCCAGCACGTTGTCTTGGGTGATGGCGATGTTCAGCGCGTTGGAGGAAACGGTTTGGGCAGCCGTGTAGTAAAGTTGCACACGGAGGCTCAGCGTGCGGGTGGCCCAGTCGAGCGTACCCTCGGCGGCGATGTTCACAGGAGAGGACATGTTCAGGATAGTGTTGGCGGCGTTAGCCCAATCGCCTCTGCCCATAGCGGTGGCGGAGCCGGAGAAGACATGACGGTTGACCGTACCTGAAGGATAACCTTCCAAACCGGTCTGGTTAGCCAAAGCACTGCCAAATTGCGTGGTGTACGTGTTTGCGGCATATCCGCCCTCGTGAATGTTGATCAGACACACTCTGTCGGGGTGTTGCGCTTTGATCTGGTTAGCGCGCTTGTGGCCGTCAGGGCAGAACTGGCAGTTGATGCCCGTGTACTCTTCCAGCACCACATTGCGGTTGGAGGGGGTCATGGACACAATCGTGTCGGAGACTTGCGCGGAGGCGAACATCGTGGTTAGCATCGCCGCGACTAAAAGAAGTAACGTTTTCTTCATACTTTTGATTTTTTATGTGATTAATTGTTTCGAATTTTTAACCGCGCAAAAATACACTTTTGTTTTAAAAAAGTCAATGGTCAACTATATTTTTTTTCGTGAGCCGTTATTTCAGCACCAATTGGATGGTGTGACGGTTGCTCTGGCGTATCAGCACCTCTTCATCGCGGAACATATCCAGCACGACACGCTCGGAATCGGCATCGAAGTGGCGGATGGTCACCAATCGGATGCCGTCGTTGAATTTCACCACGAACTCTTTGCTCAAGGCATCGATGCAGGGCTGGAGCCGCAGCGGCACGTTGTCGGTACAGACCGAGAAGGTGAGCGCGGAATTCTGTATCAGGTTGATTTTCACGCGGTAGTCGGATAGGATGTCCAAGATTTTGGAGAGGTTTTCCACGCCGATGATAGAGAAGTCGCGCGGGGAGACCGAAATCAGCAGCTGGTTGTCTTTCACGATGTAGGACGGAATGTCCACGGATTCAGCCTCTTGCGAGATTTTGCTGCCCTCGTTCTCGGGATGGAAGAAGGATTTCACGAACAAGGGTATCTGCTTGTTGTGCAGCGGCCTGAGGGTCTTCGGGTGAATGACGCTGGCGCCGTAGTAGGCCAGCTCCACGGTCTCGTGATAGGTCAGGGTGTCGATTTTGACGGCGTCGGGGAACCGTTTCGGGTCGGCGTTGAGGATGCCGGGCACGTCCTTCCATACGGTGACGCATTCGGCATCCAGCGTGTAGGCCATGATGGCGGCGGAGTAGTCTGAACCCTCGCGTCCTAACGTGGTGGTCTGGTTTTCGGCCGTGCCCGCGATGAAGCCCTGCGTCAGCGCGATGCCGTGCGGTCGGTTCTGGAAGTAGGGTAGGATGGTGTTGCGGACTAGCTTTTCGGTCACGGCCCAATCGACGTGTCCCTCACGGTAGATGTTGTCGGTGCGGACGAGCTGTCGCGCGTCAAGCCATTGCGTTTCAATTCCTTGAGTGTTCAGGTAGGTGGCTATCAACGTGGTGGAGAGCAGTTCTCCAAAGCTCACGATGCGATCGTAGTCGTAGTCGAAATTGTCGGAGGTCGGGCGCTGCAGCTGCTCGGTCAGCAGGGTGAAGAGCCGTTCGGAGTGCGGCAGGAAGGGGTTGTCGGTGCCCATGAGCTGTTCCGAAACCGTTTCGTGTTGTGCGCGGAGCTCCGCCACCAAAGCGGGCACCCTTTCCGGGGTGTGGTAGTAGGCGTCGAGCACCTTCTCCAAAAAGTTGGTGGTCTTGCCCATGGCGGAAATCACCACCACTAACTGCTCGTTGTCGTAACGTTGCAGGATGTTTTTCAGATTTTCAATGGCTGGGGCATCCTTCACCGAGGCGCCGCCGAATTTGAAGACTTTCATTGTAGGTTATTCGTTTTTGATGACTTGCAATAATGTCGTGCCCACCACGCCGAGTGTGTTCCGGTCGATGTGCTGGATGTTGTCGTTCACGGTGTGCCACACGGGGTCGAAGCCGGTGCCCGAGGCCGCGTCGTAGTGGATGATGTCGATCATCTTGAACGGGGCGTACTTGTTGACGTAGTAGTGGTCGTCGGTAATCACGCCGCCGGGTTTGTTCTGGAAGTACTGTCCGTGGCCGAGGTCGTAGGCGGTGGACCAGACCTTGCGCACCACCTCTTGGGCGTCGCGCATGGAGAACTGCTCCTGCATGAACTGCGCGTTGGGGCTGCCGACCATATCGAGGAGGATGCCGTATTCCGCTGTGTATCCTTCAATATGGGGGGTCTTCGCCCAATGTTGCGCGCCGAGTCCCCACCAGTCGCCGGGGATGTGCTCGCTTTCCCGCGGACCGTAGTCCTCCGCATCGAAAAAGACGATATCAACCCCCACATTCGGCTGGTTATCATGCAGTTGGCGGGCCACCTCAAGGAGTACGCCCACGCCGCTGGCACCGTCGTTTGCCCCGTCGATGGGGGTCTCACGGTTGGCGGGGAGCGGGTCGTGGTCGGCGAAGGGGCGGGAGTCCCAGTGCGCCGCCAACACGATGCGTTTCGACTTCTCCGGTGCGATGCTGCCGATGAAGTTCGTGCCCGGGTACTGCTTCCCGTCGTAGGTCTTGGCGGTGAAATGTTGGCTGTAAACGGTGTCGCAGAATGCGCGCAGCGTCGTCGCGAGCCAGTCGCCGCAGCGCTCATGCGCCTCTGTGCCCAACACGCGCGGCCCGAAGTCGGTTTGCGCTTTCACGTAGGCGTAGGCGGAATCGTGGTCGAAAGCGGGCAGGACGACGGTGGCTTTCGGGGTCTCCGTGGTGGATTTCTTGGTGCGGTCGCAGGCCGCGAACAGAACGACCGCGCCCAACAAAACCATTAGTACTTTCTTCATTTTCAGCATATTGCAATAGACTATGGATGATATTCAATGTTTAAAAAAAGAGGTGGCGAAGATACAAAAAAAAGATGGCTGTTGTAACAGTCATCTTTTTTGTGGCGGGATCGAGAGTTGAACTCGAGACCTCCGGGTTATGAATCCGACGCTCTAACCAACTGAGCTACCCCGCCTTTTTTTGAGGTTGCAAAAGTACACTTTTTTTTGATTCTACGACATGGCTTTGATTTTTTTTATAACATCCTTGGATAGTGATGTTTACATTCTTTGGAGGGGAAGATGGTACGACCTTGCCCATCCGATTTATCGTGGATTTGTCCTCGAGAATCGCAAAAATCGTATCTTTGCCGTCCATTTAATGACGATGGCAACGGAGATTGATTACAGTGCGCGTGCGCACGAGGTGCTGAAGCAATTCTGGGGTTACGACCGCTTCCGGCCGCTGCAGGAGGACATTATCCTGTCGGTGTTGGAGGGTCGCGACACCCTCGCGCTGCTGCCTACGGGTGGCGGCAAGTCTATCTGTTTTCAGGTGCCGGCGCTCGTGAAGGGCGGCCTCTGCGTGGTGGTTTCCCCGCTCATCGCCCTGATGAAGGATCAGGTGGAACATCTTCGGGACCGCTGCATCAAGGCCGGTGCCATCTTCTCTGGCATGCGGCAGAGCGAGATTCAGGCCACCATCGACAACTGCCTCTTCGACCCCGAGTACCGCTTCCTCTACGTCTCCCCAGAGCGCCTCCAGACCGAGAGTTTCAGGGTCAACTTCGCCCGTATGCCCGTCACGATGATTGCCGTGGACGAGGCGCACTGCATTTCGCAGTGGGGCTACGACTTCCGGCCCCCGTACCTTGAGATTGCGCAGATCCGCAAAGTCTTTCCCAAGGCGCCGGTTCTCGCGCTCACCGCCACGGCCACCCCGGAGGTGGTCAAGGATATCCAGGCACGGTTGGACTTCAAGACCGAGAATGTGTTCCAGAAGAGTTTCGAACGGGGGAACTTGACCTACTTTGTGGTCAACGAGGAGGACAAGCTCAGCCGGATGTTGCGGATTATGGACCGCTACCCGGGCTCGGGCATCGTGTATGTGCGCAACCGCAGACGCACGGCGGAGACGGCCGAGTTCCTGCGCAACCACGGCGTTTCCGCCGACCATTACCACGCCGGCCTCGACCCCCGCGAGCGCGACCGCAAACAGCAGCGCTGGATGAAGGGCGAAACCCGTGTGATGGTGGCGACCAATGCTTTCGGCATGGGCATCGACAAACCCGACGTGCGGTTCGTGGTTCACATCGACCTACCCGACACCCTGGAGGCCTACTTCCAGGAGGCAGGGCGCGGCGGACGGGACGAGCAGCCCGCCGTCGCCATTCTGCTCTACGACCACAACGACATCGCCCAGCTCAAGCGGAATTTCACGTTCACATTCCCCGAGCTCGACCGCGTGCGCGAGGTCTATCGCGAGCTGTGCCAGGGGTATCACATCGAAATCGGCAACGGACAGGGCAAAGTCTTCCCCTTCTCTATGGAAGAGCACGCCCGCACCGTGAAGATGAATGCCACCCAGTACTTCAGCGCCCTCAAGCTGCTGCAGAACATCGGTGTCATCCTCGTTTCCGAGCACCTGCGCGACAAATCGCAGTTGCAGTTCCGTCTCGACGGCGACCAGCTGCTGAGGTATCAGAAAGAAAAGCCGGAGTTCGAACCGCTTATCACCGCCATTTTGCGCTCCTACACCGGCGTTTTCACCCAATATACCGACATTGACGAGCAGATCCTCGCCAACCGGTTGGAAACCACGGAAGAAAGTGTCGTAGAGCAGCTGAAGACGTTGCGAGGCGAAAAGATTCTCTCGTATCAACCCCTGAGTAATATCCCGCTGTTGGTCTTCCTGAAGGACCGAATTGACGAAAGGTATCTCTATTTCGACAAGAAGATCTACGATTTCAGGAAGGAGAAGGCGGAGGAACGGCTTGCGGCGGTGGAAAACTACGTGAAGAGGGACAATGTGTGCCGGAGCCAGTTGCTGCTGCAGTATTTCGGGGAGTGGGACAGCACGCCTTGTGGCGGGTGCGATGTGTGCCGCCGCAATCGGATTCATCAGGTTCGCAACCGGGATTTCGAGCGGATCTCCGAAGAGGTCAAAGCGCTCGAGCGGCTTCAAAAGTCCCCGAAGGAGATTCTCGCCGAGTTGTCGAAGAGGTATGAGGAGCCGCAAATCGTGTCGGTGATGCGCTGGCTGGCGGATGAAAATTTTCGATAAAAAGTTTGCAACAATTGGGAGGGAATTTCGTTAGGGTAAAAAAAGAATAATACCATATAATATGAAGAAAATATACACTTTTCTGGTTATCAATTTGTTAGCGATAATCTGTTTCGGGCAAGGTTATCAATATCAGGCGTGGAGGCCTGACATGAACATGGGACCGCTGAACTTCAACACGTTGGGAGACGCGCAGCACCCCTACGTGCAGACCAAGTACAGCTCGTCCTACAATAACCCGAATTCTATCGGTATTACGGGCAGCGGCAATGCGTCGTCTCACGGCATCATCACGTCCAATACGCCAGACCCCTGTCGTTGCTACACGTTGAACGGGAGCACCTATATCCACGAGAACTACATGCCCCCGCTTTGGAATATGGACTATTCCGCCGGTCACCAGGACACGGTCATCCGCGTGGGTTGCGGTACCTCCAATAGTATCTGCAACCGCGCTGCGCAGATTGAATATTGGTTTTACCCGGAAGACAGTCTCGGTACCCTGCTGGTCATGTTCACCTTCGCATTGCAGAATTGCTGTACGCCCAGCACTTGCTCCCATGGAGTGGACCAAGGGTGCGGCAGCATCCGAAACCCGCAGTTCTACATTGAGGTTTATGACGGGGAGACCAACCAGCTGCTGAATCTCGGCTACTATCCCACGAAGGAATCGGAACAAGCCCCCACAAAGATTCCGAACCCCAACTGGCCCTATTCCCGTTTCCTCGCTTGGCCGAGCGGCTGTTCTGCCAATCAGGACTCTCAGAATCCCACCAATGATCAAGGCATCACCACGTACTACTGGGCCGGGCAGAACGGCAACGGTTACGCCACCCCCACCACGTTCAACTATATGGAATGTCCTTCGAACCAGACTCAGGGCAACAGCTCTTCCTACCCTGTGCAGTGGTTTGAGTATAAACCCTTGGCGTTCAATTTGAACAAGTATGCCAAGATGAACTGGGACACCATTAACCATACGTTTGTTCCCAACAAGTCGGTGAAATTGCGCATTCGGACGGTGGGTTGCAGCGCCACCGCGCACTGGGCCTACGGACTTTTCACCGCCAAGATGATTCCCGGCGTGATGCAGGTGGACGCCTGCGGTGACGAGGATATCCATCTTTCCGTGCCTGCCGGCTTCATACCGAACACCTACGAGTGGCATTATGGTTACGACTCCGCGGATGCTTCGACTCACTTTTGGGATTTTACCGCTGATCCGGTACCTGGAGTCACGCCCGAGGGACAGAACGGCGTGTACCTCAACCGTAATTTGACCCAAATCTACCCCTACTACCGCTGTGAAATGATATCCTACACGGGTGCCCCCTTTATCTATGAGGCGCACGTCAAATCCTATTATGTCCTACCTGAATTCCGTTACGAGCAGAGTTTCGAAAATTGCGACCTTACCGTCAATTTCTATGACTCCAGTACCATATATGTCATGACTCCGCCCACGATTCCCCCATCCCAGGGCGGCACATACGACACCGTCATCCAACCCACCCAACATATCCAATGGTGGGTGAAGCGTTACGGCAATTTCATCCCGTTCGGGAACCTCAACCAACTTGATCCTGTACATACGTTCATAGACGGGGAGTATGACGAGAACGGCATCGCCACCATTAAAATCGCCATCTCCGATTCTGCCAAGAAGTGCCACGACACGCTGGTTAAGACGATTCAGCTTGACTTGTCGGCTATTGAAAACTCGTTCGGGAGCGACACTATCTATACTTGTGAAGAAAAGCTGCCGTACGTCTTTGACCCCGAGTATTTCGGGGATACCCAGACATGGTCAACCGAAGGCACAAGGCGCGTCACGTATGAGGGGAGGGCTTGGAACGGCTGCGACAGTCTTGCTGACATCACCCTGATTATCCGTAAGCCCAAGGTCTCCATTGTCTTCGACCTCGACTACTGCGATGAGTTCACCACCACGCTGTCGGCGGTGACGGATAGCGAGGTGGCCGAGTACAAGTGGAACACGGGTGAGACCACCCCGAACATTACCATCACCACACCGGGCAACTACTCGGTGGTGGTCGTCGATGACGAAGGTTGCGTCTCCGATCCGCCCGGCACCATCAACATCCCGGCCTGCAAGCCTTTCCTCAACTTGGCCAACACCATCACGCCCAGCAATTTGGATGGTATCAACGACTACTTCAGCATCCCGCAGAAGAACCTCATCCAGGAATTGGAGTTCACCGTCTATAACCGTAGTGGCGAGATTGTCTATCATACGACCAATAAGGACTTCCAGTGGAATGGCTCGGTGAACGGTAAAATCCTCAGCGGCGCCACCTACACCTATACGCTCTATATCGTTGATTACGAAGGCGTCTCCTCCAATCACAAGGGGTCGATTACGGTGCTTTAAGGGTTAAGGTTTAAGGGTTATGGGTTAAAGTCATAAGTCATAAGTCACAAGTCAAAAATCAAAAATCAATAATCAATGAGAAAATTTTTAGCATTTAGTATTATTATGATGGGTCTGCTGGGTATGCAGGCGCAGAATTCTATTCTTAACAGCGATTTCGAGCTGTGGTCATACGGGAAACCCGTGAATTGGACGGTGGACATCCATGGTTCGCTCACTGGTGTCATGAACATTCCGTTAGAGGTTCATTTCGGCGAGCAGACCTCGGATGCGCACACTGGCAATTCCGCCATCAAGGTGGCGTCCGCCGATGCTACCAGTAGCGTCATCTCTTACACGATGAATCTGCCCGGTTTCCTTCAGGCCGGTGAGTCGGAAGGTTTCAGCGTTCCGTTTGAGGATGCCTTGGTCGTCTTTAATATGCTTCAGGACTCCGCGGGTATCGGCAATATTGTTGAGCAACTTGACTCGCTTGACCTTTCCGCGCTGGCGACGTTCTTCAAAGTGTTTTCTAAAGGTGTCCCTTGCGAATCCACGCCGCATTCAGTTACGGCATGGGTGAAATACCAACCCCAGGAGGGAGACCAGATGGCCTTGTTCATTATGACCAAGAAGAACGGAGAACTGGTGGATTATGCCTTCGATTTCTTCGCTCCGGAAAATCCGAACCAATACTACCAAATCGGTGTCAACTTCAACACTCCGGGAGCCGAATGCGACAGCATTATGGTCATCTTTACTTCCGCTACCCAGATGAACAGCAGCTCCGTGCTCTATGTCGATGATGTGGCACTCAATTATAACCCTGACGGTCTGGACAGCTACAACGAATTTCCTGGCAAGGTCTATCCCAATCCCGCCACCGACCGGATTTGTGTCCATCCCTACAATGCTCTCCCTTACGAGTGGACGCTGACCGATATGACGGGCAAGACAATCCAGGCAGGCAATGCTGATGGCGACATCACCATCGACACTCGTTATTGTGCCACAGGCCTTTACCTGTTGCGTCTTAACGGCGACGGAATCTCGGACACTCGCAAAGTCATGATTCGCTAATGCCGATGGAAATCTGGCTTGCGCCCCTGCACGGGATTACCTCCCGTACGTTTCGAAATACCCTATCCCGTCATTTCGGCGGGATTGGTTTTTTTATGGCCCCCTTTCTGCCCGCACAAGATCTCGGCAAACTCAACAAACGGGTCTGGCAGGACATCTTTCCCGAGCTGAACGCCGCTAAACCACTTGTACCTCAGTTGATGGGCAATCGTCTGGAGCAGTTTGTGGACACGATGCGGATGCTCCACGATCAGTACGGTTACGAGCGTTTCAACATCAACATCGGATGTCCGTCGTCTCCGGTGGTGCGCCATACGCGCGGTTGCGGGCTCATGCCGCATCCCGATAGGGTAGAGGCCATCGTCAGGGAAATCACCACGAAAACGGACTTGCAGCTGTCGCTGAAAATGCGCCTCGGACTGCACTCGGCCGATGAGGGTCGCGAGCTCCTCCGGCGGCTCAATGGCTACCCCCTCGACTTCCTCGTCATCCACCCGCGCCTCGGCGATGACCTCTATGAGGGTACGCCGCACTGGGATCTGTTTGAGGAATGCTGTCGGCTTACCCAACATAAGATTGTCTATAGCGGGGATGTGTTCACCGTGGAGGACTACCGGCGGTTGTCGAAGCGTTTTCCGGATATGGCCGGATGGATGCTCGGTCGCGGCCTCTTGCGGAACCCTTTCTTGGCAGAGGAGATCAAGGGATTGCCCATAGGCGACAAACACACTCGCTTTCGTGCTTTCCATAAAGATTTGGTGACCGAATTGCTGCCCGTGCGCGGCGAATCCGGTACTTTAGCCAACCTCAAGGAACTGTGGCACTATTTCGCGGAGTTCACGGGCATGACGGCAGAGGAACTGCACCGATTGCTACGGATTCAAGACTTGCAGGCATTTTGTGGCGAAATAGACCGATATTGCTGATTCGTCATCGTTAGAAGCCCGTTTAAAAGCAATTGGGGTTGCCCGTTATCCAGAGTAGTAACGAGCAACCCCAATTATCCAATATCAATTCTCCATTACTTCACCAGCGTCACCGATCCAGTGTACTCCTTGTCGTCACCGTTGAGGTTGACCAAGCGGATGATGAAGATGTAGACACCCTCGGGGCACATCTGGCCATATTTGTTGCGGCCGTCCCAGTAGTCGTAGGGATTGCGGGTGCTGAAAATGAGTACACCGCTACGGTCGAAGATCTGCATCGAGTATTGGTCGGGATCGACACCCTCGCCGCTCGGCGCGAAGTTTTCGTTGATGCCGTCACCGTCGGGGGTGAACGCGTTGGGGATGTAGAAGAAGTAGGGCACCTCGACAGAGACCCTGGCTTTGGTGGAGTCCACGCAGCCGACGGAGTCGGTGGCCGTCAGCGTGATCGTGTAATAACCCGAGTGGGTGTAGTCGTGGGTCACTTCGCTGACGTTCTCCACTTCGTTGACGTTGGAGAAGACATCCCCGAAGTTCCATTTCAGGTGGTATTCAGCGGGGGAGAGGTCGGTGCAGGTGACGGTGCCGATGTTGTTTTCCACGTAGATCTCGGTGGGGTTGGCCACGAACGACGGGGTGGGCAGCGGCAGCACATGGACGGTGAAGGTGTCGATGACCGTGCAGTTGCCCTCCATCGTGGCGGAAACGGTGTAAAGGGTGGTGACCTGCGGGGTGACCGTGATGGTGGCGCCGTTCTGTCCGTTGCTCCAATGGAAGGAGTTGGAGGTGGGGTGTGAGGCCGTCAGCGTGGCTGGATAGCCTTGACATACGCTGTCGGTGCCGGTGATCTCGGGCAACTCCAGTTCGGTGATTTTCACCCGGACGGTATCGGTGTTGTCGCAGCCGTTGTTGAAGGTGACTGTCAGCGTGTAGGTGGTGCTTTCCAACGGGTTCACCGTGACGGTTGCCGTGGTATCGCCGGTGCTCCAGAGGTAGGATTCCGGAAGAATGTCGGAATAACCCGTGAAAGTGGCCGACAGGGTGGCCGGGTCGCCCGGACAGATGAAGTTGTTGCCGGTGGAGGAGGCGAGGTGCACCTGGGGAACCTTCACGAGAATGGTGGTGGTGTCCATCAGGGTGAAGTGCTGCCCGGAGGCGTTGGTGAACTGATAAACGGAAATGTATTTGGTGACGGGCTCGTTGGGCTTACTGACCGTAATCATCTTTTCGGTGCTATAGGGTGCGCCCATGGTGTCGTTCACGAACCAGCGCAAGGTGCCCATTTCATCCAACGGTGTGACGGGGGTGAAACGCCAGGCTTCTTCGTCGGCAGTCCAGCTGGTCATGCCGCGTCCCGGTGCAAGCAGAATTTGCGAAGAGGTGTTGTTTTGCAATCCTACGATACCCTCATGATTGGAGTTGTTGGTGGAGGCGCAACAATCCCGATGCTTGATATAGACATCGATGATGTTCGTTCCCTCATAAATCACCATTTGGTAGGTGTTATAGTTGCTCGGGCTACTATGATGTCCGAAAAGTCCGACATTCAGGTAGTTGAACACGAATGCGCGACAAGGAGGGCTGCCTAACACGCCGGTACGGACCGCACCCATCGTATTATAACAATACGTGTTGAAGTATCCGCAGTCGATATCCTCGTAGACACCGTAGATGCAGTTTTTGTATTTAAATGGGATAGCGGAATACGGCGGGGAAGTAGGCGGTTGGGGATAAGCGTACTCGCAGAAGCCGGACTGCGGGTTCATGGAAATCAGTCCGTTGGTGCCAGGATAGACGGTGGTGTAAGGTTTCCCGAAGAAGGTGAAGGTGAAGGGTAGCTGCACGCCGCTCTGCCAGTGGTCGTCGGAGCTGGCACCGATATTCGTTCCTTCTGTGAACTCGAAGATATGCGATTCGAAGGGAATCTGTTTCACGGAGTAGTCGCTGGTGTATTGTCCGGTGGCGATGACGCCGGCCTTGAGCAGGATGATGGGAATGTCGCAGTCCCAAAGGATGGTCTTGGTCTCTGGGTTGAAGATGTCCGCGTAGAGGGAGTCCACATCGTTGGTCACCGAAGGACAGGCGCTGCCGTCGGGACTTTCGAAGAGTTCGGGCACGCAGGAGATCTCCGCCGCCCAGCCGGGCTTCTGCATATCGCCGTTCGCGCCCTTGTAGACGAAAGAGAGGGCATTGCCTGTGGAGAAGAATACGGGCGGTTTGTTGCCAGTGGAGGCGTCGAGTGTGGAGGTGCAGAACTGGCCGATGAGCCGTTTGTCGGGGTCATGGTATTGACCGTCCCAAATCTGCATCACGCCGTTCACGGAGAACTGGGAGAATTCGCATTTGACGTGGGTGCCCGCAGGGGAAATGAAATCGGCGAAGATGTCCGAGGCATAACCTTGCGTGGTGTAGTTGTTTGCATCGACGGAAGCGATGTTGCCGTTCGGGCCACCGGAGTCGTAAAAATAGCAGCTGCACGTCAAGGCACTGATGGTATTGTAATATTGCGGCCACTCATAGACCTCCGGGGTGGTGGAGTAGGCATAAACCTTGGCATGCCAGCCAGCCTGCAACCCCGGAATGTGCGAATTGTTGGAGTGGAACACGAAGGTCATCATGCGGTCGGAAGCGAACACCTCGCCCGGACTTTGCACCAGGTTGTAAACTCCGTAGAGCGGTGCGTTGACATTCGGACCGTCGAAGATCCAAAGCGTGTCACCGTCGTCCATGGCGAACTCCTCGAACAGAACGTAGAGGATGGTGCCCGACATGTTGGTACGCAGAGTCATCGTGTCGCGAAGGTTTTCGGCGAAAAAACCGTTCGGGTCCTGGTTGGCTCCCGGCTGTTCGGGAGAGCCGCCCGGATCATAGAAGTCGCGCACTTGGTCGTCGATATCGGACACTAACGGGGTGGAACCCATGATAATATTCTGACCTATAGCGTTTTGCGAGATACAAAACAGTACTGTCAACAGTAAGGCTGCAAATAGTTTTTTCCTCATTGGCGTAGATTTTAACACGATAACGAAATGGGTGCGAATTTGTTGCAAAAAAAATGCGGGCTTGGTCACTTTCGGACAACTTTTGTAGTGGCGTTGCCGGATTTCAGAAGATAAGTGCCTGCGGGCAGCGGGGAAAGGTCCACGCGGGTGGTCGTCTCCGCGGGAACGGAGAACAACAGTCGTCCTTGCAGGTCGAGGACTTCGATGCTTGTGGGCATCGAGGTCGTGGCGGTCCATTTCACATATACGGCGTCGTGGGTGGGATTGGGCCAGACCTCGAAGTTGCGGTCCCGAGCCATCACCCCGGTTGAATCGATTACGTCGGTGGAATCGGTCACGCCGGTGGTGTCGATGACAGGACATAGCACGAGGATGGTGTCCCGCAACACGAATGTTTCGCCGGAAGCGTTTTTGCATCGATATTCGGAAATATAGCGGGTGTTGGTCTGTGGCTGGACCGTGATGGTTGGGTCATGGCCGAAGAGGGTGGCAGGATCCACGCTGTCGGCGTACCACGTGACTTCGGCATCGGGATCCGGTGGAGTCACCGGCGTGAACCGCCAGGCCTCGTTGTCGGTTGTCCATCCTGTCATGCCACGCCCCGGAGCGAGCAAAATCTGTGACGAGGTGCTGTTCTGCAACCCGATAATGCCTTCTCCGTGAGAATTTGTCGTGGCACAACATTTACGGTGTTTCACATATACATCTATGATATTAGTGCCTTCATATAGAACCATCTGATAGGTATTGTAATTAATGGGTTGAGTATGATTTGGTGATGAATGGCCATACAACCCCACATTCAGGTAATTGAAGACAAATGCGCGACAAGGCGGGCTTCCCAGCACTCCCACACGCACGTTTCCCATTCCAAGTCCGTCATTCTTGTCGATGTAATAACGGCAATCAATATCTTCATATACGCCATAGACACAGTTTTTATAGACGTATGGTATTGCAGAATAAGGAGGTGAAGCAGGCGGTTGATTGTAGGAATAGCTGCATTGTCCAGATTGCGGATTCATAGAAATCAAGCCATTCGCTCCCGGATAAACTTTGGTGTATGGTTTACCGAAGAAGGTGAACGTGAACGGCAGCTGAACTTCCGAGAGCCAATTGTCATCCGTACTGGCCCCGATAGGTTGGCCCTCATTGTAAGCGAAAAGCATATTGGCTTCGTTGTAAGGGATTTGAGTCACATAGTAGTCGTTAGTGTAAAGCCCCGTGGTTTTGACATTGGCACGGATGACCACGCTGGGGTTGAGGGTGTCGAGTTGGATGGTGTGCGGATCGGGAATATTGGCGTACGCGCCGAGCGGCGCATTCGAGATGCCAAGGAACGGACTGTCATTGCTTGTCGGGACCAAATCCGACACGCAGGATATGGTCGCCGCCCACCCGGGTTTCTGCATATCGCCGTTCGCCCCAAAATAGACGAACGTGAGGGCATTGCCGGTGGAGAAGAATACGGGCGGCTTGTTTCCGGTGGAGGCGTCGAGCGTGGTGGTGCAGAACTGCCCGATAAGACGCTTGCTGGGGTCGCTGTACTGTCCGTCCCAAATCTGCAAGACTCCGTTTACGGAGAACTGGGTGAACTCGCATTGGATGTGCGCGCCAGTGGCGGCCGAAAACGTGACATATTTTGGATTGTTGGAGCTGTTGGGGTCCACCGACGCGATATTTCCGTCGGGGCCGCCGGAGTCGTAGAACAGGGCGTTGCAGGTTTCGATGGAGATCAATGTGTCGCCTGATGGCCAGCAAACTGTCTGTGCGATAGTGGATTGTGCAGAGACTAAGGTGGCCATAAGCAGGCAGAAGAGGATGTGGTGGATTCGCATAATCGATATTTTTTGGACTGCAAAAATAAAAAAAATCAAGATGTCTTTTTATTTCAAAAAAAGTGTATTTTTGCACCCGCAAAACGGAACGGGGTGTGGCGCAGTTGGTAGCGCGCTACGTTCGGGACGTAGAGGCCGGAAGTTCGAGTCTTCTCACCCCGACACCAACAAGGTAGAGACGCAAATTTATGCGTCTCTATTTTATTTTGCTTCTCCACTTTCGCTTTAAGTATTATAGTACATATAATAAAACCACGGGGATTGTCAAAGACAGTCCCCGTGGCTTAACTACTAACTGATAACTAATACAGGAAGCTCAGCAAGATACCTGCTGCAACTGCGCTGCCGATGACGCCGGCCACGTTCGGACCCATAGCGTGCATGAGCAGGAAGTTGGTGCGGTCGTACTTCTGACCCTCCACCAGGGAGACACGCGCCGCATCGGGCACGGCGGAGACGCCGGCGTTGCCGATGAGCGGGTTGATTTTGTTGTCGCCCTTGAGGAAGAGGTTGAAGAACTTCACGAACAGCACGCCGGAAGCGGTGGCGATCACGAAGGAGAAGGCACCCAGCACGAAGATGAGCACGGAAGCCGGACGTAGGAAGTTGGTGGCCTGCGTGGAGGCACCGACGGTGAGACCGATGAGGATGGTCACGATGTCGACCAGCGGACCGGAGGCGGTGTTGGCCAAACGTTTGGTCACGCCGCTCTCTTTCAGCAGGTTGCCGAAGAAGAGCATACCCAACAACGGCAGACCCGTGGGCACGAGGAAGGCGGTGAGCAGGATACACATCATCGGGAAGAGCACTTTTTCGCGATGGCTGACAGCGCGGGGCGGTCTCATGCGGATGAGACGCTCTTGCGGGGTGGTCAGCGCGCGCATGATCGGGGGTTGGATCACCGGGACCAAAGCCATATAAGAGTAGGCCGACACGGCGATGGCACCCATCATGCTCGGGGCCAACTTCGAGGAGATGAAGATGGCGGTAGGACCGTCAGCACCACCGATGATACCGATAGCACCGGCCTCCATCGGGGAGAAACCAAGCAGCAAGGCGGTGATGTAGGCGGCGAAGATACCGAACTGGGCGGCCGCGCCGATCAGAATCAGCTTCGGGTTGGAAATCAGGGCCGAGAAGTCCGTCATGGCCCCGATGCCGAGGAAGATCAACGGCGGATAGAAGCCTTTGACCACACCGAAATAGAGGTAGTTGAGCACGGCGCCGTTCTCATAGACACCCACTTGAAGGCCGTCGGTGAACGGGATGTTGCCGATGATGATGCCGAACCCGATGGGCACGAGCAGCAGCGGCTCATATTCCTTGATAATTCCCAAAGCTATGAACACCAGGCCGATGCATATCATGATGATATGCCCCCAGGTGCAGTTTCCGAAGCCGGAATAGCTCAGGAATTGCAATAATCCTTCTTTGAAAAATTCTAACATAATCTCAATCTTTTATGATGATGAAATTCCTTATTCGAAAACCACGAGCACCTGGCCTTCCATGACAGCGTCGCTCTTGCCGACCTTCACCTCTTTGATGACACCGTCGCGGTCCGCGTCGATGTTGTTCTCCATCTTCATGGCTTCGAGGAGGAGGAGGCGTTGGCCGACCTTCACGGCGTCGCCGGGGCGCACGAACACGTCGAGCACGGTGCCAGGCAGCGGGGAGGTGAGGGTGCCGCCACCACCGGCGGGAGCGGCGGGAGCCACCTTCTGTGCAGGTGCTGCACCTTCAGCCTTGGGCGCGGGAGCCACCTTCACGACGGATTTCACCGTCTTGGGCTTCAGCTCCATGTCTAATTCCACTTTATAAGGCGTGCCGTTCACGGTCACGTCAATCATGTTGTCGTCTAATTCACCGACTTCAACGGCGTATTTATTTCCGTAAATCTTAAAATTATAGGTTTTCATATTCTTTATTTCTGATTTTGGTGATTATCTTCTAGGATTTCTCTTCATAGTGAGTTCTTTTTGAGCCCATGGCGAATAGTGCTTGGAAGGCATGTTGATGGTGATGATTTCGCTCTCCTCGTCATGCATGCTGCCGAAATGGAGGTGCAGGGCCGTGCCAATGGCGGCACAAGTCGGACCGTCAACGATGTCGTCCTTCTCATCGCCAGCCTTTGCGGCCATCGCAGCGGCGGGCGTTGCAGCGGTCTTCGCTTTGGACTTTTGGGTGCTGCGGCGACTCACATAGTTGAAGATTTTCAACATGATGTAGATCATGATGAGTGCCGTGAACACCACCGCCATGGAGATGATGGCCATGCCGATGCCGTAGGGGTCGTCGCGTTTGAGCTTGTCCTGTTTGGAGATTTTCGCGCCCGTCTCGTTGGAGGATGCCGGCGTGAACTCACCTAAATAGTCGAGTTCGCCTTCTTGACGTTTGCCCTGCTTGAAGGCTTTCGGGTCGCGCACACCGTCCAGCAGGTAGCCGTAGGTGCGGGAGGTGTCACGCAGTTCCACGGGGTACTCCACCAAGTCGAGCAACTCTTTGCCGTTGGAGCTGATGAGGGCGATGTAGTGGGTCTTGGACTTCTCGGGTGAGAAGCTAGCGTGGTAGGGACCGTACAGCGGGGAGTCGTCCAGATAGAAAATCAGGAAGCTGCGCTGGGGCATATACATTTTCTGGTCCGTGGGGATGCGGTACCAGCGGGCCGGGATTTCGCCGCCCTTCTTGCCGGCGGCGGCCAGACCCGTCGTGTCATCGGTGAGATAACAGCCGGTGATGTTGACCGTGTTGTAGGCGGTGTTGAAGATCTCCACCCACGGCACGTGACGGCCATACTCGTCGGCATAGTTATCCACGTTCTTGATCATCATCTCGTTGAGGCGAAGGTCGTGCACCGACTGCCCGAAGGTGGCGGTGACGGCGAACAGCGCGACAACGGTGAAGATATATTTGTAAATCGATTTCATAAATCTCTGAATTTTAGTTTTTATATTGTAGAGACGCGCCAGGGCACGACTCTACGGTTCGTTGCGACGCTTGGAAGCGTCGGCTCCTTTTACAATGGCAGGTTGTCGTGCTTCTTGGCCGGGTTCTCCAGACGTTTGTTACGCAGTGACTCGAGGGCGCGGATCACGCGGAAGCGGGTGTTACGCGGCTCGATGACGTCGTCGATGTAGCCGTATTGGGCAGCCACATACGGGTTGGAGAATTTCTGGCGGTATTCTTCGACCTTCTCGTCGAGGAATTTCTGACGCTCGCCGGCATCCTCGATTTTCTTCATCTGGGAGCCGTAGAGGATCTCCGCTGCGCCGCTGCCGCCCATGACGGCGATCTCGGCGGTCGGCCATGCGTAGTTCACATCGCCGCGCAGATGCTTGGAGCTCATCACGCAGTAGGCGCCGCCGTAGTCCTTGCGCAGGATGACGGTGACCTTCGGCACGGTGCACTCGCCGTAAGCGTAGAGCAGCTTCGCGCCATGCAGGATGATACCGCCGTACTCTTGGCCGGTACCGGGCAGGAAGCCGGGAACATCGACCAACGTCACGATCGGGATGTTGAAGGCGTCGCAGAAACGGACGAAGCGGGCGCCCTTGCGGGAGGCGTTGATGTCGAGCACGCCGGCCATGCACTTGGGCTGGTTGGCCACGATACCCACACTCATGCCGTTGAAGCGGGCGAAACCGACGACGATGTTCTGGGCGTAGGTGGCGTGCACCTCCAAAAACTTGCCGTCATCGACGATGCCGCCGATCACGTCCTTCACATCGTAAGGATGGTTCGGGTTGTCGGGGATGATGGAGTTGAGGCTGTCCTCCAGACGGTTGATGGGATCCTCCGTGGGCTCGTACGGGGGCTCCTCCATATTGTTGGAGGGCAGGTAGCCGATGAGGTCGCGCAGCAGGGCGATACCGGTCTCCTCGTCCGAGACGGAGAACTGGGCCACGCCGGACTTGGTGGAGTGCACCGTCGCACCGCCGAGGGTCTCGGTGGTCACGTCCTCGCCGGTGACAGTCTTCACGACCTTCGGGCCGGTGACGAACATATAGCTGGAGTTTTGGGCCATCATGATGAAGTCGGTGAGGGCCGGGGAATAGACTGCGCCGCCGGCACAGGGACCGAAGATGGCGGAGATTTGCGGCACCACGCCGGAAGCGAGGATGTTGCGTTGGAAAATCTCGGCATAGCCGGCCAAGCTGTTGACGCCTTCCTGGATACGGGCTCCGCCGGAGTCGTTGAAACCGATGACGGGCGCGCCGACCTTCATGGCCTGGTCCATCACCTTGCAGATCTTCGCGGCGAAGGTTTCGGAAAGGGAACCGCCGAACACGGTGAAATCCTGGGAGAAAACATAGACCAGACGGCCGTTCACTGTGCCGTAGCCGGTCACCACACCGTCGGAGAGGAACTTGTCCTTCTCGATGCCGAAGTTCACGCAGCGGTGGGTTACGAACATGTCGAATTCCTCAAAGCTGCCCTCGTCGAGGAACATCAGGATGCGCTCGCGCGCGGAATATTTACCCTTGGCGTGCTGTTTGTCAATCTTGTCTTGACCGCCGCCTAAACGAGCCTTCTCTCTTAAGGACAAAAGCTCGTTGATTTTGTCTTGCATTGCCATATTTGACTGATATTTAATTTGTTATAAATTTATAATTACCCAAATTTCACACTATAATGAATTTGCGAAAGTACAATTTTTTTCAATGCAAAAATTGTGTACTTTTGCGCCCTTTTAAGAAAAAAACATTTTATGGAAAATAGGAAACCCAGAGTCAGATTCGCGCCGAGCCCCACGGGACCGCTGCACATCGGCGGCGTGCGCACCGCATTGTATAACTACCTTTTCGCCAAGAAGCACGGCGGCACCTTCCTGCTGCGCATCGAGGACACCGACCAGACCCGCTTTGTGCCAGGTGCGGAGGAATACATCATTGAGGCGTTCCAGTGGTTGGGGCTGAAGTTCGACGAGGGCGTCGGCATCGGCGGTGAGTTCGGACCCTACAAACAGTCGGAGCGCAAGCCGATGTACAAACCCTACGCCGAGCAACTGGTGCGCGACGGTTGGGCTTACTATGCTTTCGACACGCCCGAGGCTTTGGATGCCAAACGCAAGGAGGCCGAGAGCCAGAAGAAGACGTTCCAGTACGATGCTTCCACCCGTATGTCGATGGTCAACTCATTGACCCTGAGTGCGGAGGAGACGAAAGCACGCTTGGAATCTGGCGAGCCTTTTGTGGTTCGCTTCAAATACCCCGAAAATACCGATATCCACGTTCAAGATCTGATTCGCGGCGAGGTGGTGATAAACTCCAACCTCTTGGATGACAAGGTTCTGTACAAATCTGACGGAATGCCGACCTACCACTTGGCTAATATCGTCGATGACCATACGATGCAAATCACGCACGTAATCCGCGGCGAGGAGTGGCTGCCGTCGGCCCCGCTGCACGTGATGCTTTATAAGGCGTTCGGTTGGGAGGCCCCGCAGTTCGCCCACCTGCCGCTGCTGCTCAAACCCGACGGCAACGGCAAACTCAGCAAGCGCGATGGCGACCGTCTCGGATTCCCCGTTTTCCCGTTGGAGTGGCATGACCCCAAGAGCGGCGAGGTTTCCTCCGGATACCGCGAAACGGGCTATCTGCCTGATGCTGTGGTGAATATGCTTGCACTTCTCGGGTGGAACCCTGGCATCGAGCAGGAAATCTTCACCCTCGAGGAGCTCGTCGATCTCTTCTCCATAGAAAAGATCAGCAAGGCGGGAGCGAAGTTCTCCCTCGACAAAGCCAAGTGGTTCAACCACGAGTATATCCAGATGAAATCCGCGCAGGAGTTGCTGCCGTACTTTGCTAAAATTCTGGATGAGAAGGGAATATCCTATTCTGAAGAATATCTCCTGAAAGTCATTGACCTAATCAAGGATCGCCTCAACTTCATCCCTGATTTTTGGGAGCAGGCTGGTTACTTCTTCGTGGCCCCCACGGAATACAGTGCCCAGGATCTGAAGAAGCGTTGGAAAGAGGGCACGGGCGAGAAGTTGCATGTCATCCTCCAGATGCTGCAGCAGGATGAGGTTTTCGACCCGCAGACGGCGCAAGAGCGTGTGATTGACCACATCAAGGCCAACGAGTGGAACATGGGTGCGGTGCTCAACAGCTTGAGAATCGGACTTGTGGGTGCCGCCCGTGGTCCCGAGCTCTTCACCATGATCGGCCTTCTCGGCGTGGAGGAAACCCTCAAGCGCACCGAGGCGGTGATTGCCGCGGTGGAAAGCTGATAAGGATTATCGTCATTTTACCATCCCCAGGACTTTCTCCTTGGGGAGAATGGGATTCCAATCTTACTAAGACAGGTCTCGGACGCGATGAATCGCGCCTATCATGATTTGTGGGCTCATTGCCCCTGTGCTCCACAAGAACGTCCCCTCATGAAATGCTTTTTTGTTTGATGTAACATCACCATTCCACCATCAGCTTCACATTGATTAGCCGGCCTGTGAGATAAGTCGGGATCGGGCGCTGGTAGTTGTAGATGTCCGTCACCCACATATAGGAAGAGACGTTGTAGGTGCCTAACAGGTTAAATACTTCAACATAGATGCCGGCGTTTTTGATGCTCCGCAGGAAGGCCGATTTGTGTTTCATACGGTCACGGCTCTGCTCCAAGAGCATGAACGAGAGTCCCAAATCGACGCGGCGGTACCAGGGGGTGCGGAACTTTCGCATTGCGGGTTCGGCTTTCGGAGGTCCGTAGGGCAGTCCGCTGGCAAAGACGAAGTTCAGGTGCACGCGGAATTGCGGGAAACTCGGGATATGGTCTTGGAAGAAGAGGTTGAAGGCCACCCGTTGGTCGGTGGGGCGCGGAATGTAGCCCACCTCCACTTGGTTGCCGTCGGTATCTGTCGTGTAGTCGCCGATTACATCCTCCATGGTGCTCATCAGTGAGACCGAGAACCACGATTCAAGGCCGCGCACGAACTCGCCGCTCAGGCGCAGATCCAATCCCGCGGCATAGCCCTTGGCGTTGTTCTCACCGTTGTATATAATCTGCACATTGTCAACATTATAGGTGATTAGCCGGTCAAGGTATTTGTAATAGGCCTCGGCGGTGAACTTGAAGGGACGTCGCCACATCATGAAGCGGTATTCGCCGCCGGCCACCACCTGCGCCGACCGTTGCGAGCGGATGTCAGGGTTTAGTGTGCCCTCGGGGTAGCGCATCTCGCGGTAGAATGCGGGCTGGTAGTAAAGACCTGTGCGAAGGCTGAACCGCCAATCCTGCCGCCAGCGGGGCTTGTAGAGGAAGGCCAACCTTGGCGATACGGTGAATTCTCTCTTGCTGTAAGTCCAATAGTGCATGCGTAGACCGCCGGTCAGTGTGAAACGGTTCGCACTGTCGCCGTCGATTTTCCACGTGTCTTGCACGAAACCGGTGATTCGCCAGGTGTTCAGGGTGTTGTTGCTCACCAAGTAGTTGTTCTCTCCGAAATCGAGCAGGCGGGCGGGATCCCCCTGCACGACAATCTCGCCAGGCGTGGTTGGGATGTAAGGCAGCGTGTAGCCTGAGGAGTCGAGCATTGTCCACTCCTTGATATGGTCGCGGATGTATTCGTTCTGTGCCTTCACACCCCATTCGAGTTTGTTGCGGAACGGCAGGTTATGGGTGCCTTGGAGATCGGCTGCGCTCACCACGGAAGAGAGGTTGTTGCGGGCGTGCTCCAAGTAGCTTCCGTATCCCATCAAGTCGCCGATTTCCACCTCGCCGTCGCCGCCAAATCGGATGTCATTGAGCCAATACTGCGCCAGAATGTCGTAAGTCTCGCTCTCTTTGGAGTAGTAGGACGACAGAATCAATCGCAACTGGTTGTTATCATTGTGCTTGTAGAGGAAGGTCAGACCACCGAGATAGTTCTGGTAGCGGTCCACCTCCTGCCCTTCGTAGAAAGCGCGCAGTTTCATTGCTTGGTCAACGGAACCGAAGTTCTTGTTCACGCTGTCGGGCTGGAAGAGGTAGTAGTTGCGCGACAGGTTCCCCAAGAGGCTGATGGAGAGCTTGGGGTGGACATCCCATTTGAGCAGAAACTGCGTGTCGAAGAAACGGGGTTTGTAATTGCCGGACGTTTCCAACGATTTGAGCAGGTAGGCGTTGGATTTGAAACGCAATCCGACGAGGAATGAGAAGTTGCCGACCTTGCCCTCGGCATGAGCTGTGGCGCCGAGTAAGCTGGCGGAGACGGAACCGCCGAATTGAGTTGGCTCCTTGTAAACGACGTCGAGCACGGATGACATCTTGTCGCCGTATTTCGCATCGAAGCCACCAGCCGAGAAGGTGACATTGCCGGTGAGGTCGCTGTTAATGAAGCTCATGCCTTCCTGTTGTGCATTGCGCACGAGGAATGGGCGGTAGATTTGGATGCCATTCACGAAGACCAGGTTCTCGTCGAAATTGCCCCCGCGCACGTTGTACTGGGAACTGAGTTCGTTGTTTGAGGCGGTGCCGGGCAGCATCTTGATGAGCGATTCCATACCGCCGGTGGGGGAGGGAAGCTGGAAGGAGAGCTTGGGGTTCACCTGTACGTAGCCCGACGTGGTGGCTCCCACAATTTGGACGGCCTCCAACCGCTCGCCGTTGGTGTGCAGTACGATGTTCAGGGTGTGCGTCTCCTTGGCGTTGAGGCGGAGGTCGATGAGGGTGTCGTGGTGGCTCAGGTGCTGGACGAAGAGACGGATATCGCGCCCAGAGGGAACGGCGATGTTGTACTGTCCATGCTCGTTGGTGATGGTTTGCCGGTCGAAGTCTGTGCCCCGGATGACTGCGTTCTCAATGGGGTCGCCGAACTCGTCGGTGACCACACCTTTCACTGTCGCGTTCTGCGCAAGGCAGGCTAACGCGGTCAAGATGAAGGCGAGGGTGATCAGTATCCTGTGCTTCAAAATTCCGAACATGGAACAAACACTACGTAAAAATGTTTGTTTTATTGTGCCTTAACAAAAAAAAACTGCTGTGTGGAAACAGCAGTCCTTTTTTTTCACAATTTTATATATATACAACATTATTACAAGATGCCTTTTTCGCTGGCCTCAATCAGGCATTGGTAGATGCCTTTTTTGTTGATGTTGCGCATACCGTGTGCGGAGACCTTGAGGTAAATCCACTCGTCCAGTTCGGGAACATAGAACTTTTTGGTATGCAGATTGGGGTTGAATTTCCTTTTCGTGCGGATATTAGAGTGGGAGACATTGTTGCCCACAATCGCTTTTTTCCCTGTGATTTCGCAAACTCTTGACATTGTTATCTTCTTTTAATTGTTATACTTGCACTTGATTTTTTCGAGCGGCAAAAATACACTTTTTTTTGATATAACCGACTGCGTTTTCTGAAAATATTTTTAACCGATTGTGTTAACAGAACAAGGCGTCGATTAGTACGTCGAATACGAGATTTCCAGTCTCAGTCTCGTCGGGGAGGCAGGGTCGGTGCCGTCGAAAATCAGGCGTTGCGGACGCACGGCCGAGCCACGCACGATGAGGTTGATGCTGTTTTCCCAATCGCCCTGACCGAGAATCAGCTGCTGCACATACTTGGTAATGCGGAAGCGATACTCTCGTGTTTTTTCGTTGTAAATGCCACCGTAATAGTTCGAGCTGGTGTAGTAGTCGTCGTCGGGAAGGAACCGGATGGCACCATTGGATTTGCCGATGCCCTGTATGGTGAGGTTTGTGGGTGGGGTCAGGTAAACCTCATGGGGGTCAACATTGGTGATGACCAACTCGGCGCGATGGATGGCCACACGTTGATTGTACTGGTCGAATGCGTGCTCCAAGTAGGGGAAGGTGATGCGGGTCTTGACGCCGCCGCCTCCCTGCACAAAGAGCTTGTCTGTTCCGATGGCAGTCTGATGCTGCAACACTTCGCTCACGAAATCGTTGTCTTGCGAGGCATTGTAGTCGTGATTGAAATGGGAAAAACGCATGCAGCTTTCACTGCACACGAGTGTGTAGCGGAGGTTCTGTGTGCTGTCGTTGTGGTAGTAGATTGTCACGCCGGACAGGGCGCTGGTCATGTTGGTCGAAAGCATGTAGCCGCGGTTTCCGGTGTGAGAGATCGCCTCGACATAAAGACCTTTCAGGTAGTCGCGCAAGTTGCTGTTGATTTCGCTTTGGTGATTGAGCAACTCTTGCCCGAAAGCCTGGGAAAGACGTACGCGCAGGTGGGCGTTGTAAACGCCGGTGTCCACAACGACAGGTGTCTTGGGCTTCAAGGTGTAGCTTGTAAGCTGGTAGTTGATCGGTTGGGGGTCGTAACTGGCAGTACTGGTCTGGTAATAGTTGGCCTCGCGGTCCAGGTTCTCGGTGAGGCGATGCACGCGGATGCCCACTGCGGAGGTGGTGTCGCCGTAGTAACCGGAAATTTGCAAGGTGAGCACGGCGGAGTCGATGACGGGATTCCCGCCGAAGTTAACGGCACTGCCGCTGATGGCAAGCTCTGTGTAGATGCCCGCGTCGCTGTTGCCGAACACAGGGTCGGCAAGGTGTCCGAGGATCTGCGCCGACGATTTTGTGGTGTTGATAGTGTCCTCGAGAACCGACCACGCCTGCAGGCTTATGGTGTCGGTGAAATCGGTGCCCACCGTGTTGTCCAGCAGGTCGTAGCCAATGACGCTGTTCTCGTTTTTGCAGGAGGACAAAAAAATGCACGTTAGCAGGACTAATGTGCAATGAAGGATTCTTTTCATTCGGGATGACATTATAAGACGTTCGCTTTTTCGAGAAGTTCATCATAGAACTCATCGTACATATCCACGTAGTTGTCGTCGTCGGGATGTTGGAGAACCGGTTTCCCGGATTTCTCGACGTAGGTGAGAAGTCTCTTCTTGATGTCCTTGGTGAGGGCGATGCCGTCGGAGTAGTCGATAGCGGCCTGAACGATTTGGTCGTAGCCCGGCTTGCGGAAATGCTTGAGCCCGGAGGTGGGTATATTGGTCTGTTTCAACTTCTTGGCGAAGTTGGGGGAGAACTTGTCAGGGAATTCGTCGGGCAGGATGGAATAGACCACCTGGGTGCCTTGGAGCAACGGGTCGTCCTTATAAACAGTCTTGACGAACAGCGGCACTAGGGCGGAAATCCAGCCGTGACAGTGGATGACGTTCGGATCCCATCCCAACTTCCTGACGGTCTCGATGACCCCTTTCGCATAGAAGATAGCCCGCGAGTCGTTGTCTGGGTAGAAGTTGCCCTCTGCGTCGTGGTACTGCGTCTTGCGTTTGAAAAAGTCCTCGCTGTCGATGAAGTAGATCTGCATGCGGACGTTCTGCAATGACGCCACCTTGATGATGAGCGGATGGTCGGTGTCCTCGATGATGATGTTCTGACCGGATAGCCGGATGACCTCGTGGAGCATGTGTTTGTGATCGTTCACGCAGCCGAATTTCGGCATGAAAGTGCGGATTTCGTTCTCGCGCTCCTGGATTCCTTGCGGCAGAAACCGACAGATATTGGCGATGTAACCCTCGGGAAAGTAGGGGTAAATCTCGGGTGTGATGAATAAAACCTTCTTCTGAGCCATTATAATATAATTAGTCGGCAAATATACGATTTTTTTGGATATAAAAATTTTTTTTTTTGAAAGTGAGATACCATATCAAAAAAAGTGTATTTTTGCCGCGCCTTTGAGCCCAGGTGGTGGAATTGGTAGACACGCTACTTTGAGGGGGTAGTGGGAATAATCCCGTGCAAGTTCGACTCTTGTCCTGGGCACCAACAAAAAAGACCGTTCTGCTGAACGGTCTTTTTTGTTATAACATACTTGTAATCATTGTCTTTACAGCTGTTATCGCTTTACGAATCGCTTCGTTGTTTTCCCCGCATCCGTGACCACGCGCACGAAATAAACACCTGGGGCCAAACCGCCGGTGTTGATCCGGATGGTATGCGAGTTTGTACTGTGACAAGCGTCAATTGTGCGGACGATTTTCCCAAAAACGTCGAAAAGTTCTATGGAAGTCACCGGTGAAGTCCCGCTCACAAGGATGTTGAGGTGTTCGTTCGCCGGGTTGGGATAGAGCTTGACGGAAGGGAGGTCGGCGTAGTGGGCCACCCCTGTGGTGTCGCCTCCGCCACCGTGCTGGGTCGTGTCAGCTGCGGAAAGTGTGGTGAAGGTGGTCGTTGCCCATTCGCTGAGCTCCTCGCCGTCGCAGTGAGCGCGAACGAGGACGGTGTAAACAGTGCCGCTGTCGAGACCAGTGAACGTGTACCATGGCGTGCCGTGCAAGGTCAGCAGGGCAGATTCGTCTGGGATGCCTCCGCCCGCGACAATCGCCACATCCCAATCTTCGTGCTGCGGGTCGGCAAAATGGATGGTCGCCGAGAAGGTGTCCACGGGATCTGCGGTCAGGGAGGAGGGAGGCAAGCAACTCGACACCATGACACTGATGTTGTCGAAGGCGGCCGCCGGTTGCGTCGCCGAGTAGGTGTTGTTGGACCAGAGAATGTAGAGACGCTTCATCCCGCCCATGCTCGAAGGCAGATGGAAGGAGAAATGTTGCCAGTCGGCTATGTTGTAGAGGGCGGTGCCGAGCTGTATGGCGCCTTCCGGGGCTGTGGCATCCATCGGGATGTTCGGACTGCCGATGAACACCTTGGCCGAATGAAAGGCGTTGGCGCTGTTGTTGGTGCCCATCCCCTTGAAGTCGAATTCGAGCACATATTCATCGTCGCCAGGCGTGAGAAGAATGTCGCGGTAGGCCCATATTTTGGATACCACGGCGTTGTTGAACGTGTTCGAAGCCCCGCCGTCGGAGGTGACGTACATTGAGGCGTTGCCGTAATGGGCGGTAGCGGTCCCGAAATACCATTCGTTGTTGCCTTCGAGGTTCACTAACGTCCATGCGCCATTTTCGGGCGCATATTCGAAGTCACATTCGTAGGGCAAGGTGGCGTACAGGGACTGTGAAGTGGCGAAAGTGCCGCTTTCGCTCCATGCGCTACTGTCGTCGGCATTGCAATTGGCCCTCACCATCCAGTAGTAGCGGGAGTCGGGTTGCAGACCAGTGATGGTCAACACGGTGTCGGTGGTGGTCTCGAAGAGGAGGGTGCCGCTTTCGTAGAGCCGGTATCCCACAGTGTAGCTTGCGGGCGATGAATCGGGATCGCCGGGATGCCAGGAGAGTGTAGCCGTGGTGCCGGTGACGGTCACAACCGCCGGGTTAATCGGGATGGCGCAGTCGGTTGACAAGAGCGAGATGTTGTCGAACGCGGCCGCGGGGTTCAGCCCCGAATACGAATCGCAACGCCATTGGAAGTAAAGTCGTTGCAGCCCGAAATGGGCACTGTCCACCTCGAAGCTATAATGTCTCCACTGCGGAACCATGCCGAAGTTGTCGCCGATTTGCACGGCTCCGTCCGGAGCATTGAGGCCGGAGGGCGTTGCTGGCGGCCCGAGATAGACACGTGCAAAATCGACATCCGTTTGGCCCATCCCCCTGAAATCGAACGAAAGCTGGCATCGCGTGCCGTCACCCCCGACAAAGAGGTCGCGGTAGGCCCACAGCCGTGCCGTGGAGTAGTAATTGTAGTTGCCGTCGCCGTACGAGGAGCCGATGTGCAGCGTGGTGTTGCCGTTGTCCATGGGTGCAGCGCCGATGCTCCAGTGGTTCCATGCGCTGTTGGAATCGTATGTCCAGAAATCCTTTTCGACATTATCCTCGAAGTCGTAGAAATAGGGTAGGGGCGGCATGGTGCTAAACGCATTGTCGCCGCTCCACTCCGCCGTGCTGCTGCCGGGGCAGTTCGCCCGCACCTTCCAGAAATAGGGGGTGTTAGCCATCAGACCGTCAAGCTGAAAAACGGTGTCTTGAAGGTTCGTCACCAAAGTGTAGTCGTGGTCGTATTGCGGTTTGTAGGCGAGGATGTAGCCTTGGGGAACGTTCCCATCGGCGGGATGCCAGGTGAGCCGGGCCGCATTGTGGGCGGTGAGTGTCGCGGTGAGCACTTCCGGGGCAGGACAGTGGACCTCGTCCACGAGAAGGTTGTCTATGGCGCCGGCTCTGTCGGTGGTGACGGGGGTCTCCGTCCGGAGGAAGTACAACCTTCGCATTCCTGCTAAGGAGGAGTCTGCCGTGAGACGGTGGTGTTGCCAGTATTCCGAAGTCGGTATGCAGCCAAGCTGTACTGCGTTGTCGATAACATCGCCGGGATTGCCGTACAGCACAGCCATTCCCACACCGGAATAGTCGAAAGAAGTCTGGTTCTCCGCCATTCCCGCACCTAAATAGTCGAAGGATATTTGGTATTCCGTCGCGCCGGGTGTGAAGTAGATGTCCTGCCAGGCCAAAACCTTGCTGTAGCTGGAATAATAGCCTGAACTGCAATGGTTTGATAAGCCTCCATCGTTTGTGATGTACAGCGAGTGGGCACCATCGTAACTTGTGGCGCCTCCGATGATCCATTGGTAGTCGTCCCAAGTGCTGCTCTCCTCCCAGCGGAGGTTGTCGATCTCATCTTCAAAGCCAGTCTCGTAGGGCAGGGAAGCGGCAGTGTGGAATGAGGTTTCGTCGCTCCATGCACTCAGGGTTCCGTCGTCGGCAATGGCCCGCACTTTCCAGATGTATTGCATGGCGGGAATCAGCGAGGTGACGTGGAAGAACGTGTCAGTCACAGTGATAGTCGTGAAGGTGGTGGAGTTAGCGGGGCAGTAGGCCATCTGGTAGGAGGTCTGCACGTACCGGTTTCCCGACCTCCAGGACAACAAGGCGGATTCGTGGTCGATATCGGAGCTTTTCAGAGCGAAAGGCCGGCCGAACATCACACCCGTGAGCGAGATGTCATCCACGGCACAGGATCCCTTGGATGCATAGTAATTGTCTTTCACCCAGCTGAATACGAGACGTTGCATGCCGCCGTGTGTCCGGTTGATGACGATGCTTACAGGATGCCAGAGTGTGTCGGAAAAACCAATCGTCCCCACTAAGTTCCCTTCCGAAGGAGTGGTGAAGTTCGGGTTCGCGGCCGACTCTGCATACACCTGGATGTCTGGCTGAGCCAAAGCGTCGAAGGTCTTGAAGTCGAAGTTCAGCACATATTCCGAAAAGGTGGTGTCGAACACGAAGTCGCGATACAGGTAGGCATCCGTATAGTCGGGGTTGTTGGTCTCGTAGGTGGCTCCGTTAGTTTTGGAGATATAGCTGGCATTCTGCCCGTTATGACAGACAGCGCTGCCGAAGCACCACTTGTTCGGCGAGATGTAACTGTAGGTTTTCCACGCTGCGGTTTCTAGGGAGTCTTCAAACCCGAAGGAGTAAGGCAAAACGGCCAGCGACTGGAAAGTCTCGAAATCGTTCCCTGTACTCCACTCGCTGAACTCTTCGCCGGAGCAGTTGGCCCGGACTTTCCAGGTGTAGGCGGTTAGCGGCAGCAAGCCTGTCAAGGTGTAGGTGGTGTCGTTGACCTGCACTTCCGTGTAGGCAGTATCTGTGGCGGACTTGTAAGCGAGGGTGTAGGATTGCAGGTTCCCGGTCAAACATCCTTTCCAAGACAGCTGTGCGTAAGTGTCGAAGGGGGTTGCGGTAGGTTGGAACGGACGCCCGCAGTTTGTGCCCGTAATGGAAATGTCATCGATAGCGATGGCAACATTGCCATTATATGCGGGTGTTGTCACAAGGTTGCGCCACCGGAAGAAAATCCGTCGATGTCCGGCGAAGCTGTGGTCTATGGAATACTCGAAATGTTTCCATACAGGTGTGTTTCCGCCGCCGGTGTAGAAGATGCTCTCCCCGAGCTGTGTCATATTCGCTTCGGCCGCGCTGTCGGAGGGCTCCACGGGTGCTCCTACATAAATACTGAAGTACGCGGAATCCACCTTCGCATACGCCTTGGCATCTAAAGTCAGCTCGTATGTGGTGTAATCAGGATCGAGGTAGATGTCTCGGTACGCCCATATATCGGATTCCGAACTGGTTATCCAAGTATTGTCAGAACCGTTTGACTTGGTGGATACATACAGCGAAGTGTTGGAACTATGGTAGGTGTTGTGCCCTAAGTACCAGCGGGTTACATTGTTTCCTGAAACTGACGGGACGTTCCAAGCCAAGTTCTCTATGGCATCTTCGAAATCGCAGGTGTAAGGGAGCGGGTGCACCGATATTACATCCGTCCTGAAAGTAGCCGGACTGCTCCATTCCGTTGACACGGTGTCGTTGTAAAGGGTCTTCACGCGCCAGTAATAGTCGGTGTAGAACGACAGGCCCGTGAGGGTCACCGTGTTGGTGCCATATACGGTGAACTCGGTGTAGTTGTAGTCACCGGGGGTCTTGTAGCCCACGATATAGCCCATCGGCTCGTCCACGCAGTCGTGCTGCCAGGTGAGTGTTGCGGAGGTGTCGGTGATGTCCGTGGCTGTCAACGTGTTGGGCGCCAAACAGGGGATTCCCGTGATGGAGATGTCGTCGATGGAAATGCCTGGAAGGTTCTCTTCGTAGGCCATATACCAGCGGAAATAGAGACGGTAAACGCCGGGCGTGTCCACCGTGAAGGTGTAGCTGTGGTTCATCCAGATACTGTCCCACGGCAGTGAGGCGGAGGTGCTGAGACGGGTGGCACCCGAGGGCGTCATCAGATAGTCATCGTAGAACGGGGCATTGTCGGGTGGCCCGAAAAACGGTGTGGTGCGCCCGTACCCGCGGTGCTTGAACGAGAGGACGTATTGCGGATATATGGGGTCTAAGTAAAAATCCCGGTAGGCCCAGGTGTTGGAGAAAGAACTCATCACAGGGTCGGTGATGTTGGTGGCGCCGTTGTCGTGCGACACATATAGGGAGTGGTTGCCGCTATAGGAGACGTACGTGCCGACACCCCAGGTGGCATTTATCCAGACGGGATCAGGAATGGATGCTCCCCAGTTGACGTTCTCCGTGGTGTCCTCGAAATCGCAGAAGTAGGGCACGGTGGCCAGCTGCCGTTGGGTCGTGAAAGTGCTCTCCACGCTCCAGGCACTGGAGTCCGTGTCTGTGCAGACAGCCCTCACTTTCCAATAATATTGGGTATGGTGAGACAGTCCTGATACGGTCATGAAGGTATCGGTGGTACCCATTTCCATATTGAACGTGCCGTCGGCTTGGCGCAAGGCCACCAAATAGTGGTCGGCGGCACCGACTATGCCCGGACTCCAAGAAAGGGTCGCCTCTTCGTCGCTGATACCGGAAGTTGTGAGAGCCTCCGGATTGGAGCAGCCGCCTTCTTGGTACGAGAAGGTCAACTTGGGAAGGAAGGAACCCTCGTATGGCGCGTAGTAGCTCCCCACTTGGTTGATGGACATGATGGACGGTTGGTTTTGACCGTAGAAGTAGCTGTTGCCATAACCGCCGCTTGCGGACGGCTTGCTGATTTCCACCACCAGATTGCCACCTGTGTAGAGAAACGGGACCTCCAGCGGGATGCGTAGGGTGTCGCCTGCGATGTATGCCGACAACTGTCCGGACCAGCAAACCGTTGCAGGCGAAACGACCAGCCCGTTCGAAAGGTTAGATGCCGTGGTGGTGCCGATGCGCACGGTCTGCGTGCCGTTCCAGCTTGCACTCGGGGCCGATTGGAGATACCACGTCAGCGCCGTGATGTAGCAATCCTCCATATCGGAGAGCATCGAGGCCGGATAGAGCGATTGTGACCTCTGTTCTTGACTCCAGTGGTAGGCGGATACGGGGAAGTAGTGCGCTATGACTGTGCCATTGGCCACCGTCAGCGTCGATTGCCCCGCAACCTCACTCGCCATAAGAAGAAGCAGGATACTTGTCAAAAGGTGTAATAACTTTTTCATGTCTGTAAATGTTGTGGTTAGAATGATGTTTGCAACGTACTGTCAGATGCCCAATAGCTGAACAATAATAAGACGCTGCAAAAGTACAATATTTTGCCGTAAGTTTAATCCTTTACGGCGAAATAAGTTTTCTCACGGAGAAAAGATTGTCGCGTTTCTGTCGAGAGTAAGGAATCGGTTATCTGTCACGCACTGACGCGATTCTTCGCAGGCCTTCCAATACCGTTTCGCGGTTCGTGCCGATGTTCATCCGCATGAAGCCTTCGCCTTCGGCACCGAAATCTGTACCGTTGTTCAGCCCGACTTTCGCGTCATAGACTAGCTTGCGGAACAACTCCTTCTGCGGAAGATTCCAGGCACGGAAGTCCATCCAGAGTAGGAAAGAGGCCTCGGGGCGCATGAAAGTGATTTCGGGACAACGTGCCTTCAGATATTGTTCCGCCGCGTCGATGTTGCCCTGCAGGTAGGTTAACAGCTGTTGCAGCCACTCCTCGCCGTGCGCGAAGGCCGCCTCCGCCGCGTAGTAGCCGAAGATGTGGCCCAAAGACAGTTCGTTGTGGTCAAGGAAACCGAAAAACTCTTTGCGGATTCTTTCGTCAGAGACATAGCACACCGATGATGCCAACCCTGCCATGTTGAAGGTCTTGCTCGGAGCAAAAAAGGTGATGGAATTGCATTCCGCCGCTTCTGAAACCGTCGTGAACGAGGTGTGCCGGAACTCGGGGTATGTGAGGTCGGCGTGGATTTCGTCGGAGATGACCAGCACGCCCTTGCGGAGGCAGATGTCTGCCACCCTCGCCAGCTCCTCTTTCGTCCAAACAGTACCACCAGGATTGTGCGGGTTGCTGAGGATCATTACTTTACAGCCTTCGGCCTTGCGCTCCAGATCCTCGAAATCGAAGGTGAAGCGGCCGTTCACGGTCTTCAGTGGACTGCTCACGAACACCCTGCCCGTGCGGTGCGGCACGTTGATGAACGGCGGATAGACCGGCGTAGTGATTAGCACTTTGTCGCCTGGACGCGTGAAGGTCTGCAGCACGAAGGCAATGCCCTGCACGATACCCGGCACGAAGCGCATCCGGTTCCATTTTGTGGCGATGCCGTATCGTTTCTGGAACCAGTTCAGCACGGCCATCTTGTAGCCGTCCGGTGCGAATGTGTAGCCTAACACCTCATGCTCGCAGCGTTTCCGGATAGCCTCCATGATGAAGTCTGGGGTCTTGAAGTCCATGTCCGCCACCCACATCGGCAGCAGGTCGTCGGTCCCGAACACCTCGGGAGTCATGTCGTGTTTCACGCAAAAGGTGCCCTTGCGCGGGGCAATCTCGTCGAAATTATACTGTTTCATAATGCTGAATTAAGAATCGCGCCGGTACGCCCTCTCGAACTCCGTGCGCGCCATGATGGAGCGTCCGAGCGTCGCCTCGTCGGCGTATTCGAGTTCCTCGCCGACGCCGATGCCGCGGGCAATGGTGGTGATGGTCGGGACTTTGTCCTGTATATTCTTGTAAATGAAAAAGTTGGTGGTGTCGCCCTCTACGGTGGCGGGCAGCGCGAGGATGACCTCCTTCACGGGTTCCGTCTCAATCCGCAGGAAAAGCTCCTGGATGGTGAGCTGCTGGATGCCGATGCCGTCCATCGGGGAAATCACCCCGCCGAGGACGTGATAAACACCCTGGTACTGGTGCGTGTTCTCGATGGCGATGACGTCGCGGATGTCCTGTACCACGCAAATGATGCCGCTGTCGCGCTTCGGATTGGCGCAGATGTCGCAGATTTCCTGATCGGAGATGTTGTGGCACCGTTTGCAGAACACCACGTCGCTTTTCAGCCGGTTGATGCGGTCGGTGAGCAGTTGCACGTTGGCCTCGTCCTGCTTGATAAGGTGCAGGGCGAGCCGCAAAGCCGACCGCTTCCCGATGCCCGGAAGCTTCGAGATTTCATTGACAGCATTCTCTAAGTTTTTGGAATACAAGGAAATCATTCTTCTTCAGGGTCGAAAATTAGGGTGGAAAAACGGGAAAGGTCGAATATTTCGTTGGCGGTGTCGCAGAGCTCTTCCGCGGTGATTCCCTCCAAGGTCCGGATGTTCTCGTCCATGTCGGCCACCTCGTCGTAAAAGAGGGCGATGTGCCCGGCGGAGAGCAGTTCGTTGAGCTTGCTCTCTTGTGCGAGCGCGAGTTGCCCGATGTACTGTTTCTTGGCGTAATAAAGCTGCAAAGAACCTAATTTCTGCTGCTTTAGCTTCTCCAACTCTTTGTGAACCAGTTCTAAGCAGTGGTCGCGCTCGTGTGCGTCACAACCGAAATAGACGCTGAAGAGGCCACAGTCGGAGAAGGGGTTGAAGTAGGATTCTATGGTGTAGGCCAACCCTTTCTTCTCGCGGACGCTCATATTGAGGCGCGTGTTTTGCCCTTGGCCGCCGAGGATGTTGTTGAGCAGCATGAACGGGATGCGCTTGGGGTGGCGGATGTCATAGGCGGGGACGCCGGTGAGCACGTTGGTCTGCGAGGTGCTCTTTCGCACGCAACGGGTCTGTGGCCGATAGCTGTTGTACGGTGTGCGCCGGCGTAAACCTTCCCGGATGCGGCCGTCACCGAAATGCTTCTCGCAGAGCCGTACCAACTTCTCAGTAGAGATGTTACCCACGGAAGCCAATACCACGTTCTCCAAAGTGTAGTTGGCAGAGGTGAACGCCATAATGTCCTCACGGTGAATGCCTTGCACGTTTTCTTTGGTGCCGAGGATGTTCTTGCCCATATCGTGTCCGTCGAATACCAACGACTCAAAATCGTCGAAGATCAGCTCCGACGGACTGTCATTGTAATAGTTGATCTCTTCGAAGATGACGGTTTTCTCCTTTTCCAGCTCCTTTTGGGGAAACTTGGCGTGGAAGAAGATGTCGGAGAGAAGTTCGACGGCTCGCGGGTAGTCGGGGGAGAGGAAAGAGGCGTAGAAGTCGGTCTCCTCTTTCGAGGTGCTGGCGTTGAGGTCGCCGCCCACGCTCTCCATGCGGTTGATGACGCGGTAAGCGTTGCGTTTCTCCGTCCCCTTGAATATGGTATGTTCCACGAAATGGGCGAGTCCGGGATGTTGGGCGGGCTCGTCGCGGGTGCCGGCGTCAATGAGGATGCCGAAGTGGGAAATGGGGGACGCGGTGGGGATATGCAGCAGCCGCAGGCCGTTGTGAAGCCTTATAACACGGTGCGGCATGGATCGATGGTGACGGTTTGGATGGTGTTGATAATATCTTCGCTATAAGGCACTTGCACACGGATGTAGTTATCGGTGAAGCCGGAGAGCATGTCGTCGCTCACTTGGGACTCGACCAACACGGGGCGATCTTGTCCGGCGCATTGCTCGTAGAAGGCGCGTTTCTTCTCGTTGGAGAGGGCGATGAGTTGTTGAGTGCGCTCTTCCTTGACATCCTCGGGGATTTGGTTCTCCATGATGTTGGCGGCGGTGCGAGGACGGCGCGAATAGCTGAAGACGTGCATATAGCTGATGGGAAGCTCGGCGAGGAAGTTGTAGGTCTCTTCGAACTCCTCGTCGGTTTCGCCGGGAAAGCCGGTGATGACGTCGCAAGCGACGCATGCGTCTGGCATCAACTTCTTGATTTTCTGAACTTTTTCGGCATATTCAGCGGTGGTATAGCGGCGGCGCATCTCGCTGAGAATGCGGTCACAGCCCGATTGCAGGGGCAAGTGGAAGTGCGGCATCAGGATGTTGTTCTTGGCCACGAGTTTGATGATGTCGTCGGTGAGGAGTTCGGGTTCGAGCGAGGAGATGCGCACGCGCTCGATGGCTTTCTGTTTCACGATGGCCTTGAGCAGCTTGGTGAAGTCCTCGTTGGTGCCGCGTCCGAAGTCGCCGATGTTGACGCCGGTGAGGTTGACCTCGTGCACTCCTTGGTCGGCGATTTCCTGGATGTTCTTGAGCACGCCGGCGATGGTGTCGCTGCGGCTTTTGCCACGGGCGATCCACACGGTGCAGTAGGTGCAGTGGGTGTTGCAGCCATCTTGGATTTTCAGGAAAGAGCGGGTGCGGTCGTGGATGGAGTAGGTGGCGAAGAAGTTGGGGGCGGGCTTGACTTCGCGAGTGGCCACGTAATCGACCACGCTCATTTTGTTGCTGCTGCCGAAGACCTTGTCCACGCCAGCCCAGCGCTCGAGCAGCTCGGGTTTGAGGGCGCCGTAGCAGCCGATGAGCATGATGGCGGCCAAGGGGTTCTCACGGTGGAGCTTGGACACCAGGTTGCGGGTCTTCTTCTCGGCCGATCCCGTCACCGCGCAAGTGTTCACGATGACAATCTCGGGCACGCCTCCCTGCGTCCATCCGCGCTTCTCTAACTCAGCGGCAATTGCAGACGACTCGCTGAAATTCAACTTGCATCCTAACGTGTGTATAACAAAGTTCTTCATCTATGTTTGGTTTACTGTTTACTTACCTAATGTTTGATACTGTTGATTGATTCTCAGATATTTATGATAGTTTTTGAAGTAAAAGCGAGAGCAAAAATTTAGCGTGCAAAGATACACTTTTTTTATGAAAGTCGGAGAAACAAATTTTTACTGGCAATCCAATTGGTTCACAAGAAATGCAGAAATATTGTGAATGATGTCCTGACATACTAATAATTTGTATCTTTGCCGCCGTAATATAAAACCCGAAACGATGAGAAAAAAACTCTTTGCCGTTGTCATCCTGTGCGCCATCGCGCTCACCGGCTGCAAGACCAAAATCGACACGCAAGCCCTGAACACCCTCACCTCGCTGTCGCAGATCACCCCCGCGGATGTCAAGACCCGCCCGATGTCGCTTGCCGACTCGGTGACGGTGAACAATGTCAAAGGCCTGTTTAAGATTGATGCCGATTTTCCGGATTCCGGCAACTTCTTTGTCATCAACAATATCCGGGAATGGATGTCTGAACAGCTGGGCGGCACCTACGAGGGAAATATGGAAGATGGGGCTAAAATGCTGGACCACTACAAAAACGTTGTGCTGACTGATTTCAAGGAGAATATCATCCCTGACATGCCTCGAATTGAGGATATGTCCTGCTATAAGGATGTGAAAATCAAGAAACTGTATGAGACTGACCGTTACGTTTCCTACCTCTACACGCAGGAAGGCTTCGCGGGTGGCGCGCACGGCTGGTATCTGATGCAGGGACAGACGTTCCGCAAGTCCGATGGACGCCGTATCGACTACGACATTTTCCGCGCAGAGTTGATGGATGAGCTGGCGGATTTGGTTAAGGACAATATTTTCACGCAATATTTCGAGTCGAATACCGAAGATATGGAGAATCTGCTCACTATGGAAAACAACGATTTCTTCCCGTTGCCGCAGAGTGCTCCGATCTTCCGCGAAGACGGCGTGGAGTTTGTCTATCAGCAGTATGAGATCGCGTGCTACGCAGCCGGAATGCCCGCCTGCGTGATCTCATACGATTTGCTCGAACCGTTCCTCACACAAGCCGGCAGATGGCTCGTGAACACGGGGCACGTGGCGGAAAACTAATTTTTTTCAACAGTCTTTGCTGTATCAAAAAAAAGTTTATTTTTGCCGCGGATTTCAATGGATAAAAAAGTATCGATATGTCCAGGCAGAATACACCCTCTTTGGTGGTCATGAAATCGACCTTGAGCCGGTTGCCGCTGTATTACGGCTACATAGATCGGTTACAGGCTGCCGGGGTGGAAACTGTCTCTTCTGCGATGCTTGCCCAGCATTTGAACCTGAATCCGGTGTTGGTTCGCAAGGATTTGGCCCAGGTGAGTAGTGTGGCTGGGCATCCTCGAACTGGATTTGAAGTGAGCCAGCTACTTGACGATATTGGTAACTACATGGGTTACAATAAAATGGACGAAGCCATCTTAGTTGGAGTCGGCAGTATGGGACGTATTCTTCTTACCAACTCAAAATTCGAGAAATTTGGTTTGAATATTGTTGTTGGTTTTGACAAGGATCCCTATTTATGCGGAATCCAGCTTGAAGGCAAACACATCCTCCCCATGGAAAAAATGGAAAGCCTCGTACAACGGATGGGAATTCGTATCGGCATCATCACCGTGCCCGACGACCAAGCACAAGAAGTTTGCGACCAAATGGTGAGGTGCGGCATCAAAGCTATCTGGAATTTCGCCTTTGTACCACTGAAAGTCCCCGAAGATGTGCTTGTGAAAAACGAGAACCTGCCCTCTTCGTTGGCCGTTCTTGCACATAAGCTGGCCATGAAGTCAGCAGTGCCCGGCAAGATAAATGAGATAACAGAGAATTAAATTACCTATTATTTTTTTTATAGCATGAAGAAAGAAAGTGTAAAAATGGATGAAAATACCGATAAAAAAGTATCGGTATTAAGGGAGATTGACGCGTTGGTTCAGAACGCGGAAGAAGCGTTGAAAACATACGTTGAACTCAATCAGGAACAGGTGGACAAGATTGTCTATGCGATGGCATTAGCCGGTTTGGAGCACCATCGCGAGCTCGCGCGCCTGGCTGTCAATGAGACGCACCGTGGGGTTTACGAGGACAAAATCATCAAGAATATTTTCGCCACAGAGTATATTTGGAACTCCATCAAGAATGAGAAAACGGTTGGTATTGTGGAGGACAATGAGATGGAGGGTTATGTGGAAGTGGCAGAACCTGTCGGCATTGTGGCCGGTGTAACCCCTGTGACGAATCCGACATCCACCACCATGTTCAAGTCGCTGATTTGCGCGAAAGCCCGAAACCCGATCATCTTCGGTTTCCATCCTTCCGCGCAGCAGTCGTCAGTGGCGGCTGCGAAGATCCTGCGTGACGCGGCCGTGGCAGCAGGTGCTCCCGCGGCGTGTATCCAATGGATTGAGCATCCTTCCGTCGATGCCACCATGGCGTTGATGAACCACCCCAAGGTCTCGTTGATTCTGGCCACGGGTGGCGCTGGCATGGTGCGCTCGGCCTACAGCTGCGGCAAACCCGCCCTCGGCGTCGGCCCCGGCAATGCTCCCTGCTATATCGAAACTTCCGCCAACGTGAAACGCGCCTGCACCGACCTCATGATGTCGAAGACTTTCGACAATGGTATGATTTGCGCTTCCGAACAAGCGGTCATCGTGGACAAAGTGATATCCAATCTGTTTGAGTCGTTCATGAAAGAGAACGGCTGCTATTTCTTGAACGAGGAGGAGATCAAGAAGGTGTCCGATTTTGTCATCAACTCTGAAAAAGGCGCGGTCAATCCCGACGTGGTGGGCAAATCGCCCTACTGGATCGCACAGCAGTCTGGTGTGACGGTCCCCGAGAGAACCAAGATTCTCATTGCGCGGCTGAAAGATGTGGGTCCGGAATACCCCCTCTCCCGCGAAAAGCTTTCCCCGGTGCTGGCCTACTACGTGGTCAACAACCATGTGGAAGGTTTCGAGATGTGCCGCAAGATGCTCGATATGGGCGGTCTCGGTCACACGGCCATCATCCACAGTACCAACAGCGACCTGATTGAGAAATTCGGCAAAGCCATGAAGGTGGGCCGTATCATCGTCAACTCCCCGTCATCGCAGGGTGCCATCGGAGACATCTACAACACCAACACCCCGTCGTTGACCCTCGGCTGCGGCTCATACGGCCATAACAGCACCACGGCGAACGTCTCCACCGTCAACCTTATCAACAAAAAGAAAATCGCAAAAAGAAGAGTCAATATGCAATGGTTCAAGATTCCGCCGAAAATCTATTTCGAGTACGGTTCAGTGCAATATCTGGAGCACATGGAAGGCTTCAGCAAGGCGTTCATCGTGAGCGACCCGATGATGGTGCAGCTCGGCTATGTCGATAAAGTCACCTATTATCTCAACAAACGCAGCGAGCCTTGCCACTACCGCATCTTCTCTGATGTGGAGCCGGATCCGGATGTGGAGACCATCATGCGCGGTGTGGCCGAGATGCGTTCGTTCCAGCCTGACGTGATCATCGCCTTGGGCGGCGGTTCCGCCATGGACGCGGCCAAGGGAATGTGGCTCTTCTACGAGCATCCCGAAACCTCATTCGATGGTCTGCGCCAGAAATTCATGGACATCCGCAAGCGCGTGGTGAAATTCCCGCACTTGGGCAATCAGTGCAAGATGGTCGCCATCCCAACCACGTCTGGCACGGGCAGCGAGGTGACGGCCTTCACGGTCATCACCGACAAGAAACGGGGCATCAAGTATCCGCTGGCCGACTACGCCGTGACCCCCAACGTGGCCATCATCGATCCGCAGTTCGTCGTTTCCTTGCCGAAACGCGCCACCGCGGACACGGGCATGGACGTGCTGACACACGCTATCGAGGCCTACATCTCCAATATGGCCAACGACTACACCGACGGTCTGGCCCTGCAGGCGATGGATCTCGTATTCTCTTATCTGAAACGCGCTTACGAGAACGGTCAGTTCGACCTGAAGGCTCGCGAGAAGATGCACAACGCCTCCTGCATCGCTGGCATGGCCTTCACCAACGCCTTCCTCGGTCTCAACCACAGCATGGCTCACAAGTTGGGTGGTGACTACCATATCCCGCACGGCCGCGCTAACGCCATCTTGTTGCCTTACGTGGTCAAATATAACTCGCTGAAGCCGAACAAATTCGTTCCATTCCCGAAATATGACCACTTCATTGCGGACGAGAAATTGGCCAAGGCCGCCCGTTTCCTCGGGTTTGGCGGCAAGGACAACGAGGAGAGCATCGACAACCTCATCAAGGCTATCCGTCAGTTGATGAAAGATATGAATATGCCGATGAGCATCAAGGAAGAGGGTGTGGATGAGAAACTGTTCATGGAGAATGTCGCCGCGCTGTCCGAGAAGGCCCACGACGACCAGTGCACCGGCGCCAACCCGAAATATCCCCTCGTCAGTGAAATCATTGACATTTACAAACAGGCCTACTATGGTGAATAATAAAATAGGTTTTCGCTCGTTAAAAAAGGTTAATTTTGAGTGAATCGTGTTTTGAAGCAGGCAGCCTCGTGAAAGCGGGGCGCCTGCAGAAAAAACCGACAAACAAGACAACAATCAATCTAGAAATATATTAAAACAAAAAACAATGATGAATATTAAAGTTTGTGTTGGCAGCTCCTGCCATTTGAAAGGTTCTTACGATGTCATTCAATCCTTAAAAGACATCCTGAAAAAATACGACGTGGAAGATCTGGTGGAACTGCAGGCCAGTTTTTGCCTTGGACATTGCGCCAAAGGCGTGAACGTCAGAACGGACGGTCTTTCCGACAGCATGAAACAGAAAGCCACCACGCTCGAAGAAGACGGTAGCATCATTCTCCACAACGTCACCAAGGAGAATGTGGAAGAGATATTTGTGAAAGAAATTTATCCTTTAATTGAATTATAAGTCGGGGAGATGTCATTATATTTGGAGTTTCGCAATGCGAAATGTAAAGACTGCTACAAGTGCCTGCGCGAATGTCCGGTGAAGGCCATTGACATCAAGGGACATCAGGCGGAGATTATCGAAGACAGATGTATCCTGTGCGGCCACTGCACGCTCGTGTGCCCGCAGAACGCGAAGGTGGTGCACAGCGAAATCAACGAGGTACGCGCCCTGCTGGCGGGTCCCGACAAGGTGATCGCCAGTGTCGCTCCCTCGTTCATCTCCAGTTTCAGACTTTCCGATTTCGGGGTGATGAAGCTCGCGCTTGCCAAACTGGGCTTCTTTGACGCGGAAGAGACGGCTGTCGGGGCGCAGGCGGTGACCCAAGAGTACGCCAACCTGCTGAAATCCGGACAGTTCAAAAACTTCATTACGTCTGCCTGTCCGGCCGTGTGCCGCATGATTCAGGAGTATTACCCGATGGCACTCAGGTATTTGGCGCCTGTCGATTCACCGATGGTGGCCCACGCCAAAATCCTCAAGAAACAGCATCCCGAGGCCAAGATTGTCTTCGTCGGCCCCTGCATCGCCAAGAAACGCGAGGCGGAAGAATGCCACCTCATCGACAATGTCCTGACCTTCGAGGATGTGGTGGAGCTTTTCAAGGAAAAAGGGGTACAGATTGACGAGATCACCAATGTCATGCTGCAGAAACGGAACGGAATGCCGAATTTGGCCAAGGAATACCCCATTCCCCAAGGCATCATCCACTCTTTCCCGGAACTCCCGGAAGGCTATGACTATATCGCCATCGACGGTCCGATGAAGTGTGTCAAGGCGTTGCAAAACATTGAACACATGGACCATGTGGTGCTCGAGATGAACCTTTGCGAGGATGCCTGCGTGAACGGACCCTGTTCGCTGGACAAGAATGGCGGTTCTGTCAAGGCCATGTCGGACATCCGCAAGTATGTCTCTGCCGAGAAACGCCAACTCACTGCCGCTCAGACGCCGGTGCAAGTGGAAGTTCCGCTCGCTACGGCTCATCCCCGGATCCGCAGCCACAGCATGCCCGCCCCCGAGCGCGAGATTGAAGCCATTCTGCACAAAACCGGCAAGTTTAAACCGGAGGACGAGCTCGACTGCGGCTCCTGCGGCTATGCCACTTGTCGCGAGAAGGCTTGGGCGGTCTATAACGGCTATGCCGACATCGACATCTGCCTGCCCTATATGCGCCAACGTGCCGAGTCTTTCTCCGTGGAGGTGATTCAGAACAGTCCCGAAGGCATCGTGGTGCTCGACCCGGACATGAACATTCTGGAAATCAACCGCCGCGGACGCGAGTTGTTGGGCATCCAAGACCCCAACGCCAAAGGGCATCCCGCCATCGACTACTTCAACCCCATCGACTTTTGCAACGCCTACGCCCAGAAGAAGAACATCGAACTGAAGAAGGAACTTGTCACGAGCACAGGCAAATATGTGGACTTGTCCATCAACTATTTAGCCAACCAGAACCTCATCTTCGGCATTCTCAAAGATGTCACGGACACCGTTGACTATGAGAAGCGGATTATGAAGGTGAAGATGGAGACGTTGACCACAACCGACGATGTGATTAAGAAGCAAATGCGTGTGGCTCAGGAAATTGCGTCGCTGTTGGGCGAGACAACCGCCGAGACCAAGGTGGCCCTGTTGAAGCTGAAGAAAACGTTAACCGAAGAAAAAGTCTCTGAGTGATGGAACTTTGCTTAGAAACAGGATGCACTTCGCTGAACCACTACGGCGAAGAACTGTGCGGCGACAACGTGGCCTGTACGGTAAACGGCGACTACACCACGTTGGTGCTGGCCGACGGTCTGGGAAGCGGCGTGAAAGCGAACATTCTCTCCACGCTCACTTCCAAGATTTTGTGTACTATGGCCGCCAACGAAATCGACATCTACGAATGCGTGGAGACCATCATCCAAACGCTGCCTGTGTGCGCGGAGCGCGGGGTGGCGTATTCCACGTTCTCCATCATCCACGTCAACAAAGAGGGCAAGGGAGAACTGTTCGAATTTGACAATCCGGAAGCCATCTATTACCATAACGGCAAATGCCAGAACTTCGAGCGCGAAGAGCTGAATGTCTGTGGCAAGCGTGTTTATCGTTCTGAACTCAATCTCGAAGAGAATGACATCATCATCGTCATGTCCGACGGCACCATTCACGCCGGCATCGGTATGATCCTCAACTTCGGATGGGAGCGGCCTCAGATCATGGAGCATCTCGACAACAACATCAAGCCCGAGATGTCCGCCCGCGCGGTGGCCTGTATGCTTGCCGCCGCCTGCAACGACCTCTATGCCGACAAACCCGGCGACGATACCACTGTGGCCGCCGTCAGGATTCGTCAACGGCTGGATGTCAACATTATGGTGGGACCGCCTGTGGATAAGGAGAAAGACGACTATTACATCAAGCACTTTTTGGAGGGACATTCCAAGAAGATTGTCTGCGGCGGTACCAGCTCCACGATTGTGGCGAGGTATCTGAAAACGGAGCTCAAAACCAGCTTCGACTTCCCCGACAAGGAGGTTCCGCCCATCGGATACATCAAGGGAATCGACCTGACCACCGAGGGCGTGCTTACCCTGCGCAAACTGTTGCAACTCTCCGAAAAATACGTTTCTATTGACGACCTTACCCCGAAAACCTTCACTAAGCAGGACGGCGCCTCGCTTTTGGCGGACTTCCTCTTCGAAAAGGCTACCCACATCACCTTCTTCGTCGGCCAAAGCGTCAACGTGGCGCACCAGGGTCTGCCCATCGACACTACGATGAAGCTGAAACTGGTGGAGAAGATTACTGAAAATTTGCGCAAGATGGGTAAAATCGTTGAACTGAATTATTATTAATCCTCAACAAACAACAATCAATATGAATTCAAATCGGATATTTGACACTGATGTACAGCTGGTTAAATATAAAGTCCTGAAGGAGGTTATCCGCCGTGCCTACGAGGGTGGCTTGGAGGACGCTTACATGGAAGTTCCCAAGCTTCTCAGCCCCGGACCGAAAGCGGAGACCCGCTGCTGCATCTACAAGGAACGCGCCATTTTGCAGGACCGAATAAAGATGGCGATGGGCGGCGACAAGGAAAACCCCAACGTGATCGAGGTCATCGACAGCGCCTGCGACGAGTGTCCCATTGACGGAATCTATGTGACCCCCGCCTGCCGCGGATGTATGGTGCACAGCTGCAAGGAAGTTTGCCCGAAGGATGCCATCACCATCGTGAACCACAAGGCAACGGTAGATAAGGACAAATGTATCGAATGTGGCAAATGCACGCAGGCATGTCCCTATTCGGCCATCATCCTCCAGCACCGTCCCTGCATGGTGAGCTGCCCAGTGAAAGCGATTTCGATAGATGAGAACCGGAAGGCCGCCATCGACAACAACAAGTGCATCTCCTGCGGGGCATGTGTCTATAAATGCCCGTTCGGCGCCATCTCCGACAAATCGTTGGTGTTGGACATCATCGACATCCTGAAAAAATCGGAGAACAACACGAAGTACAAGGTTTATGCGGTCATCGCGCCCGCTATCGTGAGTCAGTGCCGCTTCGGACGGGTCACGCAGGTGGTCACGGCTATCCGCAAACTGGGATTCCATCACGTGGTGGAGGCCGCCCTCGGCGCGGACATCACGCTTTACCGCGAGGCCAAGGAGTGGGAGGAGAAGAAACTGCTCACCACGTCGTGCTGTCCGTCCTTCGTCTCCTTCGTGGAGAAGAATTTCCCAGAATTGACCCAGTACATCTCCAGTTCGGTATCACCCATGGTGGAAACGGCACGTCTGATCAAACGTTCCGACCCCACGGCGAAGATCGTCTTCATCGGACCGTGTACCTCCAAAAAACTCGAGTACCGGCTGGAAAAGACCGGCGGAGCCATCGACTGTGTGATGTCGTTCGAGGAGTTGCAGGCCTTTTTGGACGCACGCGGCATCGACACCACCCAAATGGAGGATTCGGAGCTGAACAACGCCTCCTACTACGGCCGTATCTTCGCCAAGTCGGGCGGTATTGCCCACGGCGTTGCTGATGTCGCAGAGGCAATGGGCGTGCAAGGGGTGAAACCGATTGCCATGAACGGCATCGCGGAATGCAAGGCCGCGCTGACCCGGCTGAAGTTCAACAAGGCCACCGAAAACTTCTTCGAAGGGATGGCCTGCAATGGCGGATGCCTCAACGGTCCCGTCTGCATCACCCACAGCCCGCGCAACATCGTGGATGTCGATAAATACGGCAACGAGGCGCGCGAAAAGACCATCTTCAACTCCGTGAAACTGCTCGAAAACTTCTAATCGACTTCTAAAGGATAGAATTAATCCGATTGATACCAAAAAAGCGCGGAAACCCCAAAGGTTTCCGCGCTTTTCTACATTTTCCACGAATGTTTCCGCGATCTACTTCAAATTCGTGTCGAACCAATCGATGAAGTTGCGGTGCCAAAGCAGACTGTTTTGCGGTTTCAGCACCCAGTGAGTCTCATCCGGAAAGTAGAGGTAACGGCTCGGGATGTGGCGCATTTGCGCAGCGTTGTAGGCCGCCATACCCTCGGAAGCCACGATGCGGAAGTCGAACTCGCTGTGGATCACGCAAATCGGGGTGTTCCACTTATCCACAAACAGGTGCGGGGAGTTGGCGTAGCTCTTCTTGACCTGCGGATTGTTCCAATCCCAGTAAGGACCGCCGATGTCCCAGTTGTCGAACCACATCTCTTCGGTCTCTAAATATTGCTGCTCGAAGTTGAACATGCCGTTATGCGCCAGGAAGGCCTTGAAACGACGGCCGTCGTTGTAGCCCTTCACGTCGTGGTTGTGGCCGGCGAGCCAATAGACGCTGTAGCCGCCGAAGCTGGCACCACAAGCACCAAGTCTCTCTTTGTCAATCTGTTTCACGCTGTCGGCGAAGAAGTCCGCCGCCCGCATGTAATCCTGCATGCAGAGTCCGCCGTAGTCGCCGCTGATCTCCTCGGTCCACGCTTGGCCGAAGCCCACGGTGCCGCGACGGTTCGGGGCAATGATGAAATATTCGCCGCCGCTCATCACCATAAAGTTCCAACGTGTGCTCCAGAACTGGCCCACCTCGGATTGTGGACCGCCCTCACAGTAAAGCAGTGCCGGATAGGTCTTCGTGCTGTCGTAGTTATATGGATAGATCAGCCAAGTGAGCATGTCCTTGCCATCGACCGTCTTGATCCAGTGTTCCTCGACCTTACCCATGCGCACCTGCGAGAGGATGTCGTCGTTGATGGAGGAAATCTTCTTGCCCTCGCCCTTGTTGTCGGTCAAGTTATAAACGTAAATCTCTGACGGATACTGCATTGACACCTGGTCGGCGTAGAGTTTGCCGTTCGACAATTCGAAACTGTGCACATCGTGGTAACCGTAGGAAATCTGACGGAATTCCTTGGTCTCGCGGTTGCAGGCGAAGATCTGGTCGGTGCCGCGGTAATAGACCACGCCGAGAATTTCCTTGTCATCGTCGGTCCAGCTGATGCCGGTGAAGTAGTAATCGAAGTTCTCGGACATGTTGGTGCGTTCGCCCGTGGTGAGGTCCATCACCATCAGGCGGATAAGATCGCTCTCGTAGCCGTCGCGCTCCATGCTTTCCCATGCGATGTACTTGCCATTGTGGCTGAACACGGGGTTCTGGTCGTAGCCCATGATGCCCTCGCTGAGGTTCTTGGTCGTTTTGCTCTCGATATCATACAGGAAGATGTCGCTGTTGGTGGAGTGTGCGTAGTCGTAACCGGTCTTTTTGCGGCAGGTGTAGGCAATTTTCTTGCTGTCGGGGCTGTAGTTGTACTGCTCGACGCCGCCCCACGGGCGCATCGGGCACTCGAAAGTGCTGTCGATGAGGCATACAGCGTGCTCTACATCCACCTTGTCGCCAAATTCTGCGAGGAAAATCTGCGGGTATTCGTCCACCCAGTTGTCCCAATGACGGTACATGAGGTCCTCGTTGATGCGGCCGGTGGTCTTGTCGAGGCCGGCGTAGAGTTTGTCGAGGTGGCCGGGGCGCGTCACGGGTTTGGTGGTGATGAAGACGATGGACTTGCCGTCGGGGGCGAGTTTGAAGCCCTCGAAACCGCGCTCATGGGTGGCGATCTCTTTCTCGCGGCCGTTCTTCACGGTCATCGAGATGATGTGGTTGTCGCGGCAGAAGAGCAGCGTCTCGTCATCGTCCCACACGAGGTTGAACTCGGAGGAGGCTGTGGTGGTGAGGCGCGAAACGTTCTTGCCCTCGGAGGTCATGAGGTAGATCTCGGCGTTGCCCTTGTTCTGCTCCATGTCGTAGTAGGTCACGGTGTAGGCGATCTGCGAGCCGTCGGGGGAGACCGCTTTCTCGCCCATCTTGCCCAACGCCCACATCACCTCGGGGGTGAATCGGCCATCTTGGACCTGGATTTCGGGTTTTCCGATGACCTTGTCACCGGATTGCTCCTGTTTCTTCGTGCAGCCGCAAACCAATGCCAGCAGCGCGATTGCGATAAAAAGTTTCTTCATATTCAATAAAATTTGATGTCAGAAAACGAAAGCGCAAAAGTAATATTTTTTTGGGCAATAGACAAAAGACAATAGGCAACAGATATTGAGAAAAAAACTATTTTTGCGGCGGATTAGGAGTTACGGCATTCCTGCTGCAAAAAGGTCGCAAGGAATGGCGACACTCCTGCAAACAAACAAAACAACAGTTGTTATATAGAAGTCCAAAACAAGTAAGACAATAGAGAACACAATGATTTCAATTAAACAATAAAAATATGTTAGGAAATTTCTCGTACCACAATCCCACCAAATTGTACTTTGGTGATGAGTCTTTGAACTATCTCAAGGACGAATTGAAGAACTACGGATCTGTTGTGCTGCTGAACTACGGTAGCGGCAGCGTGAAGAAGAACGGCATCTATGACGAGGTGGTGGCCATCCTGAAGGCGGCCGGCAAAACCATCGTGGAGAACCCCGGCGTGATGAGCAACCCCACGTTGGAGAAGCTGCACGAAGGCGTCAAAATCGCCCGCGAGCACCATGTCGATATGATCCTCTCCCTCGGCGGCGGCAGCGTCTGCGACTACTCCAAGGGCGTGGCTGCTTCAGTGTTCTACGATGGCGACTATTGGGACAGATTCTGGCTGCAGGGCAAACATCCTGACGCGGGCCAACGTATCCTGCCCATCGGTTGCATCCTCACGATGGCGGGCACCGGCTCGGAAATGAACGGCGGCTCGGTGATCACCGACGCGGAGCATAAATTCAAGGTGGGACACGTGTTCGACGCCCGCCTGATGCCGAAATTCTCCATCCTCAACCCGAAATACACGATGACGGTACCCGATGAACAGATGAAGGCGGGCATCTACGACATCATGAACCACATCTTCGAGCAGTATTTCTCCGATTTCGACGACAACACCAGCGATTACCTCTCCGAAGGGCTGATGCGCAGTCTCATCGTCTCCTCGCGCGCGGCGGTGAAGAACCCGCAGGATTACGAAGCCCGCTCCAACATCATGTGGACGGCCACCTGGGCACTCAACACGCTGCTCAAATGCGGCAAAACGCAAGACTGGATGGTGCACATGATCGGGCACAGCGTGGGCGCATGGACGCACGCTCCGCACGGTTTCTGCCTGGCCGCCGTTTCGATGGCCTACTACAAGCGTGCCATGAAGCCCGGTCTGTCCAAGTTCGTGCGTTTCGCCAGAAATGTCTGGAACGTCTGCCCTGAGGGAAAGACCGATGAACAGATTGCCGAAGCTGGTCTCGAAGCCTTGAAGAACTGGATGCTGGAAATCGGTCTGCCGCTGACCATCAGCGAGCTCGGCGCCACCGAAGAGATGATCCCCGGCATCACCCAAGGCACCATCTGCTATCCGGCAGGCTATATGGATTTGAAACCTGCAGATGTCACGGAGATACTGAAGGAGAGTATGTAATGGACGCAACGGAATACATCCATAAACTGGGTCTCGTTCCGCATCCGGAAGGAGGTTATTACCGCCAGCTGTTCGGCAATGACGAGACGGGTGAAAAGCCCGTCTCCACCATCTATTACATGCTGACCGCCAACGACATGTCGGCGTTCCACCGTCTGCACAACATGGTGGAAATCTGGTATTTCCATGCGGGCGAGCCCCTCAATATCTATGTGATTGATCCGGACGGGACCTTGGCCGTCCATCGGCTTTCCGAACAAGACGAAATGCAGGTGGTCATCCAGCCGGAGCTGTGGTTTGCCGCCGAGATTCCCTCCAAACGCGGCTTCTGCCTCGTCGGATGCGCTGTCGGCCCGGCCTTCCGGTTCGAGAACTTCGAGTTGGCCAAGAAGGAGGAGTTGTTGAAGCTGTACCCGCAGCATAAGGCGTTGATAGAACGAATGTGTAAAGAATAACCATATAATAAACCCAATATGACCTTACAAGAAGCCATTGTTGCCCGCCATAGTGTGCGGCAATACATTGAAAAGCCTATCGAGGCGGAGAAAGTACAGCAATTGCAGACCCTCATCGACGAGTGCAACCGCGAGGGTGGATTGCATATACAGTTAGTGACAGAGGAACCGAATGCCTTTGCCGGCGGGATGGCCAAGTACGGCAAGTTCCGCGGCGTGCGCAACTACATCGCCATGATCTGCAAAAAAGGCGACGATGTGAAACTCGGCTACTACGGCGAGAAGGTGATTCTGTTGGCGCAAACGCTCGGACTGAACACCTGCTGGGTGGGACTCTCCTTCCGCAAACAGCCCGACCAGTACAAGGTGGACGACGGCGAGACGCTCGTCTGCGTGGTGTCGCTCGGCTATGGTGCTAACCAAGGGGTGCAGCACCCGCAGAAACGGACTCTCGCCGATGTGACGGACGACCGCCGCACCGCCGACCACGGGAAGCCTTTCCCCGAGTGGTTCGTGCGTGGTGTGGAGGCCGCATTGTTGGCCCCCACGGCCGTGAACCAGCAGAAGTTCGTGTTTGCCTTGCACGATGACAACCGTGTGGAGGCCAAGGCGAAGTTCTCCCTCATCGGCTATGCCAAACTCGACCTCGGCATCGCCAAATGCCACTTCGAGATCGGCGCGGGGAAAGGGAGTTTTGAGTGGATGTGAGTTAAATCTTTCCGCGTATCACACGGATTGGCGCGGAAATTTTTCACGTTGGACAAATCCAAGTAAAAATCGCATTTTGAGTCTTTGAGCATAATCAAATCCCAAATGAGCAATCAACCCGATCGCAGTACACAGATTATCCGCACCAGTTGGATCGGCATCGCCGCCAATGTTCTTTTGGCGGCTTTTAAGGCCGGTGTCGGCATCGTGGCCAGCAGTGTGGCCATCGTGATGGACGCCGTCAACAACCTCAGCGACGCGCTGTCGAGCGTCATCACCATCGTGGGCACGAAGCTCTCGCAGCGTCCCGCCGACCGCAAACATCCCTTCGGCTTCGGGCGCATCGAGTATTTCAGTGCCATCATCATCGCCGTCATCGTGCTCTCGGCGGGCATCACCTCGCTCATCGAGTCGGTGAAGAAAATCTTCCACCCCACGGAGCCAAGCTACACGACGGTGACGCTCGTGGTCATCGTGGTGGCCATCGCGGTGAAGATCGTGCTGGGACTGTATGTGAAGCGCAAGGGCACGCAGCTGAAGAGCGACGCGCTGATTGCCTCCGGCTCCGACGCGCTGTTCGATGCCATCATCACCTTGGCCACGCTTGTGTCGGCAGGCATCATGCTGCTGTGGAACGTCTCCATCGACGGCTACCTCGGCGCACTTATCTCATTGGTTATCATCAAGGCCGGTATCGAGATGCTCGCCTCGCCCGTCAACGAGCTGTTGGGCACCAGCATCCCGGCGGAGCTCACCTCCCAGATCAAGCAGGAGGTCAGCGAGTTCGAGGGCGTACACGGGGTCTATGACCTCATCCTCCACAACTACGGTCCCGACGTGAAGATCGGCTCGCTGCACGTCAGCGTCTATGACACGATGTCGGCGCACGACATCCACGGGCTCACGCGCAAGATCTCCACGCAGATGTTCATGCGGCACGGCATCATTATGACCGTCGGCGTTTATGCCATCGCCACCGGCGAGAACCGGATGTCCGAGTTGCAGACGCAGGTGATACAGACATTGTCCGCTCACCAAGAGATAGTACAGGTACACGGTTTCTACTATTCGGAGCGCGACAAGATGCTTTCCGTCGATGTGGTCCCTGACATCTCCGTCCACGATGACGCCACCTTCATCGCGCAGCTCACTGCCGAGATACAGCCCTTAGTGCCGGGGATGGATGTAGTGGTCGTGGTGGACCACAATTACAGCGAGTGAGGTCTCATTCCACCGCGCGTATCCTAACCGTGTCTCGCACATCGCGGTCGAGGTAGTATATCTCCACCGCCTGGCCATTTCCGAGGGATTCCTTGGAAAAGAGATAGGGTTCCAGCTGCAAATTAAAGGTGTCTGTGACAAAACGCTGGCCGGATGGCGTCATCAGCATCGCTACCATACAATCCTCTTTTTCGCAGATGAAGCGGTATATTCGCCGGCCGTCGAACTCCACTAAGGCCACCTCTTTGAAACAGGCGGCGGTGTCGGGCACCACGATGGTGTCGCAGCGGCCCTCCCAATTGGCTGCCAGCATTTTGCATTGGTCATCCAACACGGTGAACGGAAGACCGGCCTCTTGCAGATATTGATTGTTATACATTTTGTGACCTAACAACAACCTCTCATATTTTATTTTTGGAGCGGGCGGAAAAGACAACGTTTTCCACAGATTGTCAGTGAAATATCCATATTTCTCGGACTCCACGCTGCAGGCGCAACGAGACATCACCGGCCGGTCGGGAAAGACGGTATGATAGAGTATCAGCCTGTCTTCCAGGCATATCGGGGCAAGCGGGTCCCGATCCCCGTTGAGCCGCATTCCGATCACCATGGCGGGGTCGTGCAACGGCGGACGCCAGCCGTCATACGGGCACGCCCGAGTGTGATAGCGGAAATGCATCCCTAATATCCGTTCCGTCATCGGATTGCGCTTGTCGTACTCGCCACTGCGCACCCCGTTCGCTGCCGAACGGAAGGTCAGGCCGCTCCACAGCACAAAAACGGCGCACATCGCCAAACCGCCGACATACCAAAACCGCACCTTCCTGTTGACGGGATGCACCAGATTGCACCATATCAGCACAAACAGGAACCATTGCGGTATAGGGAGAATGATGTTGTCGGGAAAGGTGAAGCAGAACCAATAGAGAAACACGCCCGTGCTGATGCCGCACATCAGGGCATTGGGCCGCCACAACGGTGTGCGCTCCAACCAGATGAACAGGATGATGTTCAGGAAGCTCAGCACCTGCACAACCGCGGCCCACACCACAAACACGCAGAAGCCGCCGTTGAAATGATGGTTCAGTGCCACAGAAACCAAGACAAAAAACAGGTTGAGGAACGGCATCGCCTTGTATCTCAACTGCTTGCCGTGATTTGAAAGAAAATAAGCGAGGTGTCTCATTTTGATGAAAGATGGTGATAAATGGACAACGGAGGCGAGCACTGAATATTGTCTTGGAAAATCCTTTGCACGTAACTCCAAACCATATAAAAATAAATTCGCATTTTTTGCGAGCTTTGAAAAAGTTGTATCTTTGCAGCCGAGCTATAAAAAACTGTAAACCATAAATTGTTTCAAACACGCTGAAAGATGGGGCACAACAGAAAAGACGGCAAGCCGCCGCTATACAGGAAGGTGAACAAGCGGATGCACAACGGATGGTCTTGGTATAAAATCGTCGGGAAAAAACGTTATCGTTATGAGCGGGGTAAAAAACAAGATGTCTTGCCAGAGCATTCGCCTATCAAGAAACATAATTCATATAGGACTGGCTATGATTATACACCACTAATCAAGTTTCTCCACGCAAATGTCGGCCAACCTTGGGATGAAGTGTACCGGGAGTGCGTCTCGCGCTTGGACAGCCCGAAACCTTTGACGTGGATGGTAGTGAATGTAAATGAACGTGGTCTCGTGGTGAACAATCACTTAGGCGCTGATTTGCCCAAATGGTGTTCTGAAGGCGGTGAAGAAAGCTACTGGTCTACGTTGTGGGTGGATGATGACGGCATTTTGCAGTTTGTGGATAAGGATTTTACCATAATGGATGTTTACAAAGAGGACTGGGAGGCTCGCTATCCAAGAGAGCTTACGCAGTCGTGGAACGGCAAGCCGGTGTGGCCGGAGAGTGCTGTGAAACAGGAAGAAGAGTAATCTTCATTTTCACAGCCGTTTGCCGAAGAAACCATTAGTGAAATCGCCCGAAATCACGGGTTGTATTGCAATCCGCGATAGAGGTTGCGACACAACTGTTGCGCGCAAACAACATTTTTTTTGAAAAGTGTTGCCCGTGCGCAACAATTTTTGTTATTTTTGCACCGTGATAATTAAAGTATATGGACACACTATTCAGAAAGAGCGACAGGCTGTTAGCCAATACCAGCACGGATATCGTTCGCGAAAAAATGGGCGAAATCCATTGGAACTCTCAGCTTATCACCATTATAGGTGCAAAAGGGGTGGGAAAGTCCACGCTTATAAAACAATACCTGAAACTGAACTACCCACCCGGTGACCGCAGGGTGCTGTATTGTTCGGCCGACACCGTGGACTTTTCAACTCGCACGTTGGTGGAGCTGGCCGAGGAATTCGTGATCCAAGGCGGAGAACTATTAGCGATAGACGAGATTCACAAATATAAGCCGGGCACTACGGATTGGAGTCGCGAAATCAAGGAAATCTACGAGTTGTTTCCTGATTTGAAGCTGATTGTGAGCGGGTCGTCCCTCCTTCGCCTGAAGGAAGGGGACGCCGACCTGTCTCGTAGGGCTGTAAAATACACGATGCCCGGTCTTTCATTCCGCGAAGCCCTCCGTTTCTACCATGCACTGTCGTTCCCCGTTTGGACGCTGGAGGACATTTTGGCGCATCCCTACGACTTGTGGCAAATGGTTTCTTCAAAGTGCAAGCCCGTGGCCCTTTTCAAAGAATATTTGGAGAAGGGGTACTATCCTTTCTTGTTGGAAGGCGAAGGCGAATATTACACGAAAATCGAGCAAGTGGTGAACTACATCATTGAAACCGAACTGCCCCAAATCTGCAAAGTGGATGTCGCCAATGTCAGGAAGTTGCAGGCTCTCATAGCCATGATTTGCAGCGAAACGCCCTTCGAGCTGAATGCCAACAAGATAGCCGCGGCTCTTGAAATAGGACGCGACACCGTGGTGGAATACCTTAAATACCTTGGGGATGCCAAAGTGCTGAACCTGCTATACTCTGACAAAAAAAGGATTGGAAAACTCTCAAAGCCCGACAAGGTTTATCTGGAAAACCCCAATATCCTATATGCCCTTGCCCCGGCCAAAGTGGAAATCGGCACCCTTCGCGAAACCTTTGCCGTGGATTGTCTTTCCGAGTTTCATGTCGTGGAATACGGCAAAACACAAGGGGATTTCAAAGTGGATTCGAAATACACTTTCGAAATCGGCGGTCGCAGCAAGGACTTTTCACAGATTGCTGGCATGAAGGATTCCTATGTTTTTGCCGACGACTGGGATATGCCCGACGGGGCTAAACTTCCGCTTTGGATGTTGGGATTCCTATATTAAACACTTTACCCTTCCAAAAAAATGTATTTTCGATTTTTCTCTGTTTTTATGAGCAATCCTCTTTTCAATATACGAAACGGCCTGTTCGTCATCGCCTTTTTGCTGGCCGTCAGCGTGCAAGCGCAGCAGCGCGACCGGTTAGGCGAACTTGACGTGGTGTGCCGCAACGAAATCGTGACCCACACCTCAGTGGCCCCCGACGGCACGCTTTGGATGGCGACCGAATGCGGGGAAATTTACCGCGCCGACGACATCCATTCACCGTGGCGCATCCTGAAAGAAGGCTCCTTGGGCGGCGACCAAGGTGAAACCTTTGAGAATATTGTGGCCTACGACCGCAACACAGCGGTCATTGTGGGCAATATGTGGCGCGGCTATTTCAGGCGAACGACCTCAGGAGGCCAATCGTGGGATGAAATCAAGTATGATAGTAAACGGGGACATGAGTGGTTCCACCCTGTCTGGCGCGGCCAAGGAGGAATGATGTGGTCGGGCTCCCAGAACGGTTATTTGGCATTCAGTACCGACAGCGGGCGCACTTTCTCCGTACTGTATAATACGGCCTTCAACGACAAGACGAACATCCAGGACATCTACATGCTTTCGGCCGACAGCGGCTGGATTGCCATCCGTGAAGGAGGACTCTACAGCACCTCCGACAACTGGCGCACCTGCCACCGCCTTGCCTCTCCGTACTGCAAAGGAGTGAAACGTGTCCGACCGTGGAAAAACCACCTGATAGTGACGCAAGGCGGCAAAAGTTATTACACCGCAATCGGAGGGAATGGTCGCTGGCAAAGCACCCCGCTGACACTACGGGACTTCGAGGTGGACTCTGCCACCGGGACGTTGTGGGCGCTAAACGACAACGGGCAAGTCGTCCTGATGGAGGACATCGACCGATGGAAACCAATGGACGTGAACGCGCTGTTCATCATCGGGATGCACGAAGGTCGTCTCTATTGCCGGGTCAACGAAGGGGTGATGCGTGTGGATGCCAACGGGGTAGTGGACCAATGTCCGTTCCTCACGGCTGAGAAGTCCCTCGCTAAACCGGAAAAGATCTTCAAGCATGGGGATTTTCAGTGGGGCTTCGATGAAAAAAGCGTCTATCTCCGCGACCGCAAAGGCTGGTACCGCGTGGCACGTCCGCTCGACATTGCCGGTGCAACCCCTGATCCTGACCGCGAGGACCGCGTCATCATCCTGAACTATGCGGGGGAGAACTTCAGCGTGGACACTGCTGGCCGCGTGGAGCCTTACATTTACCCACAACCGTTAGCCGCTTTCGTCAAGTCAGGTCTGCAAAGTATGGAGATTATGACTTTCTCAACGTTGGGACACCAAGTTTATAAAGAAACCATCGGTTTTCGACGCGATGGCGACCGCCTGGTGGAGGATACCCGCACGGGAACCAGAGAGAACTACGACCCTCATCTCAGCAACGGACCCACGAAAAAGACCACCCCGGTGGCTGTTGATGGCGATTCTGACATCCGTCAACTGTCGGCATCATCTATGGAAAAAGCCCTGTTGACCCTCGGCGAGCGTTACCACCAATATCCTACACCGCAGGATTTCGGTTTGGCCGATACCACGTTGGATTTGCACAAGGTCTATGCCGCCGGGAACATACGCAGCACTAATCAGTACGGCTACAACGTCACCTTTGTCAACCAAGCGGGTGATAAGCTCACCCTTTGGGGACAAACCTCCGCCCATGTTGACCTTGGCGGAAGCACGCACTATCCGTGGCTGCTGCCGATGACCGTGTGCTGGCGCGAGGCAGAATTCTTTACCTACCAACCTGTCCTGTGGCAGGCTCTGCGCGAGGCGATGCCCGACAGTATGCTGTTGCGAGAATACCTTGACAACAGCACATTGCACCCAAGATATACCCTGCAAAGCGGGGATTTGATATTCCTGAACAACAGCCGCTCGGACATGGAGAAAGCGATCACCGCCAGCACGGGCGAATACACCCACGTGGCACTGGTGGAACGCGACAGCGCTGACGATGTGTGGGTCGTCGAAGCCTCGCCAAAGAAGGGTGTGCAGCGCATATCTTACGAACAATTTGAAAGAAATCACAACCTTGGATTCTTCCGAGGGAATATCGACATCTACCGTCTAACTGTGCCTTTCGACACCGTTGCGGTTATCACCCGTGCCAAAAGTCTCGTTGGGAAACCCTACGACAACGCCTTCATGCCCGACAATGACGCCTACTACTGTTCGGAGCTCGTCCAGGTGGCCTTCGGCGACATTTTCCCCTCGAAGCCGATGAACTGGCGCGATGCCGAAGGAAATTTGCCCGAATATTGGATAAAGCATTTTGAAGAACTCGGCGTGCCTGTTCCCGAAGGCGTTCCCGGCACCAATCCTACCGATATGAGCCGATCGTCGTTGCTGAAAATGTTGAAATAACAAATTGCCAAAAGAGACCGTGTTGCACGCAAACGACATTTTTTTTGAGAAAGTGTTGCCTGTGCACAACAATTCATTATCTTTGCAACCAAAATAAAAGAGACAATGGTCAACCAAATTATATTAAACTCAGGTGCGGAAACTATATAAAAATATGCTGTTTCCGCACCTGAGTTTGATATGAATATTTTTCTTCTTTTGCCGCCATAAAACAGTCTCCTTGATGATTACAATGTTCGCCAATGTCAACAAGAACTACCGTAAACGCTGACCGTCCGCCACAACCGCCACTGGTACGAGCCGAAGCTGCCGTATGTGGTCTTCATCACCGGTCTTCTTTGCGATTTGGCTGGTGCGGTTAGTGGTGATAAGAAAGCGTTATTACAAAATTTCAATATCTTGATTCATTTTGAAAAAGAGTAAAAATGGTAACGTATACAGTCAAAAAAACGATGAAAAAAACAGTGTTTAGAATATGCATTGCCTTCGCTGCCCTTTTAGCGATGCTCCCGTTGACGGGACAGGCCGCCAAGGTGACTTCGCTGACCGCCGAACAGGTGGCCCGCACTTTCTGGAACCTCCACCACGACAAGGACGTGGCGGAACTGCGCACCCCGATGCTCCGCATCGACACCCGTTGGGACGCATTCTACCTTTTCGCTCCGGCCGAAGGAGAGGGTTTCGTGATTGTGGCGGCCGACGACCGCGTGCGCCCCGTACTGGCCTATTCGTTCCACAACAACGCCATGCGTGGCACGGTGGGACCCGCTATGAGTTGGTGGCTCGACGGCTGGCAACAGCAAATCGACGAGTTGAGGAAGGAGAAAGATGGGGAGAGAAACGAAGAGTGGAAACAACTGTTGGAGGGCAAGGGCATTCCGCAGCCGCTGACGGTGGTGGATCCCATGCTGACCACCCAGTGGGATCAGGATGCTCCATACAACGATAGCTGTCCTTCCCGCATTGAGTTTGGGTCAAGCGTGCGTGCCCTCACGGGTTGCGTGGCTACGGCGATGGCCCAGGTGATGAAATACTGGAACTACCCCGAGCGCGGCACCGGCACCCATACCTACAACTCGGTCTCGTTTTTTGGCTTAGGGTATACTTTTGGCGTACAAACGGCCAACTTCGGGGCTACGACCTATGATTGGGACAACATGCCTAATAGTCTCACGTCGGCTTCCCCTAATGTGCAGAAGGCAGCCGTGGCCACACTGATGTACCACTGTGGCGTGGCGTGCGACATGTATTATGGTTCGGCCGCTTATGGTGGCAGTGGCACCAAAATCCGAAATGCTCCTTACATGAGAGAAGGAAACGCTCTTAATGGCATAATCAAGTATCTCGGCTATTCCTCGTCAGCCACAGGTATGGAACGCATCAAGTATGACGACAACGCTTGGACAGCGCTGGTGCGCGGTGAACTTGACGCCTCCCGTCCCATTATTTACGCTGGTTTCGAACAAACAGCAGGCCACTGCTTTGTCTGCGATGGTTACGACGATGAGAACCGATACCACTTCAATTGGGGCTGGAGTGGCGATGGCGACGGCTTCTTCACCCTCAACAGCCTGACACCTATCATTGGCTCATATACCTATGACTTCACTGTCGGTCAGGAGATACTGGTGGGCATACAGCCCCCCACCGGTGAAGACTCACTCTGCATCATTCGCCAATTCCCCTATACAGAGGACTTTGAGACGGCTCCTACCGGTTGGGAAGCAACCTCCTCCCATATCCGCCACAGTTATTCCTGGATGGTTACCGACTCCACAGGGGCTGACGGCAACTATTCCGCCGGAGCGTTCCGTGCCCTCATCGACACCTCTGAAGACCACATGTACTCACCTGCCATCGTCGCCCCCGGGGACTTCAAAGTGAGCTGGCAGGTGTGCGCCAAAGACGCTTCGGGGAGTGACTCTTATACTCTTACGGTGGGTGCCGAGATGTTCAATGATACGATTGCATTGACCACATGGCAGTCGCGCGAGTTGCTTTTTTCTGTAGCTGAGGGCGACACCGTACGTCTCGATTTCTTCCACACGACCAACCCCAACTCCGTTGGCTTTTTCATCGACAATATTGTCATAGAGAGGCTTTCCGGCACAGGCATCCATGACTTTGCAACGGCCCAAACCCTCAACGTTTACCCCAATCCCACAAATGGCCACATCACCATCAGAGGAATGCCCGAGGGCGGCCGTGCCGAGCTCTACGATGCCACCGGTCGTCTTGTCAAGATCTCCACGAGCCCGAGCATCAACCTGTCGGCTTGCCCCGCCGGTGTGTACCTTCTCCGTATCATCTCTGCCGACGGCGTGGCGACACAGCGCGTGATCAAAAGATAAACACCAATCCCAATAAATTTGAACGCTTCGCAATACATCCAGAAACTTGGCTCCGAGAGACATCCGGAAGGAGGCAATTTTATTTGTCTGTATGTATTCGATATTTATGTACATTTGCACCCTTAAAACCAAAGTCATTATGAGCAACCCCCTTTTCAACATCCAATACGGCCTGTTCGTCATCACCACGTGTGACGGCGGCCGCGACAACGGCTGTATCAGCAACACCATCGCGCAGGTGGCCATGCAGCCCGACCGCATTTCCGTGGCTCTCAACAAGGGCAACCTGACCACCGAACTTATCCAGCGTTCGCGCCGGTTCACCGCCTCCGTCATCAGCGAGGCCGTCGATTTCGAGCTGTTCAAGCACTTCGGCTTCCAGAGCGGTCGCGAAGTCGATAAGTTCGCCGACTTCAAGGACTGCCGCCGTGTCGCGAACGGCACGATGGCCGTCACCCGCGGCACCAACGCCTACATCTCCGTCGAGGTGGAGCAGATCGTCGATCTCGGCTCGCACGTCCTTTTCATCGGGCCCGTCGCCGAAGCGGAAGTGCTCAACGAGACACCTTCCGCCACGTATAGCTACTACATGGAGCACATCAAGCCGAAGCCGCAGCCTGTGGGGCAGACCGCCGAGGGCAAGACTATTTGGCGCTGCACCATCTGCGGCTACGAGTACGTGGGCGATGAACTCCCGGAGGACTTCATCTGTCCCATCTGCAAGCATCCCGCCTCGGATTTCGAGAAGGTTGTCGTGGAAGCCAATGCGCCCGCGAGTGCAAGCAAGTACGCCGGCACGCGCACGGAGAAAAACTTGGAAGCCGCTTTCGCCGGCGAGAGCATGGCCCGCAACAAATACACCTACTACGCCTCCGTGGCCCAGCGGAACGGCTACGAGCAGATTGCCGCCCTCTTCCTGAAGACCGCCGACAACGAGCGCGAGCACGCCAAACTCTGGTTCAACCATTTGGGCGGCGTAGGCACGACCGCCGAGAATCTGCTGCACGCCGCCGAAGGCGAGAACTACGAGTGGACGGACATGTACGACAAGTTCGCTCGCGAGGCCGACGAGGAGGGATTCCACGAGCTGGCCGAGCAGTTCCGGGCCGTCGCGGCCATCGAGAAGCACCACGAGGAGCGCTACCGTGCCCTGTTGCACAACGTGGAGGCCGCAGAGGTCTTCCGCAAGAGCGGTGTCAGCATCTGGGAGTGCCGCAACTGCGGTCACATCGTCATAGGCACCGAAGCCCCCAAGGTCTGCCCCGTCTGCTTCTACTCCCAGGGTTGGTTCGAGATCAACGCGGAAAACTACTAACCATAGGGTCGTAACAGGAAAGTGAGCAATTCGGACTGGCCGAAACCAATTCCCCTTCTATTTTAGAAGAGAAGTCCGCTCGCACCGGTACGGTGTGTTGTGGCAGGAAACAGGGTGCGAACGAGCGTGCCGGCATCGCCAACAATACGATAACGTTATCATCGGCTCACGATAACGTTATCATCGGTCCACGATAACGTTATCATTGGCTCACGATAACGTTATCTTTGGCCCTATGAAAAAAAACATAAGAATAAAAAACCGAAAAATATGAAACACACAATCATTTTGTTAGTCGCAACCCTGTTGCTGACTGTTTCCTGCCGCAATGGCAATTCCCAAACCCAGACAACGGACAACCCGCAGGAGCCCACTTTCTCCATCACCACAAACGACGGAGTGTCGTTGCTTTTTAAGGACGGCAAGCCCATGATTTTCGGGTTGGTGGATAAGGAGAACGAGATGTCTAAAGAGCTCTTCGTCGGCTCCTACGACGACAATCTGCTCGCCACGCTGATGCCCGAGGGTGCCTCCCGCTCGGCCATCAACGCATACCTTGTCATCGATTCGTTAAATACAATCCTCTTTGACGCTGGATTGGGCGCTGACAATGGCGGTCGCCTGCTGGAAAACATGAAGAAAGCCGAGTTAGACCCGGCTAAGGTGACGGCAGTATGTCTCACACACCTTCATTTTGACCATATCGGTGGTTTGCTGCACGACGGCCAGGCGGCGTTCCCCAATGCCACCCTTTACCTCTCGCAAGAAGAGTATGACGCATGGGACGACGGTGGTCCGATGGCCGCGAACAACGGAATGTGGAAACAGGTGATGGGGGTCTACGAAGGCCATATCAAGACCTTCCATGACGGCGAGAAACTCTTCGACGGCTTGGTGGTCGCCGAGCTTGCGCCAGGCCACACTCCGGGCCACACTGTTTACACGGTGGACGGCTTCTGTCTCATCGCCGGTGACTTGCTTCACGCCCAAGACCTACAACTGGACCACCCACAGTTCTGCGCCCGCTACGACAGGGATCCCAAACAGGCCGTCGCCACTCGCACACGCATCCTCAAGAGCGTCCTCGAGAACGGCCAATATCTTGCGGGAGCCCACTGCTACGAGCATTTCATCAACCTCAGCAAGCGCAGCAAGGAAGATTAAGTCCGTCTGTGAGTAAACCCCAAAATTTTGTACCTTTGCGGCCCGAAAAATTTAGCGTTTATGACAAAGAAAGATGTGCCGGTGTTACTGCTGACGGGCTACCTGGGAAGCGGAAAGACAACTTTGGTGAACCATATTCTGACGAACCGCAAAGGCATTAAGTTTGCGGTGATAGTCAATGACATAGGAGAGGTGAACATCGATGCCTCCCTCATCCAGAAGGGTGGGGTGGTGGCTCAGAAAGACGACAGCCTTGTGGCGCTCCAGAACGGATGTATATGCTGCACGCTGAAAATGGATCTGGTGGACCAGCTGTCGGATTTGGTCAAGTCGCAGCAGTTCGACTACATCGTCATCGAGGCCAGCGGCATCTGCGAGCCCGAACCCATCGCCCGCACCATCTCCACCATCCCGCGTATGAACCCGAAATACACCGAGCACGGCACCCCGCGCCTCGACTGCATCGTCACGGTGGTGGATGCCCTGCGCATGCAGAGCGAGTTCGACTGCGGTGGCGATCTGGAACGCGAGGACATCGGCGAGGAGGACATCGAGAACCTGCTCGTCCAGCAGATTGAGTTCTGCAATATCGTGCTGCTCAACAAGGTGGACGAGGTGAGCCGTGCCGAAATCACCCACCTCCGTCAGATCATCACCCACCTCAACCCCGGCGCCACCATTATCGAGACCAACTATGCGCAGGTCGATCTCGACCGCATTGTCGATACCCACGCTTTCGACTACGAAAACGTGGCAGTCTCCACAGGTTGGGTGCGCGAACTTGAGCGCGAGACCACCGAAGAGGAAGAGCGCGAAGCCCGCGCCGACCACCATCATCATGATGAAGACGAGGACGAGCATGACCATCATCATGAGCATCATCATCACCATGACGATGATGAGGACGAGGAGGACGAACACGATCATCATGGTCACCATCATCACCACCATCACGACCACGAAGGTGGCGAAGTGGAGGAATACGGCATCTCCACGTTTGTGTATTATCGCAGGAAACCCTTTAAGATCGCCGAATTCAACAAGTTCCTGTCAAAGAAACGCCCCAAGAACATCATCCGCGCCAAGGGCGTCTGCTATTTCAAAGAATACCGCGATATGTCGTATCTCTACGAGCAGGCGGGTGTGCAGCAGAAACTCACCGAGGCCGGCCTTTGGTACGCCACCGCGCCCGAAGAGGATCTCGTGCAGCTTATGGAGCAGGATCCCTCGTTTATGCGCGACTGGGATCCCGAATACGGCGACCGTATGGTTAAAATCGTCTTTATCGGACAAAAGATGGACATCCCCCAACTTACCCGCGAATTGGACGACTGCCTCGAAGATTGATCCTTACTCTACCGAGCTCTTGCCCCTGTCGGGGTGGCTCAAGGAAATCCATTAATCCCCTTAACCCCAACTCCTTAACCCTTAACCCTTAAACCCTAACCCTTAAACCTTAACCCCTCTAAATGAGCAGCATCCTTCTTATAGGCGATATCGTCGGTTACGGCAACCTGGGCATGACGGGCATGACCCCGATCTTGTCCCACCTCGGTTATGAATTGTACCGGCTTCCCTCCTCTATGGTCTCCAACAATTTCAGCTACGGCAAGTTCGCCGTACTCGACACCACCGACTATATGCGCCGGAGCATCGAGATTTGGGAGGAACAAGGTTTCTCGGTGGACGCGGTCTGCACGGGCTATCTCGTCTCCGAGGAGCAGACGCGGATCGTGACCGACTATTGCCGGAAACTGAAAGCGCGCGGCACCTTCATCTTCGTGGATCCTATTATGGCCGATGACGGCAAGCTTTACAATGGCGCGTCTCAGGAGACGGTGGCGTATATGCGCAACGCCTGCCGCATCGCGGATGTGATTGTCCCCAATGTGACGGAAGCCAAGTTCTTGGCAGACAAATATTTGGATAAGGATGACCTGACTTCGGAAGAGGCAGAGGATCTGATTATGTCCTTGCATCAGCTGAGTGGCAACTCCGTCATTATCTCCAGTATGTTGATGGAGGGTCAAACCTGCACGATGTTGTATGACAATGGATTAGGGAAGAAAATAGTGCTTCCTTATCGTCAGGTGGACGCGCAGTTCTCCGGTACCGGAGACGTCTTCTCTGCCATGACCATCGGTACTTATTTGAAAGGGGAAACCTTGGAAGCCAGCGTGCTGAGGGCGATGGAGTTTGTGGCGCACGTAATAGAGGAGAATAAACACTGTATCAATCCCGACAATGGAATCCCCATTGAGAGACATTTGCACGAACTGTAACCATCAATAGATATTTGCTTCCCAAAAACCAACAACAATGACCCAAGACGAACGCAATCGGATTATCGCACTGGTGAAACGCGAGGTGGTGCCCGCGATTGGCTGCACTGAACCCATGGCCGTGGCCTTGGCCGTGGCGAAGGCGAAAGAGACACTTGGAAGCCTCCCCAAACAAATCGTGGTGTGGCTCAGTGCCAATATGCTCAAAAATGCTATGGGAGTGGGAATTCCCGGCACGGGGATGATAGGACTGCCCATCGCCATCGCCCTCGGCGCCCTGGTCGGCAAATCGGAGTATAGCCTCGAAGTGCTGAAAGACACCACACCCGAAGATGTGGAGCAAGGCAAGGAGTATATCGCCCAGAATCGTATCAAAATTCTGCAGAAAAAAGATACGGCCGAGAAACTCTATATCGAGGTGGAGTGCCACAACGGTGACGACAACGTCTCGGTCATCATCACAGGGGCGCACACCCATTTCTCCCGGATTGCCAAAAACGGCGAGGTGCTGTTGGACGACAGTGCCTCTTCCTCCGGAGACGGTGCTGCCGAGGATCCGAAGCTGACGATGCGGATGGTCTATGACTTCGCCATGACGGCCCCGGAAAGCGAAATCCACTTCATTTTGGAAACCGCCGAACTCAACAAGCGCGCAGCGGAGATGTCGCTCAACAACCGTTTCGGACACGGCCTCGGTCGTACCATTTTCATGGAACCGAAGTGCCAGTTTTTCGGCAACGGCATCTACTCCAAGATCCTCTCTTACACCTCTGCGGCCTGCGATGCGCGTATGGCGGGCGTGAAGGTACCCGTGATGAGCAACTCCGGAAGCGGCAACCAGGGCATCGCAGCCACGCTGCCCGTCTGGGTGTTCGCCAAGGAACGTCTGAAAACGGAAGAGGAACTTGCCCGGGCGCTGATGCTCAGCCATTTGACCGTTATCTACATTAAGCAGAGCTTCGGACGGCTCTCTCCCCTGTGTGGGTGCGTGGTCGCCGCAACGGGCTCCGCATGCGGCATCACCTGGCTGCTGGGCGGTACCTACGAGCAGATTGTCTATGCCGTGAAGAACATGATTGCCAACATCACCGGCATGATTTGTGACGGAGCGAAACCGAGCTGCTCGCTGAAGGTGGCCACGGGCGTCTCCACAGCCGTACTCTCCGCCATGCTTGCCGTGGAGGATGAGGTGGTCACGCCCGCCGAGGGCATCATCGACGAGGATGTGGAGAAGTGCGTGCGCAACATGGCCGCCATCGGTCTTCAGGGCATGGCCGCCACCGACAACCTCGTGCTCGACATCATGACGAATAAGTAAGGTTTAAGGTTTAAGGTTTAAGGTTTAAGGTTTAAGGGTTAAGGGTTAAGGTTTAAGGGTTAAGGTTTAAGGGTGTGCCTGCTTGGACGGAGGGGCGCGAGACTAATGGGCATGCAAGCCCAACCAATCCAAACTGAAATTGTAGAACACCATTTCGTAGTGGTCGCTGCCGTAGGGGTCTTCCTCCACGTACATCCCGATAGTTCCGTCGGGGAGGATGCAGAGCGAGGAGTAGGCCGAATTGTAGGGGACAATCACCTTCCCGGCGGGCCACGTCTTTCCCTCGTCATAGCTGATTATCACTTTCACGTCTTTCCGTTCGTTGCCGGTGGGCAGCGAATGGAGCAGCACGCTGGTGCCGTCCTCGCGGTCATAACGGATGATGTCGCCATTGCAGGCGGGGGCGTTGATTCCTTTCCCGGCAAAGACCGTGTCGTGCCAGGTGACGCCGCCGTCTTCGGAGATGTTGAACCACCGCTCGCCGTTGTGGCGGATGCTCATCAGGATGCGACCGTCGCGGAGTTCCACCACCTTGGCCTCGTCTCCACCCTTGCAGGCACGTTGCGAGCATTGCCAGGTTTCGCCGTTGTTGTCGGAGTAGAGCACGTAGCCGTTGGCCGACCACGCCTCGCCTTCGCGCACGGCAGCCACGAATAGAATGCGACCAGTGGAAGTGAGCAACCCGTTGCCCGATGCACAGAAAGCCCCCCACCATTGTCGGCGGACGGAATCTACGCAGTCGGGACCGTAAAGGTAGTGGGTGATGTCCTCGGCCGGCGACCACGAGGCTCCGTTGTCGGTGCTGCGTCGGCAGTAGATGCGGAGCGGCTCGTCGGGTCGCGACTGCCAGAAGCCGACACCGCCCGGATATACGGCGATGAGCCCGCCCTCGTCGCGGGTGTGAGCCAAGGCACAGTCGCCGAACCCTTGCCCCCTGCCTCTTCCGACGGCGAGGAACTGCGGTCCCGACCAGAATCGGCCACCGTCAGTGCTGCGGTTGAGGATGATGTCGATGTCCTCGGGGAGGTCGGCATTGCTGTATTTGCGGCGGTCGCAGGCGGCTACCAAACTGCCGTCCTTGGCGGTGATGAGAGCGGGGATGCGGAAAAACTGCGAGTCGAAGTCGCCGGGTTGGTAGAGCACCTTTCGGCGCAGCAGAATCTCTCTCTCGGACGTTATGTCAATCGGGTAGATCTCTTTGTCGGTTCGTAAATCTTTTAATGTCAAGACTATACGGTTGCCCTCTTGGGCGGTGTCGGTAATGTCGGCGGTGATCCAGAGGTAGGAGGTGTCCGTGGTAAGACGATAGTGCAGCGGGATGTGGACATCCTTGGCAAGGGTAGCATCCAAGTCGCGGACGAGCACTGTCTGGAGGGAGCGGGAACGGGGAGCGGGAGCAGGGTCGTAGGTGCTGCTCTCCTGATAGAGACTTCGCGGCCCGATATCTTTGGCTTTCGGGGAGTTTCCTGTTGAGAGGACTTCCAAGATGCGGACATCTCCCGCCTTGGTGCCTTGAAGGCTTACGGTCAAGGAGTTAAGTTCTGCTTCCGATGTCTCCGCGCCGCGCACCACCTGTATGCGCATCAGCACCTCGCGGTGGTTCGACCGGCCGGTCATGCGCGTGTCGGGCGTGACAGAGATCTGCAGTCCGCCGCCGGGTTGCGCCATGCCGGTCAAGCAGGACAAGGTGATCAGCAGCGCGAGTATGAAAGGGTATTCCCGATTAGACATTGACATGATATTATGGGATTTGTGATGACGTGGGAATTCATTCGCAGAGTAAATGTTTGCGCAGTTCCAGTGCACTCTCCTTGGCGAGTTCCAAATCGTGTCCGGCTTTGATGAACACTTTCGGATGCTCGTCGTCGGTGGTGTTCAGCATGATTTCGTACTTCTCGGGAAATGTGAAATCTTGAATATGGTATAGAGGTCGTTCGTCGCGGTGGAAGGTGATGTCTGTGATATCCACTTTGTTGATTTGAAGATTGTCATAGCTAATGAATCCTTTGTCATCGATTCCGCCGTGGTCATAGACCAGAACGGTGCAGTCGGGGGTCATCCCGCGCGTGCCGTCGGTGACGATGATGGCATCCGGTTCGCCGTATTTCCGCACCATCTCATCAATGGTGTTGGGGACTCCCTGAGGGTCGAAAAAATCCATGTCTATATCCTTTTCTTCGGATTCGCGTTTTTTGCGGCTCCTCTCCACGATCACGCCCCACAGAATGGTGAAACAAAAGCTGGACATGGCGGCTTCCCTGTAAATTGCGTATGTCATCCTAATTCCGGATGCAAGGTTGTACATGACGAAAAGCCCAAATGAGACAGCGAAAATGAGCGTGTACCGGAGGATTTTATTCTTCATAGGTGATGATTTTATAGGATGCAAATATACATTTTTTTCAAAGTGCGGTATTGTCGGGAAAGTTCCTTTGAGGAAAAACCACATGCAAAGTGCTGAAGGAGGTGCGGCGGAAGATTGCCGACGCCAACGACATCCCGCTGCAGGAGCGCGAGTGCACCCACACGGGCGACTGCGCGGGCACGTGCCCCTACTGCGAGTCGGAGGTGCGCTACCTCGAACGCGAGCTGTCGAAGCGCCGCGCCCTCGGCAAGGCCGTCGCGGTGGCGGGCATCGCGATGCTGTCGGCGGCACCGGCGGCCGCGCAGACGCCGGAGACCCCTGAAGCCGGCACCGGACCGCAAAGGAACACCGATCCGAGCAACCCTGCAACTCAGGACCCGACGAAGCCTTGCGACACCTACCGGATGATGGGCGTTGTGCCCCAAAAGGATAATGGACCGGAAATCGACACAGCCGATGAATCAAATCTCCCGACAAGTTTGGACACTATAGAAGTGGTTTTTGAACCGCCTGAATTTGCTATGGACGGCACGGTGTCGGCCCCACGATCGGTCAGAAAAGACCTGTGGCGTTTCCCTTCTGAATATGGCACATTCAAGTCTTTCATGCACCGTCAATTGAAAAACAATCCGGAATTGCGGAAGTGGCTCAAGGGAAAAACGAAACTGGATCATGCAAAACGGTCAGAAATAAAACACTCCCGTGATCCTATTGAGCGTATGATGGAAAAACAATGGGAAAAAGAAAGACGTCAATATCGGAAAGAGGAGCGTTCTTCGAAGTACAAATCCGTCAATGACAATGCTTTCCTTTTGGAATTCAATCAAGACGGCGAGGTGGTGGATGTCCGTCTGCGTTTTGCGATTTCAGGAGAAGAGGACGAGCGCATGTTTGGCGCCTTTTACCGTATTATCGACAACATGCCCCGTTGGACACTCAACCCCAAGAAGTCCCCACCTACGGATATGATATTCCAGGAATATCCTTATTGGATCTTGCGGTGATTGTCCCGGCAGAAAAAGCGCCTTTAAACGCCATTCTTGTGTTAAAATCGGTTAAAAGCGCGGTTCGGAACGGTTTTTGAAGGAACTGGAGAAGAGTTGTGTGAGAAAAATTTATACTTTTGCGGCATCATTATATCGAACGACAAAATAAACATATTATGTGTACGGTAACCATTACATACGACAACAATGACACTGTCATTGCGGACTTGATTGCCAAAATCAAAAGCAGAGGGGCCGTTGTGGTGTCAAATGATGAACTGGAATATAATCCAGAATTTGTGGCAAAGGTCCAACGGGGACACGCGGCTTATTTGAACGGAGAATGTGTGAAAGTTGATGTGGATAACCTATGGAGTTAATGTTTTCACCCGATGCGTTGGATGATTTGAACTATTGGAAACAATCCGGAGCGGTCATAAACCAGCGAAAAATACAAAAGATTTTGAAGTCCATGAAAACTGACGCGTGTTCAGGGTTAGGTCATCCGGAGCCATTGACGGGTAATTTATCCCGATATTGGTCTCGCAGGATAGATAAGAAAAACCGCATTGTGTACGAAATCTTCGAAGAGGAACAGGTAATCAACGTGGTCTCATTACGAGGTCATTATTTTGACAAGTAGTTATTAACGATGTCCCGAGGAAAATCTACATGCAAAGTGCTGAAAGAGGTGCGGCGGAAGGTCGCCGACGCCAATGGCATCCCGCTGCAGGAGCGCGAATGCACCCACACGGGCGACTGCGCGGGCACGTGCCCCTACTGCGAGTCGGAGGTGCGCTACCTCGAACGCGAACTGTCGAAACGCCGCGCCCTCGGCAAGGCCGTCGCGGTGGCGGGCATCGCCCTCTCGGCGGTGTCGATGACCGGTTGCGCCAGTTCCGAACCCGTGACGTCCACCGCCTCTGACAAATCCTGCAAAACATCCGGTCGGCACATCACGGAGACGCAGACCACGATGGGAGTCGTGCCAGTGGAAAACAATACCGAACCGAATGCCAACAAAAACGGCATTGACACGGTTGGAAATGACACCTTCACCACGGTGGGCATCATAATCCCGTTTGATCCAATGGATTCCGAAGACCAAGATCCGGCATCGGAGCATATTCCAGGATTCCATTCCGCTATCTTCAAAGAAGGGGATTTCGAGGAATGGCTGGGCAGTCAGCTTCTAATGTTCTGGTCTTATATGCAAGATCAACGGCTCAACTCGGTGGAAATCCGCTTCTTCGTGGAGGAAGATGGTTCGGTGTCGTCGGTGAACATTCTGAACATGCCGGATGTTTACAAGCCGGAAGACGAGGCGTTTCATGCGAAAGTGGTTGCGGTGATTAGCGGCTCCGAATGGGCTCCCGCCACCGTTTCCGACGGCAAGCCCGTCTCCTCCATCGTCATTGTTCGCCTGCAGGATCTGCGGTGAACGGCGATTTTCACAAATGATACGAACCTGTTGAATAATTTCCTATCTTTGCGGGTTCTATTCAGACAATGTATTTTTAATAAAAACAGATAATTATGAGAAAAGAAAAACTCTTCAACGGCAAAACCCTGGCGATTCTTTCCGGCGGCGGCGACACCCCGGCCATCAACTCCAGCATCGAGGCGGTGCGTAACCGCGCCTCCATGCTCGGCTTCCGCGTCTATGGCGTGCTGCGCGGCTGGAAAGGCCTGCTTGGCGACGGCGACATCGTCGACCTCACCAACATTCCCTATAACGGCCTCTACGGCGGCACCGCGCTGCTCTCCTCCCGCACCAACCCCTTCCCGAGCAAAAAGAGCCCCGAAGACCGCTCCCAACAAATCCTCCGCAACATCGAGCGCTACAAAATCGACGTGCTCGTGACCATCGGCGGCGACGACACCAACGGCGCGGCCAAGAAGATGTACGAGACCTACGGCATCCCCGTCATCGGATTCCCGAAAACCATCGACAACGACCTGCGCACCCGCACGTACCACCATTACAACGGCCAGCAGTTCGAAACCGTGCTTTGCCCCGGCTTCCCCTCCGGTGCCATGGCCATCAAGAAGCTGACCGCCAAATTGCACACCACCAACGAGTCGCACCAACGTATCATGGTGCTTGAGGTAATGGGTCGCGACGCGGGCTGGCTCACAGGCACAGCCTCTTTCGGCGGCGCCCAGATGGCATTGGTTCCCGAAGTCGAGATGACCAAAGAGCGCAAAGAGTTCTTCTTCGAATCCGTGAAGGAGATGTACATGCGCTCCCCGAAACACAGCCTCATCATTGCCGTCTCCGAGGGCGTTCGCTGGTGGGATGACGAGAAGCAGGAACTCGGCATGGTGTATGCCAGCTCCGACCTCGACGAGTACGGACACCCGCGCTTCGGCGGCGTGAGCGGCGTCATCGCTTCCGAAATCAACAAGCGTCTCGGCATCGAGGCCCGCGGACAGATCTCCGGCTACATCCCGCGTTCCGGCAAGTGCTACGAGTACGACCGCCGTCTGACCTCCACCCTGGCCGACAAGGTCGTCGATCTGCTGCTCCGCGAGGACTACGGCAAGATGCCCGTGCTCCGCGACATCGTCCCCTACGACGAACTCGAGGAATTCCACACCGACGCCATCGAGATGGGCAATATCGGCAACTTCCCGCTGCCGGCAGCCTACTACGACGCCAACAAGTTCAAATTCACGGATCAATACACCGATTTCCTGACGAACATCATCGGCGCGCCCTACCGCATGGAATTCACGCAGAATTTCCCGATTGTGATTCCGGAATAGGTGATCAGTGATCAGTGATTAGTGATTAGTGAATGGAAATAAGTTAATTTCCTTAAACATAATTCCTTGAGCAGTCCCGAAGGGACAAGACGCACGAAGTGCAATTAACCCCACACAAGCGACGAAGGAGCACAGTGTGGGGCCGAAAGAACAAACATCATGGCAGAGTTTATCATACAAGGCGGTCACCCGCTGCACGGCGAGATCACCCCGCAGGGCGCGAAGAACGAAGCCCTGCAGGTGCTCTCGGCCGTGTTGCTGACCGACGAGCCAGTCACCATTTCCAATATCCCGAACATCCTCGACACACAGCGCTACCGGCAGATCCTGTCGCTGATGGGCGTGAAAATCACCGAGGTTGACGAACACACCTTCACCTTCCAGGCAGAGAACGTCGATTTCGAGCAGCTCCGCACCGACGAATTCGCACGGCTTTCGACCAAGATCCGCGCCTCCATCATGGTGCTCGGTCCGCTATTGGGCCGCTACGGGAAAGCCTATTCCGGCAAACCCGGCGGCGACCAGATCGGACGACGCCCGCTGACCACCCACTTCGAAGGGTTGGAGAAGCTGGGCGCGGTGATCACCACCTCCCCGGACGAGAAGTTCTTCGAGCTGGAAGCCCAACACCTGAAAGGCTGCTATATGCAGTTGAACGAGCCTTCTGTGACGGGTACGGCCAACATCGTGATGGCGGCGGTGCTCGCGGAAGGCGAGACCACCATCTTCAACGCCGCTTGTGAACCGTATCTCTATCAGCTCTGCACCATGCTCAACAACATGGGCGCAGACATCAAGGGCATCGGTTCCAATCTGCTGAAAATTCAGGGCGTCAAGAAGTTGCATGGGTGCACGCACCGCATCTTCCCCGACATGATCGAGGTGGGCAGCTTCATCGGCATGGCCGCCATGACCCAGTCGGAATTGACCATCAAGGACTGTGCCTGCGACCATCTCGGGCTGATTCCCTACACGTTCGGCAAGATGGGCATCCGCATGGAACGCAAGGGCGACGACCTGACCGTCTATGGGCAGGAGCCGTACAAGATTTACTCCGACCCGCGAGAGGCCTCCATCCTGACCATCGCTGATGCGCCGTGGCCGGGATTCACCCCCGACCTCATCAGTATCGCCCTCGTGACGGCCATTCAGGCCAAGGGCAGTGTGCTGATTCACCAGAAGATGTTCGAGAGCCGCTTGTTCTTTGTTGATATGTTGCAGTCGATGGGGGCTCAGATCGTTCTTTGCGACCCTCACCGCGCCATCGTGGTGGGACTGGCTCGTGAGAAACGGCTGCGAGCCACCAAGATGTCCTCCCCCGACATTCGTGCCGGTATCGCCTTGCTGATAGCGGCCATGAGCGCCGAAGGCAAGAGCGTGATCCAGAACGTCGAGCAGATCGACCGCGGCTACGAGCACATCGTAGAGCGGCTGAACGCGCTAGGCGCGAAGATAGAACGGGTATAGCAATTAGCAATTAGCAATTAGTAATTGGGGCTCGGCGGGTATCTTTGGGATTTTCGACCGGGATTCTTCAACGGCAACCAGACCAACGAGGTGGGTGACGGCTGGGGCGCCTACGACAACGGCCTCAGCAACGCCTACTTCATCCTGATGGCTCGTGCCAAAGGTTTCGACACGCTCATCATGGGCATGCGCGACTCCGAGAAACTGCGCGAACTCTTCAATATCCCCGAGAACGAAGCCGTCATGGCGGTCATCTCCTTGGGATACCGGGCAGGTGAGCCGAAACAACCTGGACACCGTCCGCTGGAAGAAATCGCCCAGTTCTTCTAAGAAGCTGTCGCAGAACTGCCGCTGGCCTTTGTCGCGGTTGTCCCTCTTCCTGAGGACTTCCCCGACCGTGCCGAGTTGTACTATGGGGTTGCTATTGTATGCCTCCAGCACGCCCAGCAGCGCACGATGTTAAATCGAAAAGTTGAAATATTGCCATATACATCCTGTACGGGCATTGGCAAATTCCTGTACGGGCGTTGACGGATGCCTGTACGGGCATCGGCGTATGAACATAGGTCCGTTGGAGGGCACCGAATCACATTCTCGTCAGGGGATACATGTCTGTAGCAGTATTAAATTTTGTACTTTTGCCGCCCGAAAATTCAGGCGATGTTCCAAACGATAAGGCTTTCCGACCATTTCACCTACGGGAAACTCCTGCGGTTCACCCTGCCCTCGATGGGCATGATGATCTTCACCTCCGTGTACAGCGTGGTGGACGGCCTGTTCGTGTCGAATTTCGCCGGTAAGACCCCGTTCGCTGCCCTCAACCTGATCTTTCCCTTTCTGATGTTCCTCAGCATCGTGGGCTTTATGTTCGGCACGGGCGGTAGCGCGCTGATAGCCAAAACAATGGGGGAGGGGAAACCCCTGACAGCCAACCGTATCTTCTCTATGCTGGTGTGTGTCGGTTTCCTCTCCGGCCTGCTGTTCGCAGCTGTCGGGTGGCCGCTGCTGGACAATATCTCCCGCCTTCTCGGAGCCGACGAATCCATGGTGAGCGATTGCGTGATGTACGGGCGAATCCTCCTCATCGGCTTGCCGTTCTTCATCCTTCAAATCATGTTCCAAAGTCTGCTGGTGACGGCGGAAAAACCGCGCCTCGGATTCCGGGTGACCATCATCTCGGGAGTGCTGAACATGTTGTTGGATGTACTGTTGGTCGGTGTTCTCGGCTTCGGACTGAAAGGAGCGGCATGGGCCACGACCCTCTCGCAGATGTGCGGCGGATTGACCCCTCTGGTCTATTTCCTTGCCCCGAACAGCTCGAGGCTGCATTTCGTGCGGTTCAAAATCAATTGGTCCGCACTGCGCCAGACCTGTTTCAACGGCATGAGCGAGTTCTTCTCCAATATCTCCAACACAGTCGTGTCGATGCTCTATAACTACCAGCTGATGAAGTATATAGGCGAGGACGGCGTGGCGGCTTACGGAATTATCATGTACCTGGCATTCGTGTTCGTGGCCATTATGATTGGCTACGGCATGGGCTCCGCGCCGATTGTCAGTTTCCATTACGGGGCAGACAACCGGGTGGAATTAAAGAACGTCTTCACCAAGAGCATGATGCTGATTGTAATCATCGGTGTGTCGCAATTCGTTTTGGCACAGATTCTTGCGCAGCCGTTGGCACGGATTTTCGCGGGTTATGATCCCGGACTCCACGACCTGACCTGCCATGCTATGCGTATCTACAGTGTCTCGTTTCTGCTGATGGGCATCAACGGCTATACCTCGGCCTTCTTCACCGCACTGAACAACGGTGTGGTCTCGGCAGTGCTCTCCACCTACCGCACGCTCGTGTGCGAGACCTCGGCCGTGCTGCTGCTGCCCGCCATTTTCGGGGTGAACGGCATCTGGTACGCTATCATCTTCGCGGAATCCGCCGCATTGACCCTCACGGTGGCCATGTTGCTGAAACACCGAAAACGTTACGGATATGCTTAAAGAAGTTGCTCCGTTTCCGAAAAAAAAGTATTTTCGCGCTGTGAAAAAGATCCCTATAAACCTACCCCTAACTCCTAACTCTCACCTCTCACCTCTTAACCCCTAACCCTTAACCCCTAAACCTTAAACCTTAAACCTTAAACCTCACCCCCCCCCAACGTGATCACCGGCATCATCACCACCCTGAACGAATCGAAGAACATCGAGGCCTGCATACGCTCGCTGCAGCGCGTGTGCGACGAGGTCATCGTCACCGACTCCTTCAGCAAAGACAACACCGTCGAGCTGGCGGAGAAGGCCGGGGCGCGCGTATTCGTGCACCCCTACATCGGCGACGGCCCGCAGAAGAACCTCCCGCTGGAACACGCCAAAAACGACTGGGTGCTCAGTCTTGATGCCGACGAACGGCTCACCGATGAGCTCGTGGCGGCCATTCAGCAGCTGGATCTGGAGCACACTCCATACGACGGTTTCGCCATCCGTCGCCGCAACTATATAGGCGATCGGTGGGTGAAAGCCTGTAACTGGTACCCCGACTGGCTCGTGCGGCTCTATCGCAAGGACAAACTGCGCTTCCTCGACCGCAAACAGCACGCCTTCGTGCCCGAGAAGAACACGAAACGCCTCAAGGCCGACATCATCCACTATCGCTACAAGAACTACGACAGCCTCTTCTCGAAGCCGGAACGCAACTACAGCTCTCGGGGCGCGAAAATCCTCTACCTGCAGGGCAAGAAGGCCAATGCCTTCTCACCGTTCTTCCACGGATTGGCGGCCTTCATCAGCAACTACTTCTTCCGCGGTGGCATCCTTGGCGGCCTCGACGGCTACGTGCTCTCCCGCGCCGTCGCCCATAACAGCTTCCTGAAGTACGCCAAACTGCTGGAGTTCCAACGTGACAAGTCGGTGAGAGACGCTGAAGACTGGGATTCCGTGTGGTAGTTAGCAGTTAGCAGTTAGTAGTTAGTAGTTAGTAGTTAGTAGTGGTGTCGGAAACGCTTTGTTATATCGATTCATCCCCAAACTCCCAATCACAATTCACCACTCACCACTTACCACTCACAAATCACAAATCACAAATCACAAGTCACAAATCACAAATCACAAATCACAAGTCACAAATCACTAATATGACAAGAAAACTCATAATCATATCCGTTCTGCTCGGCATGCTCACCGCCGTATTCGCGCAGGAAAAGGAAAGCACCGACGTTTCCCGCTTTTACGGTGGCGTGCGGGTGGGCTTCACCGCCTCGCAGATCTCCGGCGACGATCTGACAGGCTTTCACAAAGTCGGGGCGCATGCCGGCGGGTTCGTCAACCACGCCATCATTCCCTCTGGAAGACTGAAACTGCAGCTGGAACTCGACTTTACGATGAAAGGCAGCCACTCGCATACACCCAAGAACGTCATTACCGACAACTTCTACTCGCTCACCTTGGGATACGTCGAAATGCCGCTGATGTTGGTCTGGACGGCCGGGAAGTGGCGACTTTGGGGGCAGAAGTTCAACTTTGAACTGGAAATTGGTCCCGCGTTCGGGGTACACGTCTTCACACGCGAGCGCGAGGCAAACGGACTGATTGTCGGGCGGCCACCGTTCCGCTGGTACGAGTTTTCAGGCCTCGCAGGCATCTCCCTTATGGTCGCCGACCACCACAGCGTGAACTTCCGCTTTGAGAACTCCATCATACCCGTGCGCATCCCCACCTGGGTCTATGACCGCGTGGTGTACAAACAGTTCAACACCCTGTTGACATTCAGCTACTGTTACCAGTTTTAAGGATATACGACTAAAAAAGCAGCCCCACAACCGCACAAACACTCGTCAAATATTAGTAATTATCAATTGCTAACTGCTAACTGCTAATTACTAATTGTAAAGGTTTCTTCGCTGTCCCAATAAGCGCGGATGTTGATGCTCGTCGGGAAGTTGTACACGGTCTCCGGCTGTAATTTCTTACGATAATCGCCCGGATCCCAGCGCCCATTCCGATTTTCATCACAGAAAACGGAGACACGGAAAGTCCCGGGAGACAGCAACGGGTACGTGATGGTCTTGGAGGCGTTAAGGATGTTCTCCTGCAGGATTTTATCGTTGCTCCACAGGGTCGCCACATACTGTTTCCCGTCGTCGGGAAGTTGGTAGTTCATAATCAGCGTGCCGTAGTCCTTCTCCGATTTGGTGGTGAACTGCGTCCGCAGCGTGTCGTTCGTCAGGCCGTTGTAGCCCCAGAAAACGGAGTCCGGAATCATCACTGAATAGCTTTTCTTATCCGTAACACTCATGGGCAAAGGAAGTTGCATGGTGAAAGTGTCGGGGACGGCATATCGATAGACAGTTGTGTCCTTATGGTCTTTCTGTTGCGAATAGACCCACACGTTGAAAGTGTCGGTGGCCCGCACCGGGTAGGCGAAGGTGAGCGTCAACGGCTTGCCGTACTCGCCAGCGTTTGCAAATCCTACCGACAGCTTCGGAGCCGCCTGTTGACTGCGGCCGCGCCCCCCGGACGGTTTTTCCTTATAAGGCACAATCCTAACGGTATCTGTCTGACCATCAGCACGGAAAAGATATTGGACGGTGTCGCTCAACGGCGTTTTGAGATACCAGGTAATCGTGTCCCGGGTGGTGTTGATCTGTTCGAAATAATCAAGGCTGGCGTCTAAAGGAGTGGCCGAAAACTCGACGAAGCGATGCTTGTACGGGAATTTATAGACGCCGGCGGCGGGATTGTCGTAGCGGGCGAGCGTCTGCACGCTGTCCTCCCCGGCGAAGGCCATGAGGGTGACGACCGGCAGCTCAGCCTTCAGCGAGTCGGCAACGCTGTCGGGCAGGGCTCGCACAGCGGTGACGACCTCATCCAGGAAGGCAATCTCCTCGTTGGGCAGGTCGAATCGGAAGTTGGCATTGATGTCTTTGATGGCAAAAATCTTGTAGTCGCCGGGGGCGATGTTCTTCAGCACGAAACTGCCGTCAGACAGCGATTTGCTGACGTAGTCGGGCATTGAAGTGAGCGGCAGGGAATCAGCGTTCCCCTTGTAGAGCAGCACGTAGAAGTCTTTTGCGGGCGCCAGCGTCTTGGCGTCGAGTATGGTGCCACGGATCAAGTAGTCGTCCAGACTGTCTCCCGTGGAGAAACCGTAGTGGAAGTAGTTCAGAGCGTTGCCCTCGTGGAAATCCTTGATGGCATCGGAGAATATCATATTGTAGGTGGTGTTCGTACGCAGCGAATCTTTGAACTTGATGACGACGGACTTGCCCTTGGTGGTGTATTCCGGCGATTCGTCTAACGGCGGCGACACGAGCACGTTCTCGGTAGGATTGTTGAGCGTGACGAACTCGTCGAACCAGATGCGGATCTGCTTCGAATTAAAACGTATGGTGCCGTCCTCGGGCTCCACTTTCACTACCTTGGGAGGAGTCGTGTCTGCGGGACCGCCCGTGGGCGTCGCGATTTTGGCACATCCGGCGGCAAGAATCGCTGCCAGGAGGATGACTATATTAATGTAGTGGGTATTTCTTCTCATTGAATGATTCACATTGCTTTTCCATGTCAAATTCCACGCCGCGAAAATACAAAAAAAACGTACTTTTGCCACTCATAAAATCGTCCGGAACGGACGCAGTGTAAGTTGCCGAATTATGAACTATTCCAAGTATCCGTCACCCTGTTACATCCTCTCGGAAGAGGCTCTGTTAGCGAATCTGCAGCTGTTGGACCTCGTGCAGAAGGAGGCTGGCGTGCGCATCATCTGTGCCTTGAAGGGCTACGCCTTCTGGCCGTCGTTCCCCCTCATCCGTGAGTGGCTGAGCGGCGCCACCGCCAGCTCCGTGAACGAAGCGCGCCTCATCGCCGAGGAGATGGGCTGCGAGGCTCACACCTACGCACCCGTCTATACCGACCAGGACTTCGAGCAGCTGCTGATGTACAGCAGTCACCTGACCTTCAACTCGTTGGGACAATACCATCGGTTCCGTGAGCAAGCGGCCGCCTTTCCCAAGAAGGTGAGCCTCGGACTGCGCATCAACCCCGAATATTCGGAAATCGAGACCGACCTCTACAACCCCGCCGTGCCGGGCTCGCGATTGGGCATCCTTCGTGACGATATGCCCGACACACTGCCGGAAGACATTGAGGGTCTGCACTTTCACGTGCTCTGCGAAAACGACAGCTATGCCCTCGAGCGCTGCCTGAAGGCCACCGAAGAGAAGTTCTCCGACCTTATCAGACAGTGCAAGTGGTTCAATATGGGCGGCGGCCACCACATCACCCGTGCCGACTACGATATCCCGCACCTCATCGGACTGCTGCAGGACTTCCGCAGCCGCTACCCGAACCTCGAAGAGGTCATCCTTGAACCCGGCGAGGCCGTGGGCTGGCAGACCGGCGTGCTCACCTCCACCGTGGAGGACATTGTGGAGAACAAGGGCATCAAAATCGCGATGCTCAACGTCTCCTTCGCCTGCCACATGCCCGACTGCTTAGAGATGCCCTACAAACCGACCGTCCTCGGTGCCACCGAACCCGACGAAAACAGCAAGCACGTCTATCGTTTGGGCGGTTGCTCCTGCCTGGCCGGCGACTTCATCGGCATGGGCGACTTCGCTTTCCCGGAACCGTTGGAGATCGGCGACAGCATTGTCTTCGACGATATGATTCACTACACGATGGTGAAGACCACCTTCTTCAACGGGGTGGCGCATCCCGCCATCGGGGTCATCCATCAGGATGGCCAGTTCGAGATGCTCGCCCAACCCGGCGACTATGCCTCGTATAAAGCGAAATTGGGATAACGCTCTATGGCTTACACACTTAAAATACGGGAGAACGGTTCACAGCAGGAAGTGCTGGATCCCGTGCGCCAAAAGTGGGTCACCTTGACCCCCGAAGAGCGCGTACGGCAGATTTTCATCCTCTACTTGCTGAATGTCAAAGGGTTCCCGCTGTCTCATCTCTCCGTAGAGCACGCCGTGACAGTCAATGGGATGACCCAACGCTACGACCTCGTGGTCTTCGACGAGGCCCTGCAGCCGTATATGGTGGTGGAGTGCAAGGCTCCGCACGTAAAGCTTACGCAGAAAGTCGTGGAACAAGCCGGACGTTACAACAGTATCCTTCGCGCACCGCTGCTGTGCGTTACCAACGGGCTGGAACACAATGTATTCCGGATTGATTTTGAGATTGGAAAGACAGAACAGGTGAACGGATTCTAATCCTTTCCCAACAGCTTCATCGCATCGTTGCGGTGCGTGGAATCACTGCGAACGAGGGCCTCTTCAGCGCGCATCTCTGTAAGAATCGCTTCCAACATTTGCTCTACGATGTAGTTCTGAATGTCGAAGTTCAGCGGCGCGGCGGCATATTCCGTATAGTGCTGCACCATCTCGTTCCAGACTTCGCTCACGTGGAAGAGAGGCATACGCACGGAAACCGGCGTCTGAAATGAAGACTTCAGGTGGCGGTACTCGTACAGCTCGAAATAGTCGGTGATGGCATCGTCGCTGCCCTTGACCAGCGCATCGTAGTCGGTGATGTCGAGCGAGTCGATGGCGGCGTGGAGGGCCGTATTAATCGGTGAACCGCAGTTTTCGGCCAGACGGTTGGTACGTAGGATCAGGGTGTCGATGAGGTTGTCATAACCGTGGCGGGTCAACGTGTCGAACAGCGAACCCTCCAAAGTCGTGTAGGAGATACGGTAGTCCATATCCTTGTAGGTGTAGAATCCGTCCCTCACGAAGAGGTGGGCCACGGCGGTGTCAGCGCAGGCGTCCAGACAGGCCATGATGGCGTTCTCCTTCTGCGCATCGGTGTACATCTGTTCCACGTACAAGCCGCTGTCGTCCTTGCAGGAGAAGAAGGTCACGGCGGCAAATATGGCTATAAGGGTGATGCTCAGCTTTTTCATATCGATTTTTTCCACTTTCAAATTCAAGCCGCAAAAATAGTATTTTTGCCGACATGAAACGTCATTTGATAGAAACAATTTCCACGAACGCTTGGCTCATGGAGGCGGCGCGGCAACGACGCGGCAGTGGTGAGCCACTTCCCGACCTCTACGCCGTCTATGCCGACTTCCAGACGGCGGGTCGCGGTGCAGGCACCAACCGGTGGCACAGCTCGCGCGGACGTAACATCCTCACCAGCATCTACTTCGAGACAGGGCTGGATGCCGCCGATCAGTTCGTCTTCAACCTCTGGTTCGCCACGGCCACCCGGCGGTTCTTGGCCAAGTACGTGCCCGAGGTCCTCATCAAGTGGCCCAACGATATGTACGTGCGCGACCGCAAGCTCGCCGGCGACCTCACCGAGCACAGCGTCTCCGGCGGCCGCCTCGACTTCACCGTGGCAGGCATCGGCATCGATGTCAACGAAGAGGAGTTCCCCGATTGGATCCCCAATCCCACCTCGCTGTTCCTCGAAACCGGCCAACACTACAGTGTGGACGCGCTTATGGACGAGTACCTCGCGGTTCTGAACGCACGCCGCCCGCTGCTGTCCACGGAACATGAGACCGCCCTCCGCGATGAGTACCTTTCGCATCTCTACCGCCGCGATGTGCCACATCCGTATAACATTGGCGGAAAAAAGATTACCGGCATTATCCGCGACATCGACCGCTTCGGACGTTTGGTGCTGGAACTGCCGGACGGAAGCCAGGAGGCATACGGATTCAAGGAGGTGGCATACGTGGTTTAATGAGGAATGTCGAATGTATGTTGATCAATAATGATTCCCAAGTCCCAAATCCCAAATCCCAAATCCCAAATCCCAAATCCCAAATCCCAAATCACAATTCACAAATCACAAGTCATAATTTACTATCTTCGCGCCCCGAAAAAAACAATCGCTATGACCAAGAAAATCCTCTATATCCACGGATTCAACTCCGCAGGTGGCGGACACAAGGCCCAGGAGTTGCAGAAGATGTTCCCCGACTGGCAGGTGCTGTCGCCGACGTTCGACTACAAAGACCCCGCCGGTGTGCAGAAGAAGCTCGACTCGCTCGTGCGCACGCAGCGCGTGAATGCCGTCATGGGCACTTCTCTCGGCGGCTTCTTCGCCATCTACTGCGCCAAGAAGCACAAACTCCCCGCCATGATTATAAACCCGACCACACGGCCGTCGGAGACCCTCGCCAACCATCTCGGCAAACAGAAGAACTACGTCACCAAGGAGGAGTACCAGTTTACCGCCGCCGACCTCGCCAAGTTCGCCGACTTCGAGCGCAAGGTCTTCGACAAACTCCCCTGCGACGACACCCTTCTCCACTTCGCCCTCTCCACCGACGACGAGCTTCTCGGCGACCACCACTACCTCGAAGAGAAATTCCCGAAATGCCAGGATTTCAACTACTTCGACCAGCAGGGTCACCGTTTCGCCGGGGTGAAGATTCTGAAGCCGATCATTGAGAGGACAATGGAGGCTATTCGTTAGACTGCTGGGGCATACATTGCTGAATAGCCCCAGCAGGGTAAAGAACATTTTACAATACCGTGATACTGCCAACGACTCTGCGCGGGGAACCCGCCGGAGTGTTGTATTCAATCACATAGTTATAGACATTGTGGTGATAAACCTGTCCGTTGACTTCGCCGTTCCAGCGGAAATATTTGCTGTTGGCGGAATAAACGAGCACACCCCAACGATTGTAAATCCAGACGTTGAACACAGCGTCGCCGATATGGTCGAAGTAAGCCTCGGGAATGCTGAATTCATCGTTCAGACCGTCGCCGTCGGGCGTGATGGCGTTGGGCAGGAGGAGCTCGTATTCGCAGGGTACAATCGTGTAGGAAGTTTCCACCTCGCAGGATCCTTGCGAGGCTGTGACGGTGTAAGTTCCCTCGTCGAAGACCGTTATGGTGGTTGAAGTCTCACCCGTGCTCCACAGGTAGTCCTCCAAAGCGCACTGCACCTCCAAGGTGAGGCTGCCGTTGTCGCAGAAGTTATGCGTGAGCGGCACTATCAGGATGGTGGTGTCGAGGAAGGTCAGATGTAGCGTATCAACCTGAGTGCACCCGTTCGCGTCAGGATGTGCAAACGTGTACGTTCCGGACTCCGTGTAGGTCTGTCCGTTCCAGTGGTAAGGTTCGCACGCGAAGTCGCTCTCGGCGGTATGGACTGGGTCGTGGACCGTGAGCTGCAGCGTGACGGTGCTGTCGCAGCCCTCCACTGTGAGAAAATGGAAAACGAGGGTGGCTGAGGTCGGCGCATCCGTATCGAAGATGGTGTCATTCCAGGAGTAGGGGAGTTCCTCGCGACAGAGGACGAGTTGCTCCTCCGTATTCGCGCTGTAGTGGACGGTCAGGTGCAGCGTATCAACCTGCGTACAACCGTTCGCATCCGTATGCGAGTAGGTGTAGTTGCCCGATTGCGTGTATGTTTGTCCATTCCAGGTGTAGCTGTCGCACACAACCTCCGTGGTGGCCTCGTGCACCGCGTGGTGGACGGTCAGGTGGAGGGTGTCGACCTGCGTACAGCCGTGTGCATCCGTATGTGAGTAGGTGTAGTTGCCTGACTGCGTGTAGGTTTGTCCGTTCCAGGTGAAGGTCTCGCAGGCCGTCTCCGTGGTGGCGGTGTGCTGCGGGTGACCGATGTCGAGGTGGAGGGTGTCGACCTGCGTACAGCCGTGCGCATCGGTGTGCGAGTAGGTGTAGGTGCCGGATTGCGTGTACGTCTGACCGTGCCAAGTGTAGGATTCGCAGGCCAGCTGTGTCATGGCGGTATGGACAGGATTGTAGATGGTCAGATGGAGGGTGACGGTGGAGTCGCAGCCCACGGCATTGCTGAAAGTCTGCGTATAGTCACCGGATTGCGTGTACGTTTGGTTGTTCCAGGTGTAGTTTTCGCAACCTGAGGCAGTGAATTCCGAGGTGCTGCTGTGGCTGATGATGAGGTGCAAGGTTACGGCGGAGTCGCAGCCGTGTATTGTCTGGAGATGCTGCGTGTAGTCGCCGGACGTCGTGTAGGAGGTTCCGTTCCATTCGTAGCTGTCGCATGCGGCGGCGTCAAACGTGATGGTCGTGTCGTAGTGGAGCACGAGGTGCAGGGTGACGGTAGAGTCGCAACCTTGGGAGGTCTCGAAGTGCCGCACGTAGTCGCCCGACAGCGTATAAGTGGAGTCGTTCCAGACGTAGCTGTTACAGGTTTCAACATTCACGGTGGTGTCCACACTTTGATGGATGGTGAGGTGAAGAACAGCCGTGGAATCGCAGCCGTGCATATTGGTGAACGGCTGGGAATAGACACCGGTGCTGGTGTACGTTACGCCATTCCAAGTATAGCTGTCGCAAGCGGAGGCGGGGATGTGGGTGGTGTCGGAGTGATGAACGGTGAGATGGAGGGTGACCACGGAGTCGCAGCCGGCGGCATTTACAAGCGTGAAGGTCGGAGTGTCGGTACTTTCGGTGTAGGTGACGCCGTCGATCCAGGTGAAGCTGTCACAGGTGTCATGGATGTCGGTGTAGGCGGTGGAGTGTCGGACAGTGAGATGGAGGGTGACGGTGGAGTCGCAACCGTGGATGGTTTCGAAGTATTGGGTATAGTCGCCTGAAACGTAGTAGGTCGAATCATTCCAGGAATAAGAGTCGCAGGCGGAGACTTCGACAACCTCAGTCACTGCGGGGAAGATGGTGAGATGCAGCGTGACGGTGGAGTCCGCACCGTAGATGTCGTGGAACAGCCTCGTGTAGTCGCCGGAGGTGGTGTAAACGGAGTCTTCCCAAGTGTACGAGACACAGGCGGAGTCGGTGAACTCGTTGAAGGAGGAGTAATAGACGGTGAGATGCAGGGTGTCCACCTGCGTGCAGCCGTTGCTGTCGGGATGCGCGAAGGTGTAGGTGCCGGTGCTGTCGTAGATGTTCCCGTTCCAAGTGTAGCTATCGTAGGCGGTCACAGTGGTATCGGTGTGGGTCGGGTAGTTGACGATGAGATGCAGGGTCACCGTAGAGTCGCAGCCATGAATGGTGTTAAACTGCTGTACATAATCACCAGAGACGGTATAGACGCTATCGTTCCACGTGAAGGTCTCGCAGGCGGTGTGGCTCCAGACGGTGGCGGTGTCGTGCCACAGTGTCAGATGCAGCGTGACGATGGAGTCGCATCCGCTGGCGGAGTTGAAGGTCTGCACGTAGTCGCCGGAGGTGGTGTACGTAGAGCCGTTCCATGAGTAACTGTTGCACTCCTCAACATCGAAGCTGTTGAAGATAGTGTCATTGATGGTGAGGTGGAGCGTCACGACGGAGTCGCAGCCGTGGATGTTGGTGAGCGTCTGGGTGTAGTTGCCGGTGGAGTCGTAGGTAACGCCGTTCCAAGTGAAGTTGTAGCAGCTAGTGGCGAAGTCCTCAGTGGTGTCGGAGTGGAAGACGGTAAGGTTGAGGGTGACCACGGAGTCGCAGCCCACAGCATTCTCAAGCGTGAAGGTCGGGGTGTCGGTGCTCTCGGTGTAGGTGACGCCGTCGATCCAGGTGAAGGCGTTGCAGGCTTCGTGCGGGTCGATGGCGGCGGTGGCGTGGTTGATGGTCAAGTGCAGGGTCACCGTGGAGTCGCAGCCGTGAATGGTGTTAAACTGCTGTACATAATCACCAGAGACGGTATAGACGCTGTCGTTCCACGTGAAGGTCTCGCAGGCGGTGTGGCTCCAGACGGTGGCGGTGTCGTGCCACAGCGTCAGATGCAGGGTGACGATGGAGTCGCACTCGCTGGCGGAGACGAAGGTCTGCACGTAATCGCCGGAGGAGGTGTACGTAGAACCGTTCCAAGAGTAGCTGTTGCACTCCTCGACATCGAAGCTGTTGAAGATAGTGTCGTTGATGGTGAGGTGGAGCGTCACGACGGAGTCGCAGCCGTGGATGTTGGTGAGCGTCTGGGTGTAGTTGTCGGTGGAGTCGTAGGTGACGCCGTTCCAAGTGAAGTTGTAGCAGCTGGTGGCGAAGTCCTCGGTGGTGTCGGAGTGGTGAACGGTGAGATGGAGGGTAACCACGGAGTCGCAGCCCACAGCATTCACAAGCGTGAAGGTCGGGGTGTCGGTACTCTCGGTGTAGGTGACGCCGTCGATCCAGGTGAAGGCGTTGCAGGCTTCGTGCGGGTCGGTGGCGGCGGTGGCGTGGTTAATAGTCAGGTGCAGGGTCACCGTGGAGTCGCAGCCGTGAATGGTGTTAAACTGCTGTACATAATCACCAGAGACGGTATAGACGCTGTCGTTCCAAGTGAAGGTCTCGCAGGCGGTGTGGCTCCAGACGGTGGCGGTGTCGTGCCACAGCGTCAGGTGCATCGTGACGATGGAGTCGCAGCCGCTGGCGGAGACGAAGGTCTGCACGTAATCGCCGGAGGAGGTGTACGTAGAACCGTTCCAAGAGTAGCTGTTGCACTCCTCGACATCAAAGCTGTTGAAGATAGTGTCGTTGATGGTGAGGTGGAGCGTCACGACGGAGTCGCAGCCGTGGATGTTGGTGAGCGTCTGGGTGTAGTTGCCGGTGGAGTCGTAGGTAACGCCGTTCCAAGTGAAGTTGTAGCAGCTAGTGGCGAAGTCCTCAGTGGTGTCGGAGTGGAAGACGGTAAGGTTGAGGGTGACCACGGAGTCGCAGCCCACAGCATTCTCAAGCGTGAAGGTCGGGGTGTCGGTACTCTCGGTGTAGGTCACGCCGTCAATCCAGGTGAAGGAATTGCAGGCTTCGTGCGGGTCGGTGGCAGCGGTGGCGTGGTTAATAGTCAGGTGCAGGGTCACCGTGGAGTCGCAGCCGTGGATGCTGGAGAAGTGCTGTACATAATCGCCGGTCTGGGTATAGACGCTGTCGTTCCAGGTGAAGGTCTCGCAGGCGGTGTGGCTCCAGACGGTGGCGGTGTCGTGCCACAGCGTCAGGTGCAGCGTGACGATGGAGTCGCACTCGCTGGCGGAGACGAAGGTCTGCACGTAATCGCCGGAGGAAGTGTACGTAGAGCCGTTCCAGGAGTAGCTGTTGCACTCCTCGACATCAAAGCTGTTGAAGATAGTGTCGTTGATGGTGAGGTGGAGCGTCACGACGGAGTCGCAGCCGTGGATGTTGGTGAGCGTCTGGGTGTAGTTGCCGGTTGAAGTGTAGGTGGAGTCGTTCCAGGTGTAGGAGTAGCAGTTGGTGGCGAAGTCCTCAGTGGTGTCGGAATGGAAGACGGTGAGGTTGAGGGTAACCACGGAGTCGCAACCCACAGCATTTTCAAGCGTGAAGGTCGGGGTGTCGGTACTCTCGGTGTAGGTCACGCCGTCAATCCAGGTGAAGGCATTGCAGGCTTCGTGCGGGTCGGTGGCGGCGGTGGAATACCGTATGGTCAGGTTCAAGGTGACCACGGAGTCGCAGCCTGCCAAATTGGTCAGGGTGACCGTCGGGGTGTCGGTGCTTTCGGTGTAGGTGACGCCGTCGATCCAGGTGAAGGTGTCGCAGGTGTCAACAGTGACGGTGCTGGCCGTCGGGGAGAGCATGGTGACGGCGACGGTGGTGATGCTGTCGCAGCCGGTGAGCGCGGAGGGCACGTTGTGCGTGAGGACGGTGTCGGCGGTGATGACCGCGACGAATCCGAGACTGTCGTAGGTGTCACCGAAGCAGACGCTGGCGGCGGCATCAACGTGGATGACGGGGTTGACGTGCAGGTGCATGGTGAGCACGCTGTCAGCGCCGGACACGGCCGTGAGGGTCACGGTGGCGGCGCTGTCACTGGCGGTATGGAAGGTGACCTCGTTCCAGACGAACGGGAGCTCCGTCTCGCAGATGGTGTCGTAGGCGTTGGCCGTGACATTGTTGCTGACGACAAGCGTGAGGTGGATGGTGCTGTCGCAGCCCGCGGCATTGGGGATGACCACGGTGTACTCACCCTCATCCGTAAAGGCGATGGTGTCATTGATGTGGTAAGGCAGCTCGTTCTCGACGACCGTAGCTGTGAAGGTGCTCTCGGTGGAGTGTCGTATGGTCAGGTTCAAGGTGACCACGGAGTCGCAGCCCACGGCATTCTCAAGCGTGAACGTCGGGGTGCTGGTGCTCTCGGTGTAGGTGACGCCGTCGATCCAAGTGAAGGAGTCGCAGGTGTCAACGGTGACGGTGCTGGCCGTCGGGGAGAGCATGGTGACGGCGACGGTGGTGATGGAGTCGCAGCCGGTGAGCACGGAGGTCACGTTGTGTGTCAGGACGGTGTCGGCGGTGATGACCGCGACGAATCCGAGACTGTCGTAGGTGTCGCCGTAGCAGACGCTGGCGGCGGCGTTGACGCGGACGACGGTATCGACGTGCAGGTGCATGGTGAGCACGCTGTCGGCGCCGGACACGGCCGTGAGGGTCACGGTGGCCGCACTGTCACCGGCGGTATGGAAGGTGACCTCGTTCCAGACGAACGGGAGATCCGTCTCGCAGATGGTGTCGTAGGCGCTGGCCGTGACATTGTTGCTGACGACGAGCGTGAGGTGGATGGTGGAGTCGCAGCCTGCGTCGTTGGGAATGACCACGGTGTACTCACCCTCCTCATCAAAAGCAATGGTGTCGTTGATGTGATAGGGCAGCTCGTTCTCGACGACCGTGGCAGTGAAGGTACTCTCGGTGGAATACCTGATGGTGAGGTTCAAGGTGACCACGCTGTCACAGCCTACGGCATTGGTGAGGACGACCGTCGGGGTGTCGGTGCTCTCGGTGTAGGTGACGCCGTCGATCCAGGTGAAGGAGTCGCAGGTGTCAACGGTGACGGTGCTGGCCGTCGGGGAGAGCATGGTGACGGCGACGGTGGTGATGGAGTCGCAGCCAGTGAGCACGGAAGGCACGTTGTGCGTGAGGACGGTGTCGGCGGTGATGATCGCGACGAATCCGAGACTGTCGTAGGTGTCACCGAAGCAGACGCTGGCGGCGGCATCAACGTGGATGACGGGGTTGACGTGCAGGTGCATGGTGAGCACGCTGTCGGCGCCGGACATGGCCGTGAGGGTCACGGTGGCGGCGCTGTCACCGGCGGTATGGAAGGTGACCTCGTTCCAGACGAATGGGAGCTCCGTCTCGCAGATGGTGTCGTAGGCGTTGGCCGTGACATTGTTGCTGACGACAAGCGTGAGGTGGATGGTACTGTCGCAGCCCGCGGCATTGGGGATGACCACGGTGTACTCACCCTCCTCCGTAAAGGCGATGGTGTCATTGATGTGATACGGCAGCTCGTTCTCGACGACCGTGGCAGTGATGGTGCTCTCGGTGGAATACCGTATGGTCAGGTTCAAGGTGACCACGGAGTCGCAGCCTGCCAAATTGGTCAACGTGACCGTCGGGGTGTCGGTGCTCTCGGTGTAGGTGACGCCGTCGATCCAGGTGAAGGAGTCGCAGGTGTCAACGGTGACGGTGCTGGCCGTGGGGGAGAGCATGGTGACGGCGACGGTGGTGATGCTGTCGCAGCCGGTGAGCGCGGAGGGTACGTTGTGTGTCAGGACGGTGTCGGCGGTGATGACCGCGACGAACCCGAGACTGTCGTAGGTGTCGCCGTAGCAGACGCTGGCGGCGGCATCAACGTGGATGACGGAGTTGACGTGGAGGTGCATGGTGAGCACGCTGTCGGCACCGGAGGCGGAAACAAGGGTCACGGTGGCCGCACTGTCACCGGCGGTATGGAAGGTGACCTCGTTCCAGACGAACGGGAGCTCCGTCTCGCAGATGGTGTCGTAGGCGTTGGCCGTGACATTGTTGCTGACGATAAGCGTGAGGTGGATGATGGAGTCGCATCCTGCGGCGTTGGGGATGACCACGGTGTACTCACCCTCCTCATCAAAGGTAATGGTGTCGTTGATGTGGTACGGCAGCTCGTTCTCAACGACCGTGGCCGTGAAGGTGGTGTCGGTGGAGTGGCGTATGGTCAGGTTCAGGGTGACCACACTGTCGCAACCCACGGCATTGGTCAGGACGACCGTCGGGGTGTCGGTGCTCTCGGTGTAGGTGACGCCGTCGATCCAGGTGAAGGAGTCGCAGGTGTCAACGGTGACGGTGCTGGCCGTCGGGGAGAGCATGGTGACGGCGACGGTGGTGA
>JAEEGK010000384.1_pt1 | contig 111413 bp, 101 predicted proteins | sample 8958771 | NCBI WGS metagenome assembly JAEEGK01 (sample SAMN16246547, study PRJNA631951) | gut metagenome | biome: gut microbiome; feature: rumen; material: SC-attached | host: Bos | place: Iran: Karaj | collected 2018-10 | reverse complement strand
CATGATAATAGCGCACTTTCATGCCGTGGTTCACCACCACGCGCATCATGTCGGCGAGAGCGTCGTCGTTGGTGAATATAGCGCCACCGTCACCATAGCATCCGAGGTTCTTCGATGGGAAGAACGAGGTGCAGCCGATGTTTCCGATGGTTCCAGACTTCTTCACTGTGCCGTCTTTGAAGGTGTAATTAGCGCCGATAGCCTGTGCGTTGTCTTCCACAACATAGAGGTTATGGCGTTTCGCAATGTCCATGATGGCATCCATATTGGCGCACTGGCCAAACAGATGCACCGGCACGATAGCCTTTGTGCGAGGAGTGATAGCCTTCTCAACTGCAACAGGATCAATGCAATAGGTGTCCATGTCGACATCCACCACCACTGGTGTGAGACGCAGCAAAGCGACCACCTCAGCTGTCGCGATGAAAGTGAACGAAGTGGTGATGACCTCGTCGCCCGGTTTCAGGCCGAGACCCATCATTGCCACCTGCAAAGCGTCGGTGCCATTGGCGCACGGAATCACATGTTTTACATTGAGATATTGTTGCAAATCTTCTTGGAATTTCTGTACAAAAGGACCGCCGATGAAACCGCCAGTCGCTAATATCTGCTGGATGGAAGCGTCAACTTCCGGTTTGATTTTGTTGTATTGACCAACGAGGTCAACCATTGGGATTTTCATAGTTTTTAAATTTTTAAACCGCAAAGATAATATTTTTTACATCTAAAAACACGAAAAAAACGAAAAAATTTCTTCATCTTTTTTTTCGAACACGAATTTTTCGGATTTACACGGATTTGCCACCCCTGTCATTCCGAGCGGAAACGGAGTGAAGCGAGGAATCTCAAGCAAAAATTAATTTTTTCAAAAAAAAGTTTTTTGTTTCAAAAAAAGTTGTATTTTTGCAGTCCGTTTCGTAAAAGGAAATAAGAACAAAAAATATTAGAAAAATGTCAAGAATTTGTCAGATTACAGGTAAGAAGGTCATCAGTGGAAACAACGTTTCACACTCAAACAGAAAGACCAAGAGAACTTTCAGTCCTAACTTGAAGATCAAGAGATTCTACGTTCCAGAGTGGGATGAATGGGTAGTTTTGAAAGTTTCTGCAGCAGGTTTGCGCACCATTGACAAGAAAGGCGTTTATCAGGCAATGATCGACGCAGCAAAAGATGGTAACCTCAACCGCTGGTAAGATATGACTATTTGAAAAAGAAGCCGTCTGCATCAAGGCGGCTTTTTTTATGTAATAAAAAAGCAAAACTAACGTTATAATTAACTGTCATTTCGACCGTAGCGGAGAAACCTCCTACAAAAAATGGATGAGATTTATTCACCAGAGGTGAATGCTTTCGCAAGCTCAGGTCTCGATTCCGCTTCGCTTCACTCGAAATGACGGAAACATGATGAAGAAACTGTTGTTTTTCATATTAATCCTCCTTCCCTCTTTTGTCTTCGGACAGAAGCAGGACGGCGTGTTGTATGGAAAAATAACCGATGAAAGCGGCAAAGCCATCGAGTTTGTCAACGTGGCGGTGCAAAACACACCGTATGGCGTGGTCTCCGACTCGCGAGGAAGCTATACGTTGAGGCTGCCATCCGACACCTTGGTGAATATAGTGTTTTCGTACGTCGGATTCGAGGAGGTGCGGCTGCAAACGAGCGTGAAACCCGGCGAACGGCGCAGTCACAACGTGACGATGATACTCGCCTCGACGATGTTGCCCGAGATGATGGTGCAGGATCAATCCATCAAATCGTCAACAATCACGAGGCTTGATGCCAAGGAGACGGTGCTGCTGCCATCGGCAGGCGCAGGTGGCGTGGAAGACCTGGTGAAGACACTCGCAGGTGTGAGCTCTACCAACGAGCTGAGCTCACAATACAACGTGCGAGGCGGCAATTTCGACGAAAACCTCATCTACGTCAACGGAATAGAGATATACAAACCGTTTCTGGTAGGCACCGGCCAACAGGAAGGTCTCAGCTTCATCAACTCGAGACTCGTCTCAAACATCGACTTCTCGGCAGGCGGCTTCGCAGCGGAATATGGCGACAAGCTCTCGTCGGTGCTCGACATCACATACAAAAAGCCTATCATACCAGCGGGGTCGTTGACACTCAGCTTGTTAGGCGCCGAGGCACACGCCGAAGGCATGGCGTTCAAAAACAAGATGAGCTACCTCATCGGAGCACGTTACAAAAACACGAAATATCTGCTCGGCAAAATGGACACAAAGGCCGACTATCAGCCAAACTTCGCTGACGTCCAAGGACTTATAACATACAACATCTCGCCACGGTTCGAGGTCTCAGCCCTCGGATACTACTCACGCAACAGCTATCTCATGATACCGACCACTCGCGAGACCGACTTCGGCAACTTGCAGGCATCGTACCGACTGAAGATATATTTCGACGGCCAGGAACTCAGCAAATACACCACAGGACTGGGTGCTGTGACATTGAACTTCAGTCCGAACGAAGATCTTAACCTCAAACTCATCGGCTCAGCGTTCTCCACAGTGGAATCTGAGACCTACGACATTCAGGGACAGTATTGGATTGGTCTTTTGGAGACTAACCCAGGAAGCGAAGAATATGGCGATGTGGTTGCTAATCAAGGAGTTGGAACGTATATCGAGCACGCAAGGAACTCATTCTACTCACGTGTTTATAGCCTCGACCACAAAGGTGCCTACAAATACAACGACAACGTCTTGAAATGGGGCGTTCGTTACCAAAACCAGATGTTCGACGACATCGTCAACGAATGGGAGATGAGTGACTCGGCAGGTTACACCCAGCCACATTTCGTCGATTCCATCTTGAACCCGAACAACCCGATGCAGACGCCACTTGAGTTGAAGGATGTCGCACACGCCCATAACGAATTGTATATCAACACCTTAGATGGTTATCTGCAAAACTCATGGCAGTTTGAATCAGAGAAAGGCAACATCTGGGTGCTGACAGCCGGACTTCGTGCCAACTACTGGGGTTACAACAACTCGGTGCATATCAGCCCGCGTGTCGGTATAGCCTTCAAGCCCGATAAACGCCCCAACATGACGTTCAGATTGTCGGGAGGTGAATACGTGCAGCCCCCATTCTACCGTGAGATTCGTATGTTCGACGGCAGTCTGGTCGACAAAGAATATGCTTCTGTGCAGAAATCATATCAGATAGTGCTCGGCCACGAATACCAGTTCGTCGCCTGGGATCGCCCGTTCATGCTTACATCGGAGATATATTACAAATATCTCAAAGACATCATCCCTTACGAAGTCGACAATATAAGAATAAGGTATTACGCCGACCAGAAAGCCACGGGTTATGCCACCGGCGTCGACTTCAAAATCAACGGAGAGTTTGTGAAAGGTATCGAGAGCTGGGCATCACTTTCGTTTATGAAAACGGCCGAAAATATCCAGTATTTCATTGATTCCAAAGGCAATATCATCTCGCAGACAGCGGTACATAACGGTGCCGACTATGTGCGCGACACCATCATCTCTGGTATCCCCCGCCCTTCCGACCAGCGCATCAACTTCGCGATATTCTTCCAAGATTACCTTCCTATAATTCCGTCGTTCAAGGTCAACCTGAAACTCATTTTCGGAACGGGATTGCCGTTCGGACCGCCTGACAGCGAGCGTTATCAGCAGAAATACAGGACACCGCCTTATCGCCGCGTCGATTTAGGCTTCAGCAAACAACTGATTGGCGACGAGACATCATTTAAGAATCCTCGCAACCCATTGAATTACATAAGAAACTGCTGGATAAGCCTCGAAGTGTTCAACCTCTTGGGTGTCAACAACGTGAGCTCCTACATGTGGGTCACCGACGTGTACAATGTGCAGTACGCCGTACCTAACTATCTGACTGGCAGACAGTTAAACCTAAAACTTATAGTGGAGTTCTAAAGAATCAATTTTAGTCCCTATTATACTAAAGACTAACGACTAAAGACTAAAGTCTAATTTCCACAGGTTTTATCATATTTTCCGGCCTTAAAATGCGGTCAAGCTGCTCTTTGGTGAGAAGACCGTGTTCGAGGACGAGCTCATACACGCCACGACCAGTCTCACTTGCCTCTTTCGCAATTTTTGTCGACTCTTTGTAGCCGATAATCGGGTTAAGCATTGTCACTATGCCAATGCTGTTTTCAACCATCCTGCGGCAATGGTCGGCGTTGGCCTCGATACCTTCGATACAAAGCTTCCTCAATGTATCCAAACCATTGGTTAACAAGTGTATAGACTCAAATAAGCTGTATGCGATGACAGGTTCCATCACGTTCAACTCGAGCTGTCCGTTGTCGGAAGCGAGGGTGATGGTGAGTTCGTTGCCGATGATTTTGTAACAAATCTGGTTCATCACCTCCGGGATGACAGGGTTCACCTTTCCCGGCATGATTGACGAGCCTGGCTGACGTTGTGGCAAGTTGATTTCGTTGAGACCGCATCGCGGACCCGAGCTCATCAGGCGCAAATCGTTGCACATCTTATTGATTTTGATGCACAAACGTTTCATTGCGGCACTGTATTGAATCATGCAAGAGGTGGCACTCGTCGCCTCTATGAGGTTGTCGGCGAGGGTGATGTTCCAGCCTGTTATTTTGCGTAAAGCGTTGATACACGCGCCACTATATCCTGGCTTGGAGCAGATACCAGTTCCGATAGCCGTTGCTCCCATGTTCACAACGAGGAACTCGCGTGCAGCCATGTTGATGGTCTTCAGCTCACCGCGTAGTGCTGCGGCAAAGCCGCTGAAAGTCTGTCCGAGCGTCATCGGGACGGCATCTTGAAGCTGAGTACGCCCCATCTTGATGACATTTTTAAACTCTTCGGCTTTCTTTTCGAGAGAGCCTATCAAATCAACAAGATGTGGCAGGAAAGCCTCGTGTTCGAGCACCATGGCGAGATGTATCGCGCACGGATAAGCGTCGTTGGTTGACTGTGAAGCGTTGACGATGTCGTTTGGTGAGCAATATTGGTATTCTCCACGTTTGTGTCCCATGATTTCAAGGGCGCGGTTGGCTATGACCTCGTTGGCGCACATATTGGTGGAAGTGCCAGCTCCGCCTTGAATCATGTCAATCGGGAACTGGTCATGATGCTTGCCTTCGAGAAGCTCATCACAAGCCTGACAGATGGCATCGTATTGCTCGCGGCTGATCATCTCGAGCTCATAATTGGCTATGGCGGCAGCTTTTTTCGTCAAAGCCATGCCTTTTATGAAGTTAGGGTAGCTCGACATGAGGTTACCGCTTATGTGGAAATTCTCTATTGCTCTAACAGTCTGTACGCCATAAAGCGCATCGGCTGGCACCTGTTTTGGGCCAAGCAAATCGCTCTCTACTCTGAAATTATCCGTAATCATTGCTTAATCAACCAGTAACAAAATCTTTTCAAAATTCAATCAAATAATTTGCAAAGATACGACTAAAATTTGAAACGGCGACAAAAATAGTAAAATAATTTACTATAAATCTGTTTACAAGTCTGGAATGAACTACTAATCGACAAGAGCGACTTGTTGGTAATCCTTAACAAATCCTAATATTGCCGTTTGAATTTTCTCCAAAGTATGACGACTCGGATGACGCAAACCCGTGGTATAATGACTTAACTGCTTCTTATTGATGCCAGTCGCATGCGCCAACCATGTCAGAGTAAATGGTGAATATCTCAAAAACGATCCCGTGTCATATTTGTACTCAAAATCCAGGTTTTCAAAATCAAATTGCCGACCTTCTCTGACAAAAATGGTCTCCATGTCTTTCTTACTTTTCAAAAAATCGAGTTTGGCCTCGGTAATACTGTTTCCTTGACCCAACAACATAAAACCCAGGGTATTATCCACCGTATAGATGTCGTAGGTCAAATCTTTGCCAATCTCAATCATTGCGGTTGTTTTCATGGTCTTTCATTTTTATAGTTTAACACCAGATTGTTTACTAATAGCTTTCAAAGTGCCAAATTTTGCCTCTTGCGATTTGTGATGACTTAATGGAAAAATATTTCCAGTAATCGGACTATACCAATATGGATGGTCACCATCATACAAAAAATAACACCCAGCTCTTTTGAGCTTCCTTTCAATCTCAGAGTATTTCATAAATACCAGTCTTTAATTCCGTTGCAAAGATAGAAATTTTTCTAACATTTTGCATAAAAAACATCAATTTTTTTAAAAATTCTTATTTTCCCCAGTTGTCTCTGTCTAAACTGCGATATTGAATAGCTTCTGCGAGGTGTTCGGGCTGTATTTTTTCTGAGCCGGCAAGGTCGGCAATTGTGCGTGAGACCTTGAGGATTCTGTCGCGGGCACGGGCTGAAAGACCTAATCGTTCCATGGCGTTTTTCAGCAAAAGTCCGCATTGCTCATCCAAATCGCAATATTTTTGAATCATTTTTGCAGTCATCTGAGCGTTACAATGTATTCCTGGCACATCGGCGAAACGCTGCACCTGAATCATTCGGGCTTTGACGACACGTGCGCGGACGTCGACGCTTTTCTCTCCCGGTTTCTTCTGTGCCAGCTCCTCGTAAGAAATAGGAAACGTCTCGATATGCAAGTCGATGCGGTCAAGCAAAGGCCCTGAGATCCTTGACAGATACGTCTCCACCTGTCCTGGCTTGCATGTACACTCCTTCGTCGGGTGGTTGTAATAGCCGCACGGACAAGGATTCATGGCCGCCACAAGCATGAAATTCGCCGGAAACTCCACCGTCTGCTTGGCACGTGCTATAGTCACCATACGGTCTTCCATCGGCTGGCGCAGCACTTCAAGAACCTGACGCTTGAATTCCGGCAGCTCATCAAGAAAAAGCACACCGTTATGTGCCAGCGATATCTCACCGGGCTGCGGATAGGTGCCGCCACCAACCAAGCCGACGTACGACGTGGTGTGATGCGGACTTCGGAATGGTCGGGTGCGCATCAGCGAGACACCATGCCCCAGCATACCGACCACAGAGTGAATCTTTGTCGTTTCAAGAGCCTCTTTCAGCGTCATCGGAGGCAAAATAGTCGGTAATCGCTTGGCTAACATGGTCTTGCCACTACCTGGCGGACCTATAAGAATCACGTTATGTGAGCCCGCAGCCGCCACTTCGAGAGCACGTTTTATGTTCTCTTGCCCACGAACATCCGAGAAATCGAAGTCATAGACATTGTCTGTCATCTCCTCTTCAAGGTTCAGTCTTACAGGCTCCAGATGATGAAAACCATTGAAAAAGTTGATTACATCCATGATTGTCTCCACTCCGTACACCTCGATATCTTCCACCACCGCAGCCTCATTGGCATTGGCTTTAGGCACTATCACGCCTTTGAAGCCCTCCTCGGCAGCTTTTATCGCTATCGGCAAGGCTCCTTTTATCGGGTTGATGCCGCCATCAAGCGAAAGCTCTCCCATTATTATGTATTTGTCAAGCAAATCGACGCTAACCTGTTCCGTGGCTGCAAGTATTGCTATCGCCAACGGCAGGTCGTAACTCGAGCCCTCCTTACGGATGTCGGCTGGTGCCATGTTGATGGTGATTTTCCGCTTCGGGTATTTTAACCCGTTGTTACTCAACGCCGCTTCTATCCGCTGCTGGCTCTCTTTCACCGCACTGTCGGGCAATCCGACCAGAAAAAACTGCACTCCACGATCACTGTTGACCTCAATGGTTACAGTAATGGCATCAATGCCATTTAAGGCACTTCCAAAAGTTTTTACTAACATAATAGTTGGTTTTTAGTTAATGTTATTGTTATTTATTCCGACCGTCATTTCGAGCGTAACGAAGTGAAGTCGAGAAATCACCGCCACCAGAATTCAGATGCACATGTATTGATTCAATGCCAGTGATTTATTCACCAAGGTGAATGCTCTTGCTTCGCTCGGGTCTCCATTCCGCTCCGCTTCAGTCGAAATGAGGATACCCTATTTTTTAGGTTTATATCGTGATTTTTGTAAAACATCTTGATAATCAGTAATTTGCATCATTTCATTAAGCATAACATCATTATTCGTCATGAAAGAGCGCACGATTTGCAATCCGAGATAGTCACCCAGTCGTGCAGGCGAGTCGTTGCCAAACGCTGTCGTGAACGGACCGTCGTTGAACAATGCCCGACGATGGTCCAACACATTGTTATACAACATATTATTACCAACAACAGCAGCCCAAACAGCACCCTCGTTATCCTCTGCCCACTCCATCTGCTGCCTTGAATAACCAAGAATCACCGAGTCGGGTAACGAAGGATTCATAGCCTCAATGAAATAAAGCTCTTTGCCATGCTCTACCATCTCGGCGAGGACGCTCTTCTGGTTAATACGGTTGCCGTATGTATGATAATAAAAGGCTTCCGCCAAATCTCTCGTCAACGCAACAGGCTGCATACGCCGTGACTGATACCTCGGAAATCCGATTTGGTCGTAGACTAAGTCGTTGTTACTCAAGTAGAAATCCAGTCCTATCATCACACATTCGTCGTTGATGCTTATCGGATTATTGTAATAGGAGCCCGACACGTAAGTGTAAGTCGGGACTGGCATCCATTCGGGGAAATAATACCTGTAATGCTGATAAACATCTCTCACCTCATCTTCCACAACCCCAATATCAGGAAATGTCTCATCCACTAAATCATTGATTTTCAGCATAAAAGTATCAGTCACAAAGTCTTTCATGTAACCTATTTCCTCCTCATTGGGGTTTTCAATCAAAAAATCGCTGAACTGCGGCAGTATCGCACGATACTCCTCCTCGAAATTGGCGGTATCGATGGCAAAAAGTGCCTTGTTGAACTCTACAATTGTCACCTCTTTCGGCTCCATTTTCTGATATGGCACATTCAGCTTTTTCTTGTAACCCGCTGATTTTGAGCATGATACACACATTATCAGCATCACAAATATCCCAAAACAAAACTTCTTCATACTACAAACTCTAAACTTAAATACTGACTCTCAACTCTCAACTCTTAACTCTCAACTTTAATCTCAGTTGAAATGACATATTGTCTTACCATCTCAAGTGCTGTGATTGAAGCACGTTCGATGTTGTTTCCTCTGTCTTTTCCGAAGTTACAGCGTTTCGACACCACACCATCAGGTCCGGCCACTGCTATCCACACTGTGCCTACCGGGTTCTCTTCTGTCGCTCCGCCTGGTCCGGCCACGCCTGTGGTCGCCACTGCGTAGTCAGTCTTGAGCAAAGCCCTTACACCTGTCGCCATCTGCTCCGCGACTTGTTGACTTACAACGGTATACTTCTCCACATCGGCATGGTTCACACCCAGAACCTCCTCTTTCACTGAGGTTGCGTACGACACCACAGTGCCTTTGAAAACCTCCGAACTGCCTGGTATTGCCGTTATCATCTTCGCTATCGTGCCACCGGTGCAGCTTTCAGCCGATGACAATGTTTTGCCAGCCACCTTGAGTTTCTCCAAAACAGCTTCCGCTATAGGTTTCTCATCGTATCCGAAGATGTATTGTCCGATGATTTTTGCCAACTTATCTATCTCATTATCAATGGCTTGCTGTAAAAATCCCCTATCAGGATGACGGCCGTCGAGACGCAGACGCACCATGCCATATTGCGGCAGATACGCCAGCGACAGGAAGTCAGGCAGTGCGTCTTCCCAGTCTTTGATGGCATCGGCGAGGAACGACTCACCCACTCCTGTGGTCATCACCACCTTACTAATATATGGTGTCACCTTGAAATGCTTCATAAGCTTAGGCAGAATCTCCTGTTCGAACACGTTTTTCATCTCGAAAGGCACGCCTGGCATCGAGATATACACCGATTTGCCCTTTTCGAACCACATACAAGGTGCTGTGCCATAACGGTTGGGGATATAAGTGCATGATTTAGGGATGTACGCCTGACCACGGTTACGCTCAGTCATCTGATAGCCACGCAACTTAAAGATACTCATAACGTTATCATACGCATCCTGACAAAACTCGAGTTCTGTGCCAAAGTATTTGCACAGTGTCGGCTTGGTGATGTCATCCGCCGTCGGTCCCAGCCCGCCTGTCATCACAATGATTTCAACATCTGAGCAGGCATCCAATGCGTCCACGATATCCTTCTCGCCATCGCCTATAGTCAAGGTGGAAATCACCTCTATTCCATTGTTGGTCAAGATATTACCAAGCCATGCGGCATTAGTGTTAATCACCTGTCCAATCAGCAGCTCATCGCCAATTGAAATGATTTTAGCCTTCACAAAATCGTTGTCTCTCTTCATTTTTTTATACTTTTCTTAGCATTTCGAGCGTAACGAAGTGAAGTCGAGAAATATCATGAGATTTATTCGCCTTTGGCGAATGCTTTCGCTTCGCTCAGGTCTCCATTCCGCTCCGCTTCAGTCGAAATGACGTTTGTAAAACGTTACAAAATTAAACATTAATATTTTACAAAGTTTATTTTTAACATTTTTTAACATAAGTTTCAAAATTTTGACTACTTTTGTAAAAAATTTTTAACATTTAGGCTTGATATGAACACTAAACCCATCCCTGGCTCGCAGCTCGTCTTCAACAAAGAAGGCGCGATATATCATTTGAATCTATTTCCGGAGATGCTTGCCGACAACGTCATTTTGGTTGGCGACCCCGACCGTGTTGCGGTGGTTTCAAAGCACTTCGACACAATAGAGTACAAACGTCACAACCGTGAACTTGTAACGCACACTGGCACTTACAAAGGCAAGCGTATCACAGTGCTGTCGACAGGCATGGGCACCGACAACATCGATATTGTCGTCAACGAGCTGGATGCTGTGGCGAACATTGATTTCAAGACACGCACTCCGAAAACAGAGCATCGCACGCTCAACATGGTGCGTTTGGGCACCTGCGGCGCATTGCAGCCTGAAATCGGGGTGGAAGACAGCTATGTGGCATCGCGTTATGCCATCGGCCTCGACGGCCTCGCATATTTCTATAAAGATCATAACAAAGTGATTAACAAGGAGATGACCGACGCTTTCATCAGCTTCATGAACTACCCCACCGACCTGCCGAAGCCATATATCGCGGAAAGTTCCAAGGAACTTTTCGACCGTCTGGCAGCAGATTATCATCAGGGAATCACCGCCACTTCGCCAGGATTCTACGGACCTCAGGGGCGGTCGCTACGCATGGAGCTGACATATCCGCAAATCAACCCCGACATAGAGAAGTTCAGTTACAATGGTTGGAAAGTGTGTAACTTTGAGATGGAGTCATCGGCACTGTTCAGCCTTGGTAAGATGTTGGGACACAATTGCTTAACCATATGCGCGGCAATAGCCAACCGTGTCACGGAGAAGTTCTCCGCCGACTATCATCCTTACATTGAAAAGCTGATTGAAACGACCCTCGAGAGGTTATAAGACATAGTCTTCCTGCTCGTCGACGTGTTTCATAGAGATTAGACATTCGAGGTTGACATCTATCACAGCCTCCTCGAAGAACGGAGCCGACGCCACGACATAGCTCTCGTAGCCGAAAATCATAGAGCCGCCGTCATAGGTGGCTTCTTTTTTTGATGCCACATTGTTGACAAACACCAGCGGACGCTCGGTCTTCAAGACATTTTGTCTCAATGTGTTACGGCGTATTTTCGATTGATTGACGCCACATCTTTCGGCACCTATATTAATAATGACATCCGGCGCGAGCGGCATGAGCTCGTCGACACGATTTTGGAGCAGAAACTCATCATCGTTAGTGTTGGCGAGGTCTGAGCCGATGGTAACGGCATATTTGTGACAGCCAATCTGAAGCAAATCGTCTTCGTCGGCAGGCACGAAATATTTCTTTTCAGCTTCTGTCAACTGTTTCTTTTTGAACACCTTACGCTGTCCTTGGAACATATAGACAGCCGCATTGAACTTACCGACGGGGCAGCCCACGAGCACGCCCACGGTCTCGCATTCCGATGCTATGATGTCCAAAGCTTTTTCACATTGTTTTATAAAAACGGGGTCACCGAAGCGGTCGTCACAGTCGCATCCGCTTACGGAAAGCTCAGGAAATATTACCAAAGTAGAGGCTTTTGCCTTGTGTGCCGCCTCTACTATCTTTTTCACGTTGCCATCAATATCGCCGGCCACGCATCTTATCTGTGCTAAAGTTATTTTCATCAGAACAAAAACCCTATTTCAAAACATAAATCTCTCATTGTCAACTTGTTATTGTCTTTCGACATCAGATTTGAGAAGAAATCGTCGTATGCCACCATAAACTGAAGTGTGCTGTGGTTGAGCACCTCCATCTCCATGCCGACATGCACTATCAGCGAGCTGCAGACGTCGCGGTAAGGATGTATATAATCGCCCTTGTCGTGCTTGCTGGCAATAATGTTGAAGCCGTATCCTATCTCGCCGATAATACGGAAACGGTCAGCGATAGCGTCGGTGCGCATCTTCAGCATCAACGGGATTTGCAGATAGGTGTTGTTCAAATTCCTGTCTTCAACCGTCTCGACTTCAAACTCATCGACAACCTTATATTTGTATGAAAGTTTATTGCCCACGACATTGAATCCCGATGAAAAACCATAGTTTTCGCCGAAGTAATATATTCCGGTGAAGCCAAACTGATAGCTGAATCCTGTGTCTTTGCTGACAATATTCTTGTCTGACGAGCCTAAAAAGCCGACACCAAGCCCTCCTTTCAAACCTAATTGATACTCATAACGTTGCGCTGAAGCGACGAAGGAAAACATGCCAGCGAAAAGCAATAAACAAAAAATCTTTTTCATATTTTGTCGAACGTTTAATTTTTTTAAATATCTTTGCAAAAATAATAAAAATTGTTTGAACAAATTAAAAATTTTACAATTATGAAGAAATTATTACTCGTTTTAGCTATTGTTCTGTTCGCCAATGTGGTTAGAGCAGAAGGTTTCGGCTTCTGCCTCGGGCCGAAAGTCGGTTATCAAACCACCAAATTGTCATTGGAAAAAGCTGAAATCAAGAAAGGTTTTTCTGACCATCTCACAATTGGTGTTTTTGGAAGAATATCTTTAAATAACTTCATCATCCAGCCGGAATTGCTTTGGTTCAAGAGCGGTCAGGTTTTCAATTTCAACATCGACCCTTCTGTAAACACAAACAACGGCATTAATGTCGACTTGAATCCATCACTCACCATGACTCAGCAAAATCTGGCATTGCCGATTTTTCTCGGTTATCAGATTGACGGTGGTATCCTAAAACTGAGAGCCAACGTGGGTCCTGTGATGTATTTCGTTCTGAGTCAGAAGCAGACTGTCGACTCTGAAGGGAACTCACAAAGCGTTGATTTCAAGAATCTTGACGCAAAAGGCATGACATGGGGCGCAGCTCTCAACTTCGGTCTCGACGTGTGGAAACTCACTCTCGATGTCAACTACAGCTTCGGTCTGTCCGAATTCTTCAAGTCAGATGACGTCAACTGGAGTGTGGGACAATACAGCGGCAGTTTCCATCTCGACAAGACAAAACAGAACGTGTTTACCATAACTCTTGGTCTCAAGTTCTTGTAAAATGTCAGTAACAAGCCTTCCAAGCGCGCTTTTTGTGAGAAATCGCAGGAATTTTGCCTCGATGATGACAAAAGGCGCTCTTGCTTTATTCACAGCCAACGAGGAGATGCCTCGCAATGGCGACCAGTGCTACCCTTTCCGTCAGAATTCCGACTTCTTCTATCTCACCGGAATCGACCGTGAAGGGGCTTACCTTATACTATATCCCGACCATCCGAAACCTGAGATGCGCGAGATTCTTTTCATCGAGCCTTACAGCGAGACAAAAGCCATCTGGCGAGGCGAGATGCTCGACGCAAAACAAGCCAAAGAGATTTCGGGATGTGCCAACGTGATGTACGCCGACAGCTTCAACGACGTGCTTAAAGAGCTGATACTCAGCAGCTCAAAGGTGTATCTCAACCTCTACGAATATGCGCGTTTCGAGACCAAAGTGGTCACAATCCAAGACCGTTTCGTGAAGGAGATTAAAGAGCAATATCCGCTCCACACCTTCGACCGCTCAGCACCGATTTTGAATAAGCTCCGCAAAATCAAATCTCCTGAGGAGATTGAGGTTATAAAACACGCCTGCGACATTACCGGAAAGGCTTTTCTGCATTGCATGAAGACGGTGAAACCCGGACGTTACGAATACGAGATGCAAGCCGAGATGGAATACATCTTCAAGATGAACAACGCCTCTGGTCACGCCTTCCACCCTATCATCGCAGGAGGCAAAAACGCCTGCTGTCTGCATTATTCAAAAAACGACAGCATATTGAACGACAATGAGTTACTGCTCTTCGACATGGGCTGCGAATACCAAAACTACGCCTCGGATCTGAGCAGGACGATACCTATTAACGGCAAGTTCACACCCCGTCAGAAAGAGTGCTACGAAGCCGTTTTGAGAGTGAAAAAAGAGATAACAAAGCTATATAAGGTCGGTGGCACCATCGACAAAATCAACCAGACGACATATCAGCTGATGGAGAAAGAGATGATAAAACTCGGCCTCTTCACCCAGCAAGACGTTGACAATCAAGACCCAGCGAATCCGCTGTACAGGAAATACCTCATGCACGGCATGGCGCATCATATCGGACTGGACTGCCATGACAACCTCGACAAGTACGAGCCATTTGCACCAGGCATGATACTCTCGTGCGAACCAGGCCTCTACATCCGCGAGGAAGGTATCGGCATCAGGCTTGAAGACGACATCTTGATTACTGATAATGAGCCAGTTAACTTGTTTGGAGATTTAGCAATTGAGCCCTCTGTCATTTCGAGCGAAACGTAGTGTAGTCGAGAAATCTCAGTCAAAATGACGTTTGAAAAGAAAATTTAATAAAAAATCATATCATGAAAAAGTTATTTATCACATTCGCGGCCATCATCGTAATGGCCTTCAGCGCTAAGGCGCAGACAAACATTCAGGAACAGTACGATTTTAATCGTGAGCATTTAACCACAACTTTGGAGATGTTCCAGCCGGATAACTGGGGAAGCACGTTCTTCTTCACAGATATCTATCACCCGAACAACACCAACGGTCCTACAGGTTATTACACCGAAATCGCCCGTGGCTTGAACTTCTGGCAGAACACCAAGATGAGTCCATTCAGCGCCCACGTCGAATGGAACGGCGGTCAGTTTGCAAACAACGCATGGCTCTTCGGTGCCGAGTGGTTCTTGCATTCAAAAGATTTCAAGTACAGATTGACACTTGAGGTGTTATACAAGACTATCGCCAAGGCAGACCAAGATGCGCCATTACAGTTCACAATTATATGGGGCATTGACGATTTGTTCGGTGTTAAAGGTCTGATGTTCAGCGGTTTCGCTGATTTCTGGTGGGAGACCTTGGAGTGGGGTGCCATCCTCGACGCCAACGGGATCCAGCAGATGGATGCCAACGGCAACCCCATGTACGAAACAACCACCTGTGTCTTCATCAGTGAGCCTCAGCTCTGGTACCAAATCGGCCAGTTCTTCAAATGTCCTAACTTGCATATCGGCGGTGAGGTTGAGTTGGCATACAACTTTGCGGGCGCATGGCGTAAAGACTACGTTGACAACAAAGGTTTCAACGTGTCGCCTTGCCTTGGCTTAAAATGGGTTTTCTAATTTAATATCATGTTACAAAGACTCTTTGGATTCGATCCTAAAACCATGACCATCAGGACTGAGATTCTGGCGGGTATCACCACGTTTTTGACGATGGCGTATATCCTGGCTGTCAATCCCAGTATATTCAGTGTTTTAGCTGACGGTCCAAACCCGATGCCCAACGATGCGGTGTTCACTGCCACCGCTGCTGCCTCCATTATCGGCACTCTTTTGATGGCGTTTTACGCCAAGAAGCCTTTCGGACTCGCCCCGGGCATGGGTCTGAACGCCTTCTTCGTATTCACCGTGTGCTTAGGCATGGGCTACACATGGCAGTTCGCCTTGACGGCGATCCTCCTCGAGGGTATCATCTTTATCATATTGACAGTCACCAACATACGTCAGCTTATCGTCAATGAAATTCCGAAGTCCATTAAGTATGCCATAGGTGCGGGTATCGGTCTTTACATAGCATTTATCGGCTTACGTGGCTCTGGCATCATCGTCAATGACCCAGCCACCGACGTGGCACTCGGTGACCTCAGTTCCGCGACGTCGATACTTACCATCATCGGATTTTTCATCACCGGCGTGCTCATCATCCTCAAAGTGAAGGGCGGCCTGCTCATCGGCATACTCGCCACCACAGCGATAGGCATCCCGATGGGTGTGACACAATACAACGGCATCATGTCGAATGTGCCTTCAGTCGCGCCTATCTTCTGCCAGTTCGAGTGGAGCCATGTGTTGTCGTGGGATATGCTGATAGTGGTGTTCACATTCCTCTTCTGCGATATGTTCGACACTATCGGAACTGTCGTCGGAGTGGCGGTGAAAGCCAAGATGATAGACAAAGACGGTAAAATCGACGGGGTGAACAAGATTTTGATGTCCGATGCTATCGCCACCACAGTGGGCGCATGTCTCGGCACCTCAACCACGACGACGTACATCGAGAGTGCGGCAGGCGTCGCTGAAGGCGGCCGCTCAGGACTCACAGCCTTCGTCATCGCCGTATGTTTCATCCTCGCCACCTTCCTCTCTCCATTGTTCCTCTCTATCCCTGCCGCAGCCACAGGCCCGGTGCTCTGCATAGTGGGCGTCATAATGGCAGCACCGCTGAGAGACATCAACTGGGACGACTTCTCAGAAGCCATTCCGGCATTCATCACAGCCCTGCTCATACCACTGTCATACAGCATCTCCGACGGCATCATGCTCGGCGCAATCACTTACGTGATACTCAACGCCATCTGCGGCATCTTCAAGAGAGAATACATCAAGAGAATCAGCACTACAATGTGGGTTTTGGCGATTATGTTCATTTTGAGATATATTTTCATTTAAAATAAATTACCATGTTCAACAAAGAATTCTATATCAATCACAGAGCAGCCCTTAAGAAATTGATGCACAAGGGCTTAGCTATATTCGTATCAAATGATGAGGCACCTCAAAACTACCCTGACAACACCTATCACTACCGTCAGGACAGCAACTTCGCCTATTTCTTCGGATTGAACCATCCTGATTTGGTTGGTGTTGTCGACTTTGAGAGCGGTGAGGAAATACTCTTCGGCCAGGAGGTGACCATCGACGACATCATCTGGTGCGGCCCGCTGCCGTCGTTGCAGGAACAAGGCGAGATGATTGGCATCAAAGACTGCCGCGACATCAACCGCTTCCCGGAATATATCCGTGAGCAGATGGAGAAAGGCCGTATGATTCACATTACTCCACAATATCGTGGCGGAATGGCAATAAAAATCGCCAACTACATGGACATCAACATTCATGAGGTGGAAAACTACGTCAGCCAGCTGCTCATCGAGGCCATCGTGAGTTTGCGCGAAATCAAGAGCGACATCGAGGTCAAAGAGATGGACAAGGCAGCCGACACTGCATATTTCATGCAGACCACAGCCATGAAGATGTGTAAGCCGGGCGTCATCGAACAGAGGATCAGCGGCGCCATCGAGGGTATCGCCATAGCAAGAGGCGGCATAGTATCATTTCCTAACATCGTAAGCCAGGACGGACAGACACTGCACAACCACTATCACGGCAACATTCTGAAAGAAGGACGTATGATGGTGTGCGACTGCGGTGCAGAGAGCGAGAACTACCTCGTCAGCGACTTCACACGTACCACACCTGTCGGCGGTAAGTTCAACAGCCGCCAGCGCGACGTCTATGAAATCGTGCTGAAGGCTAACATGGAAGTGGCGAAGAACACCAAGCCGGGCATCCGTTACATGGAGATGCACAAACTTGCGGTACGCACCCTCATCGAAGGCTTGCAGGGCATCGGCTTGATGAAAGGCAACGTCGACGACGCACTCGCAGTAGGAGCGCACTACCTCTTCATGCCTCACGGCCTCGGCCACATGCTCGGCATGGACGTGCACGACATGGAAGGCCTCGGCGAGATTAACGTGGGCTACGACAAAGAGACCCCACGCTCGACACAGCAGGGCTTCAGCTGCCTCCGCTGCGGCAAAGTGCTGAAACCAGGTTTCGTGGTCACCGACGAGCCAGGATGCTACTTCATCCCTACCCTCATTGACATCTGGAAAGCAGAAGGCAAACATAAAGACTTCATCAACTACGACAAACTCGAGTCGTTCAAAGACTTCGGCGGCATCCGCATCGAAGACGACCTCCTCATCACTGAGACAGGCAACAGAATCCTCGGCAAACCGATCCCGAAGACCGTGGAAGACGTGGAAAGATGCTGCGCCGAAGACAACGGCGGAATCCGCATCCCAGGAGTTTTTTAGTTAAAGGTTAAAAGAGGAAAGTTAAGAATAGAGACGCACGGTCATGCGTCTCTATATTTTTATCCACCAAAATTTTAACAATTTTTAACAAAAAAATTGGTCGCTCAAAAAAATCTAAATATCTTTGCCACAAAATTTACTATCAGTGACTAAAAAAGACAATAAAGGCTTCCTGCTTCTGCATCTGTCGGTGTTCATCGCAGGGTTTACCGGGGTGCTGGGGCGGCTCATCGAACTCGACTCCGCTGTGCTCGTTTGGCATCGGATGGCATGGGCTGCCGCGTTGATGGCTATGTTTCTTATATTTCGCAAAGAGCTGAAACGATACAGATTCCAAGATATATGCCAGATGGGAGGCGTTGGCGTGCTTCTTTGCCTTCATTGGATTTTTTTCTACGCCAGCATCAAAGCATCCAACGTGTCAATCGGTGTGGTCTGCTTTTCGTTGGTCGGGTTCTTCACGGCATTATTCGAGCCAATAATCAACAAACACCGTTTCTCCATTGTCGAGTTTCTGTTCAGCATCTTGACGGTTCTCGGTGTTTATCTCATCTTCCATTTTGACACTCGCTATCGTTTGGGAATCGCTTTCGGAATCATTTCATCAGCATTGTACGCCTTGTTCGCCATTGCCAATCAACATGTTGGAAAATGTTATGAAGCCAAGAATATGCTCTTCTGGGAAATGGTCGGCGGTCTGGTTGTCCTCAGTGCCATCTTCCCGATATACAACCATTTCCTGCCTGTCGAAAAACTCCTTCCCTCAGGTCTTGATTATCCTTACATGGCATTTATGGTGGTCGTCTGCACCATCGGTCTCTGTCTGTTGCAAATCATTGTGTTACAGAAGATTGACGCCTTCACTGCCAACCTCACCTACAATCTGGAACCTGTTTACAGCATCATTATCGCAATGCTGATGTTCAATGAATACCAAGAGCTGAATTTCTCGTTTATCCTCGGCATCGCACTCATCATCATATCGGTGGTGCTTCAAACTTTGTCGAAATTGAAAGCAAAGGATTAGTTTTTTCTAAAAAATTTTTAAAAAATAAACTGACATTTTGTCAGAATTTTGTTTCTTTGCAGTTTGTTCAGGAGATTTATTCGCCTCTGGCGAATGCTTTCGCTTCGCTCAGGTCTCCATTCCGCTTTGCTCCAGTCGAAATGACGAACACACAACCGTCATTTCGAGCGAAACGAAGTGAAGTCTTTTTTACCTCTCTAATTCATCACATAAATCATCAATACCATTTTGTGACAGTTCAATAAGTTTATTTTTATCGCCTAAATTCATGAGAATGTGATTTTCGTCAACAAAATGAAATAATTCAACTTTCAGTGTGTCTTGATTTAAATACCAGACATCATTGTCATTTACAAATCGAACAATTGCATCTCCGTTTGAGATGGTATATCCGTTTTTAGTGGTCTCAACAAGATATTGACCATTATCCGTGTTGATTATTTCTGCTTTATAAGCAATAGGATTGTTACCAGTCCAAAATTCTATAGAATTAAAGACAACAGCATCAGCGACTACACATATTTCGTAAACTGGGAGAATACTCAATCCGATAAACACCAATTCATTAATCCATTTGTCCCCGATTGAGTTGTTCCAGTCGTAACATTTGTTTGTTAAACCGAATGATCCGATGCATGAGTACATTAATAATGTACATGCCAATGCAATTGTTAATACTAATTTTTTCATGATGTTAATTTTTAATGATTTATAATACGATTAATTAAAGTTGGAATGTTTCAAATATCAGTTGTGACCATGCGTTTGCCAGCTTCGCGAGCTTTGCGTAAATCATCTTCCCAATACTTATCATGCCATTTTTGTTTAGCTTCAGAAGTACCCTCAACAAAGTTGTATAGTCTATAATCATAAACTTGTATAGTATTGTTAGCCATCACCACATTCACTTCACGACCAATTTCATGACTCAACGCCATGCCGGTCAACAATTCCACGTTACGCATAGAGCTTCGCCTCACCTTTTCACCATTTGATGGACTTCCATTCATGGTATATATAAAAGTTACGGGCATTTTCTTTGGTGCTATTAATGTGCCGCATGAACAGTCGAGCCATGGGAATGTGAGCCGCTCCCAAAAAGCCCGCATCATCCCAGTCATCTCGCCATAATATATTGGCGATGCAAGCACCAGTCCGTCAGCCTCATAACAATCTTTCAATGTCTCTGTCAGACCATCTGGAAATCGACAAACAGCTGTGTTTTGCCCTTTTAATTTGCATGCCATGCATGAGCGGCATCCTTTGTAATCAATGTCATATAGACGCACAACATTGGCGACACCACCACCTTCTTTAACACCTTGGACAAAAGCCGAGATCATACTGGCAGTATTCATAAAAAGTCGCGGACCACCATCAATAATTATTATCTTTTTCATATCTGATTTATTATTGGTTATTTCTTGATTTTGTGTATTTTTTAAAAAGTTTGTCTTCACGGAGCCTTAAAAATTTTGCATAAAACAATACGCTGGTCTGCACGTGACTTCCATTAAAAACAGGTGTATACAGACAACAATCGCCGTCATTTTCAGATAACATTGGATAAACCACCGACATATGCTTGTATGGAATGCATTTGTCTCTCTTTGAATGATATAGCACGACTGTTGAGCTTGGATGCCATCCTTTGGCACAGTCGTCCAAATCAAATGCTTCTGCCATAGCTTCGAAAATGGCGCTGCATGTATCAAGCACCGTCGGAGCGAAATAATAACGAGGGTCTTTGTTTTCGACAAGTTCGTCAAGTCTGTCAACCATATCCCACAGACTATCGTCATGGACAAGCAACAAACTGTCAAGTTTCGTGTTTAAAGCTTCTTCGGAAAAAAAATCACTCATTTGAAGTGTATCGAGACACTCAGGATGGCTGTAGAAAATACTCCGCAAACCTTCTAGATATACTGCGGGCGTGCTACCCATGTGATTTGTTGCTAATGCGTTTTTGTATAGTTCAATAGGTGTATAGACTCCGTCGCCACAAAGGCTCCATTTCAAATTAATCTGGCTCGCCAGGCTGTCGGGAAGCTCGGTCTCAATATATTTATGCATAGCCAGAGCATATCCGCCACCTTGACTGTAGCCCATGTTCCAGGTATAGAATTCATCGTCTAATTCGATGCCAGCATCTTTGATGATTGTCAAAGCTGTCAATACGCAGTCGGTCGCACATCTAGCATGGTAATTCAAAGCAGTATAAGCAAAAGGCTCACCTTCTGTAATACCACAGCCATAATAATCGGGGAAAACACAAATAGTGTTGTCGGCAGTCAAAACAGCCTCTATAGGAAGACTGTTTGATGGTGCGATTTGATAACTCGGAGCCACTATTCTGTGATATACAAGCATGTTTGCAGGCTTGTTGTCGTTGATAATCGGTATTGTGACAAGTCCTGAAAGCATAATTGTGTCACCTTTAGGTGATACTGATGGATATGCAAAGGCTATCGCACGAAAAGTCGTCTTTTTTACTTTATTTTTCCCTTTGTTCAACACAAAACGGTGCGTTTTTATATGCCATTTTATGACAAATCCAAACTGTCTTACTGGTACATGCAACACATCAAGTTGACGAGCGGCAGTATTTATTCCTTCGTTAAGGAGCTGTTTGAATGTGTAATCATGAATGTCTAATATGCGATATGTAGTGCTTACGCTGTCGGCATAATTATTTGTTATAGTCCGTGATTCTAAAGAAAAACAGACAGATAATAATAGTACAAATAGTAATGCCTTTTTCATAATAATCCATTAATTGTTATATGTCAGTCACATAAATCATTGATTTTTATGTCAAAAAACTGTATTGTCGTTATATCACCACATCCTTCGGTTATCTCAACTTTGTTGATAGTGTTGTTGTCTTTTCTACAATATATAGTAAGCATATAGAACATTCGTTTCATATTGTGTTGTTTGGGCTTCAAATCGGCAACCCAGAACTTCCCGCTATCTTTAATACTAATATCAAAAACGGTTTTATCGAATAAGTTTTTACCTGATGCACTGCCCATAATTATGTTTTCGATGCCTTTATAAATTTTACGGGATTTTTTATCAAGCACTTCTTCGATACCGTCAGTGATTTTTGTTACTTTATCACCATCAGAAACTATTGCGAGAGAGTAAGGTGAAGTATACTCCCATCTCATATGGTCCGGGCTATTATAACTCATAATGCCTTCTGATACACTCGGTTCAGTTAGTATAGTCATTATTCTTTGTTGTGTAAAACGACAATTCATACATTGTATAGAATTCGCCGTTTGATTCAACATTTGTATGACTTCATCTTGTGTTTGTGAATTACCAACTACACCTACAAATAATATAGTTATAACCAAAAACAACTTCTTCATATCATTTCATGATCAAAAAACAACCTGCAACTATTAAAATCAGTCCTATCCAACGTAAAAATGGCACTGATTCACCAAAAATAAGCCATGCCGCGATCATTCCAAAAACGAAAGACAGGCTTGTTAGAGGATGGGCTTGATTGAACGGGAACTTCTTTAAAATATAGATCCACAGCACTAATGCCAGGCTACAGCTGATACCACTTGCATATAGCCACCAATCAACTAAAACTGTTTTAAAATATGTCCAAGTCCATTCGAATTTGCCAAGTTTATCCAAGGCTAGTTTCAGGAGAACCTGTCCTCCAGCAAGAAAGAGTGTTTGCAACAATGTAAGTCCAATAAGTTTCCACATATTTATTTTATCCTGTTTTTTTGTATATAATCAGCCATCGTAGCCACCGATTTGAAAATCTCATTACATTGTGAGAAATCTTTCAATACAATACCGTAATTTCTCTCCATAACCCAAGCAAGTTCCAGAATATCAAGACTTTCTAAGCCCAGACCTTCTTCTCCAAACAATGGTGCATTTTTATCAATGTCTTCCGACCTGATGTCTTCCAAATGCAGAGCCCATATAATCTGCAACTTAAGCTTGTATATCAATTCATTCATATCAGTTTTGAATAATCGGTTTTACCCATGACATTTTTGGGTAATTCTTTGATAAACATAATCTTATATGGCTGAAGATATATTGGCAGATTAGTTTTGCTGTATTTAATAACTTTGTTTTTATTAAATATGCTACTTTTCTTTAATATCACATAAGCTATAGGAATACTGCTTTGAGGATGTGATGGGTCGACATTTCCAACGACCGCACAATCTTTTACAGTCGGACAATCAAGCAATGCCATTTCGATTTCTAAAGGGAACACCTTCAATCCATCATAACGCACAATCATGCGTTTGCTGCGACCCACAACAAACAATTCCCCTGTTTCCGTCAAACGTCCAATGTCACCAGTATGTATCCATATTTTTCCGTCATGCTTACGAATAAGTTGATCTGTCGCTTGCTGGTTTTCAAAATATCCGTAAAACTTTGTAGAAGGACATACGCACACCTCATCATCGATTATTTTAACCTCATGGTCAGCTATAATGTGTCCCGCATAACCCAACTCATATTTATTTGGAGAATCTTGTGCTGTTATAGCAACGACACCAGCAGTTTCTGTCATGCCATACATCTTCATGACATTGGCATGGCAACCATGACTTTGTAAAAAAAGACTAATGTCTCTCTCATAAGCCGGATTTAATACATCACCTGCAATAGTAATTGTTTTCAGGGAATCAAGACTATAAGATTGGTTTTTGCGACTATAAATCGTATCCCAATTTGAAGGTATGGTAAAAACATGTTGAGGTTTGTATTTACTAATTATTTTGATGAAATCGCAGGGTTTCCATATTGGAATTATCACAATTTTCATTCCACATGACAAAGGCCAATATATTGATGCGTTGAAACCAGAATATGCAAATATTGGCAATAGATCCAAAACAGTATCATCTGATGTAATATCATAATAACACATTGCCGATTGTGTTTTATTGATATTTTCAGCTGTAAGCAAAACACTCTTAGAAACACCCGTCGTGCCTGAGGTTTGAAAAATCATTTGTGGCTCGTTTTCCTGCCATTCATAACAATCAACTTTATCCTCTGAAGACGAATTGATGATATAATCCCAGTGTTTAAAGCGTTTGTCTGAAAAGAATGCAATCTTGCGTCCGTTAAACAATTCTCCAAAGCTATACCAAAATGCTACCTGTTTTGGAAAAACCTCGCATCCGCGCATTACGAAGATATGCTCTACATTCATTTCAGATGCGACTTTTGCTGTGTCTTTTACATTGAAATTCATGATAAACAACATCTTCGAGTGTGTTTTGTTTACTATCGACACGACTTGTTTTGCTTTAAATAATACGTTAATTAGGCAAACAACAGCCCCTAATTTGTTCAAAGCATAAACAAGCGCGATGCTTTCTGGGGTGGTGGGTAATGCTACCGATACTATATCTCCATGTTTAATCCCGAGATTATGCAATCCTGATGTTACATCCTCAATCATCTTGCCCAATCTGCCATAAGTGATTGAAAGCCCAAAATAAACCAGAGCAACATCGTCGGGTTTTGTCGCAATTTGTTGAGTTATGCGATCATGTAAATTCATACATAGTCTTTTTAGGGCTGATTCCCGTCACCCAACAATTCACAAACTACTTGAAACATAAAAGAAAAGCGTGGGAATCTGCACTCTTGCTTATCCCACACACCGAGGCTCTCGCATTGCCTACCTTTCGAGGATAAGCAATGTCGAAGCCCACGCAGAATATACATATTGATAGGTATCAGGCGACACCCTAATATATAACAAACCCCATGGACGTCAGCCCACTGCTTTATCGTGCGAAAGGTTATGAATTTGCGAGATTCAGTGTGTCGCAGATAAAACGTCAGCACAACGTCTTTCCTATATGTTTGTCACCCGCCGTCCCAACAACATGGACCCGACAAATGACAACGCAAAAATAATAATTTTTTTTGTTATGATCATAAAAATTAAAATAAAATTTTACTTTTCGGTCTAATTACTAATTGTCTATTGCAAGAGATATTTATAACATTACTATATTTAGTCTATTTTACTAAACTTTTTCTTGCTATTTCAAAAATATTTCGTATTTTTGCAGCGAATTGGTTTATTATATTATACTTTTTATGATACTTAGCGACACGATTAAAGAAAGACGAGCGAAACTGAAGCTTTCGCAAGCCGACCTCGCCGAAATGGCACAGGTGAGCCTCGCCACAGTGAAAGACATCGAACGTGGGAAAGGGAATCCCTCTCTACAAACTATAGAGAAACTACTCGACATTTTGGGACTCGAGATAGTGTATCGTATCCGACAGACAATTTAAAACATATTGATTATGATACGATTAAATGTTTTTTGGAATAACAAAAAAGCCGGGATTCTGACTGAAATCAGGCCAGGAAGAGGCTATATTTTTGAATATAATCCTCTGTATTTGGCGAGTGAACTCCCACATGTTTCAATGACGCTACCCAAGTCAAAAACACCATACGAAAGCGAGCGTCTATTCCCGTTTTTCGCCAATATGCTGCCTGAAGGGACACTACGTCGTGTAGTCTGCCGCACAAATCATATCGATGAGAAAGACTATTTTGGCATTCTTTACGCAATGTCTGATGTGGATAATATTGGTGCTGTAAGTTTAAAAAAGATTGAAAATGAAGTCAATGACACTCAGTTTTAACCTCGATGCGAGGCATCATACCGACGAGATGACTCAAGCCATGCAACGCATCTCGCTGTCAGGTGTTCAAGAGAAATTTCCCGCCGTGGTTGATGGTGGCAAAATCCGTCTCGCCGCCGACGGCGAACGCTCAACTCATATACTGAAGCCTGCGCCATGGGATGTTTCACTCTCCGAGCGATGGCACATTCCCGCCAACGAGTACCTCACCATGCAAATAGCATCGCAGGTGTACGGCATCGAGGTGGCCGACAACGGACTTTGCAAAACTCCAAACGGACATCTGGTATATATCACCAGCCGCTTCGATATCAGTCCCAGCGGAATCAAATACCCGATGGAGGACATGGCAACCTTGATTGGCAAAAGCGAAAATTACGGTGGCACCACTTTCAAATACAAAGGCTCGTATCTGGATATCGCCAAATGCATTCGCCGATACATCCCGGCATGGATGACAGAGATGGAGAAATTCTTTGAACTTGTGGTTTTCAACTACATATATGCCAATGGCGACGCTCATCTTAAGAATTTTTCAGTGATGCTAAGCGACGGCGATTACCATCTCACCCCGGCATACGATCTTTTAAACACAGCACTTCACGTTCGTGATGAAGATTTTGCCCTTGACGGAGGTCTGTCGCCTGATATGCCGCGTAGCGAAAACTATATCCGCACAGGCCATCCGTGTCGTCAGGATTTCGAATGGTTTGCCAACGAGATATATCTTGTCAACAGCCGTTCACACAAGATTTTGGACAAATTCATGGCCGTGCCAGATGCCACCCGTCAGTTAATAAATGACAGTCAATTATCTGAAAAACTCAAGCGTAACTACCTTCGAATAATAACCGAACGTGTCAGCAGATTTGTGCGACAATAAAATTTTTACATTTTTTAACTGACATTTTGTCAGAATTTTGTATCTTTGCAGTTTGTTCAGGAGATTTATTCGCCTCTGGCGAATGCTTTCGCTTTGCTCCAGTCGAAATGACGAACACACAACCGTCATTTCGAGCGAAACGAAGTGAAGTCGAGACCTGAGCGAAGCGAAAGCATTAACCGCAGGTTAATAAATCTCAATAGAAAAGAATAATAAACATTTATAAAATGAAAATATCATATAATTGGCTAAAGCAGTACATCAAATGCGACCTCCCGGCGGAGGAATTGGGAAAAACATTGACCGGAACAGGTCTCGAAGTTGAAGACATGACTCGTTATGAGTCGGTGAAAGGCGGCCTCAAAGGCGTCGTCGTCGGAAAGGTGCTCACATGCATCGACCACCCTAACTCCGACCACCTCCACATCACCACCGTCGACGTCGGTCAGGCTGAGCCTCTGCATATAGTGTGCGGCGCCCCTAACGTGGCAGCCGGACAGAAAGTCCTCGTGGCAACAATAGGTACCGAGCTCTGGATAGGCGACGAACATATCACCATCAAGAAAGGCAAGATCCGCGGCGAGGTGTCGGAAGGCATGATATGCGCCGAAGACGAGCTTCAACTCGGCGCTTCTCACGAAGGCATCATGGTGCTTCCCGACAACTACGAAGTGGGCAAGCCTGCCTCGTTCTACTTCCCTGTGGAAGAAGACTACACCTACGAGATAGGCCTCACCGCCAACCGTTCCGACGCCACATCGCACATCGGATGCGACCGCGACCTCGTGGCTGCCCTCAACCATAAAAACAACACCCGTCAATATATAATCGAACGCCCTTCTGTCGACGCTTTCAAGGTGGAAAACACCAGCAACGACATCGAAGTCATCGTGGAAGACACCAAGAACTGCCCACGCTACAGCGGCGTCACCGTCAGCGGCGTAAAGGTAGGCCCTTCACCGTCATGGCTCAAAAACCGCCTCGAAGCAGTCGGACTGCGCTCAATCAACAACATCGTCGACATCTCCAACTACGTCTTGATGGAAGTCGGACAGCCTCTTCACATCTTCGACGCAGATAAGATAAAAGGTAAGAAGGTGATTGTCAAATGCTTGGCAAAAGACACCCCGTTCACCACTCTTGACGGCGTGCAGCGCAAGCTCAGCAACACCAACCTCATGATTTGCAACGCCGAAGCGCCTATGTGCATAGCCGGCGTGTTCGGCGGCCTCGACTCTGGAGTGACAGAAGAGACCAAGAACGTCTTCATCGAGAGCGCCTACTTCAACCCCACCTCCATCCGTAAGACAGCGCGTTTCCACGGACTTCAGACCGACGCCAGCTTCCGCTTCGAACGCGGCTGCGACCCTAACATCACCATCTACGCACTGAAACGCGCGGCATTGCTGGTGAAAGAACTCGCAGGCGGCACAGTGTCATCAGAAGTGAAAGACGTGAAAAACGGCGACTTCACCCCTGTCCGCGTACAGTTCAAGTTCGACTATCTCAACAAGATAGCAGGCCAGAAAATTGAAAAAGAAATAGCCGTCAATATCCTTAAAGACCTTGACTGCCAGGTGGTTGAGCTCACCGACGCATACGTCACCGTCGACATCCCTACATGCAAAGTCGATGTCTATCGTCCAGCCGACCTCGTCGAGGAAATCCTCCGCATCTACGGCTACGACAACATCGCCATCCCTACGAAAATCAACGCCAGCATCAACGTCAACCCTAAACCTGACAAAGAGAAGATTCAGAAAGAAATCTCTATCATGCTGGCTTCCAACGGTTTCTACGAGATAATGAACAACTCTCTCACGAAATCGGCATATACAAGAGACCTCGACAGCTTCGACGAGGCCAACAACGTGAAGATTCTCAACCCGTTGAGCTCCGACCTCGACGTGATGCGCCAGTCGCTGCTGTTCGGCGGACTCGAGAGCATCGCCCGCAACCAGAGCTTCAAGAACTTCGACATGAAATTCTTCGAGTTCGGCAACGTCTATAGCTTCAACGCCGCCAACAAAGCAACAGAGCAGAAGCCTCTCAACCCTTACAACGAGAACTTCCGCCTCGACATGCTCATCACCGGCAACGACAGAGAAGAGTCATGGAATGGCAAGCCGATGAGCCTCTCATTCTACGACTTGAAGAAATATGTCCTCGGCATCTTCCACAAAATCGGCATCAACGCCGACAGCCTCGAGATGACAGAAGGCAATGAGTCACATTATGACTATTCAATCGTTTACTCATTGAATAACAATAAGTTAGTAACTTTAGGCAAAATCAACGCAAAGACCTTGAAGATGTTCGACGTGAAGAAAGATGTCTTCTACGCCACATTCGACTGGGATGCCGTCTTAAAAGTCATCAAGAGCTTGAAGACCATCAGCTTCGAGGCATTGCCGAAGTTCCCGAGCGTACGCCGCGACCTCGCCCTCGTTCTGGATAAGAACGTGACATTCGAACAAATCAAGAAACTGGCATTCGCCACAGAGCGTAACATCCTGAAATCAGTGAATTTGTTCGACATCTACGAAGGTGACAAGATTCCTGCAGGCAAGAAACAGTATGCTGTCAGCTTCACGATCCAAGATAAGCAGAAGACTTTGACCGACAAGGTCATTGAGAAGACCATGGCAAGGATTCAGCAGGCTATCGAGCAACAACTTAACGCGACATTGAGATGATTGATATTCAATCGATTAAACAACGTTTCGGCATCATCGGCAACGACCCTGCTCTGAACCGTGCCATCGAAGTGGCAGTACAAGTGGCTGCCACCGACCTCACCGTGTTCATCAACGGAGAGAGCGGCACCGGTAAAGACGTGTTTCCGCAGATAATACACCAGAACAGTGTACGCAAACATGGTCCTTACTTCGCCATCAACTGCGGCGCCATCCCGGAAGGCACCATCGACTCGGAGCTGTTCGGTCACGAAAAAGGCTCATTTACAGGGGCTTACGACACCCGTAAAGGCTACTTCGAGGTGGCTGACGGCGGCACCTTGTTCCTCGATGAAGTAGGCGAGCTGCCATTAGCGACGCAGGCCCGACTGCTGAGAGTGCTCGAAAACGGTGAGTTTATCAAAGTTGGCTCGTCGAAGATTCAGAAAACCAACGTCAGAGTGGTCGCCGCCACCAACGTCGACATTCCGATGGCCATCGAAAAAGGACGCTTCCGCGAGGACTTGTACTATCGTCTCAACACCGTCCCGATTCACATCCCTGCTTTGCGCGAGCGTAAAGACGACATCAAGCTGCTTTTCAGAAAGTTCGCTTCCGACTTCGCTGAGAAATACCATATTCCGGCAGTGACACTCACTCCAGAAGCCCTCACGATGTTCGAAAACTACCGCTGGGACGGCAACATACGTCAGCTGAAGAACGTCACCGAGCAGATTTCTATCATTGAGACTGAGCGCATTATAACACCTGAGATACTGAAAAACTATCTGCCCGAGCAGACAGCTCTTCCTGCCATCTTCAAAGACGAGAGCAAAGCCGACTCCATCTCCGAGCGCGACATCCTTTACAAGGTGCTGTTCGACATGAAGAAAGACATCGCCGAGCTCCGCAAGACCGTCGACGAGCTGACAGCAGGACATATTCCGACAACGACACAGATTGCCACACCTATCAAGGCGACCGTCATCAACAGTTCGAGAAACACCAACCTCGTAGAATACGAGAACACCCAAGATGCCGAGGTAGAATACCTTCAGGAGAAGCCTGCAATTGACAACCTCTCGCTCCAAGACAAGGAAAACGAAGTGATTATCAAGGCATTACAAAAACACAACGGCAAACGCAAAGACGCAGCGAAAGAGCTGGGAATCAGCGAGCGCACATTGTACAGAAAGATTAAAGAATACAATATTAATATGTGATGATAAAAAAAGTTAACACCTTATTAATATTAATAGCGGCTCTCGTGCTGACAAGCTGCGGCATCTACTCTTTCACCGGAGCGAGCATCCCTGCTGAGGCGAAAACCGTGTCGGTGCAGCATTTCCCGAACAACGCCAACTTGGTCAACCCGATGCTCAGCGACATGATTACCAACAATCTGCGCGACCGCTTCATGAACCAGACATCACTCGACGAGGTGTCCGACAACGGCGACCTCGCCATCGAAGGTGAGATAATCGACTACAAGACGGCCCCTACTGCCATCACCGGCGACCAAGTAGCCGCCTTGAACCGCCTCACCATCACCGTGAACGTCAGGTTTTACAACAGATACGACGAATCGAAGAACTTCGAGCAGAAGTTCTCTCAATACGACGATTACCCGAGCACTCAGGACTTGAACGTGGTGCAGGAAGCACTTGTCAACACTATATGCGACAAGTTGTGCGAAGACATTTTCAACAAAGCTGTTGTTAACTGGTAGACATGGACATAAAGAAACTGACACGGTTATTTGAAAATCTTGAAATCATTGACACTCAGGATGTTAACACACTCAAGGAGATTGTGAAGGAGTTCCCTTACTTCACAGCGGCTCAAGTGTTGCTTGCCATCGGCATGACACGTGTCAGTCACAATGATTCCACGATACAGCTTCGCAAAGCCGCAGCCATGGCACCCGACAGAAATGTGCTCCGCAAACTGTGCACCCAACTTCCCGATGAATACGTCACAACATCGAAAGACGTTGACAATCAGCATGATATCATCCCAGAAAAGACCATTCTGATTCCGGAAATAGACCTCGGTGGCACATCGGAAGACCTCAACCGTGAAGTGGCGCTCCTCGAAGAGAAGAAAAAGACCCTCGACGAGCTCATGGCAATAATAGAAGACAAGATTTCGGAGCTCGAAAAAGCGAAAAAAGAACCTAAAAAAGAAGAAAAAAAACTGTCAAAAGCGGAAATTATCGACAAATTCATCGCCGAAAACCCGTCGATTTCACGTCCAAAACAGGAGTTTTTCAACCCGATTTCAGCCGCTCAAGAGTCTGTCATCGACCAAGAAAACATCGTAAGTGAAACATTAGCAACGATTTACGAAAATCAAGGATATTTTGAAAAAGCAATTTCAATTTATGAAAAATTAAAGTTGAAATATCCGGAAAAAAGTATTATTTTTGCAGGTCGAATTAATGCGTTAAAAAATAAGTTAAACAATTAATATTTAAGAAAATGTACGTAACAATTTCAGTGTTGATCCTTATCGTCAGTTTTTTGATGATGTTGGTGGTTTTGGTTCAGAACTCAAAAGGTGGCGGATTGGCATCTAACTTCTCATCGCACAACCAGATTCTCGGCGTCCGTCAGACGACAGACTTCCTTGAGAAGACAACATGGACCCTCGCTGTCCTCTTAGTGGTTTTCTGTCTCGCATCAAGCGTCACAATTCCTAAGAACGGCGTTCAGGGTGTCGGTCAGGAAAGCAAGATCGAAGTGCCTCAGGCACCGGCTAATCTTCCTGCTCCAGATGCAGAACCAGCTGAATAAAATCTGAAAAGGTAAGACAAAAAATGTCAGAATGTCACTCGTTCTGACATTTTTTTTATAATTTGGCAGACAAAAACCATTTTGGAACGATTTTTGATAAAGAAGATTCGCAAGAAAATAACAATTAAAAAATATAATATCATGGCAAAATTGAATATCAAACCGTTGGCAGACCGCGTCGTCATTGAGCCGGCTGTCGCAGAACAGAAAACCGCAAGCGGAATCATCATCCCTGACACAGCAAAAGAGAAACCTCAGCAAGGCACTGTCGTGGCAGTGGGTCCTGGCACAAAAGACAACCCTGTCACAGTGAAAGTCGGCGACACCGTCATCTACGGCAAATACGCAGGCACCGAGTTCCACCTCGACGGCAAAGACTATATGATCATGCGTGAAAACGACATAATCGCTATTATCTAAAATCGTAAATAATTAAAAATCAAAGTCATGGCAAAAGATATAATGTTCAATCTGGATGCACGCGACGGCCTGAAAAAAGGCGTCGACGCATTGGCAAACGCAGTGAAAGTGACCCTCGGACCTAAAGGTCGCAATGTTGTTATCGAGAAATCATACGGTGCTCCTCATATCACAAAGGACGGCGTGACAGTGGCAAAGGAAATCGAACTCGCCGACCCAATCGAGAACATGGGCGCACAGCTCGTGAAAGAAGTCGCTTCGAAGACCAACGACCTCGCCGGTGACGGCACTACAACAGCTACAGTGTTGGCACAGTCAATCGTGGCGACAGGCCTCAAGAACGTCATCGCTGGCGCCAACCCGATGGACCTCAAACGCGGTATCGACAAAGCAGTCGCCAAAGTCGTCGCTTCATTGAAGGAACAGTCGGAAATCGTTGGCGACAACAACGAGAAGATTCAGCAGGTCGCTACCATATCAGCTAACAACGACTCAACAATCGGCTCACTCATTGCAGAAGCTATGAGTAAAGTGAAGAAAGAAGGCGTCATCACAGTAGAAGACTCAAAAGGTATAGAGACATACGTCGACGTCGTCGAAGGTATGCAGTTCGACCGCGGCTACATCTCACCTTACTTCGTCACCGACACAGAGAAGATGGAAGCTGTCTATGACAACCCATATATCCTTATCTACGATAAGAAAGTCAGCGTGATGAAAGACCTTCTCCCAGTGTTGGAGAAGACATTACAGACAGGCCGCGCCTTGTTGATCATCGCTGAAGACATCGACAGCGAGGCTCTCGCAACATTGGTTGTCAACCGCTTACGTGGCTCATTGAAAGTCGTGGCTGTGAAGGCTCCTGGCTTCGGTGACAGACGTAAAGAGATGCTTGAAGACATCGCCATCCTCACAGGCGGCACCGTCATCAGCGAGGAAAAAGGCTATCGTCTTGAAGATGCCACTTTGGCAGAACTCGGCTCATGCGACAAGATCACTGTCACAAAAGACAACACGACTATCGTCAACGGCCACGGTGAGAAAGAGAACATCCAAGGCCGCGCAGCTCAGATCAAGTCACAGATCGCCACAACGACATCTGACTACGACCGTGAGAAACTCCAGGAGAGACTGGCAAAGATCGCAGGTGGCGTAGCAGTCATCCACGTCGGCGCAGCATCAGAAGTCGAGATGAAAGAAAAGAAAGACCGCGTTGAAGACGCTTTGAACGCAACACGTGCTGCTATCGAAGAAGGTATCATCCCTGGCGGTGGCGTCGGATTCATCAGAGCTATCAAGGCTTTGGAGAAGATGAAAGGCGACAACGACGATGAGACAACAGGTATCTGCATCATCAAACGCGCTCTGGAGGAGCCTCTCCGTCAGATCGTCGAGAACGCAGGCCTCGAAGGCTCAGTGGTCGTCAACAAGGTTGCGATGGGCAAGGGCGACTTCGGCTTCAATGCTCGTACCGAGACATACGAGAACATGCTCAAGACAGGTGTCATCGACCCAGTGAAGGTGTCGAGAGTGGCACTCGAGAATGCAGCATCAATCGCAGGCATGCTCCTGACAACAGAATGCGTCATCTCCAACCACAAAGAGGAGAACCCAGCACCGCAGATGCCTCCAATGGGCGGCGGAATGCCAGGAATGATGTAATAAATTTCATCGATTAAAAAATTGTAGAGACGTGCCATGGCGCGTCTCTACTTTTTTATATCGATGAAATTCCATTTTCTTTCATGAAACACCTGATCTCCGCAGCATGCCGCCCCCGTATGATGACGTGATGGTTCCCTATGGTGCGGTGCAACAGATACGGCTTCAAGTTGACATCAAGCATTATCTGCGTACGACAGAAATGGTCACTATATTGGTTTTCAATAGCTTTTGCATCCAAAGCGATAAACTTATCCAGACGATGACCGCCCCATTTGAAGATGGTGTAGTCGGTCAACGGCATGGCTCCCTGTATGGCGACGCCCAGTCCCGACTCGAAATGCGAGCGTATGATGGTCTCGTCGCACATCGCCAACGGTATGGTGCAATGCGCAAACATCGTGGTGTGGTCGGTGAGCTGCGACGGATTAGCCATGAAAGCCTCCTCGCCACACAGACGTTTCGCCAGAATCATGGTGAGAAGCGTCTGCATGTCGCCCTCACACCCAGCCACTATGCCTTCGTCGTTGAGTAGTGACAAAGCCAAGCAACTCGTTGTGTTACAGACCTTTACAATGTCAAAGCAACGTATCGTCATGGCATTCAAACGCTCTTCCTCACAGATTCTCTTTATTACAAGATATGTCTTGGCAGCCTCTATCATATCGGTATCATCAGGCTCCTTGACAGATTTTGCGCGTTTTTTTATCTCATCTGCCACTTTTGCGGCTTCAGCCTTAGAAATATCATGTATCCCATCGATAAGTCGTTGTAAATCAATATAAACTGATTCAACACCATAATATTCGCGAAGATAATCGTAGTCAACACCCGAGGCAATCAGCCAGTCGGAAGGATAGCCGAACAGTCCTATGCGGGTGCCACGCAACTTGCTCGAAATTGCAGGAACATCAAGATTTTCGTTGGCATGTATAGCGTTGATAATCTCGTCGTTGGTGCCATGGATGATATTACCCTCGTTGCCTTGCTCCACAAGATAAGTAAGGATTTCAAGCGCCGCCGCCAATGAGTTGTTGCGACCGTCAGCGATGATTGATATTGAATGCTTCGACGTCGCACACCAGGTGCCTACAAAAATGTTTTTAAACAAGCTCTCCACTCCGCCAGTGGCAATCAACAGATAATCAGGTTTAAAACATATTGATTTCCAATCAGTTGACTCTGCGATAACGGTAATTTCCGCACCACATTCTTTTTCAAGGCGCGAGATAAGGTCGGCGTATTCTGTTTTCACAAAATCGTCGCTCTGAAACAAGGAACGAAGGACTAAAACTTTCATATTTTAATGAGTTACGACAAATCTTTGTGTTCTATTACCGACTTTAACGAAATAAACACCATTTTCGTAAGTTGAGGTTTTTATGTTCAACTCATTGTTAATGACTTCAAACTCAGCAACTTTCTGGCCAACAGAATTGAAAATCATCACATTATTAATATTCTCTCCTGAGATTTTCAGGAAATCGCTTGCCGGATTAGGATAAAGAGTGAAACCGTTTGCGTTAACCTCACCAACGCCATCATACACAGTAATTAAAACCGGCAATTCATATTCTCCAAATGAAGTCACAAGTTTTAATGTGTCGTTAATCTCATAATCCCTTACGCCATTGAAATAAACATAAACCTCAAGACTGTCAGATGAAGCTATTGTCATACCCTTGATATCATTTCCAGTAAAATCTTCTGAATCCAGGCACATAAAGTTATATTGTGAGGCCATATAATCCTCAATTGTCACATCTGTAGTTGTCTCATTATAAATAGTGAACCTTCCAGGCTCTTCGATGCAACCACCCGTAGACATGCTTATACCATCAACGCTAAACAACACCTCACCTGTTGGAGCAGGCTCGCAGTCATGCTGATGCAATCCTTGGTTTTCCAAAGCCGAGATAACAGTCTGTGCATTGCTTATTGGCCAAAGGTCGTTGATTACGATGCTGCGGTCAGGAGCGATGAGGATCACGGTAGGATACTGACTGATCTGGAACTGGCTACAAATTGATGTTCCCCCGGCAACACCGCTAATCGTCGGATATTCAACACCGTAGGTGTTAACCCAGTTCAGACAAGCATTCTCATTGTCACCTGTTGCTATCTCAACATAAAAAACGTCATGCATATTGCAGCCCATAGCATAATATGACTCAACAATTTTTGGAGTGGCTTGCTGACAAGGGCCGCATGTCGTGAAGAAGAAATCGACGAGAACATATTGTCCCCCATCGAGAATATCGAACAGATGAACCTCTGTTCCGTGGACGTCGGTGGCTGTAAAATCGACAGCGGTTGACAACGGGCACTGAGCTAACATATTAAGGCTCAATGCAATAGCAATAACAAATGTAAAGATTTTTTTCATATCAATGTAATTTGGTGTTAATATCGGAGCAAATTTACACAAAAATCTTTATAAATGATAAAAACTTTTTACTAATTTTGCATTTTGTATGGAAGAAAACAAACCCAGAAAGCGCGACCGTATAATTAAAGGGTTTTCGAAGCTTCTGAAAGAGGACAAATTGAAGGCTGTTTCAGAGTATATCGAGAATCCCGGCGAGTTTATTGCCCTTTTGAAAGGCTTTTGGTACAGCGACACCGAGAAACAGAAGCAGTTCGACGAGTTCAGCGAGAACACCATCTCCAATTTCCACATCCCTTATGGCGTATCGCCCAACGTGGTTATCAACGGCAAGATTTACATGGTGCCTATGGTCATCGAGGAAAGCAGTGTGGTGGCTGCAGCGTCGGCAGCAGCTAAGTTCTGGGGTGACAGAGGTGGTTTTCATGCCGAAGTGATTGATGTTCAGAAGGTTGGACAGTTGCATTTCTGCTATAAAGGCGACAAAGAAGTTTTGAAAAGCCTCATGCCTGAGATAGAGACAGAGCTTCGGAAATCCACCAAGGACATCATCGCCAAAATGGAGAAACGTGGCGGTGGAATCCTTGATATTCAATTAGTTGACTTCACCGACAAGATTCCAGACTACTACCAGCTGCGTGTCACGTTCAACACCGGCGACGCCATGGGTGCCAACTTCATCAACTCGTGCCTTGAGACGTTCGGTCACACCTTGCAGGATTATTTCCTTCGCCGCAGCGAAAATGTCGAGATAGTGATGGCTATTTTGTCGAACTACACCCCGAACTGCCGTGTCAAAGTGTGGGTCGAATGCCCTGTCTACGACCTCGATGGTGTCGACGAACACCTTGACGGTCAAGGGTTTGCAGAGAAATTCAAGAAGGCGGTCGACATCGCTCATATCGACGAATATCGCGCCACCACACATAATAAAGGTATCTACAACGGCATCGACGCCGTGGTGATTGCCACTGGCAACGATTTCCGTGCGACCGAGGCTGCCGGACATGCCTACGCCTCGCGCAACGGACATTACGAGTCGCTCAGCTCATGTGAGATAAAGGACGGCATGTTCAAGTTCTGGCTTGAGGTGCCTATCGCACTCGGCACCGTGGGCGGACTCACGAGCCTCCACCCTCTCGCCAAGGAATCCTTGGAGTTGCTGGGACATCCGTCGGCACCTGAACTGATGACGATAGCAGCCACCATGGGACTTGCAAACAATTACGCTGCCGTTAAATCATTGACTACCAAAGGAATACAGCAAGGACACATGAAGATGCACCTTGCCAACATCCTCAACCAACTCGGTGCCACCGACGAGCAGAAAGCGGCAGCACTGGTTCACTTTAAAGATGTCACAGTGACTTACGCCGGAGTCGAGGAGTTTTTGAAAACAACAAACACTAAATAAGGCCGTCATTTCGAGCGAAGTTGAGAAATCACCGCCATTTGAATATTTCAGAATCAATTGGATGCCGGTGATTTCTCCACTCCCTCTGGTCGGTCGAAATGACAATACTATGAATAGATTTCACGCTAACGGCAAATTCCTTCTTTCCGGCGAGTACCTTGTGCTTCAAGGCGCCAAAGCCCTTGCGTTGCCATTGAAATTGGGGCAGTCGCTCGAGGTGAAGACCATCGACATACAGGAAGGCATGATACATTGGGACGCCTATACCACAAAAGGCTTCTGGTTTGCCGCCATCTTCAGCAAGTTCGGATTCACGGTGCACGCCTCCGACGACATGGATAAAGCCGACAACCTATGTAAGATATTTCAAGAGATTAAATCATTGAATCCCAACATCTTACAAGATAAAAACGATTATTTCTTCACCACTCGCCTGGAGTTCAACTCACAATGGGGTCTTGGCAGCAGCTCCACTTTGATATCATTGCTCTCGCAATGGGCTAACGTTAATCCTTACGAGCTTTTGAGACGCACCATGGGCGGCTCGGGATACGACATTGCCTGCGCAACAGCTTCAAAACCAATAACTTACCAACTTATCAATGGCGAGCCTGTCGTTGAAGAAATCAGTTTTAATCCTGCATTTTCCGAAAAACTGTATTTTGTTTATCAAGGACACAAACAGAGCTCAGGAAAAGAAGTGAAATCATTTAAAGAACGTGCAAAAACGATTGATTTCTCATCAGAGGTCATAGAAATCTCAAAGATATCCGAATCTCTGACAAAAGTCACCTCTTTTGATGAGTTTTGCTCGCTTCTCACCCGCCACGAAGCCATCATGAGCCGAGTGTTGGAACAGCCGCCATTAAAAGTGCAATATCCTGATTTCCAGGGAGTTATCAAGTCGCTTGGTGCCTGGGGCGGAGACTTCTTCCTGGCTGCCACCGAGCTTTCCGAAGAAGAGGTCATAGAGTATTTTAACAAAAAAGGCTTGGATGTTGTTATCAAGTATGACGATATCGTATCATAAAGACTGTTAATTAGGACTATTTTTTTCTCAAAAAAGATAAACACATTATCAAAAAAATTTTGTATAATTGCAAATTGTAATTTTTTGAAGGACACTTTTTGATGAAAATTTGGAAATATATCATAAGTCTCTCATTTTTAATGTGTTTGCTTTTTGGCGCACATAGTTTTGCATTTGCGGAAAGCGAGGAAAAAGAGAGTTTTAACGCAGGCGAGGTGATTATTGAGCACGTCCTTGACTCGTACGAATGGCATATTTTCACTTGGAAAGGCCACGAAGTGAGCGTGTATCTGCCTTGCATAGTCTTCAATGAGGGCAAATGCTATACTTTTTCGTCAAGAGTCTTCTATGAAAACGAGCAGTATAAAACGGTTAACAAGACCAATTCAGAAGAGCTCGTTTTCACCATCCCGCACGAAGGCAGTTACAAAGGTAAGATAGTGATTGTCAATGCCGATGGCACTATGAAACGTCCGTTCGACATTTCTATCACTAAAAATGTGTTGGCGTTGTTTATCTCGTGTGCCATCATCATTGTGTTGTTCTACCTTGTCACGAAGGCATATCAGAAACGAGGTGAGAAAGCCCCGAAGGGCCTGCAGTCGCTGTTTGAGTGGCTCATAGTGTATGTGCGCGACGACATAGCACGCAAGGCCATCAACGAGAAGAGTGTCGACAAATACCTGCCCTACCTCGTCACGGTGTTTTTCTTCATCTTCATCAACAACCTGCTGGGCTTGATACCGATATTCCCGTTTGGAGCCAACATCACGGGAAACATCACGGTGACAGCATGTCTTGCGCTTTTCACATTCTTCATCACGAACCTTCTCGGAAACAAGGAATATTACAAAGACATCTTCAACACACCGGGTGTGCCGTGGTTCTTGAAGTTTCCTCTGCCTCTCATGCCGATCATCGAGACGGTGGGCTGCTTCACAAAGCCGTTTGTGCTCGCTGTGCGTCTGTTTGCCAACATCACGGCGGGACATATCGTGGTGCTGGGATTCATCAGCAGCGTTTTCATAGTGGCACAGATCAGTGTGGCTGGCGGAGTCGGAATGTCAATTTTCTCACTGATATTGGCGATTTTCGTCGATTGCATAGAGCTGCTGGTGGCATACATCCAGGCGTATGTGTTTACGCTGCTGTCGGCATTGTATTTCGGGATGGCGTCAAAAGAACACGAACATAGTTAGAAGTTAGAAGTTTGGAGTTTGAAGTTTGAAGTTAACATAAATTGAAATTTGTAGAGATGCGATTCATCGCATCTATGAAAGAAAATAACGTTTAATTAAATAAATTAAGTTATGTCATTATTAGTTTTGTTACAGGAAGTCGCAAGAGCAGCAACAGATTTGGCACCTATAGCCAAGTTAGGCGCAGCTCTCGCAGCAGGTATCGCAACAATCGGTGCGGCAATGGGTATCAGCAAAATCGGCAGCAGCGCATTGGAGTCAATGGCTCGCCAGCCAGAGGCAGCTGGTAACATCCAGTCGAGCATGATTTTGGCAGCAGCTTTCGTGGAAGGTGTGTCACTTTTCGCAGTGGTCGTCTGCTTGCTCGTCGCCGTTGGTTGAAAAACAAAGGGTTCGGGTTGTAACGGTTGGTTGCAACCCATCCTGTCATTTCGACCAAAACGAAGTGAAGTGGAGAAATCTTCGTCAAATGAATGAGATTTCTCCGCTCCCTCCGGTCGGTCAAGATGACTAAAAAAACAATTGAATAAACTAGGAATAACAGTTAATTATGGAATTGATAAGTCCTGATTTCGGGTATTTTTTCTGGATGGTGCTTGCATTCGGCATCGTGTTCTTCTTTGTCGCGAAATTCGCCTTCCCTATTATTGGAAAGACATTGAAAAACCGTGAACAGAAGATCAGCGAGGCCCTCGAACAGGCTGAGCGCACCCACGAAGAGATGAAAAATCTACAGGCGAAGAACGAGGAGTTGCTGCAACAAGCACGTGTCGAACGCGAAGAGATGCTCAACGAAGCGCGAATCACACGCGACAAGATAATAGAAGAAGCCCGCACAAAGGCCAAGGAAGAGACCAACCGCCTCGTAGATGCGGCAAAAGAAACGATTGAGAACGAACGTAAAGCGGCGATGACCGACATCAAAAATGAAATCGCCAACATCTCAATAAAAGTCGCGGAAAAAATTCTCGAAAGAGAGCTCTCGAAAGACGAGGCACAGATGGAATATATCGACAAAGTAATCAAAGAGACTGAGAAACAATAAGATAGTATGAAAAACATATTACTCATACGTCGCTACGCCAAAGCATTTCTCGAATACGCCATCCAAAACGATATGGTGGACGAAAGTCTTGCCGACCTCGAGTTGCTTACCGAGACCATTCAAAGCAACCGCGAGCTGCGTAACATACTATCACAACCGTTTATCCAGAAATCGAAAAAAGAAAACATCATAAAGAAGGTTTTTAAAGATAAGATTTCTGATAAAACGTTGAATTTCATCGACTTGATACTTGAAAAGAATCATCCGGAGCTGCTTACGGATCTTCTGATCATGTATCGCGACATGTACAACGACCACAAAGGCATCGCAGTGGTGACGATAACGTCGGTTGTAAAGCTCGATGAAGAACGACAGCAGCATCTTCTTAGTTTTATGGAGCATGAAATAAATGGTAAAATACAGATTATCAACAAGATAGATAAAAACATAATTGGTGGGTTTGTAATCAACTACAAAGATTATCAATATGATGCGAGCGTTTACACCAAATTGAGAAATCTTGAGACGTTGTTTACTGGTAATCTATACGTTAAAGGATATTAGATTTCTCGCCTTTAAGGCTTGGAATGAAAAAATAGGAAAAAAATATTAATTATGGCAACAATAAAACCTGCTGAGGTATCAGCGATTTTGCTTGATGAGCTTACGAACTTCGATAACCAAGCGACGCTTGACGTGAAAGGCACTGTGCTCAATGTCGGTGACAATGTGGCTCGTGTATATGGCTTGCGTGACGTGGAATCGGGCGAGCTCGTGGAGTTCGAGAAGACTGGCGCCATGGGTATAGCGCTCAACCTCGAGGAAGACAATGTCGGCGTGGTGCTTCTGAGTGAGACCGACAACATCAGCGAGGGCGACACCGTGGTGTGCACTCACCGCATCGCTTCAGTGAACGTGGGCGAAGGACTGCTCGGACGTGTCATCAACACCCTCGGACAGCCTATCGACGGCAAAGGCGAGATAAAAGGTGAGACATTGGAGATGCCTCTCGAGCGTAAGGCTCCGGGCGTCATCTTCCGCAAACCTGTCGACGAGCCGCTGCAGACCGGCATCAAGGCCATCGACGCCATGATTCCTATAGGACGCGGACAGCGTGAGCTTATCATCGGCGACCGCCAGACAGGAAAGACAGCAATAGCAGTCGACACCATCATCAACCAGAAAGAGTTTTACGACAAGGGCGAGCCTGTCTATTGCATATACGTGGCAATAGGACAGAAAGGCTCCACCGTCGCCAACATAGTGCAAAGCCTTGAGGATCATGGGGCTATGGCATATACCATTGTGGTGGCCGCCACAGCGTCGGACACCGCCGCGATGCAGTACTACGCACCGTTTGCCGGTGCCGCCATCGGCGAGTATTTCCGTGACACGGGCCGCTCCGCTTTGATCATTTACGACGACCTCTCAAAACAAGCCGTGGCATACCGCGAGGTCTCGTTGCTGCTCCGCAGACCACCAGGACGTGAGGCTTACCCAGGCGACGTGTTCTACCTGCATTCACGACTCCTCGAACGAGCAGCCAAGATCATCAACAACGATGAGATTGCAGCGAAGATGAACGACCTCCCGGAATCACTGAAAGGTAAAGTCAAAGGCGGTGGCTCACTGACAGCATTGCCGATCATCGAGACACAAGCCGGTGACGTGTCGGCGTACATCCCGACTAACGTCATCTCCATCACCGACGGACAGATATTCTTGGAGACCAACCTCTTCAATGCAGGTATACGTCCCGCCATCAACGTGGGCATCTCGGTGTCGCGTGTCGGTGGCAAAGCACAGATAAAGTCAATGAAGAAGGTGGCAGGAACCCTGAAACTCGACCAAGCCCAGTTCCGCGAGCTTGAAGCATTCTCGAAATTCGGCTCCGACCTCGACCCTGCGACACAAGCTGTGCTCGACAAAGGCCGTCGTAACGTGCAGATTCTGATACAGCCACAGTCGTCACCACTGAAAGTGGAAGAAGAAGTGGCCATTATCTACTGCGGCGTAAACAACCTTCTGAGAAAGATACAGCCAAGCCAGGTGGCGGAGTTCCAAAAACGCTATCTTGACCTGCTCAACACCACTCAGAAAGACACAATGAACGCCCTGCGCACTGGTAGCTACGGCGACAACGAACGTGCCGTCCTGAACAAGGCAGCCGAAGATGTAATTGCAGGAATGACTAAGAAAGACTGATAAATCATGGCAAATCTCAAGGAAGTAAGGACACGAATCAACTCGGTAAACTCGACGATGCAGATCACTTCAGCGATGAAGATGGTGTCGGCATCAAAGCTCCGCAAGTCGCAAACAGCCATAATGGCATTGCGTCCGTATGCCTCCAAGCTCCAAGAGATAATGCAACGCCTCTCGTCGTCGTTACTGACCTCGACGGAAGGCGTTTACGCCACGATTCACAATCAGAATCAGGAAGACGACAAGATACTGCTCATCCCGGTGGCATCAAACAAAGGACTTTGCGGAGTGTTCAACGTCAACGTGTTACGCGAGACTTTGCATGTTCTGAAAGAAGACTTCAAGGTGCAATATGAAAAAGGCAACGTCGACATACTATGCATCAGCAGAAAGATTGAAGAGACGCTGCGATTCAAAAAATATCATGTCGCAGCCAACGAAAACGACCTCCTCGACAACCTCTCTTACGAAAACACCATCGCGTTTGCCGAAAGGCTCATGAACGACTTCGTCAGTGAGAAATATGACCGTATCGTATTCATTTACAATCAGTTCAAGAGTGCTGGCACACAGATTTTAGTGAAAGAACAGTTCTTACCGATTGTCAGCACAAATCAAGTTAATGAAACTATTAATCCTGCCGAAGAGACCGAATATATCTTCCAACCTTCAAAGGAAGAGATACTTAACACGTTGATACCCAATTCGTTAAAGCTACAAGTTTATAAAATATTGCTCGACAGCTTCACCTCGGAACATGGTGCGCGCATGGTGTCAATGACAAAGGCCACCGACAACGCCAGCGAGCTGCTTAAAGAGCTTAACCTGTCGTACAACAAAGCCCGTCAAGGCGCCATCACCAACGAGATCATCGAGATTGTAGGTGGTGCTAACGCATTGTAAATCAACCATTTAAGCAGCTGTTGTATATTTCTGAATAACGGCTTATGATTTCATCCCAGGTGTAGTGTTGGGCGGTTTTTTCGTATGCTTTTCTCGCCATTTCATTTCTAAACTCATCATTATCAATGAGTTGATACAGCATCAGGGTAAATGACTCCTGTGAATCGCAGTAAAGCATCTCCTTATTATCGTCGAAAACGCCCCAAATTCCGGTGCCTCGTGTGGCTATCACCGCATTTTGGTGAGCCGTAGCTTCAATATACACCAGTCCGAACGTCTCATTCACGCTCGGCAGTGCAAAAATCTGTGACTCCTCAAGCAGTTTCCCGACTTTATCATGCGGAATCTTACCTAAAATGTGTATGTTCGCGTCATCTTTCGCCATTGCTTCCAGCTCAGCACGCATTGGACCTTCGCCAGCAATCTTCAAAGTGATGTTTTTGCTCCCTTTATAATTTTTCACCGCATCTATCACCCAGTCGAGATGTTTTTGAGGAATAAGCTCACCGACACTCATAATAGTGACATTATTGGCATCAGTTTCAGCCTTAGGCCTCAAAAACTCAGGTTCAACACCATGTGGCACGATGACACTCTTATAACCCAGTTGTGCCAATGTGTCATGTTGAGCCGCATTGTGAGCAATAATCACGCTGGCATTTGAAAGTGTCTTATCGATATATTTCTTTGTGTTACAATGATTTAGCTTTAAAAATTTTATATCGGAGCCTCTTACTGAAATAATATATGGAATACCCGACACTTTATGCATTTCATAGGCGATATAGCCGTCAGGAAGAATAAAATGGGCATGTAACAGCTGGATATTATCTTCGCATACCCGATTGATTTTCTTACAATAACACGGCAAAAGGTCGAAAGCGTGTTTTTTGCCAAAAAGACGCAGATACCTGAATGTTTTCACGTTGATATCACCGTCGCTCCATCCTTTTTTCCCTGCAAGATTACGATATTTTTTCATCAGATTGAATGGAAAGGGCGCAATCTCGGCAGGATGAAGCACTGAGACGTCAAATTTCCCCGACAATCTGTGCGCGATATTCATCACCACCTGGTTCGACTTGCGTTTCGGTGTGGGAATGTTCGATGCGACAAACAGAATTTTCGGCTTATTTGAATCATTCAGCATATACGATAATACTCAAATTATTTGGTTTAACAATTGCGCATATTCTTTCGTAAGATTCTTTCTTGAATACTTTTCAACCTTACTGATATCAACTGTAACAGATTGATTTTCTTCGCTTTTATTAAAATAATCAAGAATTGTCGCTTTCATTTTCTCTTTGTCGTTGAAATCGACGGTGACACCTGTCTGGGTCTCGTTCAAAATGCGAGCCGAGTCACCGTCTTCTGGTCCGATGCACAATATCGGGCGACCTGAAGCCATATATTCAAATATTTTCCCCGTCAGGATGCCTTTAGCATTCGGTGTGTTGTTCACAAAAAGCAGCAACACATCCGATTTCTGTTGTTCCGCAATCACTTGATTATGAGGAATATATGGAATTATCTCAACATAATTTTCAATATGGTTACGTTTTATTGATTCGACAACGGAACAATCCATTTGCCCAATAAGGCGCACCCGTAGATATGCGATTAACCGCGTCTTTACTTCGGTTTCATCCGTGTTATGAATCAATTCATATATTGCTTGCCAAAACATTTCCGGATTGCGGTTGGCACCGATGATACCGATATGAGACATTGTGAACACCTTGTTGTCTTGTTTTGGAGACGTTTCAGGGAACGTCTTTACAGACATATCGTCATATCCGTTTGTTATCACCACCACGTCTTTTGCGCCATGGTTTTCAAGGCCTTTCGCGCAATCCCAGCCCACAGTGACCACCTTCGTGGCCTCGCTCAACACTTGTCTCTCAAGACGATGATGCTTGCGGTCGCTTCGGCGTGTCAGCTTCAAGTCTTTATAATAGTCTATATCGGTCCACGGGTCACGGAAATCTGCCACCCACGGGATGTTGAGTTTTTTATGTAACGTGCTGGCAATCAGATGCATAGAATGCGGCGGACCCGTCGAGATGATGGCATCGACAGGATGTTCTTTGAGATACTTCTTTAGATAACGTACCGATGGCTTGATCCACCAGCAACGTGCGTCAGGGATAAACAAATTGCCACGTAACCAAACACTTAGGCTCTCTTTCCAGCCGGTTTTCTTAACACCCTCGTTGATGAAACCCGCCTTCACCTTCTCCCCTTTCTTGATTCCGAGAAATTTTTTATAAAAGCTATAAGGCTCCACTATCGGTCGTCTGATAACCTCCGTCTCGGGTGCCACATCATTCATAAGTGACTGGTCCTCAACAGGATATTCAGCGTCGTCTGCCGTGTATATCACTGGCTGCCATCCGTTTTCGGGCAGATATTTCGACATCTTCAGCCAGCGCTGAACACCCGAACCACCCGACGGCGGCCAATAATATGTGATTATCAGGACACGTTTCATACAGTCACATCACGCTTCTTGAATGTGTGGTAACAAACAATGGCAAATCCCAACAAAATCAGTAATGAGGTGATGAACTGTATGGTGTTTCCAATGCGCCAAATACTTGGTTCATAACGCATTACAATCTCATGCTGGCCTGCTGGAACGACTGCCGCACGCAATATGTAATTGGCACGCAGCAACGGACTCTCCACACCGTCAATCCACATCATCCAGCCTTGTTTGGTCCAGATTTCGGAGAAAACCACCAATTCATCTTTCGATGAATCGAATGTATATCTCAGCTCATTAGGCTTATAATCAACAAGTTGGATGGTGCCTTCCGCCGGTGTGGCTTTGAAATCTCCCATCAAATTCGCAAACTCTTTATTGACAATAGCCACATTTTTCACGTCAGTGTCAGCGATAGCGTCAATCTCCTCGTTCGGAGTGCCAACCCAATTGATGTCACCTACAATCCAGGCGTTTCCGAAAGCCTCGTAGTTCTTCGACACCATTCTTTGCTGGTCTTTCTGATATATTATATACTTGGTATTCAACATGTTAAGCATCTTCCAATAGTTCAAATCGTGTTTGCTCAAATACTGGTCGATTACATCCTGATAACGACGCAGTTTGGCACCGTGGTAGCCGCCCACCGACTTGTGGAAATACGATGTACTCGCATCGTTGAATGTGCTCACCGTAAGGTTTATCACGCGATAATCAAGCGATTTATCCTGCAGAATCTGCTTGTCGGCATCTGTCATCACGAAAGGACGGTCAACTCTGCGCTTGTCGATGAAATTATCATTGTTCAAGTAACGTTTGTCGATTGTGTACATATCGACCACGACGAACAATGCCAAGCCTGCAAACATATATTTTACATTTAATTTCCCATTGATGTTCAATAAGATAAGCGCAGCTGCAATTGTAATAAAGAAGAAACTGCGTATAGTGTCGGCACGGAAAATGGCGACACGCACCTTGGCAAGTTCATCGGCGAACAACTTGTAAATCGCGCCATCGCTTTCCGACTGAAGTTGTTGGAACTGAATGGTTTCCGACTGACTTAAGAAGCTGAAGAACGTCTGTGGCATGATGTAAAACAGCAGGCACAGGCCGCCGGTAATTCCAAACGAGATATACACATATCTTCTATTTTGCTTGAGTGTGTCAGGATTTTTGAATATTTCCGCCAAGGCGAGGAAAGCCAGCAACGGCATACACACTTCGGCAATTACCAGCGTCATTGAGACGGCACGGAATTTGTTGTAACCTGGGATGTAGTCGAGGAAGAAATCGGTGAATCCCATGAAATTCTTGCCCCAGCTGAGCAAAACGGATAGCACTGTGGCTGCCAAAAGTATCCATTTGTATTTGCCTTCAACCACAAAAAGTCCCAAAATGAACAGGAAACACACTATAGCGCCCACATAGACAGGTCCGCTGGTGCCTGGCTGGTCGCCCCAGTATGCATTTTGTTGTGCTATCGTCGAGCGAAAACGCGGGTCACATTTGTCCAAAGCCTTGTTATCGTTGCCGATATAACCTGTCGCACCGCCTTTGACATTAGGGATCATCAGACTCCAGGTCTCCCCTATGCCATAGCTCCACTGGGTGACATAGTCTCTGTCAAGCCCACTAGTCTGATTTTCAACGTTTTTCGTCAATATAGGTTTGCCGCGCATGGTTTCTTTTCCGAACTCATAATTTGCGTAAAGCGTTGTAGTACAAGTCAGTATCGCTACAACAGCCACGCCAATCAGGATGCCGCTGGCTTTCAAAAAATGCAGATACTTCTTTTCTTTTATGGCATCGACAAGCTCAGCAATGATGATACAGACCACGATTAGCAACAGATAATATGTTATCTGAAGGTGTCCCGCACGAATCTCAAGGGCCAAAGCGATAGCTGTCAGGATACCGCCCCAGAGGTATTTCCCTTTGTAAGTCAACAAGATACCGGCAATGACAGGTGCCATATATGCCATCGCGACGGCTTTGGAGTTGTGTCCGGCGCCAATTACTATGAACATATAAGAGGTGAATCCGAACGCCAGCGCTCCGATGAAACTCACCCATATCTTACAGTCGAGCACTAAAAGCAATATGAAAAAGCCTAACATTCCAACAAACACGGCTCCTATTGGATGCGGGAAGCCGAAATTCAGCACCCTGTTGATGTATGTCATGAGGTTGCTGTTTTGTGGCACTCCGATATTCCACGCAGGCATTCCACCAAACATGGAGTTGGTCCAGAGACTCTGCTCGCCTGTTTGCGCCTTATAATCAACGATTTCCTTCGACATGCCCTTATACATCTCAATGTCGTGCTGTTTCAGGCGTTTGCCCTGCATTATCGGGGAAAAATAAACCAAAGTTATTAGCGCAAAAGCCAGGATGCATACCGCAATCCAAAGCGTGTTTTTATGGTTTTCAATAAACTTATTCATATTTTTATTGTTAAAGATTTCTCCATTCCGCTTCGCTTCAGTCGAAATGACGGGAGCCTGTTAATAAACAATTTTAACACATTGATTATCAATTCTTAACAAATACAATTTGTTTTCTTTTTTAAGATTGTTCACCATTCTGCCCAGCGAAATCTGATGCTCACCAGCCTCAAAAGTTCCTACATTTTCACGATAAATCTCTTTGCCGTCGAGTGAAACAAGATGCAAGACCACATCCGATTTTTTATCCAGATTTACCACACAGAATGCATTGTTATTCAATGGGTTAGGATAAACAGACAAAGTATTTTCTTCGGCGAAATTCTCATTTACTCCAATATTATTCCACTCGTAGCACCCAATATCGATTTTGTCGTTGAAAACGCGTGGTCCGCCTGCCAAATCGGTGCCGGGAATAAACAACCCCGTAATGTCATCCAAACCCGAATCGATGCAAGGGCTACCTGTAGCCAATTGATAATCATGCTCTTTCTCATTGACAAACAATGGATTGATATCCTTCATATTGTTATATTCATCATGAGTCATATATTCGTGTCCGACAATAGAATCAATACCATACTGAACTATACCATTATTAAAAACAGGACGGCAGTCGCTTCCCCAAAGCCAGATCTGCGAACCCATATAATATTCCAGGGTGTCTTTATCATTTAAAGAATAAATGGCATGGTTTCCCCAGAAAATGCAATTGTTTAGCGTTGGTGCGGCATCAAAGGCGTTTTGCATTCCGGCACCGCCACCGCCACCACAATAATTGTTAACGACAGTGAGATTGTTGAGTTCCGGGTCTGATGTCGCTATAGCGAGACCACCGCCATAATGATTCACAGCGTTGTTGTATGCCAACATATTAGACACTCTCACTCTATAATCCTTGCAACGTTGTATACCCAATCCGCCAGCATTTACTGCAATATTATTGTAAAAAACAGCATTGGACAAATCCATATTGCAGCTGTCGATATTCATGCCGCCACCATAAGCCACTTCGCTGTAATTGTCATGAAACACCATATCGTTCATCCTGATATTGCATCTGAGAAATTGAAAACCAACGCCCCAGCAGTAGGAGCCAATCTCTCCGATTGCAAAATTATCATAAACCTCGCAGTCATGTATATACAACTCGGCATCTTCGGCATAGACCGCACCGCCTTTCCTACGGGCAGTGTTATGATGGAAAGTGCATTCCGAAATCTCAAAAGACTTGCCCCAATATATGCGAATCACACCGCCGTCGCCGTCAATGTCAGTCTTTCCATACGAAAAATCACAATATTTAAGATTTACGGCACCAGGTTTAATAAACTCGATACCTTTCCAAGCACCTTTTTTACAATTTTCATAATCAGAATAACCCGTGGTGTCGGCTACGGTAAACGTTATACGACTGTTTTTTTCACCTTCAGCGAGTAAATCACCTAAAACCGTAATGCCATAGTACTCATCTGATATGACAGTTGTACCAGGTTCGATGACAAGATATTTATTGGATTGAACGGTCACATCACCTACGATATGGACCTCACCGCTCCATGTACCGCTTTGATTACCAGATACTTCCATTATCTGCGCATTCATCGTAACAGCGCAAAAAAATAATAGGGCCAATAAAAATTTTTTCATGATTAATTCTTTATTAATAATGTGTCAAAGATACTAATTTTTCGAATAGGAGTAATAATGAATTTTTATTATTTTTGCATCATGAAAATTTTTGTCAGAAATATTGCGATTTTTGTCACCTTGTTGGTGCTTTGCGGGTGTGCCAATGTTGTCTCACCGAGCGGTGGGCCAAAGGATGACAAGGCTCCTGTGGTGCTTGAAGCGTCGCCAGCCAACAACTCGACAAACTTCAAGGGACGCTCGATACACCTCACATTCGATGAGTTCGTGACACTCAACAACCCATCGAACACCGTGTTGATATCGCCACCGATGAACAAAAAACCGACATATCGCACGAGCGGTAAGACTGTGATTATCAGGTTTGAAGAGCCTCTGAGGCCTAACACCACCTACTCCATCAACTTCGGCGACGCCATCAAAGACCTGCACGAAAACAATGTGTTCAGTGGCTACACCTTCAATTTCTCCACAGGCGACATAATCGACTCGCTTTCGCTGAAAGGCAGTGTCATATCGGCTTCCACTCTTAAACCTGACGAAGGCTTCTATGTGGCATTGTATTCCGATGATAATGATACAGTTACGCTCGATTCGCTGCCATATAAAGTCAAACCCAACTACATCACTACCACAGACAAAAACGGCGAGTTTCAGTTTTCAGGCCTCGCCGACAAGGAATATCTTATTTTTGCTTTGAACGACAACAACTCCAACATGGTTTTCGACCTACCAAACGAAGAAATAGCGTTCTATCCGGATCTGGTCAGACCATATTTTATTGAGAATAAAATAGTTAGCAAACGACACAACGACACAATCCAAAGCGACTCATTGTCCAACAACGATTCAGTTTTGGAGATAAAAAACTCTGAATTTACAAGTTACGAGTTGTTTTCGTTCGTTCAGGAGGACTCGATTCAGAAAGTCTTCAAGAAAGAACTGGTAGAGGCTGGATTGCTGCGTTTTGCTTTTCGCTATCCTGCTGATAATGTGAGCATTACACCTTTGGAAGAGCTTCCTGACACCTTCAACATCATGTCGGTTTATTCGGCACGAAAAGACACTGTCTTATGGTATTTCACCCCAACTAAAGACAGCCTGTGGATTAGCATCAATGATGGCGCAAACATCAGTGACACAACACATTACAGTCTCAAACCGCGTGAGTCGGTGTCGAGATGGCGCCGCAACCAGGAAGAGAATAAGGCTAAGAGTCTCACTGTAAAAAACAACCTGAAAAGCGGTAAATTAAAGCCTTATCAGCCACTTATACTTTCGTTTAACGAGCCTGTGACCATGCTCAACGAGCACGACACCACTTGGTTCATCGCGGATAAAGACACCATACTCAACGACTTACATTTTGTTAAAGTTGACGAGTACGGTTTCAAATATCAACTCGCCAAAGAGCTGGCGCCCGAGACGAAATACCAGATTCTTGTGCCCGACTCCACTTTCTTCGGCTTCAGGGGTCTCACCAACGACACCATACAGCTGAGTTTCGGTGTGCAGGAAGAGTCGGCGTTCGGGAATGTATATCTCACCGTCGAAGTGCCCGGCGACTTACCGCAGGTTATTATTGAGTTACTGACCGAACAAGGTAAAGTCGTTGAGAAACACATACTTACAAAATCAGGCGAGTTAGCATTCGAGTATCTCGACCCAGGCAAATACAAACTCAAAGCCACACTCGACCAAGACGCTAACGGCGAATGGAGCCCCGGTAGCTTCGCGAAGAGGCTGCAACCCGAAAAGATAGTGTTTTACAACGGCACTCTGGAGGTTCGCGCCAACTGGGACATCGACCTCGATGAGCCTTGGAAAATTGAAAAATAATTGAAAATGAATCCATTATACCCTGTTATCAAGCTTCGTGAAGGCAAAGACGACGCCGTGAAACGTTTCCACCCTTGGATCTTCTCGGGCGCCATAGCAAAAGCCGCTCCCGGACTGCAAGCCGGTGATATTGTGACAGTTACGAACTCTAAAGACGAGATCCTCGGCACTGGTTTCTGTGAGGCCGGCAACATCGCCGTGAAACTGCTCTCATTCGAGAACACCAAAATAGGCGCGATGTTCTGGCAGGAACGCCTCAACGCTGCCTTCGAGACACGCAAAGCCCTCGGATTCATTGACAATCCGCATACAAACTGCTTCCGCCTCGTGCATTCCGAAGGCGACAACCTCCCGGGACTGATTGTCGATATCTATGGAAAGACCGCCGTCATCCAGGCTCAGACAGAAGGCATGGCATTGAGTGTCGACGCAATAGCAAAGGCATTGGAGGCTATTCCAGAGCTCAAGATCGAGTCAATATACAACAAAAGCTCCGAGGCAATGCAGCGAATGGGCAAAGACGCTGTCGACGACGGATACATCCTCGGCGGCAAATGCGAAGACTTCGTGCTCGAAAACGACTCCAAGTTCCTGATTGACTGGGAAGAAGGACAAAAAACCGGTTTCTTCCTCGACCAGCGTTTCAACCGTGATTTGGTGAAACAACTCGCCAAAGGCCGCACCGTATTGAACACCTTCTGTTATACTGGTGGTTTCTCCGTGACAGCCTTGCAAGGCGGCGCAAAACAAGTGGTTTCCGTCGACTGCTCAAAGAAAGCTATCACAATTTGCGAAAACAACATCGAGCTGAACGGTTTTTCAAAGGAAAACAACCCGAGTTTGGTTGAAGATGCCAAGCTTTACCTGCAAAACATGCCTGAAAATCAATATGATTTGATTATCCTCGACCCACCAGCATTCGCTAAAAACCATAAGTCGCTGCACCGCGGACTGCAAGGTTACAAATTCATCAACAAAGAGGCTATAAAGAAGATTGCAAAAGGTGGTTTGCTGTTCACTTTCAGCTGCTCACAAGCCGTCGACAAGGCACAGTTCCAAAGCATCGTGATGGCCGCCGCCATCGAGACCGGCCGCAGAGCAAAGATTTTGTATCAGTTATCGCAGCCCGAGGACCATCCGATTAACATCTATCATCCGGAGGGAGCGTATTTGAAAGGGTTAGTGCTGGAAATTGACTAGAGCTATGGCGGTCCCACCTTAAAGGCATTAATGCCATTAAAGCCCCTAAAACCATTAATGCTGGACCGCAGACATCTTTTCAATTGTCTTCGTGGTCGAATAACCCTCAACCAGATCAACTGTGACCACTTTTCCGCCTTTAGCGGTAACAATGTCGTATCCCACGATGTTTTCAGGCTTGTAGTCGCTACCTTTAACCAAAAAATCGGGCTGCACTTCCTTTATTAAGTTATAAGGTGTATCCTCATCGAAAAGCACTACGGCACTCACAAACTCCAATCCTGCCAGCACAAAAGCACGCGCATACTCATCGTTCACCGGACGTGACGGGCCTTTCAAACGCTTCACGGAGGCATCGGTGTTCAAGCCCACGATCATCACATCACCGAAATCCGCCGCCTTCGACAGATATTCCACATGACCGCGGTGCAAGATGTCGAAACAGCCGTTGGTGAAAACGATTCTTTTGCCGTTTTTACGGCACTCATCAAGCCATTTTTCAAGCCCCTCGCCTGCTAAAACCTTATTTTTAACCTTATCAAAATAATTCATGCTTCTCGAAATGTTTTTGCAAAAATATAAAAATTATACGAAATTTTGTAATTTTGCGTTGAGAATTATAACATTGAAACGCTTTTGTCATGAAAAAATTGTTATTTCCAGCATTATTGGTCTGTTTGGCGATATTGTCATCTTGCGGTAAAGAGAAGCCTACACCAGCACCAACACCAACAATTTCTAATAAGAAAATCAGTGAGATTTATTACGAATATGAGTGCCACGATTATATATCCAATGACAATGGCCAGACATGGGATGAATACGATTCTGAATACCAAGACAAGGAACTTCGCGAACGCTGGACTTGGGATGGAGACAAACTATCTTCAATTGAAAACTATTCTCAATTCATATATGATGATTTATCATTGAGTTTTACATATGACAACAGTCGTGTTTCAGAAATCACAGCACCAGCTATAAATGAAAGAATGATTTGTTATTACGATAACGATAAAATGAGTAGAATTGAGTTCACTTCAGAGAATAAATCAAGTGAAGCTTGGGATTTTGTTTACTCTGGAAATAAGATGATACGGATAAATAAAGTTGATTTACCAGAGTATTTTACAATTACTTGGGATGGCAACAATATCAGCATGATAAAATGTTTCGAGTCGGACGTTTGTACTACAGAAATGTCATACACTTATGACAACAAACAAAATCCATATCATGGCTCTGACGCATTATTGGCTTGGGCTATTATCAATGCGGACTTTGCACTGATGTCGTCAAACAACTTGACCAGCGAACGGATAAATGATCTTTTCCCTATACTTAATCCAGGAGGGGATTATTACACCTATACATATCAATATCAAGACAATTATCCGACATTAAAAACACAAATAGAAGAAGTCATAATGCCACATTTTGACCAGGTGGATTATCTTACAAAACACATTACCGAAAAAAGATATTATATCAACTATCTCGCAGACTAATAAATGGTATGATAAATATGAAGCCTGGTGAAAGCCGGGCTTTTTTAGTTTATCGGTTTTCTCTTGTCAAAAAAGAACATCACCACATAGGCTAAAACGCCAGTGATGAGATAAAATATCATCTGTGAGCCGTGGTTGATGGCGGCGAATGAGCCTGCCACCTGTTCCGAAATGCCGTAGAATCCGCTCAGCAAGGTGATGGCGATGAAATGATATGTGCCTATGCCGCCTGGGACCGGCGCCACCACGCCGAGAGTGGCGATGCCAAGCAATGTGATAGCCTCTACAAGTCCCAAGTGACTCGTTTCAGGCAGCATGTAGAACGGCAGCCATGTCATGACGACGTAGAAGCCCCAAACACCCAGTGTGTAAAGGACAAAACGCCATTTTTTCCTCATCGTTACCACCGACTTGATGCCATCAATGAATCCATGCCAAAGTGAAGCTATTTTCTTGTTTCTTTTGATGATTTTTATCAATAAAACGATACAAGCAATGCCTGCCAGAACCACCACAATTCCAAGTAACACATTGTTTATCAGCTTATTAAGAAGCGGTACCATCCACGAGGTGATGAGACTTCCGAGAAGTTTCCATTGAAAGACAATGACCAGAAACGCCAGTCCGAAGAGCACCAACAGGTCGATGATTCTTTCAGATATCACCGAGCCGAAAGTCTTGTCGAAAGGAATATTTTCTTTGCGTTTCAGCACGCCGCAACGTGCCACCTCACCGAGTCGCGGGAAGATGCAGTTGGCGAGATAAGCGATTAAAACTGTACCATATGTTGATGAGGCTCTCGTTTTGTAGCCGAGCGCCTCAATCTGTATGTTCCAACGTAAAGCTCTGAAAAATAACGAGACAGCTAAACACACGAGGCTCAACAGCATCCATGTGTAGTTTGCCCCTTTGATGTCGGTCCAAAGCTGTGCCAAGTCAATGTTACGGAAGCTGAACCATAACAAAGCCACTCCCAACGCGAGGAAGGCCACATACCACAGTGTTTTGGACGTCTTATTATTCAAATCTTGTTGTTTTTGTCTGGAAAAACAATCATCGGCTTGAATCTCTTAGCCTCTTCAAAGTCCATCGCGCAGTACGACGCAATTATCACGATGTCGCCTTTCTTCACCAGATGTGCCGCCGCGCCGTTGATGCCAATGACGCCGCTGCCGCGTTTGCCTTTGATGACGTAGGTGTGCAGACGGTTGCCATTGGTAACGTCGTAGATGTCAACTTTCTCATTTTCAATGAGGTTGACGGCATCCATCAGGTCTTCGTCGATAGTGATGCTGCCGATATAATCAAGGTCGGCCTGCGTCACGGTGGCGCGATGTATCTTTGATTTCAGAATCTCTATGTTCATCTTAATAAATTCTCAAGTTATCAATCAAACGGACTGGTCCGAGCTGCAATGCCACGAAGATACGTACGTGTTCGCTGTCTTTCCAGTCGGTGACGCTCTGCAGCGTGGTCTCGTCTGCTATCTCAACGTATTCAACGTCAAATTGTTTTATGTCGCTGTATTTTTTCAATGCAAAAGCCTTCATCTCAGCTGGACTCATGGTCTCGACATTGGCGACAGTCTCACGTAACACCTTGTAAATCATAGGTGCGATGGCGCGTTCATCAGCGTTAAGGCGCATATTGCGCGAGCTCATGGCGAGACCGTCTTTCTCACGGACGATGTCGCATGGCACCACTTTGAGATTTATATGGTAATCTTTCACCAGTTTACTGATGATAGCCAGCTGCTGGAAGTCTTTCTCGCCGAAATAGGCTCTGTTGGGCTCCACTATCTCGAAAAGCTTGCGCACCACGATGGCCACCCCATTGAAATGTCCCGGACGGCATGCGCCTTCCATCACATGCTCTATGGCTCCGAAATCGTAATGGTCTTCAACTTTTGTTGGGTACATCTCCTCCACCGACGGCATAAACACTGCGTCACAGCCCGCACTTTCAAGCATCGCCACGTCTCTCTCAGGAGTGCGCGGATATTTCTCCAAATCAGTAGGGTTGTTAAACTGTACCGGGTTCACGAAAACGCTTGCCACAGCGATGTCATTCTCTTTTTTCGCGCGACGGATCAGCGAAAGATGTCCTTCATGCAATGCGCCCATGGTTGGGACGAGGCCGACAGTAAGGCCGGAATCACGTTTTGCCTTCAAAAACGATTGAAGATCAGCGATAAAGTTAAAAACTTGAATCATATTTTTCAAATTTTATTATTAAAAACATGCAAAATTAAACAATTCATAAATATAATGTGCAATTAATTTAAAAAATTCGTACTTTTGCAGCAGAAAATGCCCTTGTAGTTCAACGGATAGAATGGAAGTTTCCTAAACTTTAGATTTGGGTTCGATTCCCAGCGAGGGTACTTTTTTCATAATATTTAAAGCTGGTTTTCGTTATTAATTAGTAATATCAATTTATCTATATGAAAAAAAGTATACTTATTTTAGCTATCTTATTGATAACCAATATATTTTGCTTTGCACAAGCCATCGGCGAATGGACCACCCATACTCCCGGTTTGAACGTAATCAGCGTGGATATGATGCATAACAAGGTGTTTTCGGCCACACCATACGACATCTATTACTATGACACCGACGACAACAGCATCAACCATCTTTCGAAGGTGAACGGCCTCTCCGACATAGGAATCAGCATCATAAGACATGACAAAACCTCCGATCTCATGTTCGTCGGATACACCGACACAAATATTGATATCATTGATAATCAAGATAATGTCATAAATATCCCTGATATTTACAACAAATATATCCTTGGAGACAAGACCATCAACAACGTGTTTTTCAACAGCAAATACGCGTACGTATGCTGCGGATTCGGCATTGTCGTAATCGACATGCAGCGCAAGGAGGTGAAAGACACCTATATCATTGGTGAAAACGGCAGCTATATGAGTGTCAACGACTTAACAATTTTAAACGGTGTGTTTTACGCGGCCACCGCCAACGGCATCTATTATGCCAACGTCGACAACCAACAACTCGCCGATTTCTCACAATGGAGCCGCATGGGTCACGGATTGCCCCATGCCTCGCAGAGTTTCTCAAATATCGAGACTTTTGACGGCTATGTGGTGGCAAATTTCTCGGGCAGCCAGAACGACAACGACGAACTGTTAGCCATCAACGACTCCATATCATGGAGCTATTTCGTTAATAATCAATTCGGTACTATCAATGAGCTCCGTGTCAGCGACGATTTCCTCATCGTGACAGTGAAAAACCAGACCATTGAGGTGTATGACACCAATAAAAATCTCGTGTTTACCAAAGAAAACTTAAATCCGAACTCGGCTTTTTACGACAAGGCGAGAAACTGCTACTGGGTTGGCACCTCATACAGCTCATTAGTCCAGCTGAATCCTCAAGGAAACTATTCTTCAATATCTTTCAACGGGCCTTACAACAACAGTATTTTTGAGGTAAACACCTCAGGCAATGATGTATATATTGCTTCAGGGGGCTACACAAGCAGTTGGGCTCCGACATGGAGGCATGACGGTTTCTTCCATTATGACGGAGACTTATGGTCGAACAACCTTTGGAATCCGGTGTTCGACACTATTACTGATATCACATGCGTGAAAGCAAATCCAGCAAACAGAGATATCGTCTATGCAGCGTCATATTCCAAAGGCTTGATAGTCTTTGAAAACAAAAATGTGAAAAATGTTTACGACTACACCAACAGCAGTCTGGGATTAAGCCTGTCATGGCTGTCATACGGCAAATACAACACTTTCGTGACAGGTTTCGACTTCGACAGCGGCAACAACATCTGGCTTGCCAACAGCGGCGCCGACAAGATGTTATCGGTATGGCGCACCAACGGCACATGGGAGTCTTTTAACATCGGGACAGGCGAAATCAGCCATATCATGGTCGACAAGAACGACATAAAATGGGTCCTGCACCGCGACGGCACCATCATCGTCTTCAACGGTAACACTGTCAAGACTGTCTCCACCAACAGCAGTCAGGGCAACCTCCCGGGAAATGCCATCTGCTTCACCACCGACAACAATGGCACCGTCTGGGTGGGCACCACCGACGGAGTGGCGCTATTCTATGACTCAAGGAAGATCTTCAGCAACAACACCTATTCCTGTTCAAGGATTCTCATCCCTCGCAACGACGGCAGCGGACAGGCCGACTATCTCCTTTCAGGGCAGTCTGTGCTCAGCATCGCAGTCGACGGCGGCAACAAGATGTGGTTTGGCACCAACGACGGCGTGCTGCACACCTCCAACGACGGACAGACAAGCTATAATCATTTCACCACCGAAAATAGTCCATTGTTCTCCAACACTGTGAAAGATATGGCCATTGACGACGACGGCAGCATTTATTTTGCCACCGACAAAGGTCTGATAGCATACAAAGGCACGGCCTCGAAAGGCAACACGACAAACTCAAACGTCATCGTGTACCCTAACCCGGTACGCCCGGAAAACCGTGGCATAGTGGGCATCAAAGGCCTCGTCAACGATGCATTGGTAAAAATCACCACCACTAATGGCACCTTCGTGACACATATCCAAGCAGAAGGCGGACAGGCTGTCTGGGACTGCACCGACATCCACGGACGCAACGTGGAACCAGGCATTTACCTCATCTTTGTGAGCGACGAGTCGGGCAAAGAGACCTATGCCACCAAAGTCCTTATCATGAAATAACCGATGGACAACACCGACAAGACACGCGCCATCGTACTAAAAGCCGTAAAATATGGCGATAACAGCTTGATTGTTAAGCTGTTAACCGAGAAAAACGGATTACGTTCCTTCATGGTGAAAGGAGCCTATAACAAAAATGCAAAGATACGCGCCGCCTTGTTCCAGCCACTCACACTCCTCGACATAATAAGTGCCGACACACGTGGCGAGCTCGGATATCTCAAAGAGGCAGGCATTGAATATGCCTATAAATCAATACCTTACGAGATAAACAAAAACGCCATAGTGTTGTTTCTGTGCGAACTGCTCTCTAAATCCATTCAAGATAGCGAGACCGACATTGAGCTTTTTTGTTTCATCCATGATGCCCTGACATATCTCGACGAGGCCGAAGCAAATTACGCCGACTTCCCGTTGCAGTTCTCAATAGAGTTAAGCCGTCACCTCGGGTTCGCGCCCAACATCGGTGATTACAAACCAGGTTACGTTTTCGACCTTGAGGAAGGCTGTTTCCGTCATGACAGTGCCAATAGTGTATATGTTATTGATTATCAATTTAGTAATCTTTTTTACCAGCTTTGTAAAATAAACATTTTTGAAAATGTAATGATGAATCTTAGAAATGCCGAACGCCGACAGCTGTTGGATGCTATGATAGCATATTACAAGCTGCACGTCAGCGGATTCAACGAGATAAAATCAAACGAAATCTTAAAGACCATTCTGGAGTGAGCGCACCCGTGAGCGGCTTATATTAATAGGTATCGAACGTCCCACCGACTCGATATCCACTATGAGACGTTGCTTGCCATTGAACGAGACGAGCCGCCCCACGAGCCCTTTCATCTCTCCGTACACTATCTCTACAAGTTGTCCCTCATGAAGACTCTGAATCTCATCGAGCTCTAAGGCACCGTCGTTATCGCCCACAAACTGACGCACCGCCATAATCTGGTTGTCGGGAACAGGCGCCGGCCGGCCTTCAAAGCCGACAAACCGCACAACACCGGGAGTGTTGAGGATATCATAATAGTTTTTTAGATCAGTACGGACAAATATATAAGACTTAAACAATGGTTCTTCGACCATTTTTTTGCGGTCGCTCCATTGTTTAAGTCTGTTTAACAGCGGCAGATACACCTCTATGTGTCTGTCTTCCAACAGCTTGCAAGTCTTCTTCTCGTATCTCGACTTCACATAGACTGCATACCACCTCGCGATGGTCTTTTCAGCCATTATTCTCTTCTTTTTCTGAGAATACGAGCTAACAGACCTTCTTTTTTCTTGTTGTGATGATGATGGTTGTCGCTTCCGTAGTAACCCGAGCCGTAGCCGTAGCCATAACCGTAGCCGTAGCCATAACCGTAGCCATAACCATAACCGCCATAACCATAGCTGTAACGGTATCCATAAGCTCCTGAAAACACGATACCATTGATAATGATGTTGATCTTAAGACCACGGTCTTCCAAATCTTTTGTGATAGATGCGAACACCTTCTTGTTTGTACGGCCTTGACGCACCACGTAGCAGTTGGCGTCGGCGTATTTCATAAGCAAGAATGCATCGGTCACAAGTGCGAGAGGTGGAGTATCGACGATAATATAGTCATATCTCTCATTAAGCTCGTCAAACAGCTGCTTACAACGATCTGAAGCAATCAACTCAGCCGGGTTAGGAGGCACCGGACCAGCGCAGATGACATCCAATGACGGCAACTTGCCTGAAGGTTGGATAATCTCATCAATAGATGCCTTGTTGGCAAGATATGATGTCGTTCCAAGCTTGTTGCTCAAGCCAAACTCCTGATACAGACGAGGTTTACGCAAGTCGAATCCGATAAGCACCGTCTTCTTTCCGTATAGGGCGTAAATTGATGCCATATTGATGGAAATATATGTCTTACCCACAGAAGCCATATCACCTGTAACAAGGATTGTGCTCTTCTCTTTGCCCTGAGTGATGAAGTCGATGTTTGTTCTGATTGAACGGAACGACTCGGCAGCAGGCGACTTCGGCGATTCGATAACCATGGTCTTCGAGTTGGAGCTTGACTCAATCAAAGGGATCTGTCCGATAATCGGGAACTTTGTCGCCTTCTCAATATCCTTGCGCTCCATAATCTTGGTATTAAAGAAGTCTGTAAGGAAGATATACGCTATCGGGATAAGGAGCCCCAATATCAAAGCCACAAGATAATTCATCATTGCACGAGGAGCAATGCGTCTAACCATCGGTAACCTCGCAATATCAATAATCTCATTGTCAGGAGTGTTGCTTGCCTTGAGAATCTGCGCCTCAGAACGTCTCTGCATCAAGAAGTTGTAGATGTTCTCACTGTAGGTGAACCTACGCTCATAACCAAGAAGCTGACGTTGTGTCTCCGGCAGTTCCTTAACCTGCTCGTCGAGTTTTGCAATGTTGTCGTTGATACCCTTTAGGGTCAATGTCGCATTGTTGATGATGTTGTTTATGTTTTCCAACAGCTGCAGCTTGGTTTGCGCGATCTGCTGGTCCAAACTGATAACCACAGGGTTCTTGTCGGTTGAGGTGATCAATTGTGTTGACTTCTTACTTGAGAGGTCGACCAAACGGCTCACGAGGCTGTTCAACAGAGGGTCTTGAATTCCCATAGCACTCGGTGCAATGAGTTTGTCAGGCTCGTCAAGGTTAGCCTCGATGTAAACCTTCAAATCGGTGTAGTATTTGAGGTTGAGCTCAAGTTCAGCCTTACGTTTCTCTTGTTCTTTCAAATAGTTGAACAGGTCGTTAGCTTGAGTGCTGAGGTTCATAAAGTCATTGCCTTGCTGAAATTTCTGAAGGTCAACCTCAGCTTCGCTCAAAGCATCTTGGATGCCAACCAACTCATTATCAATAAATTTGATGGTATTGTCGGATACTCTGTTCTTCAAATCAAGGTCTCTCTGGATGAACTGATGACATAGCTCGTTAAGATAATCGGTAATCTTGGCAGCGTTGGTTCCTTTTTGTGTCAAAACCAACAATGATGCCTGTTTGTTGATATTGGCCACCGACATGTTACCACTCATTCTACCGACCAACGTAATCATACTGTTGATGCAAAAAGAAAACTTCACTCTGCTATCGTTATCCACATTATAATGACTATTCAAAAGAATTCTGAATTTATTATAGCCATTGTCTATAGTATCACCAAATCTATATGTTTCCTCAAACTTAACATCGCTTCTTTTTCCGACATACAAATCCTTATTAAAATCATACATACTTGCCACATCGGCTTTGGCTGTCAACTTATACTCTCCATTATTGAGAATCTTGACTGTATAACGCACGCCAACCATCTGCGGCACAGAATAATCAACCTCTACTGTAAACGGATTATCCTTGTACAGTTCTGCTGTTGCCAAACGGCCTTTAGCGTAATATGACACGTTAAAATCCAAATTCCTCAAAGCTTTTTCCGCCAACATGTATGATTTCAGGATTCCTATTTCATTGTCAACATTGCCAATGCTTCTGAAATTCATACCTGTCATCATTGCTGCAGCATCCATTCCCATCTTTTGTTCTTTGATATAAATGGATGACGACACTTGATAAACGTTAGGGGTATATCTGTTATAGACATAACCGCAGGCTAATCCCAAGAATCCAAAAATGACAAATAAATACCAATAACTCAAAATCTTGATGATAATGGTTTTGATATCAATACTTTCTTCCTCCTGAATCTGAATAGGTCTCTGCAAATTCTGAATATCGTTGTTTGTACTCATGACAAAAATTATTTAGCGGTTACTAATAAGAATGTTAAAACAGTAACGAGCAATGATGCTGCCGAGAAGATGGTTGAGTATGGCATCGTGGTGAAACCGTATCTCTTAATACCCATCGGCTCTACATAGATGATGTCATTTGGCTTTAGATAATACTGAGGATTCTCAAGAATATCAGCATCATTTATATTCACTCTGACAATCTGTGAGCCTTCTGTTGTCTGATGAATGATTTTCACGTTTTTCTTGTTGCCGAAATCGGTAGCATTGCCTGCCAAAGCCAAGGCTTGGAACAGGTTGATGTCCGACTGGTATATCTGATACTGGCCTGGACGTGCCACCTCACCGAGGATTGTGAGGTTAAACAGACCGAGCTTCACGTAAACGATGGTCTCTTTCTGGTACTCACCAATAATAGTCTGTATCTTCTGCTGAATTTCATCGATGGTCAAGTCTTTGACGTAAATCTTGCCTGCATACGGGAAGTCGATTGTACCTTCGTCGCTCACGTTGAAACCATTAAGATAAATACTTGGGTTACCACTTGAATTATTACCCGAACCATACGATCCCAACCTATCACCTGTGCTATTGAAGAACTCCGAGAAGTTCTTGTCCATACTCGACACCCTGATGTACAAGTTGTCGCCTGGTTGCACCTTGTAGTCAAAACTACGTTTGTTTTGGTACTCAATTGAAGCGATACTATCGCTCATAGTCTCATTTTGCAAATACAGGATCTTTTTTTGCGACACACATGATGTCAAGACCAATGTCACGACAACTGCGGCAAACAAAACACTTCGGAAAAACAGTTTCTTCATATTATTAAATTTTATTTCTTTATCTCCAAACAATTGATTTTCAAACTTTTAATTCCACATAACGGCTCTTTTGAGTATTTATTCTCTATTTTAAAGACATATTCCCCTCTTTCGTTAAAACTCATCTCATTTATCATCGGAAGACTGTAATGATAATATCCGTCAACCTTTTCTGATTTGAAATTTCCTTCATCATCTCTCAGGCGATAGTGGTATTCGCGTGTACGGCGACTTCCGTCAGGACCGCTGATTGTCATAGCAATCGACAGAAAGTTGTTTTCCTCATCTTGATACTGATAGCTGTTGGGATACACATCAGAAACCTCCACATCAAGCACCACATCGGCAGTCATAGGGGCTTTAACAACGTTATAAGATGCCGTCAGAATGTCAAAACGATGCCACATCTCACCTTCAAACTCACGAGACAAAACATCAGCATTTTGTACCTTAGAACAAGAAACAAAACCTAACATTATCATTATCAATCCTATAAGTATATAAACCCTTTTACCCATAAGCTTAAAAACTCGTGAAGAGTATACACATTCTCACAATTTGCAAAGATATGAATTATTTTTTAAATATTTACAAAACTTTACTAAACTTTTAATATTTTTGTAATTTGATAAAAAAACGAGTCAAATTGTCGCAACAATATGATTAAGAATAAGATAAATTACTCACGACGGAAATATGTTATCGCTTCGATATTCATATTGGTGTCGACTATACTCGTAATCAAGCTTTTTATCATTCAAATCATCGATGATTCGTACAAACAATCGTCCGACAATAACACATTAAGATATGTCACGCAATACCCGTCAAGAGGCAAAGTCTACGACCGCAACGGCAAGTTGCTCATATACAACGATGCTGTTTATGACCTTATGATTATTCCGTCACAAGCCAGGAACATTGACACCGCATCATTGTGTAAATTATTGAATATTAACAATTTAACATATAATACATATTTCAACAAAGCGAAAAAATACTCGATGGTCACACCGTCGATATTCATGTCGCAATTTACTAAAGACGAATACGGACACATCGCAGAGATGTTGTATCATTATCCCGGATTTTATTTTCAGACACGTTCAGTGCGCCAATATCCGTTGCCGATAGCGGCCCATACCTTGGGCAACATCGGTGAGGTGACGAAATCGGATATGGAGCGTGACGATTACTACAAACTCGGCGATTATATAGGGAAATCGGGCATTGAGAAATATTACGAGAAAGAGTTACGGGGAAAAAAAGGTATAAAAATCACTGTCGTCGACGTGCATAACCGCGAAAAGGAGCGTTTCATGGACGGTGAGTACGACACGGCGCCTGTTCACGGCACCGACATCATCCTCGGACTGGATGCCGACCTACAGGCATACGGCGAATATCTTATGGCTGGCAAGACAGGCTCCATCGTGGCTATAGAGCCTTCCACGGGACAGATTCTCGCCATGGTGTCAAGCCCAAGTTACGACCCAAACGAGCTCGTCGGGCGCAAGCGAGGCACACGTTATTCAGAGCTGCTCAATGACCCGGATAAGCCATTGATTAACAGAGCAATAAGCGGCGTCTATCCTCCTGGCTCCACCTTTAAGATGGTAAACGGACTCATATCGTTGCAAAGTGGCGTGGTGACGGCATATACCGCTTATCCGTGCAATGGGCCTGAGAGTGCTCCTATCAAATGCACGCATCATCACAGCTCGCCGGTAAAGCTTTACGATGCCATCGAAAATTCATGCAATCCTTATTTTTGGCGTGCTTTTCAAGACATGATGAACGCTCCGAGGTTTAAAAGCCAGAAGGAAGCCTACCAGTTTTGGTACGATAACGTGACGAGCTTCGGTCTTGGACGCGCCGTCAACTCCGACATACCGTTCACCGTATCAGGAAACATCCCGACAAAGGAGTTCTACGACAAGGTATACAACGGCTCCTGGAACGCCATGACGATACGCTCGCTCAGCATCGGGCAAGGCGAGATACTTGTCACGCCACTGCAACTCGCCAATGTGGCAGCCGCCATCGGCAACGAGGGCTACTATTATGAGCCACATTATATAAGAAGCTATGCATACACTGAAAAAGACATCGATTCAGCCTTTCTTGAGAAACACGTCATTAATATTGACAAGCGTCATTTCAAAGATGTGAAAAAAGGCATGCGCAATGTCTTCGAAGGCGACCATGGCACGGCACGATACTCTAAGATCGACAGCATCACGGTGGCTGGCAAGACCGGCACTGCCGAGAACCCTCACGGCCTCGACCATTCCATATTCATGGCCTTCGCACCTGTCGACAACCCGCAGATAGCCATCGCCGTGGTGGTTGAGAACGCAGGCTTCGGCTCCACGTGGGCCGCCCCAATCGCCTCTCTGATGATTGAAAAATACATCCGCGGTTATGTGAAACGTCCAAACGTGGAATTACGAGTATTAACACTTAACAGCGACGAGCAATGAGAAGCAAAGGCATCATAGGGAAAATCGACATCTGGTTGCTAATCATATACTTAGCATTAGTGGTTGTAGGTATACTCAGCATCTATGCCGCCGCATATAATGAGAGTCATCCCGACATATACGACCTTACACAGAATTATGGCAAGCAATTGCTTTTTTTCGGCATCAGCCTTGTAATAGGATTCATCATCCTGCTCATTGATGCCAAGTTTTTCAACACTTTTGCTTATGTTTTGTATGGCCTGTCAATATTTTCATTGTTATTGGTGCTTGTGGTAGGCTCAAAAATCTCAGGCTCCACCTCATGGATACAGTTCGGTTCCTTCTCGTTCCAGCCTTCGGAGCTTGCGAAGTTCGGCACGGCACTGGCGTTGGCGCATTTTTTAGGCAAAATTGACACCGACCCTTCGAAATTCAAGACACAGCTCATAGCTTACGGCATCGTATTCGTCCCAATGCTGCTCATCTTGGCACAAGGCGATGCGGGCTCTGCTTCAGTGTTCATCATCTTTTTGCTCGTCCTCTACCGTGAAGGCATGGGAGGCAAAATCCTCATCATCGGCATTGTGGCTGCAACATTATTTATCTTGTCGCTATGCGTCTCGAAATGGCATGTGATGATAGGTCTCGTGATGCTTTTCGCTATATTTTTGTTCATAATCGACCGCACGAAGAAAAACGTCTGGCTGCTGACAGGCATCCTCATAGCGGCCTGTGCCTTCGTGTTCTCCGTCGACTTCGCCTTCAACCATGTGTTGAAGCCACACCAACAGACGCGTATCAACATCATTTTAGGCAAGGAAAAAGACACGAAAGGCGTCGGTTATAATCTGAATCAGTCAATGATTGCTATAGGTTCCGGCGGTTTTTCCGGCAAGGGCTACCTCAAAGGCACCATGACGAAATACAACTTCGTCCCCGAGCAGCACACCGACTTCATTTTCTGCACCATCGGAGAGGAGAACGGCTTCTTGGGATGTTTCGCTGTGATAATGCTTTATCTTGCTTTAGTATTGAGAATCATACATTTAGCCGAGCGACAACGATCCACGTTCAGTCGTATCTATGGCTATGGGATAGCGTGTATCTTCTTCTTCCATTTTGCCATAAATATAGGAATGACAATAGGATTAGTGCCAGTCATCGGCATCCCATTGCCATTCTTAAGTTACGGAGGCTCAAGCCTCTTGATGTTTTCCATGATGGTTTTCGTGTTCCTGAAACAGGACGCTAACCGTATGAATATCCTTTAAAATCCCAAGCAGATATTCAATCCTTTTGCGGTGCGGATAAGGTCGCAGTCAGGCTCCACAAAGTTCATCTTCGCCACAGCGTCTTTGATTGGCACGCTGATGACATTCGGATGATGGTAAGCCACCATGTTGCCATATTCTTTGTTTAGCACCATCTCGAATGCCTTCACGCCGAACTGTGCCGCGAGCACTCTGTCGTAAGCTATCGGCACGCCGCCACGCTGCAGGTGACCCAGTGTGGTCTCACGCATATCGTGTTCAAAACCGGCGGCTTTCATCTGTTCGATAAACTTCAAGCCGATGCCGCCGAGCTTCACGTTCTCGTAGCCAGGCTCGTTGCTCTTGGTGAAAATCTGTGTGCCGTCTTTCGGTTTTGCGCCCTCGCTGATGACCACGATGGCATGACCACGGTCGTTATGGAAGCGCTCCTCGAGACGTGCTTTCACTATATTGATGTCGTAAGGAAATTCCGGTATCAGGCACACCTCGGCGCCGCCAGCTATTGCTGCGTTAAGCGCGATCCAGCCAGCGTCACGACCCATGACTTCGAGCACGAACACACGGTTATGTGATGCCGCTGTAGTCACGAGCTTATCGACAGCTTCTGTAGCAATCTGCACTGCGGTCTGGAAGCCGAAGGTGCAGTCGGTCATCGAGAGGTCGTTGTCGATGGTCTTCGGCACTCCGATGATGTTCAAGCCCTTTTCATAAAGCTTTTGAGATATCCTCTGTGAGCCGTCGCCACCTATGTTGATGACGCAGTCGACGCCCATATATTCCAGACGTTTAATCATCTCGTCGGAACGGTCGACAACCTCCCATGTGCCGTCGTTTTTCTTCACTGGCCATGAGAACGGGCCGCCTTTGTTGGTCGTCTCGATTATTGTTCCGCCACGGAAATGTATTCCGCGCACTACTTCAGGTGTGAGGCGCACTATCTCCTGCGGCTCCCAAAGCACTCCGTTGAATGCCTGTATGCTGCCGAGGACCTCCCAGTCTTTCTCCTGCGACGCACGCTTCACGATAGCGCGAATCACCGCATTAAGGCCTGGGCAGTCGCCGCCACCGGTGGTTATTAAAACTCGTTTCATAACTTACCCCTTTCCGTCATTTCGACCAACCGAAGGAAGTGGAGAAATCTCCGCCAAACAATTGTTCTGTGACATTCAAATGCTGGAGATTTTTCGATTCCGCTTTGCTCCACTCGAAATGACGATTGTGTATGATTATTTTAAATCTAATTTTATTTGCAGCTCATCCAATTGCTCCTGAGCAATCGCTGACGGTGATTCCGCCATGACATCGCGGCCCTGGTTGTTTTTGGGGAATGCGATGAAGTCGCGGATTGAGTCCTGACCTCCGAAGAGCGAGCAGAGACGGTCGAAGCCGAATGCCAATCCTGCGTGAGGTGGTGCTCCGTACTCGAAGGCGTTCATCAGGAAGCCGAACTGTTCCTGAGCCTTCTCGTCGGTGAAGCCGAGGGTGTGGAACATCTTCTTCTGCAGGTTCTTGTCGTGGATACGCACCGAGCCGCCGCCGACTTCAGTGCCGTTGAGCACGATATCGTAAGCGTTGGCACGGATCTCACCCCATTTGTCAGGCTGCTCGAGGAGGTATTCATCCTCAGGCTTCGGTGCTGTGAACGGATGATGCATTGCATAGAAACGCTGTGTCTCTTCGTCCCATTCGAGAAGCGGGAAGTCGATGACCCACAATGGTTTATACACGTTAGGATCACGTAAGCCGAGCTGGTTGCCCATCTCGAGACGGAGAGCGTTCATCTGCACTCTTGTCGGCATGGCTTTGCCGCTGAGAATCAACAGCATATCACCTGGTTTGGCATTGCATTTGTCGAGCCATGTCTTCAAAATCTCAGGTGTGTAGAACTTATCGACTGACGACTTGATTGTGCCGTCTTCGTTATATTTCACATAAACGAGGCCTTTAGCACCAACTTGCGGACGTTTCACGAAGTCGGTGAGTGCGTCTGTCTGCTTGCGGGTGTAGTTGGCGCAGCCTTCAGCGTTGATGGCGACCACGAGTTCAGCCTCATCGAACACCGAGAAGCCGTGACCTTTAGCCACGTCGTTGAGTTCGACAAACTTCATTCCGAAACGGATATCCGGCTTGTCTGAACCGTAATATTTCATTGCGTCATGCCAAGTGATTCTTGGGAAATCGCCAAATTCGATGCCTTTGATGGTCTTGAACAGATGTTTTGCCAAGCCCTCAAACATGTTGATGACGTCTTCCTGTTCCACGAACGACATCTCGCAGTCAATCTGTGTGAACTCAGGCTGACGGTCAGCGCGGAGGTCCTCATCACGGAAGCAGCGCACAATCTGGAAGTAACGGTCGAAGCCTGCCACCATGAGGAGCTGCTTGAACTGCTGCGGTGACTGCGGGAGAGCGTAGAACTCGCCCGGGTTCATACGTGACGGCACCACGAAGTCGCGGGCGCCTTCCGGGGTCGACTTAATCAGGCAAGGAGTCTCGATCTCGAGGAAGTCGTTGCCTGACAGATATTTACGCACTTCCTGTGCCATCTTATGGCGCAAGATGATGTTGTTCTTGATTGGGTTACGGCGCAAATCGAGGTAGCGGTACTTCATGCGGATGTCGTCGCCGCCGTCGCTGACGTCTTCGATGGTGAACGGAGGCACTTTCGAGGTGGTTAAAATCTTAAGGCTTTCGACCTTCAGCTCGATGTCGCCTGTCGGGTTTTTCGGGTTCTTCGACTCGCGTTCCACCACGACGCCTTTGGCTTGGATGACGAATTCACGTCCGATTTCGCGGGCGGTCTTCATCGTCTCTGCCGAGCTAACTCCTTCTTGCATAAACAGTTGCGTGATACCATAACGGTCGCGCAAATCAATCCACAGCAGGGCGCCTTTGTCGCGAACGCGTTGCACCCAGCCGCTCAATGTGACTTCCTGACCCACGTTGGCCATGCGAAGTTCACCACATGTATGAGTTCTAAACATATCGTTTATTTATTATATTCTACAAATTTGCAAATTTACAAAAATTTTGGAAATGCAAGAAATTAATTTTTATAAATCAACTTCATAATGCAATTTTTGCAGTCGAAGTCGAGGCGGAAACGCCCGTGAGGGTTGCTAATATATAAAGGTGTTGCAGGTTTTCCTGTTTCTTTGGCGCACATCTCGTTGGCATAACGGATACAATGTTTGGTGGTCATCACCACTATCTCGCCTTCAGGCATCGATTTCTCCAGTCCGTCATCGATATGCGTAACACCGTGATTTTCATAGAATTGGCGGGATAGGGAATTGGTGATATTGGCGAGATATGAGAGATGATCGCCCACACCGTCATTTCGAGCGTAACGGAGTGAAGCCGAGACCCGAGCGAAGCGAGAGCTTTTGCCTTTGGCAAAAAAATCACCGCTAAAATTTTGTTTCGAATCATTCAAATGCCGGTGATTTCTCCATTCCGCTTCGCTACAGTCGAAATGACGTTTAACCAACGTCTCCTCCAATTTCGCGACCAGTTGCCGTTTCATTTCACCTAAAACCGAGGCAGGGATGAAATAAATTGCATCTAATTGAATATCAATGTCTTCAACAATAAATTTCGTGTCGCCCCATTGTGACAGCTTCGTGCGGATGTTTTCGAGTGCCTTTTCAGTATTTTTTGCGATATCTTTGGAGCAAGTCATCTCAACATTCACACTTACGGAATCATCAACAAACGCTGATAATTTCAGACCATCGGCAGTGTCTGACAGTTGTAATCTGATTGCGATTTTCCGGTTGCCGATGGAGTTATCTACAGATTTTTGCCAGACGATGTCGAAGTTTCTATACAATGAGATTTCTCGACTTCGCTGCGCTCCGCTCGAAATGACGGCTTTTTTTTCGTCATTTCGACCGACCGAAGGGAGCGGAGAAATCTCCTTTGAACACAGGATAACGTTCCCTTCTACTCCATTGACATTGAATCCTTGCAAATTATTATCGCCATCCAAGAAACAGAGTCCGTCGCCGTTGTGAAGCTCTATACCCTTTAACAGGTTGACAGTCAGGCGTTTGCCGTCGATTTTTATGATTTCACCTATATATTCTCCCATCGATTTCGGGGTGAATGGTGCATCGATATTTTTTTGTCGGCCATGTGCGAAATAATCGGTGAAACCGCGTGAGAACGATTTTTCGAGGTTTGGCACGAACGATGGTGACGACACTCCTTGTGAGGCACGCTCCAAATCCGGGCGGCGTGCAATTATCTCATCGATTGCCCGACGATAGTAAGCTGTCGTATTCTTCACATAGTCGGCGTCTTTCAGTCGGCCTTCGATTTTAAACGAGGTGATGCCTGCGTCGATGAGCTCTTCGAGGTTTTTCGAGTTGTTCATGTCGCGTAACGACAGCAGATGTCGGTTGGCTATCAAAGTGTTACCATTCTCATCTTCGAGGTCCCATTTCAGTCGGCAAGGTTGGGCGCACGCCCCACGGTTTGCCGAACGATGGCCGATGACGTGGCTCAGATAGCACTGACCGCTATAGCTCACGCACAAAGCGCCATGCACGAAAAACTCGAGAGGCACGGTGGTCTTGGAGCGGATATCCTTTATCTCGTTGATACTCAATTCCCTGGCAAGCACAACTTGTTTAAAACCCACATCTTCAAGGAATTTGACCTTATCGGCTGTGGTATTGTTACATTGTGTAGATGCGTGCAGTGCGATTGGTGGCATATCCATCATCAGGAGGGCCATATCCTGCACTATGAGTGCGTCGACGCCAGCGTTGTAGCAGTCCCAAGCGATCTTGCGAGCCTGCTCTAACTCGTTGTCAAACAACAATGTATTGAGTGTGACGTAAACTTTTGCGTTGTAAATGGCGGCATGACGACAGAGTTTCTCTATGTCTTCGATGCTGTTGCTCACTTTCTCGCGTGCGCCGAATCCCGGACCGCCGATATACACCGCGTCGGCGCCATGGTTGATGGCGGCGACACCCACTTCGAGGTTTTTCGCTGGAGAAAGTAGCTCTATCTTTTTCACGACAAATATTTTTGCAAAGATAACATTTTATTTTTTAGGATTAACAAAGAAAAAGCTTCCCACGTCAACAAGTTCGCCGTCGTACAACTCGATGATTCTCATGCCGTTGCGACGCACAAACTTCCGCAGTTCCTTACATTCCTTGAGACGTCCCAAGGAGCCGCACACCACGAGGTTATCGTCGAACATGCCGCAGCAGCCGGGGAAAAAACCATATTTCTGACCTGGAAGTGTTATTTGACGCGGGTCAACGTAAAAGACATTGAAATTGTTTTCTTCCAATACACGTTTTATGCCAAGGTCGGAAGTGATATAGTTATGTTCGTCAAGTGCCAACAAATTGCATCGCGTATATCCTTGATTTACATTGAGTTGCACAGATTTTGTCCACATTTGTCCATACATATCCAATATGGAAGAATCAGTATGTAACAAATTGTGTATCAATATATTACCGACGCCAACAGCATTATAATGGCATGTCTCGGGGTACTTGTTTCCGACGGATTTCCCGCCCTTTTCAACCCATATATTTTGGGGGAAATTAATGTGGACATTTTCTGCGCAAATCACTGATTCACAATGTCTTTCGTTATGGCAAAAACAGAAAATGTCGGGGTGGGACGAGATTGATGGATAGGCGGCGTCGGAAGGTTCGAGCCACACCACTTCGCCCAGTTTTGAGAGATTCGCACGAGCTTCGGCTGGCATTGTGGCGCTGGCGATGATGGTTTGGATGTTACCTGTAGAGACGCACGGCCGTGCGTCTCTACAGGTAATGACGACCTTTTTATATCGTTCTAACAGTTTTTTCTTGTTCTCACCCTTATAACCGATGGCGTGATTCAATTGATTTTCAGGCACTTCGATGGTGATGGTATCGGATTTCCCGTCAATTTTGTCGAATTTGCGGCCCCATAGGCGGCTGAACACCATCTCGGCAAAATTTTTATGGTAAGGTCCTGCAACGAATGCGTCGCCGTTAAGGTCGTCGGAGGTGTGCAGGCCTATTCGGAGCACTTTCACATCGTTTTCGGTGAAATATTCATACAATGTCGCTGATTGTTTCACCGCTTCGTCCAATGTCAGAGGTATATATTCGCCAACATGGTAAAGTCGCTCCAACTCAGTGTCTTTCACCACGATACACGGATATATGCGTGTCTCTTTCGCGCCAAGTCTGACGATGTCATGGGCGGTTTGCATATCGTTCTCGAATGTGTCGAACGGCAGTCCGAGCATCATCTGCAAGCCGAGTGTAATACCTTCATCCACAATGACTTGCGATGCTTTTTCGATATCTCTAAAGGTGTGTCCGCGACCGCATCTCCGCAAAATCTCGTCGTTGGTGGTCTGAGCTCCGAGTTCGATGTTGCGCATCCCGAAATTTTTGAGTGTTTTCACTCTTTTTTCGTCGATATAATCGGGTCGGGTGCTGCATCGTATGCCCTGAATTACGCCTTTTTCGAGGTAAGGCTGCACAATTTTCAGAAAATCGTCCTGCATTTTTTCGGGCAGACCCGTGAAATTTCCGCCGAAAAAAGCCACCTCGACAAACCTCTCATTTTCCGTAAAGGAGGAGAGATATTGGTCTATCGTATTTTTAACATATTGAGTATCAGGTATTTGCTGTTTTCCAGTAATACTAAACTGATTGCAATAGACGCATCGGAACGGACACGCCAGCTCAGGCAAAAATATCGGGATGTTGTAATATTTCATTTCGGCATCAAAATTGCTAAAAAACATTGAATAATCGTACACAATATCAAAATATTTCTTAACTTTGCGAGTTATTAATATTGGCAAACAAAATTTTAAGTAATATGTTTAAGCATTTAAAAAGTATTATCATCATCGCGATGGTTGCGCTTGTAACCATCTGTGGCACAAGTAGTTGCAAGTCATCAGGCAAAATGACAAAGAAAGAGTACAAAGCTAAGGTCGAGCAGGCCACCAAAGATTTGAACGCCATTTTGGATGGCACGACAGAGTGGTCGTTGGAGGAGCAGCAGGCTCGCGTCAACGAGATCAAACAGGTTGATTTCTCGAAGAAAAACCCTGAAATCATGGAAATGATTGACCGCGCTGAGGCCAAGATAGCACGTGAAATTGCTGAGAGAGACCGTCTCGCAGAGGAGCAGCGTCTTGCAGAAGAGCAGCGTCTGCGTGAGCTTGAGGAGCAAAACAGACCACAGACCGGCCTCATGGATTATTTCAACATGATTGCCGGTGCGAGAGACGTCAACACGGCAAACGGCTACATCAGAGAGGCCTTGAAGATGTTCGCGTCGCCTGACGCGGTGGTTCTCATCCTGCTCAACAACTATGGCGACTATGACCGTCCGACGACAGCGCAGAACTACCTCAACTACATCAAGGACCAGAAGAAAGTCAACGTGATTGTCAACGATGTCACTTACGATTCAAACAACAAGATTACACAACTCGAATTAAAAAAGAAATAAGATGAAAAAGGTATTATTTGCATTAGCATTCGCATTTTTCGCACTCACAGGATATCAGGCTTTCGCGCAGGAGCCGGAACTCAACCCTGAGCGCAAGCAAGCCATTGACAGTCTTGCACTTGAGAAGGTTCGCGACCTCTCCAAATACGTCAAGTTGATCGGCTCGAAGAACACTCCGTGGAGCGAGGCCAACCGCGTTATCGACCGTGCCGAAGAGCTCTTCGCACCAGATGCAGAGATCGGCGTTTCATCGTTGTCGAAGACAAAAGTCGAGTATTACAAAGTACGCAAATATCTCGAGAGACTGATGCGCCTCAACTATGACCGCGTCGAAATTGACTGGTACAAGATACAGTACGTGTCGGATTTACAACGCCAGCCTGACGGGACATACGTCGGTGTCATCACCATCTTCCAGACATTCAAGGGCTATGACGCTGAAGGCAGACTCGTTTATCAGGACACCACAAAGAAAGACATCACTGTGTACGTGAAGCGCAAAGAGACACAGATCGGCGGCAAGCTCATCGGCTTCTGGGATGTGTTACTTGGCGACATGCGTGTAAAGGAGACAACTCATAAATAATGACTAAGTTATTGAAAATCATAGTGCCAGCGTTTTTGCTGGCACTATTTTATAAGGCCGACGCCCAGGTGGTAGGCAGTCTTGGTGACGTCCAGGTGGATGAACGCGAGTTCTACACCATGACCAAGCAAATGGGACAGTTCATGCACAGGTTCAACTATGAAGAAGACCCTACGGGCAAACGACTGTATCCTGGCGACAAAGACTACCGCAGCGCCAGCAAACGAAGGGAGTCAGTGCCATTGCTGTTCGACCTCGAAAACCCGAGAACCAACGGCACTTTGCGTGACATGTTCATCGAAGACATCACGAAAAAGGACCAGTATATGGAGTTTCTTGGAGGCAACTGGTTCTCAGAGATCTCAGCTAAGTTTATCTGGAAAGGCAAAGAAGTCGATGTCAGCATGATAATGTCCATAGAGAAAGAAGGCCTCGGCTCGAAATGGGTGCTCACCAATGTGTTTTTCTCGGAGTTTCAGAAATATTTCCCGCAAGGGGAGCTGTCGGAGCGCGAGAAACATTTCCTGCATCCACAGAGCCACGAGCTTGACTTTATGAATATCTACAAGGTTTTCGAAGACCCGCAAGTCGTTGAGTATTACGCCTCTAACGAATACACACCCGATTATCTCACGCTGTTTTTCTATGAGATAAAGCAAGGCAACCTGAAATTCGACCATGTGGAAAGCGTGAAATTCCACATCCTGCAAACCGACAACTGGTATTTTGAGGTGTCGTGGTTCAACCGCAGCGGCTACAACTCGGGATGGCTGATTTCAAACCTCGTCTACCTTAAAGATGATGAAAAAGAAACACTTTTAAAGATTTATCAACCAAGAAAATGAAAAAACTACTTTTTATCGCGTTATTGTTAATGTTTTGCCATAGCGTCAACGCACAGAAATCAAATCTCAGCAAAACTGAGCTTGAAGAGTATTCGCAACAGATAAGGTCGATGGTCAAGTATCTGGAGGAGACCTTCTCGTTTATCGGAGACCCGGAAAACACTGCACAAGAGAAAGACATCATCTTCAAGGAAAGCTATTCCAAGATTTTCCGCGATGACGAAGTCCAGATCGAAGACGACCTTGACGACAACCGCAGCACCAATATTAATAAGGATGTTCAAGCCTATCTGAAAGACATTGACTTTTTCTTCAAAGATGCGGCTTTCACCTTAAAAGTTGAAGACATCAAACCACAGACCAACGACAAGGGCGAGACTTACTTCAAGGTGACGATGATGAGAACCATCGTCGGACACAACATCGTGGGCGACACAGTTAACAGCACGATAAAAAGATATATGGAGGTGAACGTCGACCGTTCGAAAAAAGATCTGAAGATAGTCAGCATGTACACCACGAAACCCAATGAGACAGAAGAGCTTAGGGTTTGGTGGAACAGGATGCCGTCGGTTTGGAAGATGTATTTTGGCGAGAACAGATACATCCTCGACTCCATCGAGATGGCCGACATCATACACATCTACCGCGACTCCATTGTCATTGTCAACGACAGCCTGATGGAGAGTACGATAGCCTGCGATATGCCTGTGTTATATGAGAAGCTGACGGATATCACCAAGACCACTGAAGTGGATGTGAGTCATAACAAAAACATCACCACCCTCGACCCTTTGATTGAGCTCTCCGAGCTGCAGAACCTCGACTGTTCGAACACTAATGTCGAAGACATCTCCCCTATCAGAAATCTCAATAAAATCAATGCATTAGACATCAGCAACACTCTGATTACAGACATTTCAGACTTGAGATATGCCAACAACATCAAGACATTGAATGCCGAAAACATACGTCTCAGCGACATTGAGATTATCGGGCTCTACGGTCAGCTGACGAACTTGTCAGTAGCAGGCACCGATGTATCTGACATCAGCATGTTGGAAAATTGCGAACAGCTTGTAGACCTTAACATGTCAAGCACAAAAGTGACAAGTCTCGACTCGATAGTTTTGCCGCAATCGATACGTTTCTTAAACCTCAGCAATACTGAAATTGACGACATCAGTAGCTTGTCGAACCTTGAAAACCTGCAAGTTTTGATTATTGACGACACATACGTCACTGATTTGAGCCCATTGGCCGGCCTCAGCAAGCTTACTGAGTTACAATGCAAAAACACAAGTGTCAGCGACATCATGCCGCTCAAAGACCTGCAAAATCTCGTCAGGATTTATTGTGACAACACCAAGATAGATTCAGAGAAAGCGGAGAGTTTCAGGAGTGAAAACCGCAGAACCATCGTCATTTACGAGACAAAAGTGTTGCAAGACTGGTGGAACAGGCTTCACATCTCATGGAAGAGGGTTTTTGCCGCACAAAACAACACCAGTTTAGACCCAAGTCCGGAAGAGCTGCACAACATTATCTGCATGAAATCGTTGACGCTTGACCATTCGTTTTTGGATGCAATGCCTATCGAGCGTTTGACCAATCTTGAGGAGCTCAACCTTGAAAGTTCAAAGATTGCCGACCTCACCCCGTTGCACACACTGCATAACCTTCGTTATCTGAACATCAAGAACACCAAAGTGACTGATCTGGCACCACTTAGCGACCTCACCAACCTCCAGGAAATCAATATGGAGAACACCAATGTGGAAAAGCTTGAGTGCTTGTGCGATTTGTCTAACTTGGTGAAAATCAACGCAGAAAACACCAAGGTAAAGTCAGACCAAGTGCTTAAGCTAAGACTTGCACAGCCGAAAGTCACGGTGATTTATCAGACCGAGGAGTTACAAATTTGGTGGAACACTCTCGACAACAACTGGAGAGAGGCATTCCGCAACACCATCGATATCGACACCAATCCTAAAGCCGAGCAGTTACAGGCTATTGCGAACATAGAAGAGCTCACTGTCGACTCAAGGATTATTATCACCAACCTTGAGCCGTTGACGAAGCTTATGTTCCTCAAGAAATTGATAATCAATGACAATCACATCACTGATTTGAGTCCGCTCAGCGAGTCGCAGCAACTCAGGGAGCTCAACATTGATGGGAATGCAATCGCCGACTTGAGTGTGTTGAGCAATCTGAAATCGATGGAGGTCCTCTCGATTGAAAACACCAACGTCATAGACATCAATGCGTTGGAAGACATGAAAGAGCTTCGTATGCTGAATATATCGAACACTAAAATCAAGAATATCAAGATGTTATCATCTTGCATATCGCTTGAGGAGCTTAACATATCCAACACCAATGTGAAGACGTTGTCGCCAGTAAGTAAGATAGAATCGTTGAGATACATCAAGGCGATAAACACCAAGATCAAGGCCAAGGAAATCAATTCCTTAAGGACGAAACGCCCTGATATAAATATTTTATATCATTAGGAAAATCAGACGATCCAAGTTATTGGGAAGTCGTTTTCCTTCATAAACTGATTAGTTTTTTCGACATCGTCGGCAAATCCGAGGAAGAATCCGCCGCCGCCGGAGCCGCATATCTTTATCTGGAAATGCACGTCGGCGCATTGCAGAGAGAACAGTGGCAGCATGTTGTCGGTAATCATCGGGCGCAGCATAACTGTCTGATAATAAGACAGATGCTTTAAATCGTCGAAGAATTTGCCGGTATCGCCTGACACCAATGAATTGATGCAGCGACCCACAAAAGGATAGTAAAGCTCGTTGAAAGCCTTCAGATAACTCGGGTTCTCACGTTGGGCTTTGAAATAGTTTACCAGCGACTTGGTATCGCTCTTTATCTTGCTGTCAATCAGGAAGATATGGATATCTTCGGGGATAAACTCCTTCTCCAAAATATTTATTTTCTTGTCTTCGGTCAGGATGAAAGGCTTGCCGAGGTAGCACTGCAGCGGGTCGAGGCCTGAGCTGCTGCCATGGAAACAGTTCTCCATATCGCCCAAGAACTTCTTCAGTTCGAGCAGATCCTCTATCTCTTTTGACTTAAAACGGTCGTAAACGGCTGCTGTGAGGGCCCCAGAGCTACCCACGCCATAGCCCGACGGGATGCATGAGTCGAGGAAGAGACCCTTTTTGAGCTCGGTTCTAAACTTCTCAATATCAATGTTTTCGGCAAAATATGGATCTTTTTCAAGATAATTTGCGAAAGCGTGAAGGCTGCGGTTTGACGAATAGTTTTTCTTCCCATGATTACGCCAGATATAATCCCAATGCGACGAGCCCGTATAAAGTGGCATGAGAAGTGCCGGCGAGCCGTAAATCATTGAATATTCGCCGAATAAAATCACTTTCCCGTAATAATGCTTTATTTCCATGACAACAAAACTACAAATTATTGATTAGCACTTTATCGTCAATCCATTTATACTCATGACAATACTGCAATAGTTCTTCTTTTATAAACTGTTTCACTTCAGGTTCGCATGCATCTGGATAGAGCAGATGTACATTAGGTCCTGCGTCGAGGGTGAAGCATAGCGGAGTGCCTGAGTCGTGGCGGAATTTCTTTACTAACTCAATGATTTTCAGTGTATTATCCTCCATCAAATGATATGGCGGATTAGATGTCGCCATCATCTCGTGCAGCTGCAGTGCTTCGGCTTCGGCAATTTTCATAAACTCTTTAACGTCACCATTTTGCAACACTTTCAGCAGTTGTTCGGTATGCTGGCGAGCGGTGGCGTAACGTTGTTCGGCGAGCGGGTGACCGTTCATGAGCGAATGTCCGACACGGCTTGATACGCTTTTTTCTTTGTTCGACACTATCATTATGCTGTCGTGATAGGATTGGAAAACAGGGGCCACCATATCAGTGAGAGGCACTGCGTACTCATCGGAACTCGTTGACACTGAAGGAGTTGCTCCCCATAGAGTCATGACGGGATAAAGCGAGCGTGCCGCACTGCCGGATGCCAGACGTGACAAGAACGATGCCTTTTGCAAATCAACAGTTGTAACATCATGATTTACAATCTTTTCTATCTTCAGAAGACATAAAACGAGAGCACTCATGGAAGAGGCACTTGACGCGATGCCCGAGGAATGGGGAAACGAGTTATAGCTATCGATTTTGAGGTCAAGGCCTTTTAAAAATTCAAAATACTGTTGGTTATCAACAAGATATTTGTCGATTTTATCTTGAAATTTCGGGGACTCTTTGCCATCGAAAAGGAAGCTGATATGACAGTTCTCACCGTCATTATGTTTCACAGAGATTGACGTCTCGGTGAAACAGCGGCTCAGCGTGAAGCTTATTGAAGGGTTGTTGGGCAGTTGGTTGCCATGTTTGCCCCAATATTTCACTATTGCGATGTTTGATGGCGATTTAGCAGATACTTTGAATTCTTCCATGTTTTACTTGTTTTTGTCCCAAACTTGATGCAAAGATAATAAATTTTATAATATCATAATAAAAATTACGTTAATTTTGTGACGTCAAACATTCATACTATGAAAAGATTAGGTATCATCGCATTAATTATTGCTTTAGCTTCAGTATTCACTTCATGTTCAAATAACAAAGAGCCCCGCAAGGACCGTTCGGTGGGAGGTTCGTCAGAGATTTTGTTTGTGACTCAGAACGATGAGCAATGGAATGGTCAGATGGGTCAGGCGGTCCGTGACTATTTCGAGGTGGAACAATACGGATTGCCTCAACATGAGCAGAATTTCAAGGTGGCACATATTAATATTAATGCGCTCAACGACATGTTCAAGAAGCATCGCAACCTTATCATTGCGGATATTGTACCTGACCTGCCCAACCCAATCATCGAGTCGCAGGTTGACTGGATGTCAGCACCACAATATGCCATAAAAATCGTGGCGAGAGATGCGGAGACATGGATCAAAGTGTTTGATTCTCAAAAAGGAGACATTAAAAACAAGTTCAACTGCAACGAGCGTGCCCGTTTTATGGATTTCTTCCGTCCGATGGCCAATGCTGATGTCATGACGGCTCTGAAAGCGAAGTTCGGGTTCTCGATGACGGTGCCGGAGGGTTATTACGTAGCTGTTGACAAGGAAAATTTTATATGGCTGAGGAGAGAAGAGACTGACAAGAGTTTTGGTTTCATCATCTATTCACGTCCATACACCAGTACAGAAGACCTCAACGAGGCTAAGATTATTCACGCAACTGATTCAGTCACAAAGAAATACATTCCAGGACCCGCTGATGGCAGCTATATGACTTTGGAGAAAGAGTTTGTCCCGCCTGTTTTCAAGACCATTCCTGATTTTCCGGCAGGCTACGCTGTCGAGATGCGTGGAATGTGGAAGACCGAGGGAGACTTCATGGCTGGACCGTATGTCTCATATACCATTGTAAATCCGGGATCCACTCAGCTTATCACCGTGGAAGGATACGTTTACTACCCCAACAAGCCAAAGCGTGACTTGTTGAGGCAGCTTGAGTCGATAATCTGGAGCTTAGATTTTTAGCTTCTGACCGACTTTTATATCGTTGTTTTTCAGATTGTTAAGTTTCTTAATGTGGTCAACGGTGACGTTGAATTTCTTGGCTATTGACCACAGCGAGTCGCCGCTTTTCACGGTATAGGTTGTTGTACCGCTTGAACTTGAGGCAGGCTTGTTATTGTTATTTCCACTGCTAACATTCTGATTCTCAGGCGGATACACTTTCAACTTCTGTCCCACTTGTATATTGGTCGACTTCAGTTTGTTCCAACGTTTCAGGTCGGTTACTGTACATTTGTATTTCTGTGCAATCTTGCCCAGGGTCTCGCCTTTTTTCACTGTATGTGTGATTTGTGTCGTAGAGCGTTCCACTGGCTTGTCGTTGCCTGCCTGTGCCATTGGGGCTCCAGAGCTATAAACAACAAGTTTCTGGCCGATACTGAGTCGGTCGGATTTCATGTTATTCCATTGTTTCAGCTGGTTTACGCTGACATGGTATTTTCTTGCGATGGTGCTCAGCGTCTCGCCTTTTTTCACGATATGGACGCTGCGGTCGGACACTGACTTTATGCGTTCCTGAAGTTTTTCTTTATCGATGCCGCTCTTTGTCTTATAGGTATATAGCGCTTTTTCATTATCGATATATGGTCCGACATATTGTTCAGGAAGGGTGAGGAGACAAGGTTTTTTGCTTGTAGCTGGAATAATTTCGGCTTTATATTGTGGGTTGAAGAACTTCAGGTCGGCCATCGGGACGCCGAGCATCTCGTTAAGCTGGTCGAAATGAAGCACATCGTGTACGGTGACGGTGTCGGTACCGTTTTTGATGATACCCGGGTCGAGAGGACAGATATTATGCTCCGGTGCGTAGTTCATCACATAATTGACTGCGATGAAAGCAGGCACATAGCCGCGGGTCTCGCGTGGCAGATAAGGCCATATTGCCCAGTAATTCTTGATACCTCCTGCACGTCGGATGGCTTTGTTGACGTTGCCTGCGCCAGAGTTGTATGCCGCGAGGGCAAGGAACCAGTCGCCGAACTGGCTATACAGGTCTCTCAGGTGACGGCAAGCTGCGTCGGTAGCTTTCAGCGGATCGTAACGGTCGTCTACAATGGTGGTTGAGTTGAGTCCGTATTGTTTACCTGTAGCATACATAAACTGCCATAGTCCTTTGGCACCCGCCCATGAACCGGCAGTTGGGTTAAGAGCCGACTCGACGACGGCCAGATATTTCAACTCAAGCGGCATGTTGTATTTGTCGAGAGTCTGCTCGAAAAGCGGGAAGTAGACATCTGACAGGCCAAGGATTCTCTCGGTTTTGCTGCGTTTCTGCACCGCATACACATCAATAAACGACTTCACATGTTTATTAAATACCAAATCCATTGTAGTGTTACGGTTCAGTTCTTCAATCCTCTTGGCATAAATACTGTCTGGGAATGAAGGAATATATCCCGGAGGATAGTTGCAAGTGTTTTCCAGGCTCCCTTCAAAATATGGTATAACCTGAAGAGTATCAATATGTTCCAACAGTTCAACCGACTCATCGACGATGCCTATTCCTGAATTTTCATCGTCAAACATCTGTTGCATCTGTATCTGTATGCTGTCGGGATCATTAGGATTTATCTCTTCAAAATCGTCGTCATAAGTCAAATCCTCTTCCGAAACGACATCGTCATCGACAGTCTCCTGATTGTTAACTGCATGATTATCAGCGTTATCTTCGACGTTATTCTCTTGATTTGTATTTGTTGTGTTGTTTTGTTTCGCTTTTTCTTTGCGAAATTCGTTAAACTCCTGAATCGTTGCGCATGATGTCAAAAGTGCCACCAAGACCGCAAATGCAAAAACCAACTGTTTCTTCATAATTTACTGGTACTCGTTACAATATTTTTTAAGCTACAAAGATATAAAATTTTTAAAAAATAACGCTAATAAATCAAAAATAATTATCTTTGCAGCCTAAATTTTTTATGACAAATAAATTCTTAGAAAAATGAAGAAAATATTACTCAGTTTTGCTGTTATTGCTTTGATTTTCAGCATCAAAGTTAACGCACAGGAGCAGAAGACTCCGGATTGGAAAAGATGGCACTATCTCTCTGAGGAGGAGATGCATACGCCAGTTAGAAACGAAAACTTTGTTGAGACCGACCCGCCTACAGGCGCGCCTCGTTTTGTGGCCGAGTTTGAGCCAATGCAGGGTGTTATGATTCGTTACCCTCTTGGAATTCCTACAAGTTTGGTGGTGCAGCTGGCTAACAACTGTCATGTTTATTGCATTGTTGAATCATATTATCAGAGCAGTGCGCAGAACTCGTTCCAGGGTGCAGGCGTGAACATGGACAATGTGACCTTTGTGAATGCCCAGTCTGATTCATATTGGGTACGCGACTACGGTCCGTGGTATATTTTTGAGGACAGGCATCCGGCTATCGTCGACAACAGATACAACCGTCCACGTCCTAACGACGACAACATGTCGGGAGTGTTTGCAAGTTTCTGGAACATCCCCATGTACGGCATGAACCTCGAGCACACTGGCGGCAACATGATGGAAGACGGTCGTGGCCATGGTGTCAGCGACGAGCTTGTGTTCCAGGAGAACAACAATAACGAGACCAATGTACGCAACAAGATGCGTGACTATCTCGGCATTGACCCGTATCATGTCACTATCGACCCGCAGGGCGACTATATCGCACACGTTGACTGCTGGGGCAAGTACCTCGCACCTGACAAGATTTTGATTGCACAGCTGCCGCAAAGCAACCCACAATACGCTCTGTATGAGCAAGTTGCAGACTATTTTGCAACGACCAACTGCTGCTGGGGCTATCCTTATCATGTTTACCGCGTGCAGGAGCCAGGCGGCTATACCCTCGCACCTTACACCAACTCATTGATTCTCAACAAGTCAGTGTATGTACCGTTGGGAACAAACAGCACATATAACGAGCAGGCTTTGCAGGTCTATCGCGATGCCATGCCAGGATATGAGGTTGTTGGCGTTGTGAACAACGGATCAGGCATCAGCTGGGAGAACACCGATGCTTTGCACTGCCGTACCCGTGGCGTGATGGACTTCGGCATGCTTTTCGTCGACCATAGAGACGTCATTTTTGGCGAGCAGGAATGGCAGGATTCAATAGCAATCACAAGCAAATTCATCGCTTACAGCGGTCAGGATCTGAAGCAGGATTCCCTCCTTGTTTATTATAGCATCGACGGTGGAGAATACCAGGTGGCACACATGACAGCAACCGGCAATCCTGATGAGTATGTTGGCTACATCAAAGGTTATCAGAGCGAATCGAGCGTCGATTACTATGTTTTCGGTGCTGACGAGTCAGGTCGCCGTTACACACAGCCGGTGTTTGCCGAGCTCGACCCTCATCATTTCCAGATGGAGACACACGTTCCAGCAGAGCCGACAATCAGCGTGACTGACATTGTTTTTGAAGAAAATGAACCTACTACATTCACTATCACCAACAACACAGGAAGCGCATTTGATGTCAACAGCATCAGTGAGATTGAGTATACATATCTCGCAATTGAGACCAGCGAGCAGCTTCCTGTAACACTTCAACCAGGTGAGAGCTTGGATATCACAGTGTACATTGGATTATATACCAAAGGTTATGTAAACACGACTATTGAGATTATCTCAAGCCTTGGTATTCAGACCATTTCTGTTGAAATCAACGAAGCTATTTTTGACGACGTTGTTGAGAATGAGGCTGCAGGCTTCGAGGTTTATCCTAACCCTATGAGCAACACCTTGTATATTGATGGCGACGTTCAGAATGTGACCATCTTCAACGCTGTCGGCCAGCAGGTGATGTCGGTTGAGAACGCTAACGAGGTCAACGTCACGACATTGAATGAAGGCGTGTACTTCGTGAGAGTCAGCGACAACAATGGAAATAGCGTGGTGAAGAAGATTGTGAAAAGATAAAAAAACGTGTAGAGACGCACGGCGGTGCGTCTCTACATTTTTTTTAAAAAAATTTGTTGGACGTATAAAAAAATGTTGTATTTTTGCAGCGCAATTGAGGTCGGGTTCTACTAACGGTTAGGTAACGACACTCTCACTGTCGAAATAAGGGTTCGATTCCCTTACCCGATACTAAGAAAGCCTTGTAAATCGTTGATTTACAAGGCTTTTCGATTTTTTAAGGTGTACTAAAGGTGTACTATGTGACAAAAAGCAACGTTATATGGCGTTGAAGCTCGCTTATCAGATACCCTTGAATTGTTTTTCTTTTATCGCTTTATCTAATATCATGTTTTGCCATTGCTTAATTGCCATGTTATAAAAAGGGCTGTATGCGTCTATAAGTTCTTCCAAAATTCTGTCTTGTGTCTCGGGGGGATAAAGCACCCCTAAGACATCCACTATATTCATAAAAGCCTCATCCATCCTTAAAAGCTCACTAAAAAATATAGCTGTTTCAATGGTTATTGCTATTTTTCCTGTCTGCTGGGCTTTCTCAAAAGCCCTTAATGCCGTTGTTGGCTTGTTGTCGTTTGTATTCATGATTTTTTGTTATATTTATTACACAACAAATCTACTCAAAACAAAAATACCAACCACCAAAAATCCACTTATTTTATTGTGTGTCAATATAATACGTTTCCTATATAAAACAGTCGGTTGAGCGTGTTATTATAACACGCCCACAACATTTTAACATTAATCAAGTTTGATAATAAACGGCTTATAATTACGCCATCAGGATAAAAAATGTTACTCATTGAAAAAAACATCCATTGCATCGCCAAATTGTTCCACAACGGCTTTCTTTAGTTCTTTATCACCTGTAAGCTGTGACAAATCGTACAATGCAAAACCCCTTGTATAAAGCGGCATATTTTTTGTACGTCTTATATACTCATCTTTATCCAAGCAAATATTTATCTGTTTTAATATAATCTCATCATCACAGAAATCATATATGGTCTTGTTTTGTAAATCAGTGTAGTCCATTTTATTTAGTTACAAATTCTTCCAATTGACGGCAATTTGTCTTTGGAGTAATGGTCGCTTGCAATTTCAAGATACTCTTCAAGCATTTTATAAAAGGCAGATATTTCTGCCTTTACATCATAGGCGGATTTACCCCATGAAGTAAACATTATGGTAACAAGATTGTTTGGAATGCCCGGATATGATTTGCCACCAATACAATTATAATAACCAGCCTCACCGCCAGCAGTTCCATTTATATTTATATAAACACGTTCCATGTCCCAAAACCAAACAAGGGGGAATGTTGTAAATGGACACGTTTCTTCCCCATGATAATACCTACAATTTTTCAGCAAGTCTTTTTGTTTATCGGTTAGCATGAACATTATTCAATTTAGTTTTGCAAAAATACATTTTTTATCTATATTATAGTTTTTTTTCTTTTTATATGTGTTGGATTTGTTGGTTTGGGGCTTATACATCATGTCCATAACCCCATAATTTCCTTGCATTTTCAGCAGACAAACTTTTCTGATATATTATTTTGTTTTGTTCGCTTTTTATTGTGAATTTACCAAAATTTGGTAAAAGTTACCCCCTTTTTAAATCAATCCACAAAATTCGCTTTTTGTCCTATCGTGCATATTGGGCAACATCTGAAATCGCTTTTTCAAGCTCGCTCATCAATTCATTGCCGGCCTCGTTGGGTGCTTGTAACGTTTTGTATAAATCAGATTTTAAACGGCTGTAATACTTGGGGTCTGAAAAGGCGTTTTTGGCTTTCAAGTCGTTAACAAAATCATCAATGTTGCTTTGTCCACTCCGCTGTAAGAGAATAGCAAACAAAGCCTCTTTTGCATCCTTGGGGGTTTTAATGTTGTCTGTCATAGTGTTAATAGTGTTGATTTTCTTTATCGTGTTAAATTCAGTCTTCCACTTCTGAATTATCGAGTAATAAAACGCCTGTTGTGTCAGTGTCGCTCCGCTAATCGGTTCTGACATTTTTAATAAGCGTTGGGGTTTGTGGGCAAATCTCAACTCATATCTCAACAGGTTGCATCCGTTGAGCGTGTCCGGCACAATTGCCCCCTTAGCTGCTGCCTCTTGTGTTTTGTCATAAAAAATCAGTTGCATAAGGCGTTGGTTGTAATATAGTGTATCTCTTGCCGCCTGTAACCTTGTGAATCTTGGTTTGTTGCCCAATCCGTTATAATAATCCGTTGGCGGTCGTTTGGTGGGTATCACCGTTGAGACATCAAGCCTTGTCACCCTTGCCGCCTTTATATTCAGGTGCAGTTCATCGCTCAGCCTCTCTATAGCTTCAGCTGCCGTCTGTCGTGTCAAAGTGAAAACGTTTGAGGGCAAATAATACTTTGCCAAACTACCTTTTAATGATATTCCACCCTCAAAACAATTTACGGTATAATCCCCCAATTTGCCGCTTGCACTATAACCCAGCTTATCGCTTCGCTGCTCTGTCACTTCAGACAAATAGGATAACATATCAAAAGGGTTACCCTTTGACGTGTTATCCCTTTCCATCCAAAAATTGACTGTATCTAACATCGTTTTTGTAATATGTGAATTTACCAAAATTTGGTAAAAGTTACCACTTATTATAAGACAATGGCTATTTATATTCAGTATTGGAAAAATGTTTTTGCGGCCTCTCTCATAGTTTCTAAAGCACCATCATATACGCCGTCTGCTAACCCTTTAGCGTTGCCCTGTATGGTGTTATATCCGTTTGTTACTACAAGTATTTCTATGGTTCTCCAATCGGGGGCAATCAGAAACAAAAATCCGTCATCCCTACACTCATAAAAAGGGTTGGGTTTGTTGGTTCTACTATAAGTCTTTGCCCTGTTAGGGTTTCCAAAACCCACATAATCGCCGCTAATTTGGGATTGTTGCAATAGATACACGCTACTCAAATTTAGGCTATCTTTGCCTTGTAAATAACGCTCCGCCCTACGCTCATCGGGGCTGTCTATAATGCCCATAGTTCCGTTAAGATACAAACAAAGTTGCCCTTTGTTATTAACCAGGCTTTTCAATGGCTTGTAATATCCAGCAAATCGAGTAAGGTCAAAACGTGGGACTTTTGCACCAACTTTGATTTTGTGACGTGCTTTTGTCTCATCGTTAAGCTGCTCAAACTTCATGTAAGCACTAAATATATTAGTTTCCATGCTTGCCCCCTCTCTTCATACAATAGGCGTTAGCCTGCTGGCTTAAATCTTCATCGGTTGCAATTCTATTACTTTGTAACCACTGCTCTAACTCTATACGGTTGAAATAGCACATTTTGCCCATTGGCTTAAAATGTGGTATTTGTCGCTTCATTGTCAATTTGTATAAATATGACTTTGAAACGCCCAAATATTTTGCTGCCTCATCGCTGGTTAGCACCTCTTTTTGTGTTGAAATAATGTTTGCCGTTATCATATCGGCAACTTGTTTTAATTCTTCGCTCATCGTGTTTGTTTTTAAGCGTTTGGGCTGTCAAGGGGTAGGGGGTAACATCCTCCCCAATCTTTGCCCACGTGCTGAGCGTTCAGGCGTTACCCTTTGCCGTTTCCGCTGTAACACGGTGCAAAGAAATAAAATATCAGAAAATAAAAGGGGTGTTGTCGTGGGTCACCTCAATGGGTCACATTTTTCATACCATACACTATGACGGCTGCAAAAGTCAAAATAATCTCTAGTGTTTTCATCCATAATGCCCTCACAATAAATATGATATAAAGACATTTTACATTTTTCGTTCAAACAATTTTTTATATCCGCTATAAGCTGCTTACGCTCATCTTTATTACTTTCCTTGTATATGATACTCCAAGTTCCCTCATTTGTTTGTGGCGTAATCATATCAAGTAAATTTGGCAAAGCTTCATTAGGTAAATCCTCAATATTATTGACCTCAAACATATCGAGAAATATTTTTATAATTTCCATTCTCTCTGTTTCTTTCATATTGGCTTATTATCTTCAAGCATTTTTAAATAATCAGAAAAACCAAATCATTCTTTAAAAACCTCATCTATTCGTTCATATCCTCTCGGTTTTCCGTCTTTGTTGTCAATGTTTGCCCCCCTTGCTTTACCCAACCTACTCTCATTAAATAATATGTTTAAAGCTTGTTCCGGGAATTTATCTGTATTGTTTGGGCAAAAAACCTTTTCAAGAAAATATGCAAGCTGGGCTTTTGTAATATTGGCTTCTTTACCGTATCGCCCTTTGTTATAATTAATTATGCCAGCTTTTATAGCTTTTTCAAAGTATTTATTGGCTCTGTCTGTGTTCAATTCATCGGGTAATTGCTGAGCGTCCGCTCGCTCATCGCTGAGCGTGTCAGTTGTTATCTCGTTGTTTAACGCCTTTTGTACCATTTGCCCTGTGTTAGTGCTTAATAAGTACTTGCAAAACGGCTCTAACCGTTTGAGGTCGTTATCTCCATAGGGTTTCAAGCTAAAACCTATCTCTTTATCAATCAACAAATCAGTAAGCCAATCATAAATGCTTTGAGCCTCATTATATCCACTATCACCCTCGTTAATAACCAATTGCTCCAGCAACGTACAAAGTCCTTGTAATATCAGAATTTGATAAAACAGCCCCCACACAAACACATTATCAAACTCTTTTATTAGGCTCGTCAATTCATGTTTTGCCTTTTCTATTTTGTCGGTGTTGGTTTTCAGTATTTGTATAGCCGCTTTCAAACTTTGGAACAGGCAAAGCGTCTCATCTTTATTCAAAAAGCTGTCTTGGCAAAGTATAACGCCATATCGCTTTAACTCCTCTTTGTAACCTGTCAGGCTGCATCTTAAATTAAACGCCTCTGCCTCTAAAAACTCATCCAAACGCTCATCTATACTGTCATCGAGTATTTGAGTTGTGTTGGCGTGTTCTATTTCAATAATTTGGGACACTATATGCTCGTGCATTTCTTGGGGGGCAAACGCTTGTACTTCTATTGGTTCAAATATCCAACCCCCACTCTGCTGTATGTGTTGAGTGTCTGTTTGTTTTTGTTGTATACCATGCTTTTCTTTGTCGTGTGTTTCCATTTTTATACCACTTTAAAAAAGAAAAACTATACCTCAAATGTTGGCAGGCTGTTAATTGCCTGTTGCTTCAGTTCGTCAATTGCTCGTGTGTACTTTGCCGTCTCCTTTAATCCGGAGTGTCCCAACAACTCTGCAACAGTCTGAATGTTAGCACCATTATTTAGAATATTGGTTGCAAATGAATGTCTTGCACAATGCCAAGTAATATGCTTTTCAATACCTGCTCGTTTAACCCACCTTTGTACCGATTTAACACACATTGTATAAGACGGCAATTTAAATATTAAAGCGTTTTTTTGGCCATCCGCTGGCTCTCCTATAAGGCCTAAGAGTGCATCGTTGAGCGGAACTACAACTCCACTTTTAGCTGAATGTCCTTTTGTTTTATTCTGCTCATATTTGAGTAGTTTGTTTGAATAATCCACATTGGCAAAAGTCAAATCCTTTACATCACAAAACCTTATTCCACAATACAGACTTAATATAAATGCTCGTCTTACATCTTGGTTTTGTTTTTCCTCGTGTGTCAATAATAGCTGTTTTATTTCTTCTGCCGATAACCATTCTTTTCTCAATATGTTTTTGTCAAACGCTATTGATATACCCTCACATGGATTCTTAACCATGTCACCATGATTTATAGCATAATGAATAACTTTTTTGAACCGCTGGTAAATACACTTTGCCCCCTCTCCAATGCTTCTACTCTGTAAATACTCAACAAACCAGGTTATCATATCTTTATCTATTTGCTCGGGTTTTATGCTTTTAATATATTTATTGTATTCCGGCGTTTCTCTCAAAAAATCTTTAAAACGGTTTAAAGCCAAGGTAAGAACCCTTACATCTTTCTTTGTATAATTGTCAATGTATGTTTGAAAATAGTCTAAAAAATTAATTTCACGGTCTTTTTTAAGTCTGTAACCCTCTCGGTTCTCTAAAAATTCCTGTTGTCTCTCAAAGCGTATCTTTTGGGCAAGTTCCAACGTCTCTTTGTTGTGCTGCCTGTCAAATGGTGTCCTTGGACTTGCTATCAGATACAAATTAAGGTTCTCTTTACGTCTATTATGTGTCACCCTGTATTTGGGTGTTCCTGCCATTTTACCACTCTCATATAAAACAGGTGTACCGTTATCATCCAATACTAGCTCGCTGTGTCTGCCTAAATAATACTCCAAATAGAGACTTGTTCTGCCATCTTTCATAATCCTCTGCTCCAATTTGGGATTGTCTTTAACTTTTTTCTCAACTTTGGCCATATTGATATACTTTTGTTTCTTTTGTTTTCTTTTGACGGCACAAAGATAAACATTATTTTATTTCAAGGTGTACTAAAAGTGTACTAATTTACAAAAATAGTACACTTTTTTGAAAACAAGTGAAAATATAAATCATGTAAACACTTGTATTTTAATGATTTTAGTTTCTAATATTTTCTTTAAATATTCCCTTACCCGATACAAAAAAGCACCGAGAATCTCGGTGCTTTTTTAGTTTTTAGTCTTTAGTCGCTAGTCTTTAGTTATAATAGTGATTTCTAAAGATTAAGGACTAAAGACTAAGAACTAAAGACTAAAGACTAGAAACCATCGGATTGTTACGTTTCTCATCCCCTATTCTTGTCTGCGGGCCGTGTCCGCAATAGGCTATTGTGTTGTCAGGAAGCTTGTAAAGCACCTCACGGAGGCTTTTTTCTATAGCGTTATAGTCGCCCCCGATCAGGTCGCAGCGACCGATTCCCCTATAAAACAAGGTGTCGCCTGTGAAAATGATGCCGTCTTTCTCATCGTAGAAACAGACATGTCCGGGAGCGTGACCAGGGGTGAGAAGCACCTTCAGCTTGTCGTCGCCTATATTGACAATGTCGCCGTCGTTGAGGTCTTTGGTCGGCTTGACGCATTGTTCTTGGGTGAAATTGAGTCCGAACGCGGTAGCGTAGGCCCATACTTTGTCGTAATAAGGCTTCTCAACGGGACTGGCACCCAGTTCGAGATGATATTTGTCGGCAAGCACCTTGTTGCCCATCACATGGTCGATATGCGAGTGGGTGTTGAGCAACATCAGAGGTTTCAGGCCATTTTTATCAATATAATCCAGAATCTGCTGGTCCTCATACGGTTCCAGATTGCCTGCGTCGATGATGACACACTCTTTGTTTTCGTTGTATACGACGTAGGTGTTGACCTGTATCGGATTGAATATGAATGTCTTGACTGATAACATGATTGTTAGTATTAATTTGCAGGAGATTTATTCACTTCGGTCGAAATGACGTTTTGTCTTAATAATGAGACAACCTTGTCGGTGTCAATCATTTTCATGCATTTGAAATGACCTTTCGGGCATTTTTTGTAGCCGAGTTTAGAACACGGACGGCACTTCAGGTCTTTGATTTCCACTATGTTAAGTTTATTGGCCGAGCCTTTCGGATACAATTGGTACATGCCGAACTCTGGCACTGTATTGCCCCACACTGACACCATCGGTTTGTTGAGTGCTGCTGCGATGTGCATCATGCCGGTGTCGCTGGTAAGCACCGCTTTTGACATCTTGATTATGGATGCAGACTGCTCAAGATTCAGCATTCCAACTGGGTTCCAGACGTTCTCCCCTACTGCGTCGGCGACGATTTTAGCACGTTGCATATCACCAGGACCGCCAAGCAAAATCACTGGCTCGTCAAGCTTTTCGATGATTTCGATGAGTTTATCGGTCGGGATGACTTTGGTGTTGTAGCTTCCGCCCACTACCACGGCGTAAAAGCCGTTTCGGAACTCCTCGGGGAGGTCAGGTTCCTGCATCATATTCGATTCGGAGATGTAAAACTCAAGTCCACGTCCGTCGTTTTTCACGTCGAGTGGCTCAACAGCCTCAAAATACCTGTCGACGATGTGAATATAAGGTAACTTATTGATTTTGAATGTTGTAAGCAACATCTTTTTAAAATCGAGCTTATGGAATGAATGATGCTCGCATCCCAACGCCCAGCACACCCGTCTCGAGAGGTTATTCTTCTGTAAATCAACGACATAGTCGAATTCTTCCTTCTTCAATTCCTTGATAACCTCGCGCAAAGAGTTGCCATATTCGTGAGTCTTGTCGATATACGGGTTGTTGTATGACAGACTCTCGAATTTGTCTTTTGTAAGCATGTGAAGCTCAACGTCATCGTCCATCTGCCGTTTGATGCAGCGTATCACCGGTGTGGTGAGTACGATGTCGCCTATTGAGCTGAAACGTATTAACAAAATTTTCATTTTTACTATTTCTTTGTAACAGTATAGCGGCTAATTCCTTTATAATCAACAGATTGATGGTCTTTCAGATATAATATCTCACCGTCATTGGCGGTAAATTCAGTCTCTTCGATGCTGATGCTGCGATCTTTAGCCCATTTTGCCATGTAGCTGTTTAAAGCGACCATATAAACTCCTTCAGGATCAATAGGTTCACCGTTTTCAAGATAAACTTTCGCATTATTAAAACTCATCTGACCTTTGTCAGACTTGATCATATCTATAGTGTAAGTTATGCCAGAGACGTGGGTGCAATCGCCGTCAGCTGTCGAAGCCACGTTAAGATAATCTTCAATCTGTTTGCCAGTCATTTTTGCTATAACCAATTCATTATCAAAAGGATCGAGTGCAAAAATATCAGCTTTGTCAATGTTGCCGCCATGCAGGCTGTCGAGACGTACGCCACCAGGATTCTGCATTCCGATATCGGCTTTTGTTATATAACGCACTGCATCAGCCATAAAAGCTCCGAGGGCATCCCATCCGTCAAATTGAGTCTTGGCGGTACCTAAAACAACATGAAAATCCGGATTGGCATAATAGCCGTCAACTTCTTTTTGGATTTTATCATCCACTTTCGTAACTTTGCTTAAATCAATCGGTTGCGCTTCGACAGAAACGATATCCCCATCTTTAAACCTGATTTTGCTGACAGTGGCATAGGTTATATACGACTTCGACTGGGTGTAAAGCACGCCATCGTCGAACTGATGCGTGTACAAATCGTGCGAATGACCTCCAATTATCATGTCAAACTCAGGAAATTCCATGGCAAATTTAGTCTCTTCATCCTTACCGCAATGAGAAAGGAGAACGAAAACGTCGCAGCTGTCTTGCAGATACAGATAGTCACCGATAACTGATTCGGCAGGTTTGAAATCGACATTTTTCATATTTTTTTCATGAGAACTTGGCTTGCCGTCATTTTCGGTTTCAATCATTCCGAGGAAAATTGTTTTTACGTCCTTGCCGTCAATTCTTCTGGTAATTGTAACATAATCAGGGAGTTGCAAATCAGGGTAACCTGTAAAATATGTGTTTGCGCAAATCACCGGGAATTTGGCAGTGTTTACAAAATATCGTATTCCGTCGATGTTGCCGTCAAATTCATGATTGCCAAGAGCCGACACGTCGAAGCCTATCTCATTCATCATGTTGATCATAGGGAAATTCGGATGTCCTGGAAATTTGTCATTGTATGGGTTGCCAGTTCGGTTATCGCCGGCACTGGCGATAATCAGTTCCGGATAAATGTTGCGCAAACTATCAGCCACAAACGCGAATCGAGGCATGTTTTCTATTTTACCGTGCATGTCGTTAATCGAAAGTATCACCAGTTCTTTCTGACTGTAGGTTGATTTTGGCTGTTTAACAGCGCATGATGCCAATAACAGGCTGATAATCAAAATGTTAAATATTCGTTTCATGGTATTAAATTATTATCATTAAAAATTGTTTCCACTGCTGTTTCGTATTCATCCAAATGATTGACTTTCTTGACTTTACGCCACACATTCTGCGGGTTGTCGAAGATGTTCATCATATATTTCCACAGTTCTTTCATGCTGCCGATGATTTTCGGGCTTCCGCCAGCATGCCGAAGTCGCTCCACATACAAATCGACCACGAAATCATGCAGACGATGCTTTTTATCTTGTTGATTTTCAATATGTTGAATCTGTTCGGCAAGGAACGGGTTTGTGAGTAGGCCGCGACCGAGCATGATTGGTGCAAATTGCGCCACCATTTTATATTTCTCAACATCGAAAATATCGCCGTTGTACACTAAGGGTTTGTTAACCAATGGTATCAAAGCTTTGAATTTGTCGATTGACGCCTCGCCGGTATACATCTGTTTGCCGATGCGCGGATGTATTATTATCTCGCTGAAATTCAATGTGTTAAAGGTGTCGATGAAGGCAAAAATCTCCTCATCGTTATAGTATCCGAGGCGGCATTTTATGCTGAATTTTATGCCGTCAATATGCTCAAAAACATCGTTCAGCATCTTGATAGTGCGGTCGGGGTCGGCCATGAGGCCGCATCCGCGTGTTTTGTTGGCGACACGAGGAAACGGGCATCCCATATTGAGGTTAAACTCGGCATATCCCATTGATTTACATTGGTTTGCAAATCGGATTATCTCCTCGGCTGTGTTACTCAGAATCTGTGGTACGACGGTCTTCACGTCGTTGTAATCGGGGCTTATCTCCTCTCCTCGCAGGCTTTTCGAGTTGTCTTTCTGTATTCCGGTGAAAAACGGGGTATAAAACTTGCCGATACCGTCAAAATGTTTCTTAAAAACATTGCGGTAGACCACATCGGTGATTCCTTGAAACGGTGCAAGACTCAGTGTTTCCATTGTTTTCCTAAGATTAGTTTCACAAAAGTCATTGCGACGAGCAGGATTGTCAGGAAGACCGCGCTTTTATATATATAGTCGCCATAGCGAACGTAAAAAGTCAGTTTGTTGTTTGTTTTCAGCGTGTTACGCAAAGCTGTCTGTTCCCAGTACTTACTTTGTTTGATGATGTCGCCACGTTGGTTGATGAAGCCCGAGATGCCAGTATTTGCTGAGCGTGCCACGCTGCGGCGTGTCTCTATGGCGCGTAGTTTCGAGAACTCGAGATGCTGTTTATGTCCTGGCGAGTTGCCCCACCAGCCGTCGTTGGTGATGACGAACAGCATGTCGGCTCCTTTTTTCACAAAATCTGTGACATATTCGCCGAATGCAGACTCGTAGCATATCAAGGTGCCAACTTTATGATTATCAAACGATAATGTGCGTGCCATGCTATCTTTTTTGAGTGTCCCGACTGTGCCGCCGAGGTCGAGTGCGCTGTCTTTGAGCATTCTCATGAACCACCATGACGGCATAGCTTCTGCGCCAGGTGTCAGGCGGGATTTGTGATACAGCTGTATCGAGTCGTTGGTGATGAGTGCGGCGGTGTTATAAGCATAGAAATACTTATTGACGTTGGTGAATTTCCGTGCCGCGAAGTCGCTTTCAGCGCCTTCGGGCACCTCTCCCATGGTGCTGATGCCTATGACGTAACATGTCTGAGGATGGCAACCTAAAAAGTTACGCAACTCTCTGATTGAGTAATACTTATCTATTCGTTCAAGCCAGATGTCCTCTTGTATCGCCGACTCCGGACTCACCACAAAGCGGGTGTTTTCGGTCACCAGTGGCTCAGCGACGGAGAGGTTACGCTCCATGATTTGGCGGGCGTTCAAGGCAAACTCTTCGGTGTAAGGATCCAGATTCGGTTGGACGACCACGATTTCGACATCGGAGCCTGATTCTTTATAGCAATAATATTGTATTTTGCTGATTATCAAAGGAATAAAGAGAATACATATGATAGATACAATATAAATTGTTTGAGGTTTCTCCACTCCGCTACGCTGCGGTCGAAATGACAGGAGGTACTTGTAAATCAATATGTTGGCGGCTAATACCCATAATGTGCCGCCAGCGATGCCGGTGACTGAGTACCATTGCACCCAGGTGTGGTAGTGCGAGAACACATTGCCGAGGTTGAGCCAGGGCCAGTTGAGCTGCCAGTGCAGATGCAGGTATTCGAAGGCTAACACGAAGATTATCAATATGTAATAGCCTTTTTTGTTGTCGTAGAGACGTGTCTTCACGAAGTGATAAGCCCAGAACACCGTTGTCATGAATAGGCTGTTGAGCACAATCATGCCGATGGTGCCGACGGCTGTGGTTTTCCACACCCACCAGATCGTGAGGCCGTTCCAGATCAAGAAAGTTATGAAAGAAAGCCAGAAAATGCTGCCTTTTTCAGGATTTTCTCTGTCGCCAATCCTATCTTGTAAATATAATAAAGGTATAAATGCCACGAAAGCGAGCGGAACAAGACCTCTCACAGGCCATGCGGCGGCTATCAGAAGACCGCTTAGCACAGCCAGACCCACTTTCGTAATTGTTTTCATCACTTGATTCTCAATAGTTTAGACATCTTGCAGCTGTCGTCCATGAAGACGATAGACGCATTGGCGTTACGCTCGATCTGGTTGATGCTTTCTTCGAACAGCTCGCAAATCTGTGCCACATTTCTGGCATGGACGAAAGGTGCGAAGTTCTTGGTGAAGTTTTTCTCATCGGTCGGGAGCATCACGTCGTCGGGCATATTGTTGTTGAATAACAACGAGTTATGGAAGATATTCAGTCCATATTCGAGAAATTCTTTTTGTTTCTCGCGGCCGAGTGGTTTTATGTCGTTAGCCACGAAGTCGATGAGCTCGGGCAGTGCGCCTTTGAAGCAGTAACGCATCCATTTCTGGAAGGTGTTAGCGTATAATTTCTCGTCGTCATGGTCTTGGGCGTAGTGCCGAGCCATGATCCAGTTGCCGTCAGCTAATGCCGCAGCGTCGTAAGCCTCTTCTTCGGTGCATCCAAACTGTTGAATAATAGCGTTTTGCGTCTCTTGGAGACTCAGTTTAGGCACTTTCACCATCATGCAACGCGAGCGTATGGTGGTGAGCAGTTCCTCCTGATGCTCCGCGATGAGTATAAACAGTGTTTTCTCTGGCGGTTCCTCAACAAGTTTCAGTAACTTATTGGCGCTCTGTGTGTTAAGCTTCTCCGCCATCCATATTATGGCTATTTTGTATTCTGCCTCGTAGGCTTTGAAGCTGAGTTTCCGCATTATAGTGGCGGCGTCGCGCACGTTGATGATACCCTGTTTGTTCTCGATATCCAGTTTGTTGAACCAATCCGACAGATCTGTATATCCTTGACATTCAGAGAGATACTCTCGCCAATCGTTTAAAAACAAATCTGATTCAGGGTCTTTTTTGACATCTTTGTTGGTGGCTGTCGGGAAGACGAAATGGAGGTCGGGATGGGTGAGCGACATAAACTTCTTGCACGATGGGCACACGCCACAACTATCTGATTCTGAACGGTTTGTGCAGTTGATATATTGTGCGTATGCCAATGCAAGAGGCATCTTGCCGCTCCCTTCCGGACCCAAAAACAGCTGAGCATGAGACACACGACTCTCTTTAACGCTTTGTATGAGGCGTTTTTTCAGATCATCATGGCCTATGACATCAGCAAAAAGCATTTATCTCTTTATCAATTTTGTTGTAGTGACATTGCCTTTGCCATCGAATGTCCTGACAAAGTAAACTCCGTCAGCATACTGAGCGATATCTATTGATTCGGCGTCGGTCACATTCTTTGCGAGCACTCTCATGCCGACAGCATTGTAAATCTCGACATATTGAATATCAGAGCCTTTCAGATAAACGACATCATTAGCAGGATTTGGATAGACCATCATCTCTTCTGTTGAAACTAATTCTTCAACTTCATCCAAAACGACAGTGTTTCCTGGGAAAGTAATATCGTCTATCCAGCAGACGTTATCTGCCACGTTGTTGCTATTACCAGTATAGTAGCACCATCCGATTGTATGGTGTCCTGCTCTAATATCCAATGAATACAATGTCCAATCGTGATCTCCGTCAATCAAATCAACAGCTTCACCGTCGAAATAGATAATGAGGGCGGCTTTACTGTGTTTGATATTGGTTTTGTAATAGAATGTCATTTCTCCGTCGGTAGTGTTTTCTATTTCAACAGAGAATACTGCCGATTGTTTTTTAGAAAGCTCAGGAGACTGTGCACTGAAGGTGCCGCTATGTGACACGGCGTCGGTCACGAGCCAGTCGGCATCGCCTTCATGTTGCCAATCGAGATGTGCGAAATCGCCAGTCTCAAAGCTTTCCATCACTGTTCCGACAGTCAGAGTGATACTTTTATTATCCGAATATGAACCTGTTAATGCGTTGACATTGACAGTAAACATGGTGCCATTAGGAGTGTTTTCGGATATTTGCAATTCGACATATTCCTCGAAGTCATCGCCGGCATTGACGTTATCGAAATAAACGTCGTTGTTGGTTATTGTCATGTATTCAGAATTAACTGCCGATTGGATATGAGGGTTGACGGCGACATATTGTCCTTTGTTTTTACCATTAACGACGATTTTTATCGTCTCACCCGGATCGATGAAGCCGTTCATGTTTCCTGAGGTCTCGATATAGCTCAACGCATTGATTTTGATGACAGGAGCGACCACCTGGAAGAAAATGTCGCGTGTCCATACATTGGTGCCGTCGGTGCATGTCATCACAAAGTCGACATAGGTGCCATCAGCAACGCCATCGGCCACTTCCATGTCGAACGCGTCGGCCAAAGAGACGGTCTCGCCTGCGCCGATAGTTCCGACATTGACTGTTGATTTTGTCAAGGTGACGACATTTGAATCTGTTGATAATGTGGCAGTTACGTTGTTAGCTTCCACTGTTCCGGCATTTTTGAAATCGATATCCATTGAGATAGCTGTTCCGAACACGAATTCACCGTGAATATCAATATCTTGTGGGTAAACGTATGCTGTATTTGCGCTTAATCCGACGATATTGATTGTCTGTGGCCATGCATTTGGTCCAGTGATGATAAGTTGAAGGGTGTCAGCGACATCGAGTGCGTCGGCGAAGTCCACGTCAGCATTGCCGTTCTCATCGGTCATGCCGAAAGCGAGCAGTTCTCCGTTATGGAAGATGCTGCAGCGGAAGTTGCTTTGTGGCGTGCCTCTGTGAGTCACTGTTACAGGTGTTGATGTCGTTCCCTGTGCCAATGCTGAAGCATAGCCCACTTCCGGACGGAATGGTTCGTCGAGCCATGGGCAGACTGCCACGTCGCCTAAGATATTGATATCGTATATGTTCCAGCGCATTGCGCCGTCATCGCCCCAAGGTGTTGATACGTATGGGGCTGTCATTATCTTCATTTCCACGAAGGCTGTTCCGATGTAAGGCAGGCGGTCGTTGTAGTATGCGTCGACGAACTCACGGTGAAGGTGGGCTGCCATGCCGTCGCCCCACGGCACATACCAGCCGTAGCGTGAGTTACCAGTCACAGAGACGAATCCGGTGGAGATATTCACCAGACGTTCAAGGATGCAGGTGCTGGTAAAGTCACCGCAGATACAGCCATGTGAGTGGAAGAAATTGTAGTTATGCTCCACTCCGTCGAGGTGTTCGAAGGAGGCATCGTTAGTATATTGCACTTCCCATCCGGCGACCACGCCTGTGTTGGCATGTCCGACATGATGCACATATTGTCCGCCATTCTGGTTAATGGTCTTTCTGAAGAGACCTCCGCCCCAGCCTGTCGGGCCGTTGGCATAAATCTTAATGAAGTCGTACTCTTCAGGAATACCCACTGTGGTATAGTCAAAGTCGCTTGAGCCGCCGATGAGACGGTCAAGGTCGTCGCTGCCGTAGTAGCCGTCACCGAGGTGCTCTGCACCGAGGATGACGGTGTTAAACTCACCGAGAACTGGGTTAGCCTGATATTCTAACGTCTTGTGCATCATATTGTTAAGCTGCACCTCATTGTTGAAAGGCATACGGCCGATAGCGAGTTCCGGGAGAAGGTCAGATTCCTCTATCTCGCCCCAGATGCCGTTATTGTTGTCGTCCCAAGTGCCGTCGAGGCAAACGAAATACATATCGGCAGGCAGGAAATCCTGTTCTGAGCCTGAGTCGCAATAGAGTGCACGCCATGGCACCACGTTGGAATCACCGCCAAGGAGGACCATCATGATACCTTCATTTTCATACTCTTGCGAGATATAGTCACGCATCGACTCAGCGTCATCGCGACCCTGACCGTTGGCAATGATGTCTTCCAGAGCAACGACATGGGTACGGAGGCCGCGAGCCTCGTAAAACTCCACATATTCATCGAAATAAGGGGCCCATTCCTGTGGGGTGATGACGAGAAGCTCGTATCCGCCTATCGTCCTCGCGCGGTTTTTGTATGCTGTCACTGCCTCCGGGTTCTGTGCCAGACGCTCAACACGAGCCTGCACCTCAGGAGTCATCCACACCTTGTTGCTTCTGTCGGCTCTCGATGCGGTCAGCTCGATGGTGACAGTGGCTGACTTCGCATACGACACCTTGCCTGTGGCTGGCACGTATCTCACTGGGGTGAACTGTGCGAAAGCGAACGAGCATCCGTTGAGATACTGGGTGTTAGCCTTTGAATAAGTAATCTCGGGATACACGTTTTCCGAGCGGTAAAACTCCTCGTTTTTTGAAAACACCAGCGGCTCTGTCGACGACATAGTCCTTGGAGCCTGCTGTGGAAGGATGTTGTATGTTCCCTCAAGCTCCACAAAGTCGTGATATTCAACTGTAATCGACTGAGCGTCAGTGTTTTGTGGAAGTAATAACGACACTTTCTGGTAAGGCAATGCTGCCTCGCCAACAACACCGTTAATGTACATGTCAGCAAAACGGATGACGTCGTAGCCATTCACTTCGCTGACCATCGGGGTACCGAAGTAATAAGTTTTTTGCACTGTCTGAGCGAATGAGAGAGTGCTCAAGATAGCGGCAAACAATAGGGTTAAGAATGATTTTTTCATTTTTTTTTATTTTATGGTTTGATGGACACACGCGGTGTGTCCTTACTTTATCCGTTTATCCATTTTTCGACTTCCTCAAGCTGTAAAGCCGGAACGTCGAGTTTGTTTTTCTTTCTGATTCCGTTGAGTTTCTCGCGCAGTGCTGAAGGTTTTTCCGACTGCATCTGCTCGACGGTTGTATAGTTTTGTTTCACAAGCACTTCCGCCCATACCTCAGGCACTCCGACTGCCATGAAGTCTTCTTTTGTGGCGACTTTCTTATGCACTTCGGGGCGCATTGTCGGGAAGAGGAGCACTTCCTGAATCTGAGTCTGGCCTGTGAGCAGCATCACGAAGCGGTCGATGCCGATGCCCATGCCTGATGTTGGAGGCATACCATATTCGAGGGCGCGGAGGAAGTCCTGGTCGATCACCATAGCCTCGTCGTCGCCGCGGCCGGCGAGCTTCATCTGTTCTTCGAAGCGTGCGCGCTGGTCGATAGGGTCGTTGAGTTCGGTGTAGGCATTAGCTACCTCTTTACCGTTAATCATCAGCTCGAAGCGCTCGGTGAGTTCTGGGTTGTCACGGTGGCGTTTGCAGAGAGGCGACATCTCGACAGGATAGTCGGTGATGAATGTAGGCTGGATGTAGTTACCTTCGCATTTAGCGCCGAATATCTCATCGATGAGTTTGCCTTTACCCATTGACTCGTCAACTTCGACCTCGAGTTTCTTGCACACCTCACGAAGCTGGGCTTCGTCCATGCCGTTGATGTCGATGCCAGTGTTTTCTTTGATGGAGTCGATCATCGAGATGCGTTTGAACGGGCGTTTCAGGCTGATTTCCTTGTCACCGACATGCAAGACATCTGTTCCGAGCACGTCATGAGCGCAGCGGCATATCATCTCTTCGGTGAAGTCCATCATCCAGAGGTAGTCTTTATAGGCGACATATATCTCAAGTCCGGTAAACTCCGGGTTATGAGAGCGGTCCATGCCTTCGTTACGGAAGTTGCGTGAGAACTCATACACGCCGTCGAAGCCGCCCACGATGAGGCGTTTCAGGTAGAGTTCATCGGCGATACGGAGGTACATCGGGATGTCGAGTGCGTTGTGATGTGTCACAAACGGACGTGCCGATGCGCCGCCCGGGATGGGCTGCAACACTGGAGTTTCCACCTCAAGGTATCCGTTCTCATTGAAGAAACGGCGGATGCTGTCGATGGCCTTAGTACGTTTGATGAATATATCTTTCACCTTGTCGTTCACCACAAGGTCGACGTAACGCATACGGTAACGGAGTTCCGGATCGCTGAACTCGTCGTATTTCACGCCGTCTTTCTCTTTCACGATAGGCAGAGGGCGCAGCGATTTGCTCAAAACCGTCATCTCTTTGACATGAATTGAAATCTCGCCCATCTGGGTACGGAACACAAAGCCTTTCACCCCGATGAAGTCGCCTATGTCGAGCAGACGTTTGAACACCACGTTGTACATCGTCTTATCCTCGCCCGGACATATCTCGTCGCGGTTGAGATAAAGCTGGATACGTCCGTGGGCGTCCTGCAGCTCGCAGAATGAAGCGGCGCCCATGATACGGCGGCTCATGATACGTCCGCCGATGCTGACGTTCTCAAACTTCTTGAGGTCGTTGTCGTCAAACTGTTCCTTGATCTGTGTGGTCGTCACGTTGACGTCGAACGCCGCCTGCGGGTACGGGTTGATACCTAATTTGTAAAGTTCCTGAAGTGAATTTCTCCTAATTTGTTCCTGTTCGTTTAACATTGCTATATATCTTTTTTACTTATTTTTCAAAACCACATTTGGGTGCAAAGATACGAATTTTTCTTTTAACGTTCAGGATATTTCTTATTTTTAATAATAATTATATATAACGTGCTGTGGAATAGATACAGTTTTCTGTCTTTTTGGTCTCAAAGACAATGTTTTCGGCGTTAGTGAGCACTGATTTCATGTCGTTACGTATGCCTTCGCCTGTGAGTTTGAGCGCTGCCTCTTTCTTTGTCCAGAGAGCGAGGAAAGCCGGCAGGCTTTCCGGCGCCGACGCTATCTCGGCCTGCTCTGCTTCGTTCATGGTATATGCTATCAGGGAGGGCGTGATCTTGCGTGTTGTCTCCACGTCGGCGCCCACCGGCTGGCTGTCGATGGCGCATAACGCCACGTTACCAGAGTGGCTGAAGTTGAAATATATCTCGGGGTGGCCTTTGATGACGGGCTTGCCGCCTTCCAGAAAGTCGAACACCGGTGGCTCGGTGATGCCGTATTCTTTGTTAAGGCCTTCCATGAGGAGCAGATACACCGCCAGCGACAGCCGCCGGCCGCTCTCGTGTGCGAACTTCAGCGCATGTTCACGACGTTGCCGCGACACCATCGCCAGTGCAGCCTCAATATCGAGAGTTTCAGTATGTTCGTTGAGATAAATCATGATGCAAAGTTACAAAAAAATTAAAAATGCATATATTGAATGATTGAATTTATCACTATCTTTGCAAAAATAATTCTGATGGTTGACCTTCTGCAGACGAAAATAGAATACCTCAAGGGTGTCGGGCCGAAACGGGCGGAGCTTCTGAACAAGGAGCTGGGCATCTTCACGTTTCAGGACCTGCTCGACTATTTCCCGTTCAGGTATATCGACCGCTCGCAGATTCATAAGGTCAGACAGATAAGCGATGACACCGTCTATTACCAGCTCGTGGGAACGGTGAGCAACATGCAATGCATTGGCAGTCCGAGAGTTACGAGGATTACCGCGACTTTCACCGACGACACCGGAAGCATCGAATTGGTGTGGTTCAAAGGTCTGAAATGGATTAAAAACCGCTTTCAGCCAGGCAAGAAATACCTCATCTTCGGCAAGGCGAGCGTGTTCAACAACCGCTTCAACTTCACCCATCCGGATGTCGAGGACTATAACCCCGACGATGTTGTGGTTGGCGAGGCTCTGCAAGGCGTTTACAACACCACAGAGAAGATGAAAAACGCAGGTCTCGGCACCAAACAGTTTGCGAAAATCATAAAGACGTGCGTATTGCAGGTCTGGAACATGATTCCTGAGGTTCTGCCCGAGAACCTGGTGCTTCACGACAAGCTCCTGCCTCGAAAAGAAGCCTACTATAAGATTCATCTGCCGTCGAACAGCACCGACATCCAACGTGCCACGACGAGGTTGAAATATGAGGAGCATTTCTTCTTCCAACTTAGACTTTTAGTTCATAAAAAAGACCGTCAGATAAACACCCGAAGCGTTGTGTTCCAACAGGTTGGCGATTACTTCAACACCTTTTACAAGGAACACCTCCCCTTCCCGCTCACCAACGCGCAGAAACGTGTCATCAAGGAGATCCGTGCCGACTTGAAGAGCGGCCATCAGATGAACCGGCTTCTGCAAGGCGATGTGGGCAGCGGCAAGACCATTGTGGCTTTGATGATAATGCTTCTCGCACTCGACAACGGCTATCAGGCCGCGCTCATGGCACCGACGGAAATCCTTGCCACCCAGCATCTCGAGACGTTGAGGGCACAGCTCAAAGGCATGGACGTGCACTTCGCTCTGCTCACTGGAAGCACCAAGACGGCTGAAAGGAAACAGATATTAGCCGACCTCGCGAGCGGCGACCTCCAGATAATAATAGGCACTCACGCTCTGATAGAAGACACCGTGGTTTTCAAGAACTTAGGTCTCTGCATCATCGACGAGCAGCATCGTTTCGGTGTGGCGCAACGTGCCTCGTTCTGGGACAAGACGGCATTCCCGCCCCACACCCTGGTGATGACCGCCACCCCTATCCCACGCACCCTGGCAATGACACAATACGGCGACCTCAATGTCTCGAAAATCGACGAGCTGCCGCCAGGGAGAAAGCCTGTCAAGACGGTGCATGTGTTTCAGGAACAACGACTTGCGATAATCGGGTTCATGAAGAAACAGATTGCCGAAGGGCATCAGATTTATGTGGTGTATCCGCTCATCAAGGAGTCGGAGAAGATGGACTTGATAAACCTGCAGGAAGGCTACGAGGCGATGATGCGCGACTTCCCGGAGCCCGACTATCACATCAGCGTGGTGCACGGACAGATGAAGGCCGACGACAAAGACTGGGAGATGCAGCGTTTTGTGCGTGGCGAGACACATATCATGATAGCTACGACAGTCATCGAGGTAGGCGTGAACGTGCCGAACGCCTCAGTGATGATCATCGAGAACGCCAACAGGTTCGGGCTTTCACAGCTGCATCAGCTGCGTGGAAGAGTGGGACGAGGCGCCGAGCAGTCGTATTGTGTCTTGATAACCGACCATAAAATCACCGGCGAGGGCAAGAAACGCATGGAGACCATGGTGAAGACCAACGACGGATTCGAGATCGCGGAAGCGGACTTGCAGCTGAGAGGTCCCGGCGAGACACAAGGCACCCGGCAGTCGGGAATGATTGAGATGAAAATCGGCGACTTCCAATACGACGAGCCTATCATCAGGCACACCAGAAGGATGGCGAACCTGCTTCTCGATGCCGACCCGACGCTGTCAAAGCCCGAGCACTATGCCACAAAACAGTATTTCATGCAGCAATTCGAACATGACTTCGACTGGAGTCGCATTGGATAATTTACTTCCTTTTTAATCTCTCACAGATTACACAGATTTTCTCGGATTTTTTCATAGATTTCCGTGAAATATGTTCGCTTTAGCGAACTAAATATCATGTAGATTAATATCTGTGTTAATCTGTGTAATCTGTGAGAAAAAAGACTATTATTTGTCAGCTGACCTCAAGAATTTTGGAAGATCTTTCTTAAGAGATTTTGCTGGTTTAGCCTGACCGTTGTCCGGAATGATGAAGTGGCATAACGGCTGGATGTTATCCAAATTAGCATAGTTGCTTGGCTCTCCTATCGGGAACGTTCCTGTTATCGGGTTACGGCCTTCCACTGTCTGGATAAGATTGCCACCGTAGAACACCGACAACACAAAGTTGGTTGCGACTGATGGATCGCAGTTCTCCCACATGTCGATGTACACTGTGTATTCACCTGGCTCGACGTATGCGTCCTCACCATAGGTGATGTTCTCGTTGTTGATGCCGTCGATGTCGCAGCTCGGGTTAGAGTCGAGGTCAAGGACACCGCCATTTTCACTTGTTCTGTCCTCGTAGAATATATGATATCCGTTAGGTTCGAAAAGGTGGAGGTCGACGTCCTTGTTGTTGTCGAACGACAAACTCACCTGAAGAGTGCCTGTGCCGACGACATGGATGGTCATCTCTGTGGTCCAGTATTCGCTAACATCGCCATTTTCGTCAACGATACCGATAGTGATGTTGAATGTGTCGCCTTCAAGGTTCTGGTTCATAACCATAACGAAGTCATAAACAATCTCGTTCACGCCTCTGTTGTTAGGAACCATCTCGAAATGGCCTCTCACACCGTCAACACCGATGAGGATCTTTGCCGCCTCAACCATTGACGACACTGTCACATAGTTTGAACCGCCAGGAATGACTGTGTTGTTCATCTCAACCGTTGGGGCGTCACCGCCTGTTGATGCCGGTAAGTTTGATACGCTGTAGCTCGCACCTTCAACGGTGAAGTAGTTGTTGATTGTCGGAGTGTTAGGGTTGACACCGCCACCGCTGTTGCTGTCTTTTTTGCAAGCGAAAGTAATCAGCAAAAATGCTGCTACCGTAAGTAAAGGTAATAACGCTTTTTTCATTTTTTAGAAATTAAGTTAAACAATAATGTTGAATATCAATATTTACCACAAAATTAAACATTATTTCAATACAATCGCAACAATTGGCAAAAAAGTCAAATATTTTTGAATACGAAACCTTTTTGAGAATAATATTCCAAAACTCTCGGCAAGACGGAAATCATGTTGCTGTAGGCTTTGAGGCTGTCGTGGAAGGCAACGATGGCACCGTCGCCGGCGTTGCGGATGACATTCTGATAGACGTCTTCCGGCGAGAGGGCATGATCCCAGTCATAGGCGATGACAGTCCAAGCGACTATTCTCAGTTTAGAGTTTAGAGTTGAGAGTTTAGAGCAGTTATCAAGTTTAAAGTTTAAAGTTTTTAGTTTTTTCAGTTCCGACCTCTTTATTTTGCCGTGAGGGGGACGGAATAAATCACTGTGAATCAATTCGTTAGCAGCTACAACCGATTTTATGTAATTGTCAGTTTTTGTCTTGAAGCCATCCTCATGGTTGAAGGTGTGGCATCCTACTGAATGACCGGCTTTTTTGACCATTTCAAATGTCGCAGGATACTTTTTTACGTTGTTTCCAATGCAAAAAAAAGTGGCTTTGGCATTGTAACGCTCAAGAATCTCAAGCACCAGCGGTGTTATCGTCGGATGCGGGCCGTCGTCGAAGGTGAGATATATGGTCTTCTCGCCTGTCTTCGGCATCTCCCAAAGCAGCGACGGATAAAACATCCTGAAAATCTTCGATGGCTTGACCAATCTCACGTTGCAAAGATAAGAATTTTATTGAATAATCATTTCAGTTTAAGATCATCCTTTATATAATAAGCATTAACCATACTTTCTGTAATCATAACACATTCCTGATGGAAAAATGCGCAGAGGTCTTTTGCGATAGCCTCGGTCACCTGCCTGTCGGCATCAATCAGCGACAGGACTAGAGTCTGCTCCTGTGTGTAAGCGCCATCCTCGTGGAAAAAACCGCCTTCTGTAATGACAAACGAGAATGAGACATGATGACTCTTGCAGACGTACTTCATGACATCGACATACGTCTCTGTGTTATGATGCTGTAGCCTTGTCAGGGCATCGTACAGCCCTACATATATCTTCGTTTCAGTCATATTTTTATGGCAATGGATATTAAAACCTAAAAGGAGAAAGGATTCCGCATCCATCTCCGAGCAGTTTTACATAAACTTAAAGATGTTGCTGAAACCAGTGATGGTGAATATAGTACGGACGTTTTCGTTGATACCTTTAATATATACATGTCCGCCTTTTTCCTCTACATTCTGAAGAATGCCAAGGAAGATACGCAGACCGGCTGATGAGATGTATTCCATCTCTGTGCAGTCGATGATGATGTCTTTTCCCTCCACGTCGTTGAGTGGACTCATAGCCTTTTCGGTCTCAGGGGCGGCAGCAGTGTCGAGACTGCCTGCCAGGATGGCGACCATTTTGCCGTCTTGTTCTTGAATAGTTGTTTTCATTGTCGTTTGATATTAATTTTTCTTATTTAATTTTTTTC